>Ga0256405_10000996_pt1 | contig 84708 bp, 92 predicted proteins | sample RumenRJG_02DNA_FD_189096 | JGI IMG/M metagenome (GOLD analysis project Ga0256405, IMG submission 189096) | Bovine rumen microbial communities from Lethbridge, Alberta, Canada - RJG_02 | ecosystem: Host-associated > Mammals > Digestive system > Stomach > Rumen | place: Canada: Alberta... | reverse complement strand
ATTTTGGATATTGCGTGTGGCAATGGAAATTATTCTTCGTATCTTGCACAAAGAGGCGCTTCGGTTGTCGCTTTTGATTACAGCAAAAAAATGATAGAATTGGCTAAAAGACGGCAATCACAATATTCAATGACTACGGAAACGCTTGGTCAGATGCAGGATGACATGATCGCTCTGACCGGGCAGATCGACCAGCTGACCGGTATCTTTCGCAACATGGTTGCCGGAGGCTCTATCAGTCCGGAAGCGTTGGAGACTGTGCTTGCAGGCGCATCTAAGCTCTCGGATGAGGTCTTTGACCGCTGGGATAACGCGGATATGGTTGCTATGCTGTGACTCCCTGCGCGGGGAAGGAGGTGAGATACCGTGCATGATGATCTACAGCTGGGCGTAAAGGAAAAAGTCGTTCAGAAGATGACCCGTGACGGCCTTGTGGAGGAAAACCTTTCTAAAGGAACAAGCCGAAAAGTCAGTGCAAGGGCTGAATCGGACGACTTCGATTTCAAAGGAGAAGAACCTGCCCGGACATCATCCGGGCTTTCTTCTTCCCCGTCAAAAGCGCGAAAACGCAGATACGCCAAAGAATTACGTGAGGCTGAAGCGAAAGCAGAAGGTACTGAGGCAGTTGCAGAGGAGAAAATGCCGCTGGATGAGGTTCCGGAGGAAGGAAGCGGTGCTGAGGCAGCGGAGGCAGAGCTGCCAGCGGAAGCAGCGGCTCCAAAACCGAAGAGCCGGTCAAGGCTTGCAGAAAGCTCCATCCGATCTGAAGGCCGTTCTCATAGAGGGCAGAAGACAGATGCCAAGCATGAGCAGCAGAAACAGCGCGTTTATGAGGAACAGGCCAAGAAGAAGGCTTCCAAGCTGAAGTTCGACGATGAGCCTACCCCAACCGCTAAAGGCGAAGGCGTTCTCCGGAAAGCAGGAAACGCTGGAAAAACTGTTGCTGGCAAGGCAGGGCTTGTTGCTGGAACAGCTGCCCATGTGAAGGTCTCTGAGGCCGAGCAGGACAACAGCGCAGTAGAGGCGGCTCATAAAACAGAGATGGTTGCTGAAGGCGCAGTTCGGAAAACCGGGCAAAAGCTCTCAGAATCAAGTAGGACAGAGAAAACTCATCCCCGTAACCGTTCCAGTTCGCTGACGCATGAAGCTGAAAAGCCCACGTCCAAGCTTCACTTTGAGCAGTCTGAGCCGGAGTCTTCGGTACAGAAGGCTAATGTCCGGAAGACACAGCAGAAGAAACAGATCAAGCGACAGTATGCGGAAGGTGTGCGGTCAGCAAAGAAGGCCGGAGAGAATGTATCGGCTGCCAGCGCAGCGCCGAAACGCTCCATTAAGGAGCGGATCAGCACCGGTGTAAAGAAGATTACCAAGAACAATAAAGGTGCTGTGATTGCGGCGGCAGGCGGTGTGCTTGCCGTCATTTTGATTATCAGCGCCATTGGTTCTGTTGGTCTTCCTGATAAAGAATCGAGGTATGAATTAATTAGACAGTATTCGTCTAAATCATTACATTTAGATTTTAGTGAAGAAGAAATCAATGAGATAGTAGAAAAAACTGATGGCTTTTCTCATTCCGATATTGAGGCTATGGTTAAAGAAGTCGCGCAAACAAAACTGTTGTACGATGATAAGATAGATGTAATAGGTGAATTGATACATTGTGCTGATAAGATAATACCGATTTCAAAGGTTAATAAAGAATTGGTTAACGAAATAATTGAATGGGGTAAAGACAGGACACTTAGTGTGTAGATTGGGGGTGATGTAGTTGAGTAATGCGGCTTTAAGAGCAGAACGCGACAGACTTCAGGCTGAACTTAATAGAATTGAAAATGAAAATCGAAGGCTACAGGCTGAGGTGGATAGAACTGTTTCGCAACTTGATAATATACATAGTGGACTTGATAGATATCAGAATGATGTTAAAAATGCATTAGTTCAATCTAATAATAAAATGAACAGTTCTGCAAGTGTTGCAGATAGTGCATATGGCTTGCAACAACAAATCGAAAGCCTTTACCCATTATATAAGAATATGGAAGAGGCAGATAAACGTATCCGTGAGTTAAATAATAAGAAATATTATGATTTTAAAAACTATCGTACAGTAAGAAAGATAATGCAGGGATTAATGGATAACCTTGATTTCAATCTTATTAACGATGAAATAATATATAAGGCCATTGAAAAAGAACATCTTCAAACTCCAGATTTTTGGTTGACGAGTTCTCTTATAAGTATAATGAGTTGGATTAATGATACTAAAGATCATGCCAATAGAGCGTTAGAAGATGCATATAGGATGTCTCCAAAAGATTGCTGTGTTTTTTATATGATAATGAATCTTCGTTTAGGTAGAGAGGATGCTGCATTAAAATGGTTATCTTTGTATGAACAACAAGATTTAAAGAGATCGGATTATGAAACATTTCTGTTAATGTTTTCTCTTATTAGTAAAACGGTATATGAGAATGTAGGTACTAGTGTAAGGACTAGAGTTGAGAACTTTGTGACCAGAATAATAAATGAAAGTATGCAAAAAGAAGGCTATAGTGAACAACAGATTATTAGCCAAATTGCAGAATATTTAAGAGTTCTTAGGACTAGAGGATCATATAATTATCCGGCAATTCAACAGTACTCTAGTGATTATGGTAATTTAGTTGAATTGCTCGATAGTGCAGCGAATAATTATAACATTCTGGAAAGAATAAAACAGATAATGAATGCACGCATAGAGGAAAGAGACGCTTTTCTAAAAGAGTACATAGATAAATTATTAGAGAAACCTAATGATGTTGAAAAAGATACATATAATGAGATTGCATATAATGAGAAAATAATTCTTTATAAAGGAGATATTGCAGCGGCAAAAAGTGAATATGACAGAGAAATGAGTTATGAGACAGAAGATATTAACCTGATCTATGAAATGATGAATTGGATTCACTCCCCTGAGAAAGATAATGTAAATGGTCAAATGAGACGTAACATGTTCGGAATCATGAAGGGTTTTGAACAGTCTGGTTATCAGTATTATAGAAGTGGTTATATGTCATTAGTCCGTGATGTTTTCCATATTAAAGTTAATGATTATGAAACAAATGCAAATTTAAGATCGCCAGATTCAGAGTATTCAAAAGTGAGAAGTTATTATAATAATGTTCTTAGTGGTCAATTGGCGGGAATTAAAGATTTAATGTCATACATTTTCTTTGCAATTGCAGGTGTATTGCTAGTCGGTGGCATTATTCTTGGAGGCCCATTAATTGGATTGGGTATTTTTGGTGCTGTTGCTTTAGCTGCTACTGGAGTAGGAAAGATATTAGTAAATAAAAATAAAAGAGTAAATCTAGTAAAACAATCGGAAAGTAATATCAAATCGGTTAATAATATTATAGGCAAAATGTCCGATGAATATAGAAAAGCTATGGAACTGTTTTCAAGCTATGATGTGGTAAGTGATGAGATAATAGATGAGTTTTCAAAGATTTGAGTTTTGACTGTGAAAAGAGGTGTATGACATGAGAAGATGTCCTGTGTGTGGAAGAGAGTATGATGATGATAGTTTGTTTTGTGAATATGATGGGAGTAAACTAATAGAGTATAATGACCAACCATATTCTCAGCAAGCATATAATACGGATGCATATAATGGTCAGCAGTATACACAACAACCTTATATTCAACAAGGTGGATATGGTGAGCAGCCATATGCGCAGCAGGGTGGATATAATGAGCAATCTTATGAACAACAACCATATGCACAGCAAGATGGATATAGTGAACAGCCATATGCGCAACAACCATATGCACAGCAGGGTGGATATAGTGAACAACCATATGTGCAGCAACCATATGAGCAACAGGTTGGATATAGTGAGCAGCCATATGCGCAGCAACCATATGAACAACAGGGTGAATATAGTGAACAGCCATATGCACAGTCAGTTGATAATGTACAAGCATATGCAGAGCAGTCATATATGTCACAGAGCGGATATGATAATCAAATTCAAGAACAACCATATGCTCAGGAACAACCGGTAGCGGAACAGGCAACATACGCTCAGGAACCAGCGCAGCCAGCAGTAGAGCAGGCAACATATGCACAAGCTACAACACAGCAAACAACAGCACAGCCAGTAGCAGAACAGGCAACAAACGCCCAGGAACCAGTGCAGCCAGCAGTAGAGCAGGCAACATATGCACAAGCTGCAACACAGCAAGCAACAGCACAGCCAGTGACAGAACAGGCAACAAACGCCCAGGAACCGGTGCAGCCAGTAGCAGAGCAGGCAGTATATGCACAAGCTGTAGCACAGCAAGCAGCAGAGACGGCAACATATGCGCGGGAAACGACACAGCCAGCGGTAGAAACAGCAACATATGCACAAGGATCATCTCAGCAGAGTTCATCATCTCAGTCATATAATCAAGCTCAGCAAAATATAACTAATCAGAATGTCGGACAGGCATCTTACACTCAAAGTGGATTAAATCAACAGACAGGCGTAAGAAATAATGTTAATAAACAACAATATAACGCTGCACAGACAAATATGGCTCAGGAAAATGCAAATGTGAATATGTCATATAATCAGCAACAGAATATGATGCAGTCCAATAGTATTCCAATAAAAAAATTTGCAACCCATACAGATGCCACAGTAATGACTGTCTTTGAAAAGGCGGCTGTAGGAGTGCTGATAGGAGTTATTGCGATAGCAGCGATTTTAGGAGTACTATGTATTATTGGAGTGATAAAATAGATAGCTTAATATATTTGTTTTTTAATATAGTTCCAAATGATTCCCCAAAGGTATCACACATAAGATATGAAGGGAATCGGATTTGAGTATTATAATGTTATAGTATAAATTATGTCACTTTGCATTATATAATAATAGGAAGAAACTCATTTTTGTTTTTTCAAAAAAGTAACAAAAAAACTACGGAATTGATTATTGATTTACATAATTCAAAAATCAAAATCCAAAAATTTTACTGTACAAATTACTGTACAAATCAATCACGAAAATGATGAAAAAAGTCGTAAAAAGATGTAAAAGAAAAATCTTGACAAACCCTTATAAATGGGGTATTCTTGCACTAGATGAAACGGGGAGGTGTCCAAATAATGGCACCCCATAAGTAACAAAATACCTTCTCCAAAAGAGCGTGTCTACCCCGACACGCTCTTTTACTATCCCAGTGTTTGTGCCATATCTGCCAATGGCAGATATGAAAGTCTTTGCTTCGCAAAGCCTTTGCTACACTGCGTGTAGCGCATCCTGCGCTTCGCTTCGGAGCAACGATTTCTTGCAGAAAATCCACCTTTCGAGGAGGTGGATTTTCTGCAAGATTATTTATTCATTTATTCATTAGATAATTTGTATTCAACGTATCTTTCATCCAGAGTTTTTGTGAGTGATGTAAAATCGTATTTGTTTTCAAATTCAGTAAGCAGTAAATTTTTATCCTTTTTATTTTTTACATATATACGGTATGTATTCCATTTTCTTCTTTTAGTTTTGTGATTAACTTCTTCTAGCTTGATTGTGCTGATATCACGGTAATCGACTACAGTAATGCCGCGGTTTAGCCCAATCAAGGAGCTTGGAGTAACAAGAACTTCTATATCTTTTAACCATACCGTATCCATATCATTTGCAAGTTTATCGATTTCTTTCGAGCGATATCTTTTTCCGCTGCTGGTAGGTCTGATATGTTTAAACATCTTTATAAGATCATAAGAAAAGTACAATGTGATTATGATAATCGCAAGTCCAAAGCAAAAGCCCAATATATGATTCTTCTTTAGTTCTTCCCATAGGCTGAGTTCAGAACAGTCCAGATAATAATAGGCATATTCCTCATCTTTGAAAGTATCAAAATATCCAATCTTCTGATAATATTCCTTAACGATTTTTCGGCTTTCTTTATCAGAAATAGCAATTCTTTTAAGCTTTCCGCGAAGTTTTACGGAATAATCCATTCCCATAACCATTTTCATGTTCAAATGCTTCGCGATAATATGGTCATTTCCAACTGTAAGATCGTGATAAATTCCCTGTTCTGGAGAAATATCCTGTGGCTTTTCTGAAATGATTACACTATAACAAGTTTCATCAAGTTTATCGGGATAATTATTAATTGGAATAGCAGTGTCAGCATTTATATCCCTATAAGTTCTGATAAAGCTAGATGAAACCAGCGCGACTCCAATGAGCAGCATTACAATCAATGCTCTAGATATAAGGGCAGTTTGATGAATCTCCTTACAGATATGCTCATTTGTGTAATTCTTTGTAGTTTTCTTAGTCGAACGATCCATTCTTTCCTGAGCATTCTGCTTATGTTCGAGTTTTTTTTTCTTAGCTGCATTTCTTTTTGAGGGATCTCTTTTAGAGGAATCTTCCTCAGTATCCCCTTTAATCGTATAATAAATCATAAGAAATACAGAAAGCGCAAACATTGCTCCGCCAATCACTAAAAGGACTACAGCAACATCGAAGGAGTTGATGCAATCATCTATATAGTAGTCGTCAGGATCATTAGGGTTATAATGAATGGTAACCTTATCGCCTACATTTCCAAAGTCTACATATACACATTCGTGCTGAAATCTATCGTCTGTATTTACTATGATTGAAAGGTAACGCGTCGCTTTCGAGTCGACGTACTTACCCTCAACAGTATGCATTATGCTTCCACCATTCCCTCTATGTTCATCCTCAATAAAGCCTGTAACTTCAGAGGAACAATCCCTTAATGTTGTACGGTAACTATGTAATGCAATAAGTCCTGGTATGCCGAATAGTAGCATCAAAATAATAGTTAATGTGGGTATATATATTTCTCTATTTTTTTTCTTCTTATTCGTTGATTTATCAGTCGTGTTCATAACATTTAAATCCTTATATCTCTAAATCTATATTCGGCGGTATTTTACAGTATTTTGACAGTACTGTAAACTTCTTGCTGACAAAGAAAAGGATGTAATTCAAGACAAGTGGTCATCAGCTATGATATAATCTGAAAACAGATGCATGTTCCTGGAGCAAATATATATCCTTTCGGACTGTTTACGTTTGCTTCAACATTCGATGGAGATAGTATTTGTTATGATTCTAATAATTCGGATTATCCGGTTTACCAATGTTCACATGAGCTTTTAGGGGATGAGAGTGAAATCTCAATCTATAAGAATGGAAAATTTCAAGATTTACCATTCACCTATGATAATATCATTAAGGTGTCAGCTTGTCTGTCAGACTCATTTGAGGAATTTGTGAATGACCTCATTAATGATGATGTAGAAACATTTTCAGTGACTGATATGTTGAAAAATATGTAAATTCAAATTTGTCGACATCTTTCAAACTTTAATAATAAACGTTATATAGAGCAGTTATCAGAAGATAGTTGCTCTTCTTCATTTTACAAAAATTTACAAAAATTTAAATATTGTTGATTTGCAAAATTCGCAGACGGAATTAAAATATGATTTGTCTTGATTTTAGACACCAAAGGTGCTATTTTTAATTTGTAACATAAAATACGTTACAAATTAAAAAGAGGTTTATATATGAAAGAATTTATAGAGAAGAGCATTGGGATGGAAGTAGATATTAAAGACATAGACTATAATGGAAGACTTCCAATGATCTATTCTTCATTATATGATTTCAAGATTGCGAGTATTCATAATATAGAGTGGCTAATAGCAATTCCAAAAGAAAAAATCAATTTGGCTCAATTACGAAAGAACCATAGGCAAATTGAAAAGCTTTTGGATATGCGTTGTGCTTTGTATATAAAGAATACCAGCACTTACTCTAAGAATGCAATGATAGCAGATGGAATTCCTTTTATTGTAGAAGATAAGGAAATATATCTTCCATTTTTAGGTATCCTTCTTAATTCTATAAGTGAAAGAGATATAAAACCAGTTCAAAGAATATCTTTTTTAACTCAGAAAATGATTCTTACAGCAATCTATGAAAAATGGAATGGAATTACAGTCACAAAAGCAGCAGAACAGCTAGACATTACAAAAATGTCTGCCTCTAGGTGTTTCGACGAGATAGATTTTTTTGATATGCCAATTCTTGGAACCAAAGGCAAGTCACGTGTCATTAATGTGCCAGATGATGTAAAGGAATTGTGGAGTAGCATTGAAGTTTATATGAGAAATCCGGTGATTAATATCTTTTATATTAATGATAATTTGAATCTTCCTGTTTTTGGTGGAATGTCAGCGCTTGCTGAATATTCGATGATATCTGATAATAAATATCCGACTTATGTTGTGGCAAAGAAAGATATAAAAGATTTGGCACTGAAGGATAGGTTGGTTGATATAAAAAAAGACGAACCTAGCTGTATTATACAGGAGGTAGGTTACGTGGTTTCTTTTGGTAAAGGTGATGCTATTGATCCATTATCACTTTTATTATCATTGTCAGATGATGAAAAAAAAGATGAAAGAATCGAGATTTCTATAAGAGAAATGTTGGAGGAATATGTATGGTAGCGGGGTTGCTGAAATTTAAAGAGTACTTCAAAGACTACGCAGATAGTTATGTATTAATAGGTGGTGCCGCATGTGATATTTTATTCACAGAGAATGAGGCAGACTTTCGAGCAACAAGAGATTTGGATATGGTGCTTATTGTAGAGGCACTTACACCAGAGTTTGCCGGAATCTTTTGGGATTTTATTAAAGATGGTGATTATAGGCATATAAGTGGAAGTACGGGAAAGCCACAGTTCTATCGTTTTGATAAACCGCAGGTAGAAGGCTTTCCAAAAATGATAGAGTTATTTTCTCGAACAGATTTTGAGCTTAAAAGTCACATTGGTATAACACCACTTTATGTGAGTGATGATATTTCAAGTCTATCGGCCATTCTTTTGGATGATGATTATTATCAGGTCCTTTTGAATGGACGAGTGATAGAGAATGGATTTTCTGTTTTAAGACCAGAGTATTTGATTCTATTTAAGGCTAAGGCGTATTTGGACTTGAGTTCACGAAAAGCACAAGGAGAAAAGGTGGACTCTGCGGATATTAAAAAGCATAAGAAAGATGTTTTGAGATTGGCAGTTGAGATGGTTTTGAATCCTGTAACGGATTTGCCAGAATCTGTCATGGAGGATATTCACCATTTCATTAATAATCTTCGAGAAGATGAATATGACCAGAATAGTTTGAAGACGTATAGAGTTACAAATGATCAGGTGGTGAGTCGATTGGTAAGTGTTTTCGAAGCTTAAGGCTCAATAAGTACGTATTTTTGGGACAATGAAATTTATAAATCGGCAGTTTGTGGAGGTAATGAGAGATGAATATAGCAGTATTTGCATCCCATGGAGGAAGTGATCTGCAGGCAATCATAGATGGATGCAGAGATGGACGAATAAATGCTGCTGTTAAAGTTGTTATTAGTAATAACCGAGACTCAATGGCATTGGTGCGTTCAAATGGTGAAGGTATACCAAATTATCATATGAGTGTAAAAAAATATGGAAGTGAAGAAGCTCTTGCTAAAGAAATATTAAATGTTTTGAATCAGTACTCTATTGATATGATTTTTCTGGCCGGGTATATGCGAATGTTACATATCTCAATACTTGAAAAATATAATAATAGAGTATTCAATATCCATCCTGCACTTCTTCCTAAATTTGGCGGTAAAGGAATGTATGGAATGAATGTTCATACTGCAGTCATCGCAGCGAAGGAAAAAGAAACGGGTGTTACGATACATAGAGTGAATGCGGAGTATGATAGTGGTGAAATTGTTGCTCAAACAAAAGTCAATGTTTATGAAAATGATACTCCTGAAATTTTAGCAGATAGAGTATTAGAAAGAGAACATGAATTCCTTGTAGAAGTCATATCCGATATTGTTTGTGGAAAGATTCCGTTAGGATAATAAATTCCAGTTTGTAGAGATAATGTGTTAGCGCGTTATACCGGAAGATAGCTATACAGGTATTATAGGAGTTTTTATGAAACTCCTTTTTGTTTGTTTTTGAAGAATATGACTTTAATCATATTGGAGTTATATCTTTTTCTCCGGTAATTGGAAATATTGATTCGAATTGTTATATTCTTCGGTGAGAGGCAAAAAACACTTTTTACCGAAAAATATAACGTATTTTTGATTGACGAAACTGTAGTGATATGTTATATTTTTCGATGAATAGGAAAAAAAGTGTTTTCACCGAAAAATATAACAAGGAGAGCGATATGATAGTCGGAAGAGAAAAAGAAATAAAAAAGCTGAATGATTTATATAATAGTGATTCGGCAGAACTCGTTGCATTATATGGACGAAGAAGAGTAGGAAAGACATTTTTGATAGACGAAGTATTTGAAGGAAGAATGAGTTTTCGGCATTCAGGTTTATCACCCATAGATGATTTGAGTACGACAGATAATAAGAGAAAAAGCAAGATGAAAAATCAGCTGGATCATTTTTTCAGATCACTTAAGCTTCAAGGATATAAAGATAAGGAAAAGCCTAAATCTTGGTTAGAAGCTTTTTATATGTTGGAAGATCTTATTATTGATAAATACGATGATAAAGAAAGAGTTCTTATATTTATTGATGAAATACAATGGTTGGATACGCCAAGAGCAAATTTTATGACGGGGTTTGAAGCGTTTTGGAATGGATGGGCTTGTCATAAAAAGAATATCATGGTTATAGTTTGTGGAAGTTCAAGTTCCTGGATTTTAGATCACGTGATCAATAATCATGGAGGATTATATGGCAGAGTTACATATGAGATGAAACTATATCCATTTACATTAAAAGAATGTGAACTTTTTTTAGATTCAAGAAATATATGTATGTCTAGATATGATATGACACAGACTTACATGATGGTAGGTGGGATTCCATATTATTTAAAATATTTCGAAAAGGAATTAAGTCTTCCTCAAAACATTGATAATATTTTCTTTTCTGATGATGCATTATTAAAAGATGAGTATAATCGACTGTTTTCTTCATTATTTGTTAACCCGGAAATCATGAAAACAATTGTTGGAGCTATTGGTTCAAAAACACGTGGCCTTACAAGAAAGGAACTGACTACTCAAACTGGAATATCAGATAGTGGTGAATTATCAAAGCAGTTGAAGGCACTAATATCAGGTGATTTTATAATTGAATATAATTCCTTTGGAAATAGTAAGAGAGAGACATTTTACAAATTGATTGATCCATATTGTAATTTCTATTTATCATTTATGTACGGAAACAAGAGCAATAAAAGAAAGAATTGGATTAATATTGCAGATTCACCTAAAGTCACAACTTGGAAGGGGCTTGCGTTTGAAAATGTATGCTGGAATCATATCAAACAAATAAAAACTGCACTAGAGATTGGAGGGGTTTCTACAGAAGAGTCATTATGGTCTAAGAAAGGCGATAAGGATTCTGAGGGTACTCAAATTGATCTGATAATCGAAAGAAAAGATAATGTGGTGAATATGTGTGAATCCAAGTTTTATAGCGAAAGTTTTTCTGTTGATAAGAATTATCATTTAATATTAGAAAAGAGAAAGAAATTATTATATGAAGTTATTTCTAAGAAGGCATCAGTTCATAATATTTTGATTACAACATATGGACTAACACATAACGAATATTATGGGGATTTTGTCAGAGTAGTTACACTAGATGATTTATTTAAATGATTTAAAAATGTAGCATGTCATAATATAGAATACTCTGTATTTCCCAACCCCCTCTGAAAGCCCCAATTTAGGGGCTTTTTAGAAATCTCCCAGAATTATATCAGTATATAGTTAATGGGTAAGATATTTTTACCATTTACGACATCCTTTACTACATTCACAACAGAATTAATAATTGTATCATCAGTTTGTTGTATTATCCAATCATCGAAGCTACCGATTACAAAGTAATCGGTTGTCCGAGTGAAACGAGGATGCGTTCTGCAAAGCAGAACCAAGACTTCCATTGGAAGGCTTGCATATCGCTGAAAGCGATATGGCACAAGATAAAACAAAGCGAACAAATCGCAGAAATAAATAATAAATCGATGGAGGATACAACAATGACAAATACAGTTACAGTAGAAAACAATAAGAAAATGACATTTGAAGAAAAGTGTAAAACTGCTAAAGGAGCTTTTGGATTAAATCTGTTCTGTGCAGTATGCTGGAGCTTCGTAGCAATAATGAATTATATTGATTTTGATCCAGGTAAGAAGAGTGACATTTTCTTACTTGTACTTGATACATTTCTCGCAGTATTCTATCTCGTAAGTTCTTTAATCAGTTATAGAAAAATGATTAATGAAAAGGATGAGAATAAAAGTAATTCAGTGATAGTTTAGATTGAGAAAGGTGGTTATATATGATGGCTAAAGTAAAAGGTTATAAAGACTTACCAAAGAGTGCAATTGTATCATGGATAGTAGCAGTAGTCTTATGTTTGATAGGACTTGGATTAATGTTTTTAGATATGGCAGATATATTAGAGGTTAAAACATATATTCAACTGGCATTTATACTCGTTGGTCAGTATATAAATATATTTAACATTATAAAATATAAAGATCATTTTCAAAGAAAATAGAATATAAAAACAGCGACAGGGCGTTATGAGTAGAAATACTTGTTTTTGACCATAGAGAAGAGGTAATGATAAAAGAAGTAAGTAAATTTGAACACTTGTATTACGGCATGGAGGATTCTTATTGTAACGCAATCAGAAAAATATATGATTCGTCCAATATGAAAAAAGGTCTGAACATTATGTTTTTGGTTTATTCGGATGTAAGATCCTGTCAGGCGATTTTTGAAGAACTCACTGAATATATTAGCAATAATATATGAATTGTTATTATTTCATTAGTTAAAGCTTATAAATAATAATGGTAATAGATTATGATAGTTTTAAATGATTATTTCCATAATGAAAAAAAGGCAAGCAATGGTTCGATTAGTGTTTCAGGGAAACTGGAAGCGTATATAGGAAACTACTTTGTTTCAGGTGAAGGTATTCTAGATGAAAAACTGTTGTTGATATATTATGATCCTGAAATAGATAATATATATGATGCGGTTGAGTGTACTAAAGAAAATTTGATTGCCTGTATGACTGTAGATTATCAATATGCTTTTGTAAAAAGAGATTTTTTACAGAAATTTAGTGGGGATATTAAAGAGTACAATACAACTATAATACCTGTAAGTGACTTTGAAACACCGGAATGTAAAATAGATGAAACTCAAAATGTTCCTGATTTTATTTCTGATATTGTTTGGATAAGGGATGATTTTCTAAGTGATGAGAACATAGATTTTGATTATGATGCATTTGAGAAGATAGATTCTGGAATAGATTATATTAATCCTGATCATTTTTCGGTTAATGAAATTATATATTCGGTCAGAAAAACCAGAACGAATTTATAAATTATGGGTTGTGAGTGAAATTCCAGATGACAGAAAAAGTGATATAAGTGAATTAAATATAATATTTCAAAAAATATTATCAAAATGAGGATATGAATGTTTAGAATAAATCATTTATTAAAATAAATGAAATAAGCTGATAGTATATAAGGGATATGGTAAAGATGATAGAAAATAAAGAGATAATGCAATGGCTTAATAAAGAGATAATTGATTGTATTCCTGCGGCAGATTATGCAAATAAGCTTGCGGAAGAAATAATAGAACATGCATATCAGAATACTGTTCAAAAGGTATATACAACGTTTGCTAATGAATTAGGATTAGCCAGCCCGGACTTAATTAATCATCGAGTTATTGGAGGAGCAAAGAGAGGAAAGGTAATCAAGAAGATTCCGGAGGGAAGAGGCTACTGTGAAATAGGGTATGATTCGGATGATAAGCCCCTTTATTTCAAACAGACAAATACTTTTGGAAACGTAGATACTAAGTTTATCTTTCTTTTTGAAGATACATACTATGCTATGAATTTAGAAAGAATTTATAGCGGTAAGGTTACTAGAACGTTAGAGATGTTTCCAAGAATAATAAAGTTCAGATATGATGAGAAAGGTCGGATAGCATATTACGCACATCAGATTTCCATTCCTGTAGGTGGTTTAGGCGCAAGTATTATTGCAAATGAATATAAATATCCTTCCTCAGAAGCTGAGCACATTACATGTCATAGGTTTTATTATGTGACGAATATTTCCCAAGATGGAAAAGTTATTGAAGGAAGTAGAATACAGTTATCAGATACGTTTTATGAAATATCTTCGGATTATAAAACGATAACAGAATATAAACAGCAGAAAGATGGAGAATTTGTATTTTCCAGAAAGATAGAATCAGCGAGTAAAAAATCTGCTAAATCGTCGGTATTAGATGATAATTACCGGAAGTTTGAGGCATGGCTTGATTCACAGCTGGAGATGGATATTCCAACAGAAGGTGGAGTATATTTTGATTTGTTTGGTCCAAACGAAGATGGATTTGGAATTTATTTTGACATTACGGAAGACTTTACACCGAATGACGATGACTGGTCTTGTTATGTTGTATATGCCTCAGAAAATATGTTTATGGTAAATACAAATGATGAAATGGAATATGATAAAGCTACAAAAGAGGTTGCTAAACTGATAAAGAAGTATCTTAAAGAAGGAAAGAATAAAGCTAAACTGAAAAAATATAAAGGAATTGGTACGGCTTTCCCGGGTGCGGATATAGTATACATTTGAGTTATTTATAATCAAATGCTCAAGATATGAACTAAAGATGCAAGAACAAGAAGCCCAGGAGGAAACGTCATACCGGGGATTGCGCATATCAAAGGATATGATGAATATAGAGACACTCAGCAGTGAACTAGCAGAACAACTGATAGATAAGGTAGTGGTAAGCCAGGAGAAAGAAGTTGAAATCATATGGAAGTTTACTCCATGGTTGAAGATAGTGAGCTGAGAAGTATTACCATTCACATCATATTTTTGTCCATTTACTACAGAAATGCTATATATAGCTTTAACATATTGTATTATCCAATCATCAAATGAAACACAGATGTGGAGGTTAAAGGAAATGACAACAAGTACAATAATAGTTTTAGTAATATGCTGCTTTTTATGTCCGATGGGAATGTTCGTAACAATGAATTCTAAGAAGAATAAAAAAGATAGTGAAGATAAAAGAAATACGCAGAAGGAAGATTAATGTGGAGGATACAATAATGAAGAATACAAAGGGATTAGTAATAAATGGAAGACAGATTGTTAATGGACTTGTTATTATCGGTGTTGTAGCAGCAATAATGGCATTGATTGTAGGTATTGTATTTGCCGATAGTCATCTGATTGGAGAAGCTTCAAAGCTTGCAGTATTTGCAACAATTATTTGTTGTCTGAATTACATTGGCGCTAAGAAAGATAAAGAAGCTAAGAAGAATGAAGTAAATGCTTAAGTATGAATGGTGGAGGAAAAAGTGATGGAAGATAAGAAGGTTATAACAGGAAAACAGACAGTCAGAGCATTGGTGCTTAGTACACTGGGACTTATTTCTTCAATAGTACTCAGTATTGCAGTTCTAACAATTAGTGTAAAGATCTTTGGAATAGATAACTTGAATCCTGTCATTATAGGAGAGCGTATAGGACTTTTGGTATGGATAGTTGGAATAGTTGTAGTGATTGCTAAAACTGTAAAAGGAAATAAAAATGCAAAGGTAGAGGTTATAGCATAAAAATATAAGGAAATATGGCATATCGTAGTTACGTAATAGTAGCTACGATATGTCTTTTTTTGCTGACTAGGGACATTGAAACCATGATAATCTATGTTATAATTAATTTATTTTCCGAAACGGATGTGTTTGTTTTTCGGAATGGTTTGTAAAAGTTTATTCCAGGATAATGAAATAGGCAAATCGTGATTTGTGGAGGTAATGAGAGATGAATATAGCAGTATTTGCATCCCATGGAGGAAGTGATCTGCAGGCAATCATAGATGGATGCAGAGATGGAAGAATAAATGCTACTGTTAAAGTTGTTATTAGTAATAACCGAGATTCAATGGCATTGGTGCGTTCAAATGGTGAAGGTATACCAAATTATCATATGAGTGTAAAAAAATATGGAAGTGAAGAAGCTCTTGCTAAAGAAATATTAAATGTTTTGAATCAGTACTCTATTGATATGATTTTTCTGGCCGGGTATATGCGAATGTTACATATCTCAATACTTGAAAAATATAATAATAGAGTATTCAATATCCATCCTGCACTTCTTCCTAAATTTGGCGGTAAAGGAATGTATGGAATGAATGTTCATACTGCAGTCATCGCAGCGAAGGAAAAAGAAACGGGTGTTACGATACATAGAGTGAATGCGGAGTATGATAGTGGTGAAGTCGTTGCTCAAACAAAAGTCAATGTTTATGAAAATGATACTCCTGAAATTTTAGCAGATAGAGTATTAGAAAGAGAACATGAATTCCTTGTAGAAGTTATATCCGATATTGTTTGTGGAAAGATTCCGTTAGGATAATAAATTCGAGTTTGTCGGGCTGAAGTTGGCGTGTTATACCAGAAGTTAATAATAGCGTTTTTTATCATGAAGAAAAATAGTGGTCTAAGATGATGTCATAAAACACCAATCTAGACCACTATATTTTTTATAATGGAGTATCTGTTAATATCAAACGTTCCAATTCAAACGTATCTTCAGAATCATTTCGTTCTTTAAATGTAGTAGACGACCCCCTTTGATCGTCCGTTCATAAATCTTACCCTTGGCCTTGGGTATTTTGACCTTGAAATCGTAGTAAATTTCGATCGATTATCCCTCAAAAATAAAGTATGTATACCTACTCTAAAATTATGCTAAAGATAGCCTTCTATTTGTTTGAGTGTTAACCATCACTGGAAGTTAAGAAATGTTACATGTAAAAAGCATCTGAAATCTTTCTGTAAACAAGTACGCATATTATTATCATAAATGTGTAAGCAACGCCATACGCAATAGTCAGCATGAATGGTGTTCCGAAGAATGCCATTATGAGTTCATTTGGCAGCCAGACGAAAAGTGATATTTCCAGTGCAAAGATTATGGAAGCGGATATTGAGGCTTTCTTTGGGAGACAGTAACGGTTCCATAATGGAAGCAGAACACCGGCCATAAACATAAATATGGTAAATACGATATAGAATAAGTTTTCACGTTCGGTGGATACACCCAGAATACTGCAAAGTCTCCAGGAACTGTTAATAGCACCGGCTGCTATATCTGTTAAGAAATTAAGTGCAGCAAAAAGTGCTCCATATATGATTGAGCATATTATAAATCTTGTATTTGTAATCTGCTCGATCTCATCAGGATTTTTCACATCATAATTCTTCATAAGAAGTCCGAGAACGAGGCCCTTCAGAGAATAGGAGATGACATCAACAACGAGGATTCCCATGGAGAGGGACTCTTCGATTATCTTTCCGTCACCACCTAGCATAGCCAGAATATTGGGAATATAACTGCTGATGAGAATCAGCATTATATAGGCGAAGCCACGAAGAACCGTATTCTTTATCGGAAGTTTATATCCAATTACCAGATAGCCGAGTCCCACCACAAGCTCTGCACAGATTCCGTATATAATAAATGGAATTGTGACAAAAGCAGGTGCCCCTTCTTTACCTTCTATAACAGCTTCCACAAATATGCGGAGTGGAGTAGTGAAGAGATTAGGTATAAGTACAAAGAGAAGCAGGCGAAATACTCTATTCACGGTTAGTGTCATTACTCAATTCCTCTTTCATAACATAAAGTTTATTCAGCAGTTTCTGCTGAACTTTTGCAAATGTCTTTATATCTCTTTCGGATATGTCGGCATAGAGTTCAGAAACAAATCTCATATTTTTATCCAGGTTTTCGGCACCCCATCTACGGCCCTTATCTGTAATAACGATTATCATGTTTCTTTTGTCAGCATCGGACTTTTCGAGAGTTACATATCCTTTTTCAACAAGCTTATCTACAAGCTGCTTTGTGCTCTGTCGTGTGATGCCGCATTTCTCAGCAAGCTGATTAAGATTAGGTGCTTCTTCACATCTTCCAAGTATCATAAGAGGAAGCCACTGTCTTGAAGTGATATCCTCCATTCCCATATCCATAACGCTCTGAAGAGTATTGGCGAGTCTGGAAATTTCAACGAGAGAAGTAAATACAGGTGTATTATATTTATCCATGATATATCCTCCTGATCACAATATGCAGTATACTGCATAAATATGTTTGAGCGTAGTATATATGCAGTATGCTGCATTTGTCAAGATAAAAAATAAAATAATATAATAAACATGACATACAGTTGTCGTGATTGGGATGCTAAGATTATATAAAAAAGAAAGGGGTAAATATAATGCGATTAGATGGATTTGGACTGCTTGTTGAAAATATGGGTGAGATGATCCGGTTTTACAGAGATGTACTTGGTTTTGAGATAAAGGAAGAAGAGGCTTCATCAAATGTATATCTTGTTAAAGACGGGACTTTATTTCTTCTATATGGCCGAAAAGACTTTGAGGATATGACAAGCCGTAAATATGAATATATTAAAGGACTGAATGGACATTTTGAGATTGCTCTCTATGTTGATACCTTTGAGGAAGTGGATGAGGCATTTAAGAAAGCAGTTGAAAATGGTGCAGAACCGGTACTGGAACCAGAACTTGAGCCATGGGGACAGAGAACATGTTATATTGCTGATCCTGAAGGAAACCTTATTGAGATCGGTTCATGGAATAAACCATTCGAAGAGAAGGATGCGGAGAGGTAGATTGAAATGGCATTTGATTTCAAAAAAGAATATAAAGAATTTTATATGCCTAAAGCGAGGCCTGAGATTGTTACAGTTCCTAAGATGAACTATATAGCAGTTCGTGGAAGCGGTGATCCGAATGAAGAGGATGGCGATTATAAGAAGGCAATCGGGCTTCTGTATGGAATCGCCTTCACTATCAAGATGAGCAAGAAGGGTGACCATCGGATTGAAGGTTATTTTGATTATGTGGTTCCACCACTGGAGGGCTTCTGGTGGCAGGGTGATAATTCAGCAGAGCCGAATCCTGATGTAGTGACAGGTGTGATCGACTATTCGCACAAAGAGGATTTCCATTGGATATCAGTGATAAGACTTCCTGATTTTGTAACTGAGGAAGACTTTAAATGGGCTGTAGATGAAGCAACCACAAAGAAGAAGATGGATTTTTCCAAGGTTGAGTTTCTTACCATTGAGGAAGGCCTGTCAGTTCAGTGCATGCATATAGGTTCCTATGATGATGAACCGGCAACAGTTGCCATGATGCATGAGTTTATGGAGAAGGAAGGCTATGCACTGGATATAACAGAGAAAAGACTGCATCATGAGATATATCTAAGTGATGCAAGGAAGGTTGCACCGGAGAAGTTAAAGACTGTAATCAGGCATCCGATAAAAGAAAAATAGATTAAGTGTTGACAGATAAGGATATGCAGAGTATCCTAAACACATTATAATTCATAAACAAGTTATACGATATTAAAGGGAGTTTATTCATGCGTAAGTTCAATCTCGCAAATGCATACGCCGCACTAAGACCATCAAACGTCAGACTAATGAATGGTCTTAATTTTGTATGTGAGTTTCCGGGATTTAAAGCGTGAGTGGATTGTCAGAATATTATAGTATTAGCTATTATAGACCACCTATCTTCTCGGATAGGTGGTCTTTTTGCATAGTGACACAAGATAGTTAAGTAAGGAGGAGTTTTGGATGGAATTAAAACTATACACTGAAAATATAGAATCATATCTAAAATGCGATTCGGTAATAAATTATGATAATGCAAAGGTTTCTGAACTGGCGAATACTTTATATGAGTCTTCAGAAAATGAGACTGATTATATTAGGAAAGCGTATGAGTATGTAAGGGATAACATTTCACACTCTGCAGATGCCGGTGAAGATGAAGTAACCTGCAGTGCTGGGGAAGTATTTGAAGCGGGACATGGTATATGTTTTGCTAAGTCACATCTTTTGGCGGCGCTTCTTCGTGCAAAGTCAATTCCTGCAGGCTTCTGTTATCAAAAACTTATACTTGATGAAGAAACTGCTCCGGTGCTTATCTACCATGGTTTGAATGGAGTATATATCATAGAATATGATAAATGGATAAGACTTGATGCCAGAGGAAATAAGCCAGGAGTTAATGCTCGGTTTGCTGTAGATTCAGAGCAGCTGGCATTTCCTATTCGTCCTGAAAAAGGCGAGGAAGATGGATTTATTATCTATCCAAATCCGGATTTGGGAATAGTAAAAGCACTGAAGGAGAATACATCAAGAACTAAACTATTGGAGAAATTACCGATGAAACTGGAATATAGACAAATCATGCATGAACGCACAGACAGTGTTGATGCAAGGGCGTTGATAGTAGAAGAATAATCGAAAGAAAGGAGCAAAGTAGAAGAAATGAATCTTTCTATAAGAAAATGGAGAATCGAAGACAAGTCAGATCTCGCAATAAACCTGAATAATCTAAAGGTTTTGAATAACCTTAGGGATGGACTGCCATATCCGTACACAGAAGATGACGCAGAGGATTTTATCCAGATCATACTATCGGCTGACCCAGACAGTACATTTGCGTTTGCCATAACACTTGATGATAAGGTAATTGGAAGCATTGGAGTATTTCGAAAGGATAATATCCATTGCAGGACCGCTGAAATGGGTTATTATATAGGAGAACCTTACTGGGGAAATGGCTATGTGACCAATGCTATTAAAATGGTTTGTGAGTATGTATTTGAGAATACAGATATTATTCGTATATTTGCTGAACCATTTGCGCATAACATAGCTTCATGTAGAGCATTGGAAAAGGCGGGGTTCCAATATGAAGGGACATTAAAGAGCAATGCTGTAAAATGTGGCAAAATCATTGATATGAAAATGTATGCACTTGTAAAATAATAACGTTCAGTAAAAAAAATATGCTTTGTTTGGAGATAAATATGGATACACGTATATTTATGGCAAAAGAAAATGATTTTGAGACGGTAAAGGATATAACACAGACTACAATAAAACTGGTGTATCCTAAATACTATCCAGAAGGAGCAGTGCAGTTTTTTTTGCAATCATCATGCTGATGATAGAATATTGAATGATATAGCAGCTGGGAAGGTGTATCTTCTTGAAGCGGATGATGTTTGTGTAGGAACTGTTACCATCTCCAATAATGAGATCTGCCGTTTGTTTGTACTTCCTGAGTATCAGCATAAAGGTTACGGTAGATTATTAATGGATTATGCAGAGAAAATGATTAGTAAAACAAACAAAACTGTAGTTCTTGATGCATCATTTCCAGCAAAAAAGATTTATATAAAGCGTGGATATGAACCGACAGAGTATAATATGATTGAAACTGAAAACGGGGATTATCTGTGCTTTGACGTTATGGAGAAAAGTATATGAAAGTGCTGTTGTTTTGCTGTAAGGGATTTGAAACTATGGAGTTCGCGCCATTTGTTGATGTTATGGGATGGGCGAGAAATGATTATGGTATGTCGGCCGAAGTTGTTACAGCCGGCTTCTCTAAGACTGTAGTATCAGCATTCGGAATTCCTGTTTTGGTTGATAAAATCTATGATGAAATAGATGTATCCGAATATGACGCACTCGCAATTCCCGGTGGATTTGAAGAATTTGGGTTCTATGAGGATGCTTATGATGAACGGTTTTTAAATCTTATACGAGAATTCGATTGTTCTCATAAATATATAGCTTCTGTCTGTGTTGGGGCGCTTCCGGTTGGCGCAAGTGGAATACTTAAGGGAAGAAAAGCCACAACATATCATCTTGGAGCTGGAAAAAGGCAGAAGCAACTTGCAGAGTTTGGCGCAGAAGTGATACCTGATCAGAGTGTTGTGACAGATATAAACGTGATAACAAGCTTTTGCCCCCAAACAGCGCCTCATGTTGCAATTGCTTTGTTAGGCATGCTTATGGGTGATGAAAAAGCTCGGGTAGTTGCGACGGCAATGGGATATGAATATTCTTAAATAATTTGGAAAGACAACTTACGTTTTGTCAAAATGGCGTAAGTAAGTTATAACGGAAAATATATTCCAGCATAACGCACAAATTGATAAGGTGGATACAGAAACATGATAAGAAAAGCTGAACCCAAAGACATATCTAGGATTGCTGAGATTCTGGTGTTTACCAAAAGGATGAAGTATCGATCAATCTTTCATAACGATGAATATTCTTTTAACGTGTTGCAGGTAGTTAAGGTTGCCGATGAATTCAAGAATCCGGAGCTCCTTGATAAAGTCTGGATATATGATGATGGTATAGTTAAGGGAATGATCCATATGGAGGAAAAAGAAATTGCAGAATTATATGTAGATTACTTCTTCTGGAAAGAGGGCATAGGATCTAAGCTGGTAGAATTTGCAAAAGAAAAATTTGATTCTAAGTTCGTATGGACCTTGGAGAAGAACAAAGAGGCCATTCGTTTTTACGAGGCACATGGATTTAAGATTAACGGGAAAAGACAATTAGAAGAAGGTACACCTGAATATATCGTGATGTTGGAACGAGACTAAAATTACGAAAATGAGTGGAACATTATACCGAAAGAAACCTTACCAAAGCTATTAATAATAAATGATTTTGTACGACCGCTATGAGAATTAGTTCATGGCGGTTTTTACATTCGAAGCAGCTTTAGTACCATTCGCAATAGATTTCCGATATTTTCAAAAACTATAATTATTATGTTACTTAAAAGTAGTAGCAAAATACCTTCTCCAAAAGAGCTTGCCTACCCCGGCAGGCTCTTTTACTATCCCTTATTTCATGCGGGTTCCCGCGGTTTCGCCTAAGAAAATCCGATTAGTTAAAGCTATAGAAAACACCCCAGGTGTACCATTTAGTGTAACATTTTAATTTTACCTCTCCTGCAATGTAGTGAGATTTTTTTGTTTTTAACAAATAATTCTTAGATTATGGCAGTTGTTAATTAGGGGATTGGGGTGGAGTCTCAAAAAACAGGATTTATGGAAGAAGGGCAGATGAAACGAAGTGAAATTTGCACTTTTAACATAAATCCGTTGCTTGCCTGTTTTTGGACAACTCTCAACCTAATCGTTCAGACAATGGTCAGGAGAGTTTATTGAAGATGAAAAATGTATGATACAGAGTGATAGTTGAGATGATATAATGGGCTTTGTATTTATTATGAAATTATGGAGAGTGTTAAACGAAATGGAAAAGAATTTGAAATACGACCAGCAGATTATAGAAAAACTTATGGATGCAGCGTTACAGATACTAATAGGTGATAAGCCGATCACAGATGAATATCGTAGAGAAGTAAAAATGTCTATAGGATACATACTTTTAACTGAAGAGGAAACAATAGAAGCACTTTTTGAGATTGGTTTTACGGGAAAGAGATATTATTTTGTTGCGCAAAATGGAAATGTCATGGCTGCAAATATGAATGCAGAGATGTACCAGCAGATTGTTTATTATATGATGGATAATCATCCGTGTTTATCACCGGAATCAGAAAATCAGAGAAATAGAAGAAAGAAAAATAATACTATTATAGAAAGTATGAATATTGTCACAAATAAGGGACTTATGACGAGCTGGGATGATGAAGAAGTTGTTTTAAGAGATAAGGAAGACATATGTAAAAGGGCAATGTGTTGTATCCTTATTTTTCAGATTGCGTACGATTATCTTGTTGCAGATGATGGTTATGAAGAAAAAATCGAGAACCATAAAACTATGATCGAGAAATATGGTCTTATGGATCTGCTTAATTCCAAAGAAAAGCGTATAGTAGAATGTATTGACTTTAAAGAGGCAGGGAATATGACATGGGCATCTGAGGCTTATTGGGCACTATGCTGGAGTTTGGGACTTGTTGATGATATAAGCGATGCGACAACTGCATGTGATGATGAGTTGGCAATGGGATTAATAAAGGGTACTAATTCTGTAGAAGAATTTATCAGTAAATGTAATCTCAGAAGTAAAGAAGAAATACTTGATATGCTGGATCTATATTGTAGATTAAACTGGACGATTCATGAATCAAAAACAAATCCGGATGTGACTATAGGCAATCTCGATGAGTCAGTAGTTGCTGAAAGACGCCGCGGATTGGAGTGGATTGTATCGGATGTAGATGACTGGTATGATATTCAAATTATGGAATAATAAATCAGAAAACAGAGTTGCACCAAACCCCAGTTATGAAAGTTGTGTAGTTTTTCCAGTGGAAAAAAGTTCGATATTTAACATATTGAGTGCAGGATATTAGTATCCTGCCTTTTTATTTTGCACATTTGCCTGATAAATTAATAAAATGTACGATTATGATAATAAAACCTGAAAAAATCATCAAATACGGTAATTTCTTGGGAATCCGTTCTGATAAGATGATATTAAACCAGATATCAGGAAGGAGGTGGATGACATGAATAAACCTGTAAGAAATGATGAAGGCAGATATCTAACAGTGAAACAGATGATGGCTTAGTCAAATCTGTGCAGATCCAAGGTCTTGAAAACAGTTGGCCTGAAAAGGCTTGCAGGTGCAACTCCTGTGTACGGCGCTTATAGGTGGATGAGCAGAATTGCAATCTCAAAAAGAAATCTAGGGAGAAACATCATAATTATTAAAAAACGATATATTATATTTGACATAGCCGTACGACTATATATATAATGAGATAATTAATAAATAGCCATACGGCTATATTTGTACAGTATTATAAAAATATAGCCGTATGGCTATATAACGGTGTTCAGGAATATATATAGAAATGGTTGGTGCTTATGAAAGTAAATAATACAAAAAACTTTGGTGAAATGATTAAGAAACGAAGGAAAAAGCTAGGATATACACAGAAATATATATGCGAGGTAAGTGGTATTAGTGCCAGTTATATATCGGATCTTGAAAATGGTAAGGCAACGATAGAATTGGGCAAGGCTATATATCTTGCTAATCTTTTGGGTATAGATATTGAGATGAATGAGAGGGGATAATGATGAATAATTATTCGGTATATATGGAAATAATGGGTACTCCACAGATGGTAGGCTCGATATATGGAAATGGAATTAGTGATGCTGTCTTTCAGTATTCTAGAAAATATATTAATTCAGAAAATAGTTTTCCTATCTCAGTGTCTCTACCGATTTCGGATAAACCATTTACTCAGAAAGAAACAAAAAGCTTTTTTGAAGGACTGCTACCAGAGGGATTCTCCAGAAAGTCGGTTGCGAGTTGGATAAAGACAGATGAAGAGGATTATCTTTCAATACTTGCGGCGCTTGGAAGAGAGTGCCTGGGCGCACTTATGATTGTTCAAGAAGACGAGAAAGAAGAATCAGGATACAAGCTTCTCACTATTGATAAGGTAAGGGAGCTTGCTTCAGAAGGTGCTAAAAGGTCGACACAGATTCTAATGGAGACACATTTGTCCTTAGCGGGAGCATCTGGAAAAGTTGGTCTATACTACGATGAAGATAAGGATAAATGGTATCTGCCTGAAGGAAAAGCACCTAGTAATTATATAGTAAAGCAAAGTCATGTAAGACTTTCTAGTATAGTACTAAATGAAGAACTCTGTATGCTGACAGCTAAAGAACTGGGGATAGAGACTCCAAAGTGCTTTATAATAAATACTGGTACGGGACTTGATTCTGAAGTGCTTTTTGCAACAAACAGGTATGATAGAATCATAAGTTCAGAAAAAAAGATAGATGGATTAAAAGTGCCATACAGACTTCATCAAGAGGATTTTGCACAGGCAATGGGTATTCCATCTAGTCAGAAGTATGAGACTAAGAAAAAGGGTTATCTCAGCAGAATGTTCGAGATAATTAGGGAATATACAAGTGATCCTATAGGTGAACAGATGAAACTGTGGAGGATTATATGTTTTAATTATCTGATAGGAAATGGAGATGCACATATAAAGAATTATTCATTACTATATAGTGAGAATTTGAAGAGAATGACCGTCGCACCAGCGTACGATATCATATGTACCAGATGCTATAATTTGCGATATGAAATGAGTATGTTTATAGGTGATGATATAAACTTTAGACATATAAAACGTTCTTCTTTTATTGAAGCGGCGAAAGAAGCGGGACTTACGGAAAGAATAGCGCTTAGAATATTTGATGAGGTTGCAGATGGTCTGGAGAAAGCCCTGGAAAAGGCATCAGAACTTCTAAAAGAAACAGAGATACCTGGTATAGATAAGCTGAAGAATAACATATTAGAATCTAGTGGATACAGGTATTTATAAAAGAGTTTCAGCTATAGATGCTTACATGTATTAAGCTTGGAAGGATGTAAAATACCATTCGCGACATTCTTTATTCCATTTGCAACAGATTTGATATAAGCGTTCTTAGTCTGTTGTATTATCCAGACATAAGATAAAACAAAGCGAATAAATGATAATACAAATCGCAAGAAATATAAGAAAGAGAGGATACGACAATGACAAATTTGTTTGATATAAATCATGAAGCAGTTAGTAATAGAACAGCGGCTCTTATGTATGGAATTTCTGCATTAATATGGATAGGTTGTATGGGTTTAAATATTAGTGCGATAATGGCAGGGACTGAGGATCCGGAGGATATATTTATAATTTCAGCAATGGCTATCTTATGCCTTGGGCTTATGGTGCATTATATAAAGAATTATGTTATACATGGAAGGATAAGTATAGGCTTCAGAGAGTCATTTAGAATATATTTTGAGGGACTTCGTATGGAGACCAGTAGGCGAAAACTCTATGCTCCTATATTTATAGGACTCACGATTGGCCTAAATATAGTAATGCCTATAGCGCTTTTTATCGTAGATGTATTAATTAAGCATAAGCCAATGCATCAGATAGATATTGTTTCAGCAGTATTTGCCACATCAATATTTGCGTTAATATATGCAGTTTTAGCATCAGGAAATAATTCTAAGAAAGTGAAAGGCAATAGTGAAAATGAGAAGAATATATAGGGTTGAAGAAGATAAAGTGGTTGATGGAGTATGTGGAGGAATAGCTGAATATTTTGATATAGATCCAGTGATAGTAAGAATTATATTTTTACTAACAACGATGTTCACAGGAGTAGGGCTGGTAGCGTATATTATTTGTGCTTTGGCATTTCCGAAGAAGAGTAAAGTAGTAGCTTAGTATATAAATATTTAGAAAAAGTTTATGGAATAGAGTGTCTTGATAACTAGTCGCCGCACACTTGTGACTTTAGTCGTGAGTTAGGCGGCATTTTTCTTGTAAAAAGTATAATCATATGGTATAATTAAAACATGGATAAAACAGTGTATTTCTCGATGCCTAAAGATGTTACGCATGGTCGAGGATATATATACTCTTTGCAGTATCATATCGTATGGGTTACAAAGTATAGAAACCCCATATTTGTAGGTGAAATAGAGAAGGATGTCAGAAATTATCTTCTTGAAACACTTAAATCTTTAGATATGGTACCTATTGCAATGGAGATAATGCCGGATCATATACATCTTCTTGTGGATTGTAAACCACAGCTGCGTTTGTCGGACGCAATTAAAATATTAAAGGGCAATACAGCAAGATGGTTATTCCTGGCACATCCGGAGATAAAGAAAAAACTCTGGGGTGGACATCTTTGGAACCCATCATATTTTGTTGCTACAGTAAGTGACAGGACACTTGAACAAGTAAAAAAATATATAGATAACCAGAAGACAAAGTGATTTTGGCAGCTAAGTATGGAGGTATACGAAGTGAAGATATTTTCCACATATAGTGTAAAGATTAAACATTATAATCATATCTTCAAAGATACGATAAATATTTATCGTGAAGTTGTAGACTTCCTTATCGATGTATGCTTAAAAGAGTGGGATGACATTTCCTCTATAAAAGGTAATCTGAAACAACAGCAGTATATCGAACGACTTTGTCACAAAACGGCAGATAATCCTGATGTAAGGTATATATCCTTTGACAAAAAATTCTACAAGTTTCCGAGTTATCTGAGACGTGGAGCTATCAACGAAGCCATAGGAAAAGTTTCGTCGTATAAGAGTAATCTTTGTAACTGGGAAAACTCTGATATAAAGACACGTGGAAGAAAGCCATCTTATCCTAAAGCGGGCTATGTATACCCATGTCTTTATAAAACAGTCATGTATGAAGAAACGGGGACTTATGAGGCAAAGATAAAGGTTTATATCAGAAATACCTGGGACTGGATATACGTTCAGCTTCGTAAATCAGACGTAGATTATATCAATCGTAGATGTAAATCTAGAAAGAAATGTGCTCCGACACTTCAAAAACGTGGCTCTAAATGGTTTCTGGATTTTCCTTTTGAGGAAAAAACTGAATTAACAGACACTGGAGTATTTGAACAGACTATAGTAGCCATAGATCTAGGAATTAACAGCGCTGCTACCTTATCAGTAATGAAATCAGATGGCACGGTCATAGGAAGGCATTTTCTAAAACTTCCCAAAGAATACGACTCTCTGAATCATTCAATAAACAAGATAAAAAAGGCACAGCAAAAAGGTAATCGAAAAATTCCGAAGCTATGGGCCAGAGCAAAAGGAATCAACAAAGATATAGCAGTTAAGACAGCGGCTTTTATTATAGAAACTGCAGTTCTTTATAATGCTGATATAATCGTTTTTGAACATTTAGACCGTAATGGAAAGAAACGTGGCTCAAAGAAGCAATGGCTGCATATGTGGCGAAGCCAGTATGTTCAGTCAATGGTAGAGAATAAAGCACACAGACATGGAATGCGTATAAGTCATATATGTGCATGGGGAACGAGCAGACTGGCATTCGATGGAAGTGGAAAAGTTCTTCGTGGCAAAGAGGCAAATCTTAAATGCTATAGTCTTTGCAGATTTTCAAATGGAAAAGTATATAATTCAGATCTATCTGCATCTTATAACATAGGAAGCAGATATTATGTACGAGAAATATTAAAATCCTTGCCTGCGAAGGAGAGGTTGGAACTTGAGGCAAAAGTTCCTCAGGTCACCAGGAGAAGCACCTGCACATTATCTACACTAATTAACCTGAATGCGGAGCTTGTGTCTATTGTGGCATAAAGTATCTGAGTTTGGGTTGTATCTGCAGTAATGTAGTTCCCGTCTTCTAAAGAGACTACGTGTAGAAATACATTTATGGGAAGCACGCGACTTCAGTCGTGTGAGGCTTCACATTCGTGAAAATTTTGCCTTATATAAAGACTCGTATTACCATCATAATATAATCAGCACGCTATGGACTCTTCCTATTATTATACTTGCACTCAGTATTTGTCATTTTCTCTTCGGTAAGCTTGAACAGACAAAACTTGGAGAATATATCAGATATTTAAGTGAAAACCTTAATACGATATACATTATTCAATGGTTGATTATTGCTTACTCTGTGGCAATAAGTATATTGTTGGGAATCGATAAGACCTATTCCCCGATAATCATTATAATTGGTGGGATTATCGTTACATTTGTTGCCGTCATCTTATCAATACCTTTTGTCAGAATAAAAAGGAACAGAAAATGAAGACTAATTAACATATGTTAATGAATAGTTCTCTGATGCCTGTTATTCTTTTACTGAGTTCGGTTTGGAACTCCAATACTATCTATAATTGGAAGGTGGAGTCATGCAGGAGCAAGATAAAAAATGTAATGATAATAAAGAGGTTATGATCGGTACATGGGCGTGGGGACCCGGATACAATGGCTCTAGGCTTATATTCGGTAAAAGCTACGATGAGTCAATGCTTAGAGATACTTTTGAAAAGGCAACTAAACTTGGATTTCTTAAGTGGGACACAGCTGCTGTTTACGGGATGGGGTCATGTGAGAAGCTACTTGGTGAATTCATAAACGGCAGAGAGGATATATTTCTTTCGACAAAGTATTTTCCGGATAAGAAGTATAAGGCAGGAACATTTACTAAATCTTTTGAAGAAAGCATGGAACGACTGCGCCTTAAGTCGGCTGATATCTTCTGGCTCCATGCCCCTAAGAACATAGAGAAGAATCTAAGTGAGGCAGTTCCTCTTATGAGAGACGGACGTATTAAATCTATAGGAATATCAAATGTTTCTATGGAAGATATAAAGACTGCTGAAAAATACCTTGAGAAGAATGGCCTTAAGCTGGGTGCTGTTCAGAATCATTTCAGTTTGCTCCGAAATGATCAGCAACCGATTGTTGATTACTGCAATAGTAAGGGGATTCAGTACTATGCATATATGGTTCTTGAGCAGGGAGCATTGGCGGGAAGATATAATGCAAAGAATCATTTCCCTACATTTTCGATGAGGAACCTTGCGTTTCCTAAGCACAAGTTCAAGAAGATAGAAGGGCTTCTCAGTATGATCAGGGCTATAGCTGACAAGTATGGGATAGATCAGTCGCAGGTGCCGATTCTTTGGGTAATTGCAAAGGGGGCAATTCCGATAATTGGTATCACAAAGCCTGTTTATGCTGAAAAGCTATCTGCCGCACTTAATGTAACACTATCTGACGAGGAAGTAAATAAACTCACAACGGAAGCAAGGAAAACCGGAATCAGGCAGCAGGGTTCATGGGAACCGCAATAATTTGAATATGCTTTGGAATTTATGTTATATTTCTTGTAGTGTTGCTTGACACTGAACTGACAGCCGTTCCAGATGTTTTAGCGTATATCGTTGCTGCCATAGGAGGGCTACTTTTCTTTGTGGGAGCATATAAATATAAGAAGGAGAAAATCGGGGAGGACTTGTAATGTTAGATACGATAAGAAAACTTATTGTCGATATGTCTAAGGAATACGGCGAGGACTTTATCTGGTGGGATAGCAGCGCATTTGGCTTTAGTACGGAAAGTATAACCAGGTTCGTAAATGAACTCAAAATCGAACTTGGGTCTGATGACCCCTTTGCCGCAGATGAGATCATCATGGTTGCAAAGTGCGATGCAAATGATGATGTACTGTTTTATTCGCCAAAACTCAGTGAACTGCGCATCTATCACCTAACTTGGTCGCACTGTCGTGAAAAAGAAGGTTTTCCTACTTGTGTGAGATTTGAGAGTGCCAAGTCTGCAGCAGCTTTTATAAAGCAGAATTACGAAGAAGACTATCTATGATAAGCTAGTATCAACAAGAAGAGAGTTCCGTATACGCCCGATAAGATCAAATAGATTATTATGAAGAAGAAAAATGATAAACCTAAAATAAGAAAGGGCTTTTTGGCAGTCCTTATCTTTTTTATTGTCTGGACTTTGTGGTCATGGGTTCCGGTAACAGAGAGAATAGAACTTGAACTGTTGAAGGATTCAGGGACGGGGGTAAGAATAGCACTTATAACTGATCTTCATTCTTGTTATTATGGCAAGAATCAGAACTGGCTTATAAGGAGAATTGACAAGGAACATCCTGATATAATACTTTTAGCTGGTGATATATTTGATGATATTTTAAAGGACAAGAATACAAAGCTTCTTATGGAGGATACTGTTAAGAAGTATCCATGTTATTATGTTACAGGTAATCATGAATACTGGAGCCATAGAGCTGATGAGATGAAAGAATATATGGAGTCCATAGGCGTTCATGTTCTTGCTGGTGATTGCGAGACAGTAACCATTAACGGAAGTACACTTGATATCTGCGGAGTTGATGATCCGAATGATCTGACTATGGAGCAGTGGACTAAACAGATTGATGAAGCTTTTTCTAAAACGGATGAATCTCATGTGAGAATTCTTGTATCACATCGTCCGGAAAAGGTTGATGTATACGAAAAATATGATTTTGATCTTGTGGTCTGTGGGCATGCTCATGCCGGTCAGATAAGAATACCATTTTTAAATAAGGGAGTATATGCTCCTGATCAGGGTCTGATGGCAGAATATGTAAATGGTACTTATACACTTTCGAATGGCAGTATAATGGAAGTCAGCCGTGGGCTGGCAAGAGAGAGTACCATAGCACCAAGATTCTTTAATCATCCAGAGGTTGTGATTATAGAACTCAAATAAATATTTAAAACAGAATTATGATAAAATTGGTACAAAATTTTATTTCAGTAAAACTTGCTAAAGGGGTTATCGATGAGGATTTACTATGAATGATTTATGTATGATTATAAAAGAAGTTGTGAAACCTAATTTTTTGAATATAAGGACGGCTATTCAAACTTATAACCGTGATGCAATCTGTTATGGAGCTCCATGCTGGAGATGGGTGTATCATGCACTTCATTCTGCAGATAAATGGTTTATTAATCCATTTGACTATGAAGAGCCTGAATTTCATGTCGAGGGAATGGATGATCCGGAAAAACCATGTGATGCCATATTATCAGATGATGAATTGTTGAATTATTTAGACGCTATAGAGAAGAAAACATATGATTATCTCGATTCGTTGTCAGATGATTTGCTTTATGAAAAACCTGAAGGCTCAAGATATACTAGAATGGAATTAATTTTACGACAGTTCAGGCATATTTCTTTTCACACGGGAATGCTAAATGGGCAAACTATCTTAGAAAAAGGTGAATTTCCGATGTGGGTATCGGAGACTGAGAAATATGTGGATGATGGTAAGTTTTTTGGAAGATATCGCAAGGGTAGGGTGCAGTTATAAATAATATCTTTCATGCACATAACAGACTCAGCAAGAGAAGTGTTATAGATAGACTTAGGGTAGAATAAGATCTGCATTTTGTACGGATATGGCCTGCCGGGTGACGAGAAGTTCCCCGGCAGGTTTTTTGTATGGAGCGTTCAAGGATTACATTTTATGCTATAATGATTCTGGCGCAATAAGAGAATAAGATGCGCACAGTAAATTTTGTTTAATAACAAGGTGATTACAAGAGGAGTTCTGACCGTAGATATGGGAACTAAGAAAAAGATTATATTAATACTTCTGTTTCCGATAGCTTTGATGATTTTTGCCATGTGTAATGGCTTTTTTCTGGATGTTCTGTTGGAAGCGATTATCAGAAAATCCGTTTTAGCGGACCTGGGTATATATGGCTCAATAACTGTGATTTCAGGTATTGTCGAGGTTGCTATAATGCATGCGCTACTAAAAGGTTATGATAAGGTTGCGGAGAAAAAGAAAACCTTGAAATGGTATTTTGATAAGCAGCTGATTCCAATGTTCGTGGTGGGAATCACAAGTGCGCTGGTTCTTATAACAACGCGAAACGATGATAATGAAGGACTATATCGTGTCATAGGTGCTGCTATGTTCCCACTGATGGGCATCACTGCTACACCCAATGTAGTACGTTATGCATTACGGGAAATGAAGAATTGGAAAGATGCATTTTACAAAACAGGGAATCTTCACAAATCTAAAGATTCTAAGGATTTTTACAGAGTAAGAAAACCACTGCCGTGTGAAGGAAGAATGTGCTTTACAGTAGTGAGGAACCAACTCATGATTTTAGTGGGAGTGATACTAATTATGCTCCTGATAGTTTATGCGTATATATCTTCCAGAAGTGTTCCTGATTCTGTACCTGCCGGTGATATAGCGCAGGCAGTAATATTTGTAAGGCGCAGAAGAGGCCAGGGACCGCTGTTTTTTATGATGATATTCGTAGTCACATTTGCTATATCCATCATTGCATATTGCATAACCTACACGGCAAAGAAACTGAGAGTAATATTACGTCATGAATATATAGCATATCACGTGATTGTAAAGAAGGTTGAAGACTCCACCGTAACCGTTGATCGGGACGGCAAAGTGTTTCATTACAAGGATTGTTCATGTATTGGTATACAGGCTAAGAAGATAAACAATACCGGGGCAACTCTTGTATTTATTCCGGATGATGTGCTACTCGTACCGGATGAGGTAGTAAAAAAATGAGATTTAGCAAATTTCTAAAAATATTATCAATTGCATTTTTCATATTGGGATGTGTATTTTTGGTGCTCCAGGCTATTGATAATAAGAATTATGATAAGGAAGTCACTGCCGTTGTCACGTATGTTGAATTACATAAATCAGATGACGGCCGTTACACGTATAATGCGCATTGCAAATATAAAGTTGGAAATAAAGAATATACTTATGAAAATGGATGGCCAAAGGTTAGGTATAAGGAGAATGATGAAATTACGATACGCATTAATTCTGACTATCCGGAAAAGCGAATAAACACTATTACAAGCTGGCAGCTATAGTGTTCTATTTTCTGGCTGTAATGTTATTTTTGGCCAGTTTTATAGATTCAGAAAGGTGATTGCAATATGATGGATAAGAAGGCGATAGCCCTCCTAAAAAAATACTATCTTCCATACAGGCCGGATGGACAACCATCTGAAGCGGAAAAAGAAAGTGCTATTAAAAGCGGTATTCTTGTGCCTGATTCATCAATGACACACGATGAAATTGTTGCCGAGATTAAGAAACTTGCCGAGCAAATCTCTCTTGAATGTGCTGCTAAGGCATTCTGTGTATGGAATGTGTGAGAAACTGCCCGAAGAAGGCGCTTTGAATTTCAGAATTATGTTCTAACGAGGGGGTGAAAGAATGCTATTCTTTTCGTTCGGAAACAGAGCCTTTAATAAGGAATTCAGCGAGTCAAATATATATGTTGTTGTGTCACCCAAGTATGAGTATGAAGATGAGTTATCTTTCTTGGATAAAGCAATTAATTTCATAGATGATAAAGTTTATCCTGGTGAGGATTTCAAGTCTGAATATGAAGGCATATATTTAAAAGATGGAGAATATAAAGAAATCATTGATCGCTGGATTCAATCCATGAATCAGTCTATTGAGATAAAAATGGATGAAATTATAGGGGTACAGCGAATCAAATGCAGTTCTTCTGATCAATATCGAGATGAATATCTGATAGAAACTGCTGAAGAGTATATGATGTTTTTGTGGTCTACGACTGCATGAATGATGAATAGACTTTTATATCGGAAGAAACCTTACCAAAGCAAATAAATAATAAATGATTTTGTACGACCGCTATGTCCCCGCTGGTCTTTTGATATGATTATTACTAAGGAACATAGAAAATGAACAAAAAGAAACCTTCAAAAAATCTGATATGGGCTGTTATCTCATTTCTTCTGGCATTACTGACTATAAGGGTGGTTTTGAAACAGAGTAAGGATATATCGATAAAAGATCTGATAAGTGTGATCGGTTCTTCGAATCTTCTGTTTTTTATACTTGGAGTCATAGCTGCATGGATGTATGTATGGTTTGAAGGTGTTGCGATATGTTCCATACTGAAAAATGCAGGATATCCAAGAAGTCCGTTTAAGGGTCTTTTGTACAGTACTTCGGATGTGTATTTTTCTGCGATTACGCCATCAGCTACGGGTGGTCAGCCGGCTAGTGCCTATTTTATAATGAGAGATGGCATTCCCGCAGGGATAGCTACGGCAACACTGGTTCTGAATCTTATGATGTACACCGTTTCTATAATAGTTCTGGGAATCATTTCAATTCTGTTATCTCCGAAAGCTCTTTTTGAATTCAGTGATTTTTCCAGATTTCTCATAATTCTGGGTTTTGTTACATTATCAGTGCTGGCATTTGTTTTCTTTATTTTACTAAAAAAAGAAGATCTGATATTTAAACCTCTTTTAAAACTTATATCTTTTTTGTATAATAAAAAACTGGTAAAGGAAAAGGAAAAAAAGCTGGCGAAGATAGAAAAAATCAGAAATGATTATCGTCTTTGTTCTGATATGATATCTGGTAAAAAAAAGACATTGTTTTTTGCTTTTATCTGGAATTTCATACAGAGGGCTTCCCAGATAGTTGTTCCGATGCTTATTTATGTTTCAATAGGTGGAGAAGTATCAAAAATGACTCAGGTTTTTTCTAAACAGAGTCTTATAACTATCGGTTACAACTTCATTCCGATTCCTGGTGGGATGGGAATATCTGATTATCTTATGATAGATGGATTCAGCAGGCTTATGAATGAGCAGATGGCATATACCGTGGAACTTATAAGCCGTGGAATTACTTTTTATATATGTGTTTCAATCAGTGGACTGATTACATTGATCGGTTACCTAATTGGGAGGAAGAAATGATAGGTGTTTATGATTATACGGTTATACTGACATATATGTCACTTATTTCGGGGGTTTTGGGTATAATTATAGCTGTAACAGGAGCAGGGCATCCGGAACTGGGAATCTTTTTTCTCATGGTATCAGGAATACTTGATACTTTTGATGGAAGAGTGGCCAAAACAAAAAAGAATAGAACGGATATGGAGAAGAATTTCGGCATGCAGATAGATTCACTTGCAGATCTTATCTGTTTCGGAATCCTGCCTGTATCAATTGGATTGGCAAATCTTAGAATAAGTGGAATATTTACTGAGCTTGTAAAGAGAAAGAATTATGAGGGTTCTTTTCCGATGCTTATAATTCTTCTGGTTATTGCACTTTTTTATGTACTTGCAGCTCTGATCAGACTTGCATATTTTAATGCAACCACAGAAATGCGGGTTGAAGAGGCTAAGGAAACAGGAGTTACATATTATGTCGGTCTCCCTGTTACATCTTCTGCATTAATATTTCCTCTTGTTATGATTCTTCATTTTTTTGGAAAATGGGATCTTACAGTTTTTTATTTCCTAGTAATGCTTATAGTTGCCATGGCGTTTGTAATGAATATCAAAGTAAGGAAGCCGGGAAAAGTTGGGATTGCTATATTCATTGCTATTGGTGTAATTGAATTTATATTAAGTATAGTTGCATTTACTATGTATACTGATTGATGCTTATATATCAGATCGGAAGAATATATGAATAGTCTTGAATTTTTATATAAGAATCCGGTTGGCAGAATACTTCTAAGGCCTCTTATCAGCAGGCCTGTTTCTGTTTTATCGGGAAAACTTTTGGATATGCGACTTTCAAAAGTCCTTATAACTCCATTTGTAAAGATGAATAGAATAAGTACCCGTGATTATAAACTGGATGATATCGGGAATTTTAATGATTTTTTCTGTCGTAAGATCAAGGAGGGACTTCGTCCTATAAGTGATCAGGGAGATGATCTTATAGCTCCTGCAGATGGGCTGCTCAGCGCTTACCTGATAAATGATGATACTGTACTCAGTGTTAAGCAGAGTTCTTTTTCTATAAGCAGACTTCTTAGAGACAGAAAGCTGGCAGAGCGTTTTAATGGAGGATATGCCTTGGTTTTCAGGCTCTGCGTAAATCATTATCATAGATATATTTTTTTTGATTCAGGAAAAGTTTATAAAAATCGTAGAATAAATGGTGTTTACCATACAGTCAGACCGGTGGCGCTGGAGCAATATCCGGTTTATATCGAGAACAGCAGGGAATATATGATAATGGATACAGATCATTTCGGACGAGCTGTTCAGATGGAAGTGGGAGCAATGCTTGTGGGTAGGATAGTGAATGAGCCTGTATGTAATACTAGAGTTAAAAGAGGCGAAGAGAAGGGACATTTTGAATATGGTGGTTCCACTATAATAGTTCTTCTTAGTGCTGATAAGGCGTCACTCAGACAGGATATTCTGGACTGTGTTAATTCAGACGAGGAGATACCTGTAAAAATGGGCGAGGTGATAGGTAAAAGGATATGAAAAAAACAGTTAAGGTTTATTTGACGGCATTTATTATATCAGCTTGTCTGATGGTAATAATACTATCTATTCAGACTATGCATTATAATTCACTTCTTGAAGAAAATTTTAAATCAATGCATGAAAGGATATGCATGAAAGTTCTTGAGCGGGCTCACAAATTGTATATCGAACAGCCTGATAATGAGACTACGGAAGTGATTAATAAACTTAATGGCGCTCCACTTACAGAGGAAGAGAAAAAGGAACAGTTAAGCTGTTATGTATCGAATCTGAGTGCAGGAGTAAACAGTTCTGATCTTAGTGTTTCTGATTCGGGAGGACTACTGGCTTCAGATGCTCATATGTTCTTTGATACAGATATGAACAGCATATTGAAGGAAGATGCGCTTCTTCTCGTGACCAGAGATTCACAGAGTAAAGTAAAGAATGGTTCAAAGTTATATATATATTATATTTACCAGGATGATTCGTTAACTGAGCAGATGCAGGGTCTGATAAATCTTCTTGGAAATAAAATAACTAAAGTGGTATTTCATGTGAAGGACGGATATATCAGAAATCACGAGTTTGTTCCTGAAAGAATATCCTACTATAGTGTAGGCGAAGGTGGTTCTCTTTCAAAGGAGAAGGAACTTTGGGTAGCGGCAAAGGATAGAGAAGCCATGGAAAAAGATGGCTATAGTTTTTATGAGATAGATGATTCGTTCCTTATAGGAGATATTTCGGATAATTCCGACAACGATAGTTATATAATATATTCAGGGGGACTGGAAAGCGAGAAGAAAAACAGAGTAGAAGAGCTTTTGAAAGAAAGCCAGAGCTTGAGAGATAATTCAGGTGATGGCAGAAAATTTATCAGAAAAAAATCCAGTCTTGCTACTGTTGAATACTTCAGCTTAGATAAATGTGAGTTTGGTGATGGAGAAGTTTACTATGCGGCAGCCTATGAGAAGAAAAATGTACTATTTGATATTTTTTCCTATAGTATGTTTGGTGGACGCGGTCTATTTTATATAGGTTTGATTGTTATTGAAATACTTGTTTCTATCGCGCTCACAATAGCAGGAGCGGCCATATATTTGAAAGTAAAAAATAAATGATAATCAAATAAATTTGCTACTTATGAAAGGAGAAAAAAATGAAACTAGGTATTATTGGTGCAGGAAACATGGCAAGCGCAATAATTGGTGGAATTATAAAAAAAGGAATAATATCCGGACAGGATATTATATGTTCTTCGCCTGTAGAGACTGAAAGAGTAAAAGCTGCGGAGTCTTTTGGGATTAATGTGACAGCTGATAATAAAGAGGTTGTTAAAACTTCAGAAATTATACTCCTTGCAGTTAAACCTCAGGTTATTCCTGTTGTTGCGGCTGAGATAAAAGATGAAATAAAGGATGATCAGCTTATTATATCTATCGTAGCTGGAAAGTCTATAGCCTGGTATAACGAGGCTTTTGGACGAGAACTGAAAATAATCAGAACTATGCCAAATACTCCGGCTCTTGTTGGTGAGGGTATGACAGGTGTCAGTCCAGCTCCGACTGTATCTGATGAGGAAACAAAGGAAGCTTTAGAAATTCTTTCATCATTTGGAGAAGCTGAGGTTGTTCCAGAGAATCTTATGGATAGTGTGGTTGCTGTTTCGGGAAGCTCGCCTGCATATGTTTTTATGATGATTGAAGCTATGGCTGACGGAGCTGTAAAACTTGGAATGCCTAGAGCTAAGGCTTATAAGTTTGCAGCACAGGCAGTGCTTGGAAGTGCAAAAATGGTACTTGAAACTGGAAAGCATCCGGGCGAATTAAAAGATATGGTATGCTCACCTGCAGGAACTACCATCGAAGCTGTAAAAGTTCTGGAACAGGAAGGTTTTAGAGCGAGCCTTATTGATGCAATGGAAGCCTGTGCAGATATTTCAAAGAGACTTTAATTTTTTTAAAGAGAGGTATTTATGATGGGGGTAAGGAAAGTTTTAAAAAACGGGCTATGTTTAGGCCTTTCGCTTACGCTAATGTTAGCTGGTACTTCGTGTGGTAAAGATAAAACAGCAGTAGATGATTATGGCTTTGAGAGTGACACGGTTTCAGGTGATGTGGCTAGTGTTAATGAGCCGGAAGCTGAGTCATATTCTGAAGCTATAAATAGTGACAGACGTAGTTTAACAGAAGTCTTTGGTGAAAACATTTCTGCTGATGATTCGTTTACTATAGGAGGGGTTACTGCGGAATTTAATCTTAACTATAAGGTTCCTGAAGTGACTTCGATAAATGTTTACGAGGGCAGTCTGTTTGATAATAATTCCGATATAGAGAAACAGGTTGTAAACAGTTTCTTTGGCGGAACAGAGAAAGAACTGGAAGAAATTAAATATGTTAATGATTCGGATTATATACCACTTTTATATAAATACAGAAGCATATTAATGTTTCAGACACTAGGTACCATGTCGTATTCTTCTACATCTATTTCACAAGAGGATGCCGCAGAATATTTGAGTTCTATAGATTCTTCTTTTGACAAGGTTTATAAATGGGTAGATGAGGCCAACTATTATATCCATATGTATGAGGGCGAATATAACGGTAATAGATATGGTATGATCTATTCTTATGATACAGCTAATTCTCAAAGAAATATATTTATCTGTCCGATAAGCGTGTCTGAATACTTCCCGGAAGTCGATGCTAAGACTATGTTTGTTGTAGATCAGCAGTCTGATTTCGGATCGGAGAACCTGTGCAGTATGTCTGAGGCGGACATTATGAATGAGGCAGGTATAGTTTTGGAAAAACTTGGGTTAAGTGAAGATGATATTTGCCTGACTGCTAATCCGAATATGTCGATTCCTGAAATGGGGTTACTTAATACATTTGGTAGAGAAGAAACAATTACAGATATGCCTAAATTGGTTTTTGTGGATTCGAATCTGATGTCTGCAGCTGAAAAATTAAATATTTCAAATCCTGCAGGCCGTACATACGCGTACAAGATATTAAAAGAACAGCAAAATATTCGAGGCGGTCAGGAGAATTCAGAGGATGTAAATTTTTCAGTGAATGGATATGCTTTGTACTTATGTTCAGAACCGTTTTCTGATAAGGTAACACCTCAACCGCTGTCCTCTTTTAACAGGGGTAGTATTTTCTATACAGATAAAGGACTCTATTCGGTAGATATCAGTCTGGTTGCAGAAATAGATAATGTGGTTGAGGGGGGTTAAGCTACTCTCTTTTGATAATATAAAAGAAGGCTTCAAGGAGGCTGTGGGAAATGATCCGGATTTATCTCAAAGAGATTCGGCAAGTCTGGAAGTCGCTGATGTGAACTTTACATATGTTCTGGTGGAAGATAAGGAAAACAATGATAAAGTTGCATATGTTCCAGCCTGGTATTTTGTGACAAAAGATAATAAACTAAAATCCGGGGATCAGCCGCTTACTTATTCACACGTGATAAACGCTATAGATGGTTCGGACTTAAAGGATACTGTAAGATAAGGATATGAAAAATGCTTACACATGTAGGAACTAGAAAAATTGAAACCAAACGTTTGATTCTTCGCCAGTTTGAGTATTCAGACATAGATTCAATGCTTCGGAACTGGATTGCTGATGAGAAGACACAGTGGGATTATGGTGAGCCCAGCTATGAAACGCCTGAAGCTGTAAGAGAGTTATTTGATAAAAAGTATGTTGTTTCGTATTCAAGAGATGATTATTATAGGTGGGCTGTGATTGAAAAAGAATCTAAGGAGTGTATCGGACAAATAGCGTATTTTTCCGTAGATACTGAAAATCAGCATGGTGAGATTGAGTATGTGATCGGACCGGCATTTCAAGGTAAAGGATATGCCACTGAGATGACAAGAGCGGTCATTGAATTTGGGTTTGAGAAGATAAACTTTAATCGAATTGAGATAGATTGTCGTACGGAAAATGAAGCATCGCGAAGAGTTATAGAAAAGTGCGGGCTTACTTATGAAGGTGTGTTCCGCGATTTCTTCTGGCGGAAAGACCATTTTGAAGGAAGAAGGGTGTTTTCTATATTAAAAAATGAATGGAATGCAATGCAATGATTGTAACCAAGCGGCTGTTGTTCTGAAGGAAACAAATGAATTTATCGGTGATTGTGGAATTACTATACAAAACATTGACGGAGAAATGCTTCCAGAGATTGGATATCATATCCATAAAAAATACTGGAGACGTGGATTTGCAAAGGAGGCTGCGCGGGCAGTAAGGGATTGGGCGTTCCAGAACACGGAGTATGATACGATTTACTCCTATATGAAATATACTAATGTGGGTTCTTATTCCACGGCTATAGCTAATGGTATGAGAAAAGTAAAAACCAGTAAACTGTTTTCTGATTTTTACATGCGATAATTTTATCAACGAAGCTAATAAACCGGGGAGAAATCCTCGGTTATTTTTATTTTACTTATAAATCTATTGTTTTTTTTAAGTTCCAATACGTTAATGCAGAACTGGATGTAAACGGATATTATATGTTCGCTATTGCTTTTGCAATCATGACACTGGCGCATGTTTTTGATTATGGTGTGAAGCTGTCCAATCTTAAGACCGGAAAGATGAAAGGTATCCGCTTCGAAACGCTGGATGCAATCTGCAAGGTCCTGAATTGTCAGCCGGGAGATCTTATGGAATATAAAAGCTAAGCAGTAAATAAAAACCGGAATCTATTCAACGGAAGAAAAAGCAAGAGATGCCATTCAAAGTCATAAAGACTTGGAAGGATTTAAATATCTGCCGTTGGAGTGTTTTGAAATACATGAATATGAACTAGATAGATCAAGCTGGGATGACGGATTCACAACAGTTCGTTATGGAAAGTAATACCGGGAAAATATATTCCAGGATAACTTAGAACGAAAAAATAGGAGTTATGGAACGGGGGGTATAATATGGCAATAACAGTGAATATCTACTATACAGGCGAAAATGGTTCGGCAAGGAAATTTGCAGCTGAAATGATGGAATGCGGTGTTGTTGCCGATATCAGAGCCGAGATTAGTATCGAGAATCACTTTGTAAGATATCCCGGAATATTATGATTATCATTCATTGTAAATGAAACCTAAAATTGAAATCTCGTTTTTAATAGTTCTGCAAATTCCTCAATCAGATATCCGGAGTTGTCCTTTTTCCAGAAGCCGCAGTAGGTTTTCCTAATTGGCTCCCCGTTACGGGTAAGGGGAATACGGCTTACTGCAGTATCAAACCAGGCTTCGTCACCGATTACGTCTACAGGCATAAACCCTTGCCCGGTGATTATCTTAAGCCTGGCATCCTGCAGGGTTTCAGCGAAGATGAAGTCTCCGTGGAGACCGACAATCTCATCATAATATGCACGCTCTTCCTCCTGCTGGCTGTCGCTTGCCACAAGGATGCAGGGCGTGTTTCTTAAATCATCTGCCTCAAGTCTTTCCAGGTTGCAGAGTGGATTACGGCTTGATATCTCAATGAATGTTGTGCTTTCGGAAAGAATCATATTGTGGTATTCCCCGGAAAATGCTCTGCGCTGGTCGTTTAGGACAAGATCTATTTCATCATCGCGAAGCAGGTGGTACAGATCCTCGTGACTGCCGCTTGTGATGGAAATGTCTATAGAAGGATACTTCTCAGAGAAAAGAGTTATCGCTTCTGAAAACTCATTTCCGTGATAACCTCTGTAATAGCCAAGTCGCAGAGAAAAGCTTTCTTTAGCATTAATCCTTTTTGTTTCCCTTATCAAACGCTCCATATCGGAACGGATAACCAGACTTTTTTTATAAAAATGCTCACCGGCATCAGTCAGACTGAAGGTGCGGTTGTGGCGCGAAAGAAGCTGTACGCCAAGCTCATCTTCCAGTTTTTTGATCTGCTGTGATATGGCAGACTGCGATACATGGCACTTTTCGGCTGCCTCATAAAAATTCCCGCACTCCACAACGGCTTGCAGATATTCGATTTGCTTGAATAACATGCTTCCATCCTCCATTTAGATTAAGATAGATATAATTATAAACAGATTAGCGAAACTTATCAATAACTAAAGCAAAACGAATTGATTGATTTTGAAAACCCAATTAAACTACATAACAGAAGCTAAACAATAACTGTTTCACAACGGCATATAAAAATATGGAGGATATCATCATGGCTAAGAATCTTATCATTTACTACTCAAGAAGAGGAGAGAACTACGTAAACGGCAGCATTAAAACACTTGCCAAAGGGAATGCGGAGCTGATCACAGGCTACATCAAGGATGCTGTCGATGCGGATGTATTTGAGATAAAGACTGTGAAAGAGTACAGCACGGACTACATGACCTGTACAGAAGAGGCAAAGGTGGAGCTTAGGGAAAATGCGAGACCGGAGCTTAAGGAGTATCTGGACAGTGTAGCCGGTTATGACAACATATTCGTTGTCGGTCCCAACTGGTGGGGAATATACCCGATGTGCATTTATACCCAGCTTGAGAGGCTTGACTTAACAGACAAGAATGTCCATTTTGTAGTGACCCATGAGGGAAGCGGAACAGGTGGCGTACCTAAGACTATGAAGGATTCCTGCAAGGGAGCTAAGATCGGACAGAGCATGGCAGTACAGGGCGGCAGTGCACCGCAGGCAGGCAGTAAGGTTGCAGAGTGGGCGAAAAAAGCTGTTAATGCATAAAAGGGAAGCGAGAGAAGGATGAAAAATGATGTTGAGATCTTAACAGGTGCCGATCAGATCGGTTTGTGAGGGTAAAGCAGCAAAAATGGAGGATAAGATCATGGAATATGTAGTTTTATCAAACGGAGTAAAGATGCCGATACTCGGTTACGGCGTATATCAGGTGACACAGGAGGAATGTGAGAGATGCGTTTTAGACGCACTTGAGGTAGGCTACCGCAGCATCGACACGGCACAAAGCTATTTTAACGAGGAGCAGGTTGGATCTGCCATACAAAAATCCGGCGTAAAGAGGGAAGACATTTTTTTGACCAGCAAGGTATGGGTGGAGCATTACGGTTATGAAGAGTGCAAAAAGAGTGTGGAAGAATCCCTTTGCAAGCTTGGCACGGATTACTTGGACCTGATGCTCTTGCATCAGCCCTTTGCGGATTATTACGGCGCATGGAGAGCGCTGGAGGAGCTGTATGAAGAAGGAAAACTTCGAGCAATCGGTATATCCAACTTCTATCCCGATCGTATGGTGGATATCGCCTCCTTCGCCCGCATACGTCCGATGATCAACCAGATTGAGACACATCCGCTCTTCGCAAGAGCAGAGGATCACAAATGGATGGAAAAGTATGGTGTGGTGCATGAAGCATGGGCACCTTTTGGTGAAGGGCGCAGAGGTCTCTTTGAGAATGAAACCCTAAAAGCAATCGGTGAAAAATATAATAAGTCCACGGCTCAGGTCATGCTGCGATGGAACATCCAGAGAGGTGTTATCGTGCTTCCGAAGACCACCCATAAAGAGAGAATGATACAGAATCTTGATGTTTTTGATTTTACGCTTGCCGATGAGGATATGACGGCAATCGCAGGACTTGATACGAATACAAGTGCTTTCTTTTCACACTACGATCCGAATATGGTGGAGTGGTTCGTGAAAATGGTGGAGGAAAGAAAAACAAAGCACGACGCTAGCCGCGAAAAGAAGAACTGGTAAAACGAGAAGTGAGATTGGAGACGATGTAATGAATGAAAAAGAACAGCTCATAAATCTTTACCAAGAGATATATGCGGCAATGATCGCAAAGGATGAGACGGAGCTTGAAAGGATACATGCAGATGAGTTTGTCCTGATCCATATGACCGGAATGCATCAGAGCAAGAAGGAATATATCCGTGCGATCATGGATGGTACGCTTAACTATTATTCTGAAGAGACAGACAGTTTTGATGTAAAGATGGCAGATGATAAAGCAACATTGACAGGACATTCAAAGGTTGAGGCTGCCGTATTTGGCGGAGGAAGACATTCCTGGCGTCTTACACTGAAATTTGATGCGAAGAAAACGGACGATGGATGGAAGGTGACAAAGGCACAGGCTTCAACCTGGTAAACAGGAGGTTGATTTCAAAATGAAAAAAGACATAATGATCGTAACCGGCGCGGGACAGATCAGCATGGCGATAGCCCGCAGGGTCGGATTTGGAAAGAGAATCATCCTTGGAGATAAGAATATTCAAAATGCGGAAATGATAGCCAAGATCATGAATGATGCAGGCTATGATGTGGTTCCCTTCAAGATGGACTTATCATCAAGGGAATCCATACTTTCTATTATTGCTAAGGCACAGGAGTTTGGAGAAATCAAATATCTGGTAAACGGTGCCGGGGTATCGCCGTCTCAGGCTCCGGTTGAAGCAATCTTAAAGGTTGATCTGTACGGTACAGCCGTGCTTTTAGAGGAAGTCGGAAGGGTTATCGCAGAAGGCGGAGCCGGCGTGACGATTTCATCACAGTCCGGATGGCGTATGCCGCAGTTGACACCTGAACAGGACAGAGCCCTTGCGACAACTCCGACGGAGGAACTTCTTTCACTTGATATCTTAAAGCCTGAAAAAATAAAGGATACGCTTCATGCATATCAGATGGCAAAGCGCTGTAATGAGAAACGTGTCATGTACGAATGTGTTCGTTGGGGTGAGCGCGGCGCAAGGCTTAACGATATCGCACCGGGTATCATTGTAACCCCGCTTGCCATTGATGAGTTCAATGGTCCACGCGGAGATTTCTATAAAAATATGTTTGCGAAGTGTCCTGCGGGAAGACCGGGAACAGCAGATGAGATGGCAAACATCGCAGAGCTTCTGATGAGTGATGCGGGCGCCTTTATCACAGGTTCGACCTTTCTTGCGGACGGAGGAGCAACGGCATCGTATTATTATGGTCCTCTTCAGCCGGAAGCATAGGAGGGTAAAGAATGAGATCAATGAAAAGAAATACCGCAGTTTTTCTTGTTGTCGCTATGTTTTTTGCACTTACCGGATGCGGAGCCTCTTCAGGAGAAGCTGAAAAGCAGGAAAGTGTTGTAACGGCAGAAAACACAGAGACCACAGGCAATGAAGATGTTAAGAATAGTGTGACCGAAATCCCGACACAGGCACAGGAGAGAACGGAAACGAACGAACCGGAGACTGACTCAAACGACATCCTTGTAGTGTATTTTTCAAGAACCGGCGAGCAGTATACGGTCGGCGTGATCGACAAAGGTAATACAGCAATTGTGGCTGAAATGATAGCTGAGGAAACGGGAGCGGATACATTCGAGATCCTGCCGCAGGAGGATTACTATCCATATACCTATGATGCGCTTACTGATGTGGCGAAGAAGGAACAGAACGAGAATGCCCGTCCCGCCTATCAGGGAACCGTTCCCGACCTGTCAGCCTACAGTACGGTATTTATCGGTGCTCCGGTGTGGTGGGGTGACTGGCCGATGATCTGCTACACCTTTTTTGAGGATAATGCAGATGCACTGTCCGGAAAAACACTGATTCCTTTTTCTACACACGAAGGCAGCGGATTGTCCGGCTTTGACAGAAAACTATCCGCTGTGATTTCAGATGCCGAAGTTTTGGATGGACTGGCAATAAGAGGGAATGATGCACAGAATGATAAGGACAAGGTCCGGGAAGCAGTAAAAGACTGGCTGTCTGATCTTAAGTAGAATGGAGATGATAGGAGATTGAAGAGCAGAATCAGAATTATCATAGATATTTTCATGATTGTGACGATGCCGCTTCTGATGGCGTATTCTCTGATAGGTGAAAAGTTTCATGAGACCGTCGGAACAGGAATTTTTTTACTGTTTATTATCCATCACATTCTAAACAGAAAATGGTACAGAGCATTATTCAAAGGGAAATACAATGCAAGAAGGATAATTCAGACCGTGCTGAATATGCTGCTTTTTATTTTTATGATACTTCAGCCGGTGAGCGGTATATTGATGTCCAAGCACCTTTACACATTTCTCCCGTCACTCCCGGTATCGTCTTTTGCAAGGAGTACCCACATGCTGCTGGCGTATTGGGGGTACGTCCTGATGAGCGTTCACGCCGGAACACACATGATTGCACCCTTAAGAAAACTGCACGGTAAGAATATAAAGATATATGTAGCGGTGAGTGTGCTCTGGTGTTTCATATCTGTTTATGGCTTCATTGCCTTTATCAGACGCGGATTTCCGGGGTACATGTCCTTTAAAACCGCATTTGCATTTTTTGATTATAGTGAACGAAAAATCTACTTCTTAATGGATTATATAGCCATAATGCTTCTTTTCATGGAGGTAGGTTATTTGATCATATATGGACTTGGAAAAACAGATATAAAGAGAAAGAGGTAGTAGGAAAATGAATGTATTTGAAAGACTACATAGTGGAGAAGCTATCGATATACGTGATGAGGATTATCAAAGGGAAGCACATGGAGAAATGGACAGATGCAGGCAACTCTGTTTTGAGATCAACAGTACATCTCCAACTGAAAAGGAAAAAATCATAGGGTTGGAGAATGAGCTGCTTGCCGGACAGATGAAAGATGGAACTTTCTTCACACCTCCATTTCAGGTAGATTTGGCGAATTGCTTAAAACTCGGCAAAAACGTCTTCGCAAATCATGGACTGACGGTGATGTCCCTTGGAGGGATAGAGATCGAGGATGGGGTTATGTTGGGACCGGAGGTCGGACTCTTTACCGTAAATCATGAGCCTGAAAATATACGAGTTATTATGACAAAGAAGATTCACATCAGGAAAAATGCATGGATTGGTGCGAGGGTAAATATTCTTCCCGGAGTGACGATTGGAGAGAATGCAATAGTGGGAACCGGAAGCATCGTTACAAAGGATATACCTGACAATGCAGTTGCTGTGGGAAATCCGGCACGTGTTGTAAAATATATTGGAAAAGAGAAAGAAAAGTTAAAATGATGATAGCAAGTTATATCGGAAGTAATCTTACCAACAAAAGTAGATTTTAACCGCTATGAAATCAAAGTGTTCATGGCGGTTTTTTCATTTGCAGCAGCTTTAGTACCATTCGCTCATTCTGTTTCTTCTTAATCTTCACAGAAAGTAGCATCTTGGAAATAATCTGTAATATATGTTAATATCATAATAGTGTTTATAAGATAGAATAGTGAAGAGCGCGAGGCGGAAGGGATGTATAAAACACAGACAAAGATTACATTGGATGAGATTATTAAGCTAAATAAAGTCTATTTTTTAAAGATGCAGAGAGTTCGTCTTATCTTAATGGTTCTATATGAAATATTTCTATTATGGGTTTGTTTATCTGCTTTCGCTTTACACTGGATTTTACTTGGGGGTATTTTTCTCTTCTTGGTAATATTTGTTCCTATTTTTTGGTATATGATGCTTGTAAACAATTCAAAGGAGTATTTTAAATCAAATAAGGTAGCACAGAACTCTGTAATTAATTATACTTTTGAAGAAGATAAGATAGTAATTGAAACTGAAAGAGGAAGTTCGTTTATAAAGTACGATGAGGTTTATAAGTTTTATGAAACTAAAACCAATTTCTATCTATTTGAAACTAACAACCAAGCTTATGTTATAGTTAAGGATAATTGTAGTGATGAATTAACTCAGTTCATTAAAGATAAGTTTTGACTTTTATATTATTAGATGTAAGGAGAAATGATATTAGTGGAAGTTAAAAAGTTTTCTAAGGGGAAAGATGGAGCTTATTTTATTGAGCTTCAAGATAACTCCCTTATGCGTTGTATGAGGATTGATAAGGACGGGGGAGTAACTGTTTCTCCATCTGGCTGGTTTTCAGAACATGAAATTACTAGGTGTACAGTGAATCCTGAAAGCGTAGCATTTAAATACATCAAGTCTGCTTTTATTCAAGATGGAGCTAGTGAGGATGATGCTTTTGCCTTTGCAGCATATGTTTTGTGGGATTTATCTCCAAAGGCAAATATATTCCAAGAGGTGGATGAAAATATAATTGGTGAATTGGTAATTAACAGGAATATATCCTATGCAGCAGAAGAACTATTGAAAGCAATTGTTTCTTATTATTTGGATTGTATTTCTGGAGAAAAGACTATTTTTGAATCTTTTACAGCAGAAAATGATATTCTTGGACTACTAAAGTTAATCATTAATGCTAATATTTCCATGATAAAAGAAATTGTAGAGGGCAATCCTGATGCGGAAATGTTTACAGAGGGAAGTCTTTATAGTGCTTTTACAGAATTAAAGATTATGTGCATGGATATTATTCATAAGCCGGATGATTATGATATTGGAGCGCCGGTGGAAGTTATAGCATATAGAGCAGCTATATATGATAGTTTATTACAGAGAATGGGTTTATCTGCAAATGAATCTGGAAATTATGATAAAGATTTCTATATGAATGATAAGTATTCTATTCATTTAAATGATTCATATCCTGGAGAAGAGGGAGGAGAAGAATTCCGCCAGCTAGTTTATGAGATTGCTGACAGACTAGGGGTACCACATGGTGAGATAATGACATTCAAACCAAGACGATATCAATGGTACGATGAGACTCATGACAAAATTGTAGATATATATAATAGGGCTGCTTTTCCTGCTGAAATATTTAAAGATAATGAAGAAGTGATGGCTGAGGTTGAAAGCGAAGGCGTTAAATGTGAACCATTTACAGATGATACAGATTGTAGTGAGTTTGCAGCTGCTAATTTCTTTGGAGTGCCTTATGACAGAGGAAAGAGAGCTAATATTCGTATAGCGAAAACCTATAGTTCCAGAGACGGTTTTTGCAGTACTTGTGTCTATTTCGATATAATTAGAGATTACTTTTGTATAGATGATCAGTTATCTATCATGGTTACAAAGGAATGTCTTGAGAATGGTTTAAATATTTGTGGTGGATCATTTATTGAAACAGACGATGGAGAAACTGGTGATTGGTATTTATATGGAGAAAATCAGGATGAGGAGTATATAGGTAATCAGGATAATTATATTCCACTTAGCTTCCCTGCGGTTCTTAAGTATTGCGATGATGCAGATAAGGTAATTGCGATGATGCAGATAAGGTAATTGACATGTTTGCAATTAAATGATACACTTCATGGGTGTTTTCCCATGGGGGAGTAGCAAGCGTGTTACGTAGCAAGTCAACATACTGACCGTTTGGTCTGGCTTGTTTTAAATTGCGAGACTCATGTGTAGTTAATGATGAAAGACTATGCATGAAGTTTATATTTGTTTATATTCCCAAGTATAGTTTTTCTGTACTTGGGATTTTTTTATCAAAGGAGTAAATAAATATGGGACTGATCGAATTATTACTGCTGGCAGTTGGACTTGCTATGGATGCTTTTGCGGTATCTATATGTAAAGGGCTGGCAGCGGGAAAGGTCACAAAGAAGGAATTCTTACTTTGCGGTGTCTGGTTTGGATTTTTCCAGGGGATGATGCCATTTATAGGATATCTTGTTGGATCAAGGTTTGAGAAGCTTATCACCATGGTGGCTCCGTGGGTGGCTTTCGGTCTGCTTTCACTGATTGGTGGAAATATGATCAAAGAAGCTCTTTCGTCAGATGAAGAAACATCTCCGGGATTTGATGTTAAAACGATGTTCATGATGGCGATTGCTACTAGTATCGATGCTTTGGCTGTCGGAATAACCTTTGTTGCAGTTCCAGTTAAGGTCTTTAATACGAGTCGTATTCTAAATGTACTCTTTGCGGTAATTGTAATAGGAGTCGTCACATTTATCATATCGATGATCGGTGTGAAAATCGGAAGTATCTTCGGCGACCGATTCAAATCTGGAGCTGAGATTATGGGCGGAACGATTCTTCTGTTTATAGGTTTCAGAACACTTATAACATATCTCGACAGTTCCCACAGCCTTTCTGATAATGAGACAATCTTCGGAATGCTTATTCCACTTCTCGGCACGTTGCTCGGTTCTGCGGTTATATATGCGAAGAAGAATCAGCTTTCGGATAAAATGAGGGCGGTGCTGGTAGGCTGCTGTTCCGGAATAATGCTTTCCGTTGCTGTATGGGGAATGATAGAGCCTGCTATCGATGGATTAAATCAGGAAAAGGGAAATGGTATAATACCTGTTACGATATGCTTCTGTCTCGGCGTTGCTTTGCAAGTCGTGCTGGATAAGGTTGTTCCACACACGCATGTTTACTCAAATCTGACTGAAGGCCCGAAGAGTAAACTGGATTCAGAGATTAAGATAATACTGAAGGAGATAATACATCATATTCCGGAGGGTATAGCACTGGGGGCAATCTATGCGGCTCATTTTATGAAGACCGAGTGGATCTCTTCCTCCGTTGCTTTGGTTTTAGCTATAGCAATCTCGCTCCAGAATATTCCTGAAGCTCTCTGTGCATCGCTTCCTCTAAGGGATGTGGTATCAAAGACGGGAAAGGCATTCCTTATGGGATCGATATCTGGAGTTCCTATCCCACTTCTTGGAATAATCACGGTGGTTCTGGTTGTTTTATTTCCGAGTGTCCTTCCCTTCGTTATGGCAGTGGCAGGTGGGGCGTTGATATATACAACTATAGAGGAGATACCTCAGATAGCATTAAAGAAAGATAATGATAAGGGAGCACTTGCTTTTGTTGCCGGATTTGCTCTTGTTATGCTGATGATATTTTTAAGAATTGCAAATTAGAGAAATGCTTGCTTAGAAGATGATAAAGATAGTAATAGCGAAGATATAAAAACAATGACGAATGTCAACCTAACAATCGAGATGGGTTGACATTTTTTATTTCGTTTGATATAACCTTCAGTATGATTTTAGAAATGCTATGAATAGCTTTTAGATATGTATGGAAGGAAATGAACTGATGGATGTTAAGAAGCTTGCAAATGAGATAATAGACGGTAGAAGACTTGGAAGAACGGATGATCTTGATTTCCTAAAGGACTGCTCGTTGGATGAACTTACAAAGGGAGCGGATCATATACGCAAGGAACTGATAGGTGACAGAGTTGACCTATGCACTATCATCGCTGGAAAGAGTGGTAACTGCGGCGAGAATTGCAAGTTCTGCGCACAGTCTGCGCATAATCATACTGAGTGTGAAGTGTATGGACTATTGGATTATGATAGAATCCTGGCGGAGGCAAAGTCTAACGAAGAAGAAGGGGTAGATAGATTTGCGATAGTTATATCTGGACATAATCCTTCTGATGAGGACTTTGAAAAGCTGATAGAGATTTATAAAAAGCTGAGAACGGATCTTAAGATATCTCTATGCGCATCGCTTGGATTTCTAACTCAGGAACAGTTTGAGAGACTCTATGCTGCTGGAGTTAGAAGCTACCATAACAATATAGAAACATCTAGAAGGTTCTTTGAACATATATGTACGACGCATTCATTTGACGATAAGATTGCAAATATAAAGAGGGCGAAGGCTGCAGGTCTGAGTGTATGTTCAGGCGGTATCATTGGAATGGGCGAAACTATGGACGATCGTATAGATATGGCCCTTGAACTATCAGAACTTGAAATAAGTTCTATCCCGATCAATTCACTTATTCCGATACCACATACTCCGCTGGAGAATCTGCCTACGCTTTCTGAGGACGAGATACTGCGTACAGTTGCGATATTTAGATATATTAATCCGACCTGCAATATTCGTCTTGGAGCGGGAAGGAAGCTTATATCTGGAAATGGGGTAGCTGCATTTACGGGCGGAGCGAGTGCGACGATAACTGGAAATATGCTGACTACTTCTGGTTCTACGATTAAGAGCGACCGCGAGACTCTTAAGTCCCTGGGTAGGAAAGTGATATAAGTATATCTTTTATTATATCGATAATCTGTGTTAAGATAGGAAGTATATTCGGAACACAGTATAATCCGAATCAGATTTTTAAATGGTTATGGAGAGATAATAAATGACATTATATTCTGGCAAAACTTATGATGAGGAACGTGCCCTCTATGGCAGCGATGGGGTTCAGGTTGAGAACTGCAGATTTGACGGGCCTGCGGATGGAGAGAGTGCGCTGAAGGAGAGTAAGAATGTAGAGGTGAAAAGTTCTTACTTTAATCTTAGATATCCTTTTTGGCATGATACTCATTTACATATAACTAATAGTGAGATGACTGATAAATGTAGAGCGGCCATCTGGTACTCCAGAGATATTCGGATTGAAAATACTAGAATGAATGGAATCAAGGGGCTCAGGGAGTGCTTCGATGTTGATATAACGGGTAGTAGTATCATTTCTCCTGAGTTTGGCTGGTCGGTTCATAATATATCTATGCAAGATTCTTCGGCGGAGAGCGAATACTTCATGATGAGGTCGACGGGGCTTAAGTTCCGAAATGTTAGGATGAAGGGCAAATATTCGTTCCAATATATAGAAGATTCAACCTTCGAGGACTGCAGATTTGATACAAAGGATGCGTTTTGGCATGCGAAAAATGTAACTATCAAGAACTGCACAGTGAAAGGCGAGTATCTTGCTTGGTATTCTGAAAATGTTACTTTCGAGGATTGCATCATTATGGGCACGCAACCGCTGTGCTACTGTAAGAATCTGAAACTGATCAACTGCAAAATGGTAGATACAGATTTATCATTTGAAAAGTCGGAAGTCGATGCGACACTGATTGGCTATGTCGTAAGTGTCAAGAATCCAAAGTCCGGAACCATCAAGGCACAGCAAGTTGGTGAAATCATCAGGGACGATCCCGAATCCACCTGCAACATAATAACAGATTAAGAATGAGTCACTTTCCACGTCCGACGTAGGAAGTGACTCATTTTTGAGTCACCCCTACGTCGGACGTGCAAGGTGACTCATTTTTTAATTTTGAAAAAAATTTTAAAAAGTACTTGACATATTATCAAAATGATTATAAGATATAGTCACAACAGAGATATAATCAAAATGATAATAAGAAAAAAACGAAGTCAAAAGATTAGATGACTACCGGAAAGGAGGAACTATTATGGATAATATGTTTAATGGGATATTTGGAAAGATTGCACCTGGAATGTGCAGGGTAACAATGAATGGAGACTTGGCAATCAAGACTTCCAATGGTTATAAGACTTACGATGTTATGTCAGACCGCCTAACGAACTGCAACAATTTCGTATTTAACATTGGCGAGGAGTTCTGCTTTGTAGTTCCTACCAACAAGGTTAAGAAAGGCGACATCATACTTGCAAACGGGAAGCCGAGATGTGTTATCGATGCGAAGAAGGACAGAATTGAAGTTATTAATTACGAGGATTCGACAGTAGAGCAGCTTCTTCCTGAGAGACATATGTTCATGGGCAACACTTACTTCTACGGAAAGATAGTTTCAATGTTTGGAAGCAATCTGAAGAAGGGTAAGGGACCTGGAAATATCATGAGGTATCTGATGCTGAGTGAGATGGTGAAGGGGTCTGGATGTGGAAATGGAGCGACAGGCGGAACGAATGCAGGCAACACGTTTGGTGGAATGAACGGACTCATCCCATTTATGCTACTAGGTAAAAATATGGATGGTTTATTCGACGGAATGCTGGATATGGACTTCGACGAAGAGGACGAAGATGATGAATAGATAGCCGGAGATGGAAAGGAGGAAGCGATTATGGGAAGCGGTGTATGGAGAGAAGATACATTTAGAAGTTATTCAAGAAGAGTTGGAAGAACCGTAGATTCTAGCGGCAGGCTTGCAGGAGATATGAACAATCAGGAGATGTTCGTTGCAAGAAGCCTTGATCCAATATTAAATCCGAGAGATGTCCTGAGAGAGTGCTGCGACAGTGAAGAGCATCCGAATACAGTTCCTGTAATTCTTGCGCTCGATGTAACCGGCTCTATGGGACAGGCAGCTGTAGAAGTTGCAAAGCAGTTAAATGTAATAATGACCGAACTTTATAATAAGGTCCAAGATGTGGAGTTTATGATCATGGGAATAGGCGACTTCGCCTACGATAGAGCCCCACTTCAAGTTACACAATTTGAATCAGATATTAGAATAGCCGAGCAGCTCGATAAAGTATACTTCGAGTTTGGCGGTGGTGGAAACGGATATGAATCATATACTGCGGCTTGGTACTTTGGAGTGAATCACGTGAAGCTAGATGCGTGGAATAGAGGAAAGAGAGGACTCATTATCACAATGGGTGATGAAGGTCTTAATCCTTATATCCCAGGGAGAAAACTAGCGGAAGTAACGGGAAGACCGGTACCGGGGGATGTTAAAACGAAGACATTATATAAAGCGGCGATTGAGAAGTATGATATCTATCACCTCTTTGTAGATCACAATACATATTACACAGATAGTTACCAGAAAACTTGGAGAAATATGCTTGATAAAGAGCATTTCCGAGTTGTAACAATCAATCGAATTGGCGATACGATAATTGATATAGTTAAGAATCACGCAGGTCGTGACAATGTAGCAAGGGGAAGGGTAGAACTTCCAATGGCTTCAGGGATTAGTTGGTAAAAATATTTAGTTATATTAACTAGATATATTAATTTGCTCACCTTCTTATTCCAAGGGGCATGCCTCACCTATAATGCCCCTTGGATTACTCACCATAGGAGGGAGAATATGAAGAATGTAAAAGTTGTAATCGGAGCAAACTTCGGAGATGAAGGAAAAGGTCTTATGACTGATTATTTTGCTGGTCAGGCAAGAGACAAAGGGGAGACATGTCTCGTTGTTTGTAGTAATGGCGGAGCTCAGCGTGGTCACACCGTCCGAGTGACTACTGAAGAGCAAAGTGAGTCTGATATACGACATGTGTTTCATCACTTCGGTTCTGGTGCCTTAGAAGGCGCCGCAACATTTCTCCCTCATTTTTATATAGTTAATCCAATGCATTTTGCAAAAGAATATGAGGAGTTAAATGAAGCTTATGGAAGCTTATTTACTCTAAGACCATTACCTCCAGTTTTCATTCACCCGGAGTGTAAGGTCTCAACTCCATACGATATGATCCTTAATCAGATTCTCGAAGAAAATCGGGGAGATGGCCGTCACGGCAGCTGCGGCATGGGAATCTGGGAAACACTCGTCAGAGATGGTATCAGTTTTGGAGAAATGATAAATATGAGCGATAGGGAGATTAAGAACTATCTTCAGTTTGACTGCAAGAATCATTTCTGGAATCGACTTAGAGCTAAGGGAATCGAGACAATCCGCGAAGGGTGGCTCGAGATTATAGATGACGAGGGAATAGTAGAACATTATTTAGACGATCTAAGACTTATGCAGTTGCACTGCAGCCTGGCAGATGTGGAGATATTTGATAGGTATGACCAAGTCATTTTCGAAAATGGTCAGGGACTTCTGTTAGATAGATGCCGCCGTGAATATGGTCATAATACGACGCCAAGTAATACGGGATTTAGAAATCCTGCTGCTCTCTTAAGAGAGTACGCAATGCTTAAAAATGTTTATGAAGCAGAGGTTCAGGAAAACCAGATTGATGTGGAAGTCTGCTACGTAACACGTACATACCTGACTCGCCACGGCGCTGGTCGCTTCGACGGACAGTGTTCTAAGGCTGAAATAAATCCTGATATGTATGATGAGACAAATGTTCCGAATCCACATCAAGGAACTATTCGATATGGTAAGCTGGATGAAAAGGCTTTGCTTAGAATGGTAGAAGACTACGATAGTGAAAGGCTTCCAGAGGATTATACATCAGTTATGACGCTGGCGGTTACGCATATAAATGAATATGAAAGTGATGTTATGAAATATGCAAACTATCTGTCAGATGGGGAACTTAGGCAAGATGTAAAAAATGCATGATTGACGGGACTTATTATAGAAAGTATAATAAGTCCCGTATTCTTATTGATTCGTTATAGAGATAATTAAGGGGTAGAAAATATATGAGCAATAAGTCAAGTTACAAGATGTCCAAGGAAGAGAAGGCGTTTCTGCAGTCATATGATATGTCGGCGTTCGATCGCCCATCGCTTACTGCTGATATCGCGGTTTTTGCTATATTAAAACCTAAGGAAAGCGATGAGTACAGAAAAGATCCTGAACAGAAGCTTGGAATCCTTCTGATCAACAGAAAGGATTATCCGTATAAAGATTGTTGGGCGCTTCCGGGTGGATTCAGTAACAGAAAAGAGACTTTGCATGATACGGCGCTTCGAGAGTTAAAGGAGGAGACGGGAGTAGATAATGCCTATCTGGAATCCTTTGGCATCTTCAGCACGCCTGGTCGTGACCCTAGAGGCTGGATCGTATCTGAGGCTTTTCTAGCTCTGGTAGATGGTTCCAAGACTAAGGTTCAGGCTGGAACTGATGCAGGAGATGCGGATTGGTTTACTATCGATGTTTCCAGAACTGAGATGAAGAGGAATGTTCTGAAAACAAAGGCAGAGATCAAGACTAAGTATGAAATGATATTTGAAAGTGCAGATAGTGGCGAATCAATCAAGGCTGTTGTCGAGGAGACTAAAATCTATGATAACCATCATGAGTCTGTAAGCTATGAAGTACTAGATAGTGGAAGACTTGCCTTTGATCATGCTGAGATTATAGTTCGTGCATTTAACTCTCTTCATAAAGAAGCTGATGATGCCGGAAGAATTATCTTTGACCTGATGCCTGAGAAGTTCACTCTTTACAGTCTTCAGGAAGCCTATGAGATAGTGCTGGGTGAGAAACTAACTACTCCGAACTTTAGAAGAAAGATTGCTCCATTTGTTATAGAAACAGACGAGACGATAACCGGTGTTGGCCATCGTCCCGCAAAACTTTTTAAGAGAAATCTAGAAGCTTTTTATGAGTAGGGGGCTATTTAAGGAATAGCTGCTTCCAGAAGTTGATTAGGTTTCTATAATCTTCGATTATTTTATCTATGTCGATTTTTCCGTTATTCTGCATCTGGTATAAGTAGCCTTCGGATGCAAGATACATATTTTGATACATCATAGTGAGGTCGAGCCCTTCCTTGTAATCGTCGGGATTAAGAGGTGGCAGAGCAGTGTTCGTGCTGAGCTTTCTGTATGGCTCGACTATCTTTCTTATATCTTCGTGAATCTCTTCGTCTTCTTCATAGTAAGCCTTAAGGGCAAATGTGCTCATGTCCGGATAGACACGCATCATTTCTGCCTTAGCCAGAAGTCCTTTGTACATCATTTCGAAGATGTCTAATTCCTTATAGCAGCCTGACTCGAGAACATATTTCGCAGTAAGCTCTTCAGCAGTCTTCATAAGAAAGAGATAGAACTCTTTCTTGTTCCTGAAATAGAAGAAAAGTAGTGATTTACTGATTCCTGCCTCTGCGGCAATCTCATTCATAGGGCTCTTCTTGTATGAGTTTTTGGAAAATACCCTGAATCCTGCATTTAGAATCCTATCCTGTTTTTCTTTGGGTAATGCGTAAAACTTGTCGTTCATCCTGACTCCTATTTAGTGTATATCTTTCTTATTATACTTTACGTAAGCGATGATGATTCCAATCAGCATCATGATCATGCCTGGAATAATATATTCTATCTTAAGTTCGCCGTTATTTATTATATCAGAACCTTCGGTATATCCAAAAGGAGTAATATATTTCAGAACCTCTGCGTCCTCGGAAATGTTAGCAATGATATTAAAGAAGTACATAAGTGAGGCAAGTCCGATTCCAATTCCAAGTCCTGACTTACGGAGAAATGCAGATATTCCGAAACAGATTCCTGCAATCTCAAATTGCATCAGGAGATATGCCAATTGGAAAAGAAGCAGTTCCTTCCAGAAGATTTCCTCATCTATCATTACTATAGAAAGAAGAGTGCATCCAAGTACCACTGCATTTAATATAATGATGATAGAAAAGACGCTGAGGAACTTCTCGGTGATAATCTTAGTTCTTGATACGGGATGAGTCATAAGAAACTCTGCAGTTCGTTCCTTTTCTTCCTTCATAAGTGCGGTGATTGCTGTGATAGCTGCGAAAAATGCACCGCCGATTCCTAGGATATTGCCACCCTCTACAGCATAGAAACCAACTAGTGTACCGAAGTTGAGCTGATCCATTCCAAAGGCCTCAGTAAAGTTACCCATGGATGAAAACATATCATTTACGCCTTCCATCTGTGATTCCATATCTGGATACATCAAAACGCATGCGGCAATAAGCAGTCCGATGGAGAGACTCCATATTGCAATTGAAAGCTTCTGCGACTTAATTTCCTGTTTAAACATTGTCATATCTAATTCCTCAATCTTTCTAAAGAAAACTCATAGTGGGGTGCTGTGAGTGTTATAGGTTATTCGTAATAATTCATAAATATCTCTTCAAGACTTGGCTCTGTTATGGTTATATCTTTTGGATTTTCACTCGCTAGTAGTTCGAGCAGTGCCTGAAGATTTCCGTTATAAAAGAAGCATGTCTGTTTGTTATTAGATGATTCAGTTGGAGTAACACCAGATAGTGCTGCAAGCTTCTTGTCGTCAAACTTTCCGGTGATAGTAACTTTCTTTGTGCCGGTCTGCTCTAGATTTTCAACCTTATCAGACATGATGATTCGTCCATCCTTGATAAATGCTGCTGTGTGGCAGTAGTTCTGTACCTCGGAAAGTATATGGGATGAGAAGAAGATTGTTGAACCTTGCTCATTTTCTTCCATTAATATATTGAAGAACTCTTTCTGCATCAGAGGATCAAGTCCGGATGTAGGCTCATCTAGGATGAGGAGCTTTGGACTATGCTGTATAGCACAAACTATTCCGACCTTCTTTCTGTTACCAAGAGATAATTCATCCACCTTCTTATTTAAGTCTAGTCCAAGCCTTTCGCATAGATTTTTCTGCTTATCTATGCACTTTGCATGTCGTAAATCTGCAGAGTACTTAATGGCGTCCTTAACTTTCATTCCGCTATAGAAGTTAATCTCTGAAGGAAGGTATCCTATCTCACGTAGAATCTTCTCTTTTTCGGATACTATGTCATAACCTAGAACCTTGGCGCTTCCACTGGTTGGACTTATAAGTCCTAGCAGAGTTCGGATAGTAGTAGATTTGCCTGCACCATTTGGTCCGATGAAACCGAAGAAGTCGCCTTCTGCAACTGCGAGATGCAGTTCGTTGATGCCGCGGCTTTTTCCATAACTTTTGGTTAATTTGTTTGTTTCGATTGCATTCATATCATTTTCCTCATTAATATATAAACCACAGTTGTTTTACCAGTTAATCCTGGTGATAAATAAATGGCCATTGACCGATTAAGTCGATGTTGACCGCCTCGGTTAATATTGATTATATTCCATTGACCGTTTTTGAGAAGACCCCAATTTTTAAAAAATTTTAACATAAATGAATCATGCTTCGACGTGATTCATAATTCATCATACCGAAAATATACCATAATACCACCGTATAATCAACAAAAATATTAAAAATTTACCAAAAACGGATTTATTGTTGACAAATATCTAATAAACGGTATAATTTGTATATAAAAATGATTCGATTACAGATTTTTATTGTGGGAGATGGTGATATGACTATAGAAGAAATGAAGCGCAGAAAGAGGGAACTTGGATATTCATTTAATAAATTATCGGAGTTATCCGGAGTGCCAGTTGGAACTCTGCAAAAAATCTTTAGTGGTGAGACTTCTTCACCTAGATATAATACGATTCAGGCGATTAGTGAGGTATTAAGTGATGCTCCTGCTGAGGAAGTTCATGAGCCGTCGGAAGCCTTTGTTCTAACTAGTGGTAAAGCTTTACCCGACAGATATTATGAAGGGGAGAAGACTATTGATGATTATATAGCTCTTCCCGAGGGGACACGCGTAGAGCTGATAGATGGAAAGTTCTATGATATGGCAGCTCCGACGACGATTCATCAAAGTATCAGTTTTGAAATATGTTATTTACTAAAGAACTATGTTTCTCGGAATGGTGGCAAATGTGTTCCATTCGTTGCTCCTACAGATGTTCAGCTAGACTGTGACAACAAGACGATGGTTCAACCGGATGTTCTCGTAGTCTGTGACAGAGATAAGATAACTAAGGCTCGAATAGTTGGTGCGCCAGATCTTGTTGTGGAGGTTATATCTCCTAGCAATCCTATCATGGATGCTATGATTAAGCTTTTTAAGTATCAGAAGGCGGGAGTTAGAGAATACTGGATTGTCTATCCGGACGAGAAGAGGGTTACAGTATTTGATTTTGCTAAAAATGTAGGACCTCAGGATTATACATTTGAGGACTCTATTCCAGTGGCAATATGGGATGGCAAGTGCGAAATTGACTTCAGTTATATATATAGTCAGATTGAGTTCATGTATGATAAAAATTAACTTTTCTTCTTATGTCATAGCCTTAATACTTCATTAAAATCAAGGGCCTTGCCTTGTCACAAGGGGTTCTTCGTAGTACAATAAAAGAACGTTACGTGAAGGAATTAAAAGAATTATATAGGATAGGACACCCCTTATGAGAAAAAAGATAGCGGTATTTGTATTGAATATGTATGGAGCTATGATAAGTGACGTTCAGAGAGGTCTTAATGAAGCGGCCTTTGAAGAGGACGTTAAGCTTATCTATTTTGCTAGTTTCAGTGATGGATTCAGTAGTGAGTTTTATGATCAGTACGTTAAGTATGATGAAGGAGATATAGTATCCTTCAAGCTTCCTGATCTCGACGACTTTGATGGCGTTATAGTTATCACTATATCCTTTACACCTGAATACCTTAAGAGGATAGAGCCGCTTCTTGAGAAGACTAAGACACCGGTTCTATATCTAGGAGAACCGGATGAACGTTTTTATAGTGTTGGAAATGATGACGTTGAGTCCTTTAAGGATGTTATAGAACATGTAATAAACTCTCACGGCGCGAAGAATATATATAATGTTGCAGGTCCTCAGGATAGAGATTTCGCTATATCCAGAGTTAAAACCTTTAAGGAGACCTTGAGTGAGTATGGTCTTCCGGCAGATGAAGACAGAATATATTATGGTACGCTATGGCGTGATTGCGGTGATCCGGCTGTTGATTATATTCTGGAGCAGTGCAAGAAGGATGGCAGTAAACTTCCGGATGCGATAGTTTGCGCAAATGATTTCTCTGCTATCGGTGTAATTGATGCTTGTAGAGAAAGAGGAATCAACGTTCCTGAAGATGTTATTGTAACTGGATTCGATGGAATTGAGGCTGCTAGCATGGGCTTCCCTTCTGTTACCACGTCTACTCAGCCGTTCTCTGAAATGGGGAGAGAAGCCATATCTGTATTTGAAAAGATATGGAAAGGCGAACATGTTAAGAAGACGACTTGCGTGAAGGGAACACTTAACCCAAGTCAGTCTTGTGGATGTGTTCCAATAGATATGAATAGAACTGAAGAGATTCGTAATCTATACGCTGGTAGAATGGCTAAGGTCGAATATCTGGCTCAGTCTACTACCAACATGATTCTTAGTATATCAAATGCTCCGACTATGGAAGATGTATATAGGGAGATTGCAGAAAATGCTAAGTCTGATACAGGTTTTGATGCATTTCTTCTATGTCTAGCTCCTGGTTGGGATGCTCAGCGAGTTGTATCTGATGATACGACAATGCCGGATGAGAAGATGCAGCTTGTATGTGGCTTTATGGGTAACAAATATATTGAGCCAGAGGAGTTTGACAAGAAGAAACTTCTTCCTGCGGATCTTCTGGATGATCCATTCCCTTATTACATTTGTTCCATCCATCACCTTCAGTATTATATGGGTTATATGATCATTTCTCCGAGACTTGAAAATTATAACCAGCTTATGGCGAAGTCGTGGATTGTTAACTTAGGAGCTATGCTGGAGAATTGGAGAATCAGAGTTAAGCTAAATGATACGGTTGCTAGATTAGAGGATCTATCTAGTAGAGATATGCTTACAAGTCTGTATAATAGACGCGGATATGAGATATATTTCAAGCAGCTCTTCAAGGAGTGCCTAATTGAAGAACAATCTCTTACAGTTATGATCATCGATATGGATAATCTAAAGCATGTAAATGATACCTTTGGTCATAATGAAGGTGACTACAGTCTGGTTACTATAGCTGATGCTATGATGGCAGCTGCAAATGATGGAGAGATATGCATTAGAACAGGTGGAGATGAGTTCGCAGTTCTGGCAAAAGGCTACAACGAAGTAAGAGTTAAGGAATATACTAGCCAGGTCAGAGCATATATCCAGAATAAAGTTAAGCAGGATAATAAGCCATATGATCTTGATGTCAGTGTTGGTGCATGCATCAGAATACCAGAGGATTCGGATGGTGTTATAACTGATGAGGATATCGATAAGGCATCGGAATCATATATGACATATGCTGATGCAGAGATGTATGAGGAGAAAAAAACGCATAAACATCGATAGGAATTTCGCCCATCTATTGGCTAAAAACAAGAGAATTGTGACATAAATTTTGATTATTTGTTCATGTAAGTGAAAAAGTTACAAAAAAGCTATTCATTTTCGTTAAGTTCTACGAATTGACAGTTTGCCCAAATCGAATTAAAGTTTGCTTGAGAGATAAAGAGAAGATATTGTGCGAACGATTTAAGGTTAGAATCGTGGAAGGTAGACGAGGTATTTTAAATGAGTAACTTAAGTAGAATGGTAAATGTAGCAAGCGGTGTTGGTAAGGATAGACTTAATATCCTTAGGACAAAGGGCGTTGATACAGTAATGAGCAATGCTCGTATAGTTAATGGTGTTGCAGATGCAGCCGATTCGATAATCGAGGTTGGTTCAGACGCTAGTTCTCTTGGACTTAGATGGTGCCTTAATCTTGATGTTATGCCACTCTATGAGGAAGTTCTTAAAGAGGTTGGCCCTGATAACAGAATGTTTGTAAGAAAAGCTGAAAGAGGGGGCTTTGAAAATGTTCATAAGCTCTTTACTAAGCTTGCGGGAACAGGTGTTTCACCTGATTTTGTACAGATAAAGACAGAGATTTTTAGTGATATTCCAGAACTTGCATTTGGATTTGAAGATCAGACACGTATGCTGAATGCTCTTATCAATGCAGTTAAGGCTGCTTGTCCAGAGTGCAAGGTTATTCTTAGTACAAGTGATAGTGCAGATAACGAGAAGGCTAAGAAGTGGTTCAATCGTTTCCAGGTTTCTGGCGGTAAGAAGTTTGATATCATATCACTTAGATATGAACTTAGTTCAGAGACATTTTATAATCTCAGCATTAACATGAGCGATTTATCAAGACGTTTTGAGGCAGAGATTCTTGTTGATATCTCTGGACAGAAGAATGTTTCATCTGCAGATATTGGATTAGCTGATCTTGACAGCGCTGTTGAGATAGTACCACTTGACAGAGGATTAGGAGTTGTATATTCTAATGAGGAACTTGGCGAGGTAACATTAGTTGCTTGAAGAGAACCTTAAGTGGAATTCTTTAGAAAATTGTTCTATAAAAGTCACACCTAGGGTGTGACTTTTTTTGTATATGTAAAAACTCTTTATATATAGAAAACTTTGTATATGTGAAGTATATTTACGTGTGATAAAAAAGTAAGGGAAAAGAATATGGCTTATATTTACGAAACACATTTACATACATCTGAAGCCAGCAAGTGTGGAAAGGTTTCGGGTGGAGATTACATTGACTACATGATAAAGCAAGGCTATAGCGGAATCATAGTGACAGATCATTTCTTCAATGGTAACAGTGCAGTACCTAAGAATCTTCCTTGGAGGGAGAAGGTTGCAATGTATGTTAGTGGCTATAAGGCTGCTAAGAAAATGGCTGATGAGCATAATGCAAAGATTACTGATGAATCTGAGAGATTTGATGTATTCTTTGGAATAGAGTATTACTTTGAAGGTGATGAATACCTTATCTATGGTGTGGATGAAGATTGGTTATATGCAAATCCTGATGTGATGGATAAGACTAGAGTTGAACTTCATGAACTTGTGTCTAAGGCTGGCGGTATTATGGTCCAGGCGCATCCTTACCGTGAGAGATGGTATATAGACGATATTATACTTACACCAGCTGCCAGCGATGGAATAGAGATATATAATGCAGCTAACAAGCCAAATATGAATGCGCTTGGATATGAATATGCTTGCAAGCTAGACGTCCCTATGTCCGCTGGCTCCGATATTCATTTCTTCTATGATGGAGCAAAGGGCGGAATGATGTTCGATAGACGCCTTACAAGCATTGAAGATTATATAGATGCATTTATGAATAGAGAAGGAACTCCTGTTATTCTTGAAGACGGAAAGGTTCAGAGGGTTCTGGATACCAAGGAACAGACAGTTCCTCTTCATAAGCAGACTTATCCGTTAGTGATAAATTAATAATATTATTAAGCTAAGCAAATAAACTAAGTTAACCAATCAAGTTAACTAATTAAGTGGCTTTATCTTGCCGTCGGCAACAGCCTGGCTGATCCACAGCTTTAAGGATTCTATGGTTATAGAAATCTTGTTGAGGTTCTCCTGAATCTTTATGAAGTCCTCAGCTTCGTCGTCGCGGATAGTTCCATCCTCGGCGATTTCCATTAGTCTATCCTTCTGAGCGTTCAATGCATTTAGGGAATTAAAGATTCCGAGTGAAAGCTCTGCAAGATTAGATGGATGTATTTCTGCAACTGTGTCCTGTCCGATACGGCACTCGTGAGTGCAGTAATAGTTGCAGAGGCTAGGCTTTTTATATGCTGATGCCATAGCTACAACGTCAGATGGCTGAACTATAGTTCTGTCATTTTCTATCTTATCTATACGGCTCTCAGACACGTAAACCATAGCTTCGCTGGCTTCTGCACGTGTGAGTCCGGCTTCCTCTCTGGATCTAAAGTATATATTCTTATCTGTTTTGATTGATTTTCTACCCATTTTACCCCCTGTATTTCCTTTAAAATATTGATGTTAAACATATGTCACATTATAACCTTTTTGAGACGTAATGTCACTTTAATTCTGGCTTATTTTATGGTAAAATACAGATTATCTGTGGGCATTGGTCTCGACTTGCTTGATTACCGGATTAATTGGCTGTATGTTTCACATTTAACCGGAGGCTGCATATGTCTAATCAAGACGTGCTTAGAAAAATCAACAGTATATTCAGTTCAACAACTATTCTAAACTTTGGCGCTCTCTTTACAGATGTGACGCCAAACTTTGTGTCACCCGCTGAACCAGAAGAAGGCGACGATGTAACTATCAAGTTTAGAACTGCTAAGAATAACGTTGACGGAGTAGATATCGTTATTGGTGACGAGCACATTTCCATGAAACTTTCTAAGCAGACAGGTATCTTCGACTACTATTCGGTAAAGATTCCTAGAGTATCTTCAACACTTAGATATTACTTTGAGATACATAATGACAGGTTAAATGTCATCTATAACCGTCTTGGTATTCTAAGAGACGTTAATCATGATTATGACTTCCAGATAGTGCCAGGCTTTAAGACACCAGACTGGGCAAAGGGTGCAGTTTTCTATCAGATATTTGTAGATAGATTCTGTAATGGTGACGCTTCAAATGATGTTGTAGATAGAGAGTACAGCTACGTTGGCAGTCATGTTCGAAAGATAGAGGACTGGAACAAGACACCGGACGCTATGGATGTTGGTAACTTCTATGGTGGTGATCTTCAGGGAGTTATGAATAAGCTTGACTATCTGCAGGATCTTGGTGTTGAGGCTATCTATCTGAATCCTATCTTCGTATCACCATCTAATCATAAGTATGATATTCAGGACTATGACTATGTAGATCCTCATTTTGGAAAGATCGTAAAGGATGAGGGCGAGCCACTTGAGGAGTGGAACACCGATAATACATCTGCAACTAAGTATATAAGCCGTGTTACCAGCAAGGAGAATCTAAAGGCTTCGAATCGACTGTTTGCGAAGCTTGTATCGGAGGCTCATGCCAGAGGAATCAAGGTTATCCTTGATGGAGTATTTAATCATTGCGGCTCCTTCAATAAGTGGCTGGATAAAGAGAGAATCTATGATCAAAATCCTGACTACGATAAGGGCGCATATGTATCTGCTGACAGTCCATATAGAGGCTTCTTCAAGTTCATGGATGAAAATGCATGGCCTTGCAATGGCTCATACAACGGCTGGTGGGGACATGATACACTTCCTAAGCTTAATTACGAGGAGTCTCAGAAGCTCCACGATTATATAATGAAGATTGGCCGCAAATGGGTATCGCCACCTTATAACTGTGATGGCTGGCGACTTGATGTAGCAGCCGATCTTGGGTATTCAGAAGATTACAATCATTCCTTCTGGAGAGATTTTAGAAGCGCTGTAAAGGATGCGAATCCTGAAGCAATCATTTTAGCTGAGCATTATGGAAATCCTAAGTCTTGGCTTGAGGGTGATCAGTGGGATACCATCATGAACTATGGAGCCTTCATGGAGCCTATCACTTGGTTCCTTACAGGTGTAGAAAAGCATAGCGATGAGTTCCGCGGAGATTTCCTGGGAAATGCTGACTTCTTCCTTGGAACTATTCGAAATTATATGTCTTACATGATGTACAACTCACTATATGTATCGATGAATGAGCTGTCGAATCATGACCATTCAAGATTCCTTACTAGGACGAATCACCGTGTTGGCCGTATTCAGACAGTTGGTGCTGAGACTGCAAATGAAAATGTCAGCCGCGGCATTATGAGGATGGCGGTTACATTTCAGATGACCTGGCCAGGTGCACCTACAATCTATTACGGTGATGAGGCTGGTGTGTGTGGCTGGACTGATCCTGACTCAAGACGTACATATCCTTGGGGACATGAGGATCATGAGATGATTCAGTTCCATAAGGATATAATAGCTATTCATAATCAGTATCAGTGCCTTAGAACAGGTTCTCTAAAGTTCCTGCACGGGGAGTACAGAATGATAGCTTTCGGACGCTTCAACTTCAAAGAAGCAGTTGCTGTTATCATTAACAGTGACTATGTCGACAAAGAGATTAAGCTCCATGTAAGAGAACTTGGAGTTCATAACAATAGAACCATGAAGCGTGTGATGATGACCACGGAAGAAGGCTACACTTTGGATGAACAGATTGCCATGGTACAGAATAATGTACTGACAGTGGTTGTGCCAAAGAACTCGTGCCTCGTCTATACCTGCAAGCTATAGATTTACTTCTTGGTAATTGATAAGAGGAAATATAATGGCTGAGTTTATATTGCATAGTGAATACGCGCCTACTGGTGATCAGCCAGAGGCAATCAAGTCTATAGTTCAGGGCTTTAAGGAGGGCAAGAAACATCAGACACTCCTTGGAGTAACTGGTTCAGGTAAGACATTTACCATGGCAAATGTTATAAAAGCCCTTGGTAAAAAAACTCTCATAATGTCACACAACAAGACACTTGCTGCACAGCTATATGGAGAGATGAAGGCTTTCTTTCCAGAGAACGCTGTGGAGTATTTTGTTTCTTATTACGATTATTATCAGCCGGAGGCGTATGTTCCTTCGTCTGATACATATATAGCTAAAGATTCCTCGGTAAATGATGAGATAGATATGCTTCGTCATAGTGCGACGTCTGCGCTTATTGAGAGAGATGATGTAATAGTTGTCTCGTCAGTTTCCTGTATCTATGGAATCGGTAATCCAGAAGATTATAAATCAATGATGCTGGGCCTTCGACCGGGCATGGCCCTTGACCGCGACGTGCTCCTGAAAGAACTGGTGGATATGCAGTACACCAGAAATGAAATGGACTTCAAGCGGAGTACCTTCCGTGTGAAGGGAGATGTTGTTGATATCATACCGGCCAACAAAGATGGTGAAGCTGTTCGTATCGAGTTCTTCGGGGACGAGATAGACAGGCTCTCAGAGTTCGATCCGGTTACTGGAGAGATAAAGCGAGATATAACATTTACCTGTATCTTCCCAGCGTCCTACTATGTTATCGCTCCGGAGAAGATGGAGAAGGCGCTGGCCGAGATAGACGCTGAGCTTCGCGAGAGAATTGTCTACTTCAAGTCTCATGACAAACTTCTGGAGGCACAGAGAATTCAGGAACGTACTGAGTTTGATATGGAAATGTTACGCGAGACGGGATTCTGTTCGGGCATTGAGAATTATACTCGTATACTTGCAGGTGGTAAGCCGGGAGATCCGCCGGATACTCTGATAGATTTCTTCGGAGATGATTACCTTATGATAGTAGACGAGTCACATCAGACACTTCCTCAGGTACGAGGAATGTTTGGTGGGAATAAGAAGCGTAAGGAGACACTTATCGATTTTGGTTTCAGACTTCCTTCGGCTATGGATAACAGACCTCTTAACTTCGAAGAGTATGAAGAGAGAATAGATAAGATACTTTTCGTATCTGCTACTCCTGGTCCGTATGAAGAGGAACATGAGGAAGGAAGAGCTGAGCAGATCATAAGACCTACGGGACTGCTGGATCCACCTATAGATGTTCGTCCTGTAGAGGGTCAGGTTGATGACCTTTATAGTGAGATAAATGCGGAAGTTACAAAGGGTAACAAGGTGCTTGTCACAACGCTTACAAAGCGTATGGCGGAAGAGCTGACAAGCTATCTTCGTGGCCTGGATGTTAAGGTTAAGTATCTTCATAGTGATATAGATACTTTGGAAAGAATGGAAATCGTTCGAGATCTGAGACTCGGAGTCTTTGATGTTCTGGTAGGTATCAACCTGCTTCGAGAAGGTCTTGATATTCCTGAGATAACACTTGTAGCTATCCTGGATGCAGATAAGGAGGGATTCCTTAGGTCCGAGACTTCTCTTATTCAGACCATCGGTCGTGCGGCGAGAAATGTTGATGGCCACGTTATCATGTATGCAGATACCATTACAGATTCTATGCAGAAGGCTATCGACGAGACGAACCGTCGTCGTGAGATACAGCAGAAGTATAATGAGGAAAATGGTATAACTCCTCAGACTATACGAAAGGCCGTTAGAGAACTCATTTCTACCAGCCTTAAGGCAGCTCAGGATGAAGAGAAGGACCGCAGAAAGACGGTTGGTAAGGATCCTGACCTTATGAATAAGAAGGAACTTGGCAAGGAGATTGAACGCCTGACCAAGAAGATGAACCAGGCTGCATCAGAGCTTAACTTTGAGCTTGCAGCAGTGCTTCGTGACGAGCTTATCGAACTAAAGGTAAAGCTTCGTGACTATGACAAATAAACATATGTGAGAATATCTTCATATGTTATAAGATAGGAAGAATTATGAGTGAGATAAAGTATATAACAGTGCAGGGTGCGCGCGAACATAACCTCAAGGGCGTGGATGTAACTCTGCCAAGAAATAAGTTTATAGTATTTACAGGTCTTTCGGGATCTGGAAAGTCGTCGCTTGCATTTGACACAATCTATGCTGAAGGCCAGAGACGATATATGGAATCTCTGTCTTCGTATGCGAGACAGTTCCTGGGCCAGGCGGAGAAGCCGGACGTGGATAAGATAGAGGGACTGTCCCCAGCTATATCCATAGATCAGAAGTCGACGAATAAGAATCCTCGTTCTACAGTCGGAACGGTTACAGAAATCTATGATTATCTAAGACTTCTATATGCGAGAATTGGTATACCACATTGTCCAAAATGTGGAAGAATCATAGAGAGACAGACTGTTGATCAGATGGTGGATCAGATTATGGAGCTTCCTGAGAAGACTAAGTTCCAGGTACTTGCTCCGGTTGTTCGTGGACGTAAGGGTACTCACGAGAAGCTGCTTACCAGAGCTAAGAAGAGTGGTTTCGTCAGAGTGGTGATCGATGGAAATCAGTACACTCTCGATGAGGAGATTACTCTTGATAAGAACATTAAGCATAATATCGATATAATAGTGGACCGTCTGGTGATAAAAGAAGGCATCGATAGAAGACTTGCAGATTCCCTCGAGGTTGCGCTTAAGCAGGCTGAGGGAATAGTTAAGATAGAAGTGATAGGCGGGGAGACGTATACATTTTCGGATAGCTTCTCCTGTCCATACTGTAATGTTTCGATTGATGAGATCGAGCCTAGATCCTTCTCATTCAATAATCCATTTGGTGCTTGTCCGGCTTGTACTGGTATAGGCTGGGAGAGAAGACTGGATCCGGATCTTATGATTCCAGATAAATCCCGTTCGCTAAATGAGGGTGCTATTGCGGTATCGGGTTGGGCGTCCAGTGGCGATGCTAAGTCATTTACGCATGCTCTTCTCGTGGCTCTATCTGAAACCTATAACTTCTCTATGGATACACCATACCGTGATCTTCCTGATGAGGTAAAGGATGTCATCATGAATGGTACTCACGGACGAAGAATCACGATTCATTATCAGAGTCAGAGAACAAGGAGAAGTACATTTACACATCCTTTTGAAGGACTTATCGCAAATGTTGAAGAACGTTATAAGTATACTGGTTCTGAAGAAATGAAGAGTGACTACGAGTCGTATATGACATTTACTCCATGTAAGGTCTGCGGTGGAAAGAGGCTGAAGCCAGAATCTCTCGCAGTTACTGTTGGAGATAAGAATATATTTGAAATGACAGAGATGCCAATCGACGAGCTTTCGGATTTTATCAATAATCTGGAGCTTACAAAGCGCCAGGCTATGATAGGTCGCGATATCCTGAAGGAGATAAGAGCAAGGCTCAACTTCATGGTGGATGTTGGACTTAACTATCTGAATCTGAGTCGTGCTACAGCAACTCTATCGGGGGGTGAGGCGCAGCGTATCAGGCTTGCAACTCAGATCGGTTCAGGACTTGTTGGTGTTACTTACATTTTGGATGAACCATCTATCGGTCTTCACCAGCGTGACAATGATAAGCTGATAGCCTCGCTGAAGAGACTGCAGGAGCTCGGAAATACTCTCATAGTTGTTGAGCATGATGAGGATACTATGCGTGCAGCTGACTATATCGTGGACATTGGACCAAGAGCCGGTGTGCATGGCGGAGAGGTTGTAGCTGCAGGAACTATAGATGATATCATCAAATGTAAAGACTCCATAACCGGACAGTATCTAAGCGGCGAGGAGATAATTCCGGTTCCATCTACAAGAAGAGAACCGACTGGTTTCCTTAAGATTAAGGGCGCGTGCGAGAATAATCTTAAGAATGTGGATGTTGATATTCCACTTGGCATTCTTACAGTGGTCACAGGTGTATCAGGTTCTGGAAAGAGTTCACTGATAAATGAAGTATTAAAGAAACGTCTTCTAAGAGACCTTAACCGTGCTCGTGTCAAGCCGGGTAAGCATGAGGATATAATAGGCATAGATAGCCTTGATAAGATAATAGATATAGATCAGTCGCCTATCGGAAGAACACCACGTTCTAATCCTGCGACTTACACTGGAGTCTTCGATCTGATCCGTGGAATCTTTGCAGAGACTAAGGATGCAAAGACTATGGGATACAACAAGGGACGCTTCTCCTTCAATGTATCAGGTGGTCGATGCGAGGCCTGCAAGGGAGACGGAATCAACAAGATCGAGATGCATTTCCTTCCAGATATTTATGTACCTTGTGAGGTGTGTGACGGAAAGAGATATAACCGTGAGACGCTGGAGGTTAGATACAAGGGCAAGAATATCTTCGAGGTTCTGGATATGTCGGTGGACGAGGCTTGCGATTTCTTCGAAGCAGTTCCTACAATCTATAGAAAGATAAAGACTCTTCAGGATGTTGGTCTTGGATATATCAAGCTTGGCCAACCATCTACAACCCTGTCAGGTGGTGAGGCGCAGCGTATCAAGCTTGCAACGGAGCTTAGTAAACGTAGCACGGGAAATACCATTTATATCTTGGATGAACCTACTACAGGACTTCATTTTGACGATGTCAGAAAGCTGCTTCAGATTCTCCAGACCTTCGCAGATGGCGGAAATACAGTAGTTGTAATCGAGCATAACATGGACGTTATCAAGCAGGCGGACTATATTATAGATATGGGACCTGAGGGCGGAAATGGCGGCGGCACGGTCGTTGCTACTGGAACTCCTGAGGAGATTGCAAAGAAGAAAAAGTCCTACACAGGCCAGTATCTGAAGAAGTACCTTAAGCCAAAGAAGTAGGATATCAAAGAAAACATATACACTTATTTAATCAGTCAAAGGAATGGACATATGATATACACAGTGACATTTAATCCGTCGCTAGACTACATAGTGGACGTGAAGGGTTTTGCACTGGGCATGACCAACCGTACCGCATCGGAAATGATGTTTCCGGGCGGAAAGGGTCTAAATGTCTCAACAGTTCTGCGAAATCTAGGCGTCGATAGTACGGCTATATATTTTTCGGCCGGATTTGTAGGCAATGAGATAACGAGACTTCTGAGACAGCGCGGCGTAAATGCTGACGAGATAAAGCTCTCAGATGGTTGCTCGAGAATAAATATTAAGCTCAGCTCGATAGAAGGAACTGAGATAAATGGAATGGGTCCGGCAATTTCTGAAGAAAATGTGGATAGACTCTGCCAGAAGCTAGATGCTCTTGAAAGCGGCGATATTCTGGTTCTTGCAGGAAGTATTCCTGCCAGTATGCCGACTACCATATACAGCGACATTATGAAACGTCTTCAGGGGAAAGGTGTGAGATTTGTCGTTGACGCTACCAAGACGCTGCTTCAAAATGCACTGGAATATAAGCCATTTCTTATAAAACCTAACAATTTCGAACTTGGAGATCTCTTCGGAGTTTCCCTATATACATTTGAAGAGATAGAACCATATGCGAGAAAAGTGCATGAAATGGGTGCCGAAAATGTAATCGTTTCCCTTGCAGAAAAGGGCGCTGCGATAGTTACGTCAAAGGGTGAGTTTTATACTCTGCCTGCACCGAAGGGTGAAGTGATAAATGCAGTAGGTTCGGGGGATTCAATGGTTGCGGGCTTCCTGTCGGGATGCATCGGCCTCGGGGGAGGCGAGAGTCTCGCGGGTGATGAATTAATGCATGCATTCAAAATGAGTGTGGCCGCAGGATCGGCAAATGCGTTCTCACCAAGCTTTGGTACTAAGGAAGAAATCTTGAGGTTGTACGAAGAACTGTAATGAATATGATGTGTGGAGGTTAACATGGATACTGAGAACTTGAAGGAAGGCGTGGAAGAGACCAAGGTCGAGGAAACCGCTGAAGAGAAGGTGGAAGAGGCCAAGGTCGAGGAAACCGCTGAAGAGAAGGCGGAAGAAACTAAGGTCGAGGAAACCGCTGAAGAGAAGGTGGAAGAGACTAAGGTCGAGGAAATCGCTGAAGAGAAGGTGGAAGAGACCAAGAAGGATGAGACAACGGATGTTCTTGCTGCCGAGGAGAAGATGGAAGAGCCTAAGGCTGAGGAAACCGCTGAGGACTTGGAACCGATTAAGATTGAACTTCCTCCAGAGGAAAAGCTTGGAAGCAAGATATATTCCTGGCTTCTTGAGGGAGAAAAGTATTGCTTCCCATTTGTAGTGGTTGGTGGACTTCTTGTATTTCTTGCTTATCTAATAGATACGTTGGCAGGACACACGGAGGATGCAGGAGCGTATCTTGGATATATACTTCCGGTATCATCAATTTTTAAGTATGTGGGAAATGTGGCTCTTGCTTTTATGATACCTGTACTTTCAGGATATATAGCTAAGGCTATCGCTGACAAGGAGGCTTTGGCTGTTGGATTAGTAGGTGGAATGCTAGCTAACTCAGGTAACCAGGCGCTTGCGTCTATGACATTTACAGGAAAAGAACTATTTAATGAAGAACCGCTAGATGCATTTAATAAGTTCCTTGCTGGATATGTATTTGCTCAGCCAAAAGGTGGACAGACAGCACCTGGAGTTTTAGGCGGCATCATTGCAGGATTTGTTGCAGGCTTCCTTATTCTTGGACTTAAGAAAGCGTGCGAAAATATGCCTGAATCTGCTGAGAGTATCAAGAATATAGTTATATATCCGATAGTAGGAACACTGCTTATAGGCATCGTAATGATGTTTGCAGTTAATCCTCTTACTGGACTTATAAACAAGGGAATGTTCGATGTTCTCGTATCACTTCATGATGCAGGTATGTTGTCAGTTCTTGGACTTCTGCTTGGGGCTATGGTAGCTTTTGATATGGGCGGAGCATTTAAGAAAGCTGCATTTATATTCGCTGGTAGCATGATTGATGTTGCACAGAGTTCGATAAATGCAGGCGTTAAGGTTGACGATGCTAAGGTTCAGATCTGCTATATGGTAATGGCGTCTGTTATGGTTGGATGCATGGTTCCTTCATTTGGTATAGCACTTTCAACTTGGATATTCCCAAAGAAGTTTACGAAGGAAGAGAGAAGTGCGTCGATTCCAAGTGCTATTATGGGCGCTGCAGCTATAACAGAGGGAAGCGTACCTTATGTGGTTGCAGATCCACTTCGTGTAATACCTTGTTCGGTTCTTGGAGCGGCTGTTGCTGGCTGTCTCTCAATGCTTTTCAAATGCGAGGTTAAGGTGCCTTATGGAGGGGTTCTTTCTCTGCTTGCGGTAGAGAATCAGGTGCTTTTCCTGGTTGCATGGATCATAGGTTCAGCTCTTACATGTGTAACTCTTGGTTTTTGGAAGAAAAAGCTAGAGGTGGAGGAAAATGTTAACTGAGGAGAGAAAAAGACTAATACTCGCAGAGGTTAATGAGAAGAAGAGCGTAACGGTCGCAGACCTAATGAATCTTCTAGGGGTATCGGAATCAACTGCGCGAAGAGATATAGTAACACTCAGCCGAGAAGGTCGACTAGTAAAGGTTCATGGAGGAGCGGTTGCACTAGAGAATCCACCAACTCCAGAGGAACTATCCATCATGGCGAAGGAGACTATCAATAAGGATGAGAAGCTTCGAATCGCAGAGTACGCTGCGTCTCTTATAGAGCCGGGGGATTATGTATATATAGATTCAGGAACGACCACAGAATATATGGTTGGATTTCTTACGGAGAAACGTGCGATATATGTGACAAATGCTATCTCGCACGCTAGGAATCTTGTAAGAAGACATTTTAAAGCTTTTCTGATAGGTGGAGAGGTGAAGGAAAATACCGATACGGTTGTAGGTGCTGACGCTATACTGCATATCCAGAAATATCATTTCAATAAGGGATTCTTCGGTACAAATGGAGTAAACATGAAGCTGGGCTATACAACTCCTGACGTTAGAGAGGCACTGATCAAGAGGGTTGCCATCGAGAATACCCAGCCGGGTTCAAGATATATCCTGGCAGATCATGATAAGTTTGGACAGTCGTCATCAGTAACATTTGCGGAGTTCAGTGGCACCATGATCATTACGAATAAATATCCTGGCGACTCATACTCCCATGCGGCGGATATTAAGGTTGTATAAGATGAATAAAAAACTAGCTGTCTTTCTTTATAGAATAGAACAAGAAGATATACTTCGCGAGGAGTCTCATATACGAGAGCTCCTCGATGATTCGCGTAAAGAAAAGGTGGCGAGACTTAAAAATGATAGTGCTCGTATTCAGAGTATCGCTGCGGGGATGCTGCTGAAGGTGGGCACTTCTTTGTTTCTCGAGGGTAAGGCAGAGAAATATATGTATGGCTATGATGATAGAGATTATCTAATATCTCATGAGGAACTTTTGGAGCATCTCAGTAGTGCTAATCAAGTGCCTTGTGGTGAGATTTATAGTAACTTGTCTCACTCCGGCGAATATGTGGCCCTTGCTGTCGGTAATATTCCAGTCGGGATTGATGTAGAACATAAGTCAGATAACGACTTTAAGGTCACCCAAAGAATGTTTACTAAGAGAGATCAGGACTATATATTTGGCGATATGCTTGATGCTAAGAGAAGGTTCCGGGATATCTGGACTATAAAGGAATCCTTTCTAAAATGCCTTGGTATCGGGATAAGCGTACCACTTTCGTCATTTGATGCTACGTTTGATAGATATGGCGGCGAAGGCGTTATTCTATCTGGAAAGATAGAGGTAAGTGAGGATGCGCCTGATAAACTTCAGGGATTGGATCATTACCGCTTTTCAACTAGTAGGATATCTGGAGGGGATTATTCCCTTACTCTATGTTATAGAGATTCTTTACAAAGGATAGATAATTTTCTCCTTGACAAGCTGTAGAGGGTAGTGGTATCATATCATTCGCTGTAAATATATGCGTTCTTAGCTCAGCTGGATAGAGCGTCTGGCTACGGACCAGAAGGTCGGGGGTTCGAATCCTCTAGGACGCACACTTAGATAAATAGCCACAAACTTGCGTAAAGCTAGTTCGTGGCTGTTTTTTTTCGGAGGTAAATCATATGAAGGAAGTTTTGATTCCTGAAAGATTAACAAGTGCGAGAAAAGCGCTGTCAATCACAAAGCTTGAGGCTTCAAAAAGAATGAATATTGGCCAGACAACGTATGTAAGATACGAAAAGGGAGACAGAAATCCAACTTACGCTACAATTATTGTTATGGCACAGGTTCTAAATGTAAGTCCGGAATATCTGATCGGTAAGGAAGATAATCCAGAGTCTCAAAGCTATGTGATTAAGAAGGAAGAGAGTCCAGAAATGTTTAAGATTATGGAGTTATCTGAGAAGCTCGATTCAAAAGGAAGAAAGAAACTTCTTAAGTATGCTGAAGAATTGACAAAACTTTGACATTTTTTTGACAGGATATAGTAGGAAAAGTTGGTAGCATTATCTTAGAATCGAAATCGTAAGGGGAGACTTATGTTCTATTTGTTGAGTCATAGACTTTAAGTCTGTAGGAGGAAATGCTATGAACAAGTTTATTCATTCGAAGAAAAAAATTATGTTTTTTGGCGGCATAGGTATCAGCACACTGCTCCTTGCTTGTGGCGTGATATTTGTGACAATTTTTCTTATGTCCCCAAAGAAAAGGATTTATAAGGCTCTGATGAATACATATGGCGCGGCGGATATTCTGAGCGGATATGTAGAAAAGGGCGGAACCCTGACAGTGGATGCTGATGTATCAGGAGCAAATGGCAGCATAAATGCTAAGCTTCTTGAAACTACAGATAAGTCATCTATGAAGAAAGGTGGTAAGATAGAACTGTCTCAAGGTGGGCAGACTGTGCTTTCATCAGATTATGTGATGGGTCAGGACGGAGCATACCTGAGTGTAGATGGTGTAACTGATGGTTATGTTCAGTTTGAGAATAATGGTGGCTCTGGACAAAGAGCACAGGGCGGCCAGTTAACTGGAATAATCGACAGACTTTGGAGAAATGCAGAGGTTGAATCTGCGGGAAATGGCTCCGTGACAAATGGAGTTAAGAAGATAAAATGTAAGAAATATAAGGTTACTATCTCAGCAAGTGACATTAACAGTATGCTGAAGGAAATGTCCCAGGCAAAGCAGTCCGAGGGTGGAAATGCTCAAGGCGGAGCAGTGCAGCTTCTTCAGGCATTTTTTAACGGTGTATCTATGCAGGACAGCGCTGGAGGAATGATGCCAGGTCAGAATTCTAGCGGCTTCGGAGGAATGATGCCGGGCCAGGATTCAAGTGGCTTCGGAGGTATGATGCCGGGGCAGGGAAATATTCAGCAGGGTGAGTTGGTTGATGTCAGTAAGTTGCTGGAATCTGGAGTTAGTAGTGATTTAGTACTAACTATATATATGGATAAAAGTAGTATACGTGCTTTTGTCGCAGATGTATCATTTGCGGATGATGCATCAACTTCTATAAAGGTTGCTAGTAAGAACAAGGGCGTTGATAAAGTTACATCCAGTACCGAGTGGACTGTATCACTTGTTTCTGCTACTGATGAGGATGATATATATCTTGATGTTGAGGCTCTTGATGGAAAGGCGGATATTGCAGCGGAGGTGAGTCTTACGAAGTCAGGACAGCAGATTCTTAGCGGCACAGGAAATATTCAGCTGGATACCGACATAGAAAGCGACGAACTAGATAAGGTATCAAATGTTATCGCCATGAATCAAGTTGATCAAAGTAAGGTAAGTGCAAAGAAGCAGGACGTTATGAATGCTTTATCAGTACTTAGAGATGGACAGAGTCAGAGTCCTATGATGGGTGGCCCTGAAGATAATAACGGAGGCTATTCATTTGACTATGGCTTTGGAGGACAGAATGGCAGCTCCGGATTTGGACAAGGTGGACAAGGAATGACTCCTGGAATGGGGCCGGGCATGGGTTCTGGAATGGGACCTGGAATGGGACCCGGAATGGGTGGCATGATGCCCGGAATGATGCCGGGGATGTACCCAGATTAACATAATGAAAATTAGTAGAAAAAAGGCGCTATTCGAATGATGACATAGTGCCTTTTTTGTGATATAATACCCTTACGCTGATTTTAGGGTGAGAGCTATTTCGGCGAAAATAAAAATCTTTATTTTTGGTGGGGCAGTGTTATGGTAATAAAAAACATTCAAAACATGATTGCAGAGTGTATCACATATGCAGATGATATCTCTGAGAATTCATCAATCTATCCTGCAGACGCTAGGATGTCACTTAAAGACCTGTTAAGATACGATATGATGGTCTTTCTTGGATATCTGTATGAGCCAGGGAACAGCGAGTTTCAGGATCAGATAGAGTATATCAAGACCAACCTTCGTATGATTCTTTCTGAGGAGAAGTTCCTCGCATTGGTTGAGCAGAAATGCAGCGATACCAAGTTCCTTACAGAATCACCAAAGTCTCTTACATACTTCATAGAAGCAGATAGAGATCCTGACATGAAGGCATCTAATGCCAGTGTCGCAAAGTCTAAGTTTGTAGTTGATACATTTAGAAAACTTGGTGAAGGCTTTATAGCATATGATGGAGTTAAGGAAGCTACAAAGCAGGCTCTTAAGGATTATGTAGGTGTTCTTAATGCTACACTTAATAGTGCAGGTATTGTTACATCTCAGCAGACAAGTATTCTGAAGGCTGGAGATATGCCAGATCACCTGAAGGGTGGTACAGCTACATTCTCTAATACAGCTGATCCAGAACTTGAGACTATCACATCATTTGATGAGAAGACTGGTGAGTTCGTTACTAAGAAAGCAATTAATATATCTGGACGTAATATCCAGAAGAAGGCTGCTACTGATGTATCTGAGTTCCTTAACTTCAAGAAGGAAGAGGATGATGAAGGTAAGGTCTTCAAGCGTGGTGAGGGCCGTGTCGGTAGAAGAGGCCGTAAGGATGAGTCAGAAGAGATTGATAAGTCTCTTGATGAACTTGTTCATGACCTTCAGGGACTTATCGGACTTGGTTCCGTTAAGGAAGATGTTATGCACCTCATCAATATCATTAAGGTACGTAAGCTTCGTGAGATGAGAGGCTACAAGCGAGTTGAGATGTCCTTCCACCTTGTATTTACGGGTAACCCTGGTACAGGTAAGACAACGATCGCTCGTCTTCTTGCTAAGATATATAAGCAGCTCGGCCTTGTTAGTAAGGGTCAGTTTATCGAGGTTGATAGATCTGGTCTGGTTGACCACTTTGCCGGTGGTACTGCTCTTAAGACAACAAATGTTATCAACCGAGCAATCGGTGGTATCCTCTTCATCGATGAGGCATATACACTGACACATAATAAGGATTCAGGAGACTATGGTCAGGAGGCAATCGATACACTTCTGAAACGTATGGAGGATGATCGTGATGACTTCATCGTTATCGTTGCTGGTTACACAAATGAGATGACAGAGTTCATCGAGTCCAACCCTGGTCTTAAGTCCAGATTTAATAAGTACATTTACTTCCCAGATTACAACAGTAGTGAGCTGATGGAAATCTTCAAGTATATGTGTAAGAACAACGATTATATCCTTACTCAGAGTGCAGCAGATGTTGCTGAGGCATATCTGAGAGGTATGACAGAGCAGAAGATTGATAACTTCGCAAATGCCCGTCTCGTTCGTAACTACTTCGAGCGTTGCGTAGATAGACAGGCTACAAGAATCATCGCTGATGAGAATATAAATGATGACGACCTTATCACACTTCTTCGTGAGGATATGCTTGAGGAAACTGCAGCAGCACAGTTAACAAAGAATGATGATTAATAAATGAGTGTACATAGGTGACACCCAGGTCAGGCACCAGCTGTCACAGGATGTGACAGTTGATGCCTGCTTTTTTATATAACAGGAGAAGCGTATGGGAAATATAGTAGAGACTAGACCATTTGTTCCTTGGGAGCAAATGAATAACTTTATGGTAGACGCCTTCAAAGGGTATGGGGTTCCTGAAGAAGACGCAAAAATATGTGCCGATGTTCTTCTGGAGTCAGATAGACGAGGCATAGAAAGTCACGGATGCAATCGATTTAAACCTATATACATCGATCGTATCGTGAAGGGTACACTCCTTCCGGTGACTGAAATAGAGATACTTAAAGAAACTCCAACTACGATTGTTATGGACGCTCATGATGGCATGGGTATGGTAGCCAGCTATCGTATGATGGAGAAGCTTATAGAAAAGGCAAAGACCTATGGTATGGCCGGTGGAGCTATCCGTAACTCAACTCATTATGGAATCGCAGGATACTGGACTTCCATGGCGAGTAAAGAAGGAATGGTTGGTATCACTGGTACAAATGCAAGACCATCCATAGCACCAACCTTCGGCGTTGAGAATATGCTTGGTACTAATCCACTGACCTTCTCGATTCCAACCGATGAAGAGTTTCCATTTTGCCTAGACTGTGCAACATCTATAGTTCAGAGAGGACGTATAGAGTACTATGCTAGAGAGGGTAAACCAACTCCAGCGGGAACTGTCATTTCTGAAAATGGAGAAGCTCTTACAGATAGTCAGCAGATTCTAAAGGACTTGGTTTCTGGTACAGCGGCACTTGCTCCACTTGGTGGAATAGGAGATGAGCTGGCTGGATACAAGGGCTATGGATATGCGACAGTAGTTGAGATTCTATCGGCTGCCCTATCTGGCGGTGAGTTCATGAAGGCACTTTCGGGAGTGAGCGAAGACGGCAAACCGCAGATGTATCATTTGGGACACTTCTTCTTTGTTGTGGATCCTGATGCATTTATGGGCCAGGATGAGTTTAAGAAAATTGCAGGAGATATCTGCCGTGCACTTCGTGCTTCAAAGAAGGCTCCTGGAGAAAGTCGTATATATACTGCTGGTGAGAAGGAGTATGATGTGTGGCTTTATAGAAAGGACAAGGGTGTGCCAGTCTGTGAAGGCGTTCAGAAGGATATCGTGACGATTCGAGATGCTTTAGGGCTGGATTACCATTTTGACTTTGAGAAATAATTTGTTCAAGTAGTTTTATGAGGGAATTAATATGTCAAATGCACCAGAATATATTGAGGATTATCTAAGAATAATAAAGGACGAACTGAAGGAAAAGTATAACCTGACTGAGGAACAGGCAGCGAAGGCAGTCTATAAATCTGCAGTTAGAAGTATACTGCTCGGAGAAAATGAAGAACTGAGAAGATATCAGATGCATAAGTCTCTCGAGGATACAGTTCTTGATGTTTATAGACAATATAAGAATATTGGAGAACGTAGCTCCGCTAAGAATGGTGAAGAGATTGTTGATAAGATCAACAAGGTTGAGACTCAGGATGAGTCTATAAGAGAACGTCATAAGGAGAAGGTTTCTCTTCTTCAAGATATTCCACTTCCTGGAGCTGATGATGAATAAAATGAGTGAAGGGTTAGGAGTATATAGATAATGATAGCTTTCTTTATTGGCTTAATACTTGGTCTTGTGGTAATGAGTATTACTATTTCGCTGTCAGCCTTTGTAGTGTCGCTTTTTACTGATTCCTATATTTCGATTGCAAGAGTATTTGGAAAAACAGGAAGACGAAGTAGTCCAGATCAAAAGTTCACATGGAATAGCGATAAGTTTGTTCTCTTACCAAGCTTCTATTTGCAGCTGGGAATAGATGAGGAGACAGATTCAAAGTATAAAAAGGTTACACTTGCTATGGATTTGCTTCTGATGTTCCTCAACTTCCTATATGCATTTGTAATACTTTACTTCTTTTGGAAGAATCCAAAGTTTGGAGCGAGAATACTTCGTTCAAGTGCAGAGTATGCTGCAATTGTCAGTATTCTTACTGTAATAATGAGAATCTATAGGACATTTATTAAGGGACAGGATTTGGCGAGCTTTTCACGTTCTCAGATTCTAAAGCTTAAGAATGGAGCTACCTTTGAACAGCTGGATATGTCTATACCAGATGGAATGTTTGATAAGGCGACTAGACAGGAGAAGGTAAGTTATCTATATCTTTGCTTTTCTAAAGCACTTTGGATGAAGAACTTCTCTGCGCTTAATAATCTGGTAAGACAGATGGACCTTGCTGTTAGAAAGCATGGAGCGAATTCTGAATATGCATATGAGACGCTTATTATGGGCGGCTATTATCACATTCTTTTTTATTCGTCCTATGTGAATCCTAATCCATCGCACGCAGCCAGAATATATAATCTGATAAAGCCAGCTATTGAGGCTGATATGGACGCAAATGGTAGAAGAACCTTGGCGTATTATCAGTTCTATATTCTGAATCAGCCACAGCTTGCATCAATTACTCTGAATCAAGCTATCGAGGCACTTCAAACTCCTGATATGAATCGATTCACACAGGCAGAGCTTAATCTAGAGAAGCGACTAATAGAAGAACTTCAGGATAATATGACAAGAGTCCTTAATCCAGGAACTTTCACAAAACCAGTGATAGAGAATACATTTGACGACGCTCCAATATTCTAAGAAAGGACAACTAATGGAAGATAAAAGATACGCCGTCTTGATTGACTCAGATAATATATCTTCAAAATACATTTCCAGTATTCTTGATGAAATGACGAAGTACGGCGTTGTAACTTATAAGAGAATATACGGTGACTGGACCTCTACTCAGGCTAACAAGTGGAAGACACAGCTGATGGAGAACTCCATAACACCTATCCAGCAGTTCAGAAATACTGTTGGTAAAAATGCAACGGATTCCACACTCA
>Ga0256405_10000995_pt1 | contig 84827 bp, 86 predicted proteins | sample RumenRJG_02DNA_FD_189096 | JGI IMG/M metagenome (GOLD analysis project Ga0256405, IMG submission 189096) | Bovine rumen microbial communities from Lethbridge, Alberta, Canada - RJG_02 | ecosystem: Host-associated > Mammals > Digestive system > Stomach > Rumen | place: Canada: Alberta... | reverse complement strand
TGGTCGTTTTAATCGGTTTGGTTTTAATTTTTAAAGAACAACTTACATCAATTGTTAATAAGATATTTAAAACTATTTCAGACAAAGCATCTTCAGTATAATAAAAAAATAATCAAGATAAGTATGAAAAAAACTCAGAAAGCAAGTGTTACAGTTTTTGCGTCGCTTTCATTTATGCTAATTCTCGCGGTTTCCTTTTCTTTACTTGAAGCGGCGAGAATTACTGAGATGAAAAAAGTTACAAGAATGAATTCAGATGCAGTGTTAGAGAGTATATTTGCAGAATATAATACGCCATTGTACAAAAAATATGGACTATTGGGATATTGGGCAGATGAAAGAAGAGAAAAAATAAGTTTCGATTCTACAATGTCTAAAATAGAAGATTATACAAATAAAAATTTGAATAATAGTCCAAATTTTAAAGGAAGACTTCCACTAGATTTGATAAAAATAAACAGTTGTGAAGCTTCTGTAGAAAAATATTTGTTAATGACAGATGGTGAAGGTAGAGCATTTACTGAAGCCATTGTTGAGAAAGAAAAAAGAGGATTACCAAAAACTTTAATAAATGAAGCAAAGGAAAAATTTAAATCGGTTGATGCTAAAAATTCTCAAGAAAAAACTCATAAGGATTTAGATGATGCAGATGAAGCAATAGATAATCCTAAAGAGTATGCGAAAAAACATAATATTTCATTAAAAAAAGATGATGAAAATAGTGATTCGTTCAATAACTCATCTAATGTTTTGGATTCCAAAAATGGCGATAAAAGTGAAAATCCTATTAAAGTTATAAAAGAATTAAAGCAAAAAGGAATTTTAGAAATTGTTCTTGAAAATCCAGAGGACTTATCAAAAAAAGAAATAAATGACCAGAATTTATTATCCAAAAGAGATAAACAAAGAGGCAATATTAATGTTTCCTCGGGTGGTTTTGTAGTAGACAAAGTTGCATTGGTTCATTATTTTAGCAAGTATTTTTCGACATATAGAAATCCGAGAAAAGATGCAGGAATTCAATATGAACAAGAATACATCATAGCCGGGAAAAAGGATGATATCTCTAATTTAAAAAGTGCTGTAAATAAAATATTAATTTCGAGAATTGCATCGAACATGGTTTCAATTTATAAAGATAAGGCAAAAATGGCTCAGATAGAGGCGCTGGCTGATACATTAAGTGTTATAACTCTCAGTCCGGAAATTATGCAGTGCATAAAAATAGGTTTAATAACGGCATGGGCATATGGAGAAAGTATATTAGATTTACGGACTCTCATGAGTGGTGGAAAAATAAGTGTAGTTAAATCGCCAGAGGAATGGACATTAGGATTGTCGGGAATAGGAGCATTAACAAATAAATCTTTCAAGGCCAAAGAGTGTAAAAAAGGATTAAAATATGAAGAATTTTTAGCAATTCTTATTGCATTAAAAAGTGAAAAGGAAACTACAATGCATGCAATGGATATTATTGAACAAAATATAAGGCAAGAAAAAGGCTATGAAAAGTTTAAACTAGATAATGTAGTTTTAGAAGCAAAAGTGGATTACAAATACCAGATAAACACAGTATTTCTAGGATTTGTTGATTTGAAAACGGATAAAATAAATTCGTTGGAAATAAATAATAGCGCAACCTATTCTTATCTAAAAAATGTAATAAAATCTAATAAAAAAAATTAAATCTAATAGTAATGTATACATCAAATATCAGGTGTATATGGGTGTCTCTAATCTCATCTCAAAATTACAGATAAATAAAAACCATCAAAAAAGAAGAATAAAATATTTTTTCTAAAAAATAATAAAAGAAAGGAAACTCTCTCAAAATGAAAACAAGAAAGAAACATACAAAAAAATCAGAGACACCCATATGCACCTGTAAAAAAGGATCATTAACATTAGAGTCCGCAGTAGTCATTCCTGTATTGGTGTTCGTTTTTGCCAGTATTCTCATGATATTTAGGATACTGCAGGTGCAAACGGCTGTACAAGAAAGTGCAACATATGCAACAAGAAAGACAGCAGCGATGGCAGTTAATGTTGAGAGTGATTCTGTTGCACTTTCAATGGCAAAAGGATATTATTTTCACCACGTATCAAAGTATGAAGTGGTAAAAAAGTACATGAAAGGCTCCTGGATAATGACAAATTTCAATGGAAGTAGTTGTACTGAAGATGATATTTTATTAAAAATAAGCTACGAAATAAAGATGCCAATTAAATTTGCCAATATAGATTCTATTCGTATTTTTCAGACCTCCCATCAAAGAAGGTGGACTGGAGACAACCCAAGACTTGAAAGAGACGATGATGTGGATTACGTATATATAACAGAAACAGGATATGCTTATCATAGGGATATCAACTGTAGTCATATAGATTTATCAATACATTCGATAGATAAAAAGAATATAAATTCCGCAAGAAATCAATCAGGTGGCAAATATTACAAATGCTCACATTGCGTAAAAAATAATCAGACACAGTATTATATTACTGACTATGGAACCAATTATCATTCTGATAAAAATTGTAGCGGATTAAAAAGATCAATAAAAAGAGTCAAACTTAGTGAAGCTAAGGGAAAATCTCCATGTAAAAGCTGCGGTGGAAATAATTAATTATTGTCAAATATAAAAAACTAAATTTATTAATAATAAATAATACGAGTAAAAATACATAAGAGAGGAAACAAAATGCAAAGTATAAATATTTTTTCAAATATAAAACTAATGATGTTATATCCAGGTATGATTAAATACATGATAATTCCAATAATTATGGGGATAATTTGCATGACTTATCTAGGATATAATGCATATATGGACATAAAATTTAAAGAGATTCCAGTAAATATTGCATTAATAACAGGTGTGGTAGGTGTCACGTTAACGTTTTTGGCAACAATTATTTCAGGCACTATGAGTATTGAAATAATATTTAGAGTTGTAAAAACTCTGGTTATATCATTGATTCCTGGAACTGTATTGTTTTTGGTTTCTAAATTTACAAATCAGATTATTGGTTACGGCGATGCGATGATAATTGGCGTTATTGGTTTATATTTAGGTGCGAAAAACGTGGTAAACATAATGTTAATAGCATTTTTTATTGCAGGATTAATTGCTCTATATGAGATAGTAATTATGAAAAAAAATAAAAGATATGAGATGCCATTTGTACCTTTTTTATTTGTTTCATACGTTTTTATAAATCTAATTAAATTTCTTTTCTAGAGCAAAAATTGCAAAGAGAAAATGTGTGAAAAAGAGAGAAAAAAAGTATTATGTTAAAACTTAAATTAATAAAATTGAATCTGTATGCAACCAATTTAAAAGACAATTTTATAAATGGAAAAAGCTCAATTTTTGATAAAAAAATAAAAGGATCCTATACAATTGAGGCAGCAATATTGGTTCCGCTACTTTTAGGAGTGTTTTTGGTGACTTGCAATTTATCAATTTTTATGTATCAAGAGATAAATAATGAGCATGAAGAAAAGAAAATTGAAAACATGTGGGAAGTTAATGATTTTTATCTGACTCAATTTAATAAAGATGAACCATATGTAGCAAAGTAAAAAACAAATAGCCCCTTAAATTTAAAATTAAATAAAAATAGGAAAGGATAAAAGTAATCATGTCAGATTTTTTACAGGAAGTTTCTTTTTTTAAAACTCCAACGAAAAGTTTTATGAAAATTAGGGCAGATGAATGTGAAAAAATAGATGAATATTTGTTATTGAATAAAAAAATAGCAAAAATTTTGCCCTGTCAAAAGAATTATAACGATGGAATAGCTGAATACTGGTATGATATAACCGGAATGCAATCATTTGATAAATATTGTAAAATCCAAAAAGTAGACATAAAACTTTATAAAGAATTAGTTCAAAAAATATTAAGGCAAGTTGACATACTTGAAAAAAATTTAATAAACATAGATGCTTTTGTGTTGAATCCAAAATACATTTATGTAGATGATAAAGAAATATTTTTTACTATATATCCTCCGAAACAGACTAGTTTTTTACAAGAATTCCGGATGTTAATAGAAAATTTTATGAATAATATTTCGCATGAAGACAAAGAAATTGTTGATTTTATTTATGGTTTGTATGAAAAAATCGGTAAAGATGAAAATTGTTTTAGGCAAATTCAAAAGTACGTAATGGAATATAAAAACCGTGAATATTTAGAAAAATCGACGTATACACAATCTTCAATATACGCGGATATGTCAGAGAGAATAAATTCTAAATCTGATAAACCCGTTTATTCCGCGAATAGTACAGATTTAAAACACTATGAAATACAGGAAGAATATGAAGCTCCTCCTCAAGGAATAATCCAAGAAAATACTCCCCAAAAACAAGGGTCTTTCAAGGATAGTTTTATAAAAAAACTGCAAAGTAAAATTAATGAAGGCAAAAGAGTGGTAAATGATTTCTTAGGAATATCGAATGATGAAACATATGAGGAAAACAATAGTAGAATATATGAAGAATATGAAGAAAGCTTTGATTTAAAAAGCCAGAGCAAAAAAAACGGCTGGAAGATACCAGACAATGTTTTTTCTAATATAACAAATCCTTTAAAAAAAACAGGTAGAGCAAAAAAAGATGAAAAGAATAATAAAAAAAATGAAATTTTAACACCCGTAATCTATCCGGAATTAGATTATGATACAGAAAATGAGGGTGATTACGAAACTTTTGAGACAGTATGCCTAGGGAATTCTTCTGACAATATAAGTGGAACATTTATCTATGAAGGGATAGATGATATAAAAGATTTCTACGTAGAAAAAAAATCAGTGATAATAGGAAATTCACCCAATGCAGATGTTTTTATAAAAAAGAACACAGTTAGTAAAATGCATTGCCAAATAACTAGGGATGAAGCGGAATATTTTGTGGAGGACTTAAATTCGAAAAATGGGACATTAATTAATGGTGAACCATTAGAATATCAGAAAAAATATAGGCTTAAAAGAAACGATGTTTTACTGGTTGCCAATGTGAAATACCGTGTTATGTAAAAAATCTGGATATATTTACAGGTTTGAAAAACTAAATTGTGCATGATATAATCAAAGTAAATTATAAAATAGAATATTTTTTATAAAAAACTCAATACTTTATTAGGGAGAAAATTATGGTAGATGAAGAAACAATAAAGACAAAATTAGATTTTGTAAAAAGATTTCCGATAACTGTGACAATAGTAGCTATATGTATCCTGATTTTTGTGATAAATAATTATTTTCTTTATAATAAAAATTATATCATGATTTATAAAATGTATGGAGTTACAGATAATACATTAAAAAATAAAGAATACTACAGATTTTTGACTTGTTTTTTTACCCATTTTAATGTGGAACATTTGTTGGGAAACATGCTGATTTTAACCTTAATAGGATACAGAGTTGAATGGGCAGTGGGAAAACTTAGGTTTATATTGATATATTTTTTTTCTGGGATAATTGGAGGATTATTAGAATTCTTTATGGTTAGTTATTTTAAAATATATCAAAATTATGTCTCAGCAGGAGCATCTGGTGCAATTTTTGGACTAATAGGAGCAGCAGTAATTCTGATTTGTTTTGGAAGCAAGAGAAAACTAGATATTTCAAAAAAAGAAATAGTATTTTTAGCTGTATTTATGCTTTTGTTAGGTAAAAGTTCTGGGCGGGAAAATATAAACAATGTAGGACATTTATGTGGATTAATTTGTGGGTTGTTCATTACTTTTGTGATATATGCTGTTGAAAAGATTATTGAAAAGTTTCTAAAAAACGGCAACGGAAGTGAAATAAAAGATAAGCTAGTTTTTTAATTGCAAATTGATTTTCATATAAGCTTAGAAGAAAAACTATATTTTTTTCGTGATTAACAAGGTTGATTTTGTCTAGAAAAATTAATATACTTAATTATAGAAGGTGTTTTTAAACAAGTTTTTGAGTAGTTTTTTAGACGTATTTAAAATTTTGTTAAAGGGGTGTAAGATATGAAAATTAAGATTTATTATGGAGGTCGAGGGCTTTTAGATGACCCAACACTTTATGTAATAACGAGAATGGAGAACGTATTACGTGAACTGAGAGTTGATGTTGAACGCTTCAATATATATGAGCATAAAAACGAGATTGCAACCCTTCCGCAGACATTTAAAGATGCTGATGGTATCATTCTTGCAACAACAGTTGAATGGCTTGGAATAGGTGGATATATGCAGCAATTTCTAGACGCTTGTTGGCTATATGGAGATAAAAATAAAATCGCAACAACTTATATGCAACCAATCGTAATGTCCACAACATATGGAGAACGAGAGGGAGAAATGACGTTATGTAATGCATGGGAAATACTTGGCGGTTCACCTTGCCCAGGTTTATGTGGATATGTAGATGATTTAGCTACGTTTAAGATGAGCGAGGATTACAATTTGATAGTAGAAAAAAAGGCAGAGAATTTGTATAGAACAATTTCTCAAAGAGTGCAGAATTTGCCAACAAGTAATCAGGCCGTAAAACAGACAGTTCTTCGAACTCAATCATTGAGTCTTACACCACAAGAAAGTGAACAACTTTCTAAATATGTCTCAGATGATACATATGTAAAAAAACAAAAAGAAGATATAGAAGAATTAGCTTCTATGTATAAGGATTTATTAGGAAATAGAGATGTTAGAAATGTCGAACCCTATAAGAATGATTTGATTACAAGGTTTAGACCGCAGGGAGACTTGAAAGTGGCGTATTCTTTCATTATAGAAGGACTAAAAAAACCGCTCTACGTTGGAGTAAGCGGAGCAAATGTCGAGGCATATTATGGTGAAAATGAAGCTGTTGATGTAATAATAAAGATCAGACAAGACATGTTTGATGATATTTTAGCAGGAAAACTTACATTTCAAAGGGCATTTATGACAGGCGCAATAACAGCAAAAGGTAACTTTAAAATATTAAGATTGCTAGATGATATGTTTTTATCAGAGCAATTAGTATAAAGTTTAAAATAAATATAATGAAGAAAAGAGGATTTAATATGAAGGATGATAACTGTATTTTTTGTAAATTAGCTAATGGAGATATTCCTACAAATTCAATTTATGAAGATGATGATTTTAATGTTATTTTAGATGCATCACCAGCAACAAAGGGACATGCGTTGATTTTACCAAAGGAACATTATAAAGACGTGTATTCAATAGACCCAGAATTGTTGGGTAAAGCAGCAGTATTAGCTCAAAAAATCATAAAAATAGAAAAAGAAAAATTGGGATGTCAAGGCTACAATATCGTCCAAAATAATGGTGAAGTGGCAGGACAGACAGTATTTCATTTCCATATGCACCTAATTCCAAGATATGAGAATCAAGAGGATGATACAACAGGTGTGGTTGATTGGGAGCAAAGAAAAATTGATCCTGAAGAGATGAAAAAAATTTGTGAAGAGATGAAAATAGATTAATTCTAAATAGATTATGGTATAGAATAGAAAACAAAGAATAGTTAAAATAAATATGCATATCTGCCATAAAAGCGGATATGCATATTTTTTTGTATACGTTTATAAATTAAATATCATGAGTTAAATATTAATCAATTGTAAATATACTCATTGATTCTTTTATACCAATTGCAGATTCTGTTACAGTATTTGCTGAATCAGCAACTTCTTCGCTTTCTGCGGCAACTTCTTCGGCAGAGACTGCAAGTTTTTCTACAGATGAAGATACTTCCTGGCTACTTGCAGACTGCTCTTCAGATATAGCGGCAACAGAAGAAGCAATATTATCTACTCTACTCATCATATCCATCATATATTGGATAGTATCATTTGTAGTTTGTACATCACTATAAATTTCAGCAAATGTATTACCGGCTACAGTAACAGCTTCAGAACTAGTAGCAATTTCATCTACATTCTGTTTTGATTTATCATAAAGTTGATTAATCTGAGCGGTAATATCCTTAATTATAGCAGCAATCTGTGTTGTTGAATCAGCAGAATCAGAAGCTAGATTTCCGATTTCACTAGCAACAACGGCAAAACCTTTACCTGCTTCACCGGCACGGGCAGCTTCGATAGAAGCATTAAGTGAAAGTAAATTAGTCTGTTCTGCGATAGAGTTAATCATTTCAATAATAGAATCAATTTTTTGAGTAGATTCACTTACAGCAGAAACTACATCGTTCATTTCGTTCATAGAATTTGCAATATTTTGCATTCCTTTTTGAACATTCTTCATATCTTTTTGTCCGTTTTGAGCTTTAGTTACAAGTGCACTCATAGTTTCATTGGCATTATCACCTTTAACCATAAGATCACTTACTTCTCCAGCCAAATCAGTTGCATTATTAGCAAGTTCACCAACAGCATCTGTCATACCGTCCATAGCAAGTCGAATCTGTTCCATAGAAGTAGATTGATCAGTAGCCTGCTGGCTTAGAGATTTAGATGCACGCATACTGTTTTCAGCTTGTAGAGCTAAATTGTCGGATGTTGTTTTTACAGAAGAAATTGAATCTCGCATCCTTGAAACAAAGTTTTGTAGAGAATCACTCATAAATCCAATTTCATCTGATGAATTAGAATGAATGTGAACAGTAAAATTACCATTTGTAATTTCTTCAATAACTTTTGTGATTTGTTGTATTGGTTTTGATACAAACATTCTTATAAAGATTAGTAAAACAATTGCGATAATTAAAACTGCAATTACTAAAATAATATAACCAATACGTTGAAATACTTTAACGGATGATAAAACGGTGCTTTCTTTTACGGAACAAGCGACGGTCCAACCGACACCTTTAACACTTGCAGGAGACACATAATACGTGCTTCCATCACCTGATTTTATGGCAGTTGTTGGATTGTTATCCCCATAAATAATCTTATTTGTGGCTTTTTTAAGTACTGGCTGTACATTTACCAAAAATTCATCATCTTTTGATTCAGATAATTTTTTATTATTATAGTCTTTGTTAAAATACGAAAGAATATCGTCACCGCTAACAAGCATCATAGAGCCAGATTCCATAGGTTTGATTTTTGAAACCTTATCAATCAAAGAGGTAAGAATTATATCCGCACCTGCTACGCCTGTTCGACCATCTTTTAATTTAATTTTTCTTGCCATAGTAATAACAGTAGCGCCCGTATCATGGCTTGTATATGGAGAACCAACGAAGGTGAATTTTTCTTTGTCAAGTCCCTCTTTGTACCAGCCACGCTCTAAAGGATTATATGTATCTTCGTAGCATGGGTCAGTATCTGCAGAGTAATCGCTTTTATCATATTGGTTATAGTAATAATATTTTTTGTCAGAGAGACCAAAATATACGCCGGAACGAGATAATTCAGAGTATTTTCTTGTTGGTTCTAGAATTCTCAATATTTGAGCATCCGATTCAAGATCAGAGTGTTCAAGCGTTGAAACGATTCCGTCAAAGTGAGCCATCAGAGGCGTTAAGTCCTCGGCTAAAGAATTCGCCTGGAAATGAGATTCATTATCAAGAGAATCTTTTGTTGTTACCAGTATGATTTTTTTGGCATATGTCATAAGAACTAAAATTAGAATAATTGTTAAAATTGCTATCAAAGGAACTAAAATAGCTAATAGTTTTCCACTAACCGATTTAAGAGCACTAGGTTTTTTGGAATTTGACCTTGAGTTAATATTATTTGTGGGTTTGCTCATGTATATTTCCTCCTTAAAATTTATAATCGTCTTTGAGATATACTACAAGTTATACTTAATTTATCGGAGTGAAAAGGGATAAAAAATGATGGTCAAAAATTAAAATTCTATAAAAGAAAAGATTTATTTATAAAAATATTATAAAAAAAGATGTATTTATAAAAAATACATCTTCAATAATTTATTTTGCTGTTTCTTCTATCAAAGAAATAATAGCGCCAATAGAATCAATTTGTCCGCTTGATTCCATAGAGTTTATATATTGTTCCCTGTTTGCAAATGTAGAATTAACAGTTTCTAAAAGTAATTTGTCATTTAAAGATTCTTCTTCAATAACAACCGAAAAACCTTGGCGTTTGAATGATTTAGCATTTAAAATCTGATCACCACGGCTAGCAGCAGCTGAAAGTGGAATCAAAATATTTGGTTTGCGAAGAGCTAAAAGTTCGCAGATTGAGTTAGCACCAGCACGGGAAATAACTAAATCGGCAGCAGCAAACATATCAGTTAGTTCTTTATTAGCATATTCAAACTGAGCATAACCAACTAAGCCATCTAATGAAGGATCCAGATTGCCTTTTCCACAAAGGTGAATTACGTTGAATTTTTCTAATAATTCAGGTAAAACCTTACGAACTGATTCATTTATTACTTTTGAACCAGAACTTCCACCTACAATAAGAAGAATAGGTTTGTCAGTATTGGTAAAATGACAGTATTCAATAGCTTTTTGAGAATCTCCGCCAAATAATTCTGAGCGAATAGGAGAACCTGTCAAAACAGCTTTGTTTTCAGGTAAATATTTCATTGTTTCAGGAAAATTGCAACAGACTTTTTTTGCTCTAGGTATTGCAAGTCTGTTTGCAAGACCAGGTGTAATATCTGATTCATGAATAATTGCAGGTACTTTGCAGAATTTTGCAGCAAGTACAACAGGAACAGATACAAATCCACCTTTAGAAAAAACAATGTTTGGTTTGATTTTACGAATTAAGTGAATAGCTTGAAAATATCCCTTTAAAACTTTAAAAGGATCAGAAAAATTTTTCCAATCGAAATATCTACGTAGTTTTCCAGAAGAAATTCCGTAATATGTAATCCCCTGAGCTTCGATTAACCCTTTTTCCATACCATTATATGAACCAATATAAGATATGTCGTAACCAGCTTCTTTTAAGGCTGGCATCAATGCTATATTAGGTGTAACATGACCAGCAGTTCCGCCACCTGTCATAATAATTTTTTTCATATGTTATAACCTCTTCTTTCTATATAAAAGCTTTAGCAAATTTAATATTACAACTTTAGTAAAAAATAAGCAAATATAAAAGTGAATTTTTCATAAAATTTCGCGTATAGCTTGAATAAAAGTTGCAGTATTGCTATAATTTATACGAATTCGTCAACCAAATAAAGGAGTGTTTAAAGATGAGTAAAATTACATTTGATTATTCAAAAGCGTCATCTTTCATTAGTACAGAAGAAGTTTCATACATGGAGAAACTTGTAAATGACGCAAAAGAGCAATTAGTTAACAAAACAGGCGCAGGAAATGATTTTTTAGGTTGGATCGATTTACCAGTTGCGTACGACAAAGAAGAGTTTTCTAGAATTAAAGAAGCTGCAAAAAAAATTCAGTCAGATTCTGAAGTATTTGTAGTTATCGGTATTGGTGGATCATACTTAGGAGCAAGAGCTGCAATCGAGTTCTTAAGACATGGTTTCTATAACAATATTACAAAAGAACAACGTAAAACACCTGAGATTTATTATGCAGGAAACAGTATTAGTGGAACATATTTAAGAGATCTTATCGATGTAATCGGAGATAGAGATTTCTCTGTAAATATTATTTCAAAATCTGGTACAACAACAGAACCATCTATCGCATTTAGAGTATTCAAAGAAATGCTTGAGAAAAAATACGGTAAAGAAGGTGCTGCAAAACGTATCTACGCTACAACAGATAAAGCTAAGGGAGCATTAAAGACTCTTGCAACAGCAGAAGGATATGAAACATTCGTAGTACCTGATGATGTAGGTGGACGTTTCTCAGTTCTTACAGCAGTAGGTTTACTTCCAATCGCTGTTAGTGGAGCAGATGTTGATAAATTAATGGAAGGTGCAGCAGCAGGTAGAGAACTTGCATTAAATAAAGAATTCAAAGACAATGATTCATTACAGTATGCTGCTATCAGAAATATCTTATTAAGAAAAGGTAAATCAGTTGAAGTTTTAGCAAATTATGAGCCAAGCTGCCATTATGTATCTGAATGGTGGAAACAGTTATATGGTGAAAGTGAAGGAAAAGATCAAAAAGGTTTATTCCCAGCTTCTGTTGATTTAACAACAGATCTTCATTCAATGGGTCAATTCATACAAGATGGTTCTAGAATCATGTTTGAAACAGTTTTAAATGTAGAAGAATCACGTAGAGAAGTTGTAATCGACGAAGATAAAGACGATTTAGACGGATTAAATTATTTAGCTGGAAAAAACATGGACTTCGTAAATAAGAGTGCTATGAATGGTACAATTTTAGCTCATACAGACGGAAATGTACCAAACTTATTAGTAAATATTCCAGAGCAGAATGAATTCTTCCTTGGAGAATTATTCTACTTCTTCGAGTTTGCAGTTGGTATAAGTGGATATTTATTAGGAGTAAATCCATTTAATCAGCCAGGTGTAGAAAGCTACAAGAAGAATATGTTCGCTTTACTTGGAAAACCAGGTTTTGAAGCACAAAGAGAAGAATTATTAAAGAGACTTTAATAAGCCTTTAATAAGCCTTTAATTAAGAAAAAATGTGAAATACATCAGTTTCGTGTATTTATAATAGTACTTATATAAGTACAAGAACAGAGCATTTTTACGGTATAAAAGTAAAAAAACAAGGTTGTAAGAGGTTGAGATATACCTTTTGCAACCTTTTTTTTATGTACAAAATCAACAAAAATAAGCCCATTTTTTAAAAAAATAGTTAGATTAAACTAACATAAGGGCGATAAGAAAAGAATTATATATTTAAGTTAAGAGTTGTGTGTATATGCGATAAATAGCGGAAAATATATTACAAATATATTACAAACATCATATAAGTGTAACACTATAATGATTATAAAATTATTTGTGCAATTTGCCCAATATAATTGCCGCTCCAAGGGGGTCAAAATGAAAATAATGACGTAAAAATCCCATGAAATAAGCATTTCTAAGTAGCCTAAAGAAAATTCATAAGAAAAAATATCCACCAATTTGACAAAAAAATTAGTGTCTGCTATACTGTGTCAAGTAATAAATTTGTAACAAATGAAATACAAAATTCAAAAACGAAATATTAGTGTAATAGAATTGAAATTCTATATACACCATATGGAGGTAAAATTTTATGAGGTTTAACAAAAAAGTGATAGGTAGTATGACAGTACTTAGTTCACTTTGTGTTATGACTACAGTCGCAGCAATGACTAACAACGGAGAAGATACATTAGCTAAATATAAGAACAACAAAGTTGTTACGGTAGCATACACTGAATCAAACAGAGGACGTGCAGGTAAAGGCTTAAATGTGTCAAGAACATCATTAGAAAACAAGAAAGATACAAACGCAACAATAAAAGTGCAAGGATATGAAGCGGTTGGCGAGAAAATTAAAGGCGTATTACAAGAGCTTAAATTGTCAGACGAAGAAAAAGAATGGACTGACGCATTGATGCCAAAAGTTGAAGATTTTTTATTGGTTAGAGCAGATGCTAACCAGGATGCACAAGTAGTTGGAAAGTTATATAAAGGTAGCAAAGCAACTGTCGTAGAAAAAGGAGAGCAATGGACAAAGATTTCTTCTGGTAATGTACAAGGATACGTTAGAAACGATATGTGTTACTTTGGTTTAGATGCATTAAACTATGCTTCACAAAATTGCGAAACAGTAGCAATATCAAAAACAGAAGGACTTAGAGTTCGTTCTACACAAGATACTAACGCAGAAGTTACAAAAGTACTTGCAACAGGCGAAAGCATTCAAGTAGATAGAGGCACTCAAACAAATGATGAGTGGGTTGCCGTAAAAGTAAACGATGCTACAAATTTCGTAAGTAAACAATTTGTTGATGTAAAAATCAAAACAAATGTGGGTATAACTCTTGAAGAAGAAGCTGCAGCAGCAAGAGCAGCTGAAGAAGCAAAGAAAAAAGAGGAAGAAGCAGCAGCAAAAAAAGCAAAAGCTGATAATTCCGTAAGACAAGAGTCATCTAGCCCAAAAGCAACTAGCCAAAAGGCAGCTCCAGCAAGAACACAAGGATCATCACTTGCAGCAAGTTCTAACGATGTAACATTACTTGCAGCACTTATTCAGTGTGAAGCCGGTGGAGAATCATATGAGTGTCAATTAGCTGTAGGTGCAGTTGTAGTCAACAGAGTACAAAGTGGATATGCTGATGGTACACTTTACGGTGTAATTTATCAGAGAGGTCAGTTTGGACCAGCTATGACAGGTAAATTAGAAAGAACATTAGCAAAAGGACCTAGCGCTACATCAATTAGAGCAGCACAAGAAGCATTAAGTGGTGTAGATAACGTAGGTGGAGTGAAGAATTTCCGTGATGTTTCATCAAGTTCATACAGTGGACATGTAATTGGTGGAATGGTATTCTTCTAAAAAATAGGTATTTAGTTTTTTAACTTTAAGCATAATTTCTTAAAAGGCGCTGAGCACTTTAAATAGTGTGAGGTGCCTTTTTTATGCGATAATTCTTGAAGGGTTGCCAATATTTTGTACATGGGTTAAAATACTATTATTACAAAAAAGGGATTAAATAAATTTTATAAATATATTACGGAGGATTTGTTATGAATTTAAAAGGTAAAAATTTTTTGAAGATGATGGATTTAAGTGCCGAAGAGATATTATATTTGATAGATTTGGCAAAAGAGCTAAAGGATAAAAAGAAACAAGGTATTAGACATAATGATCTTGAAGGAAAGAATATAGCATTAATTTTTGAAAAAACATCAACAAGAACACGATGTTCGTTTGAAGTTGCAGCATATGATTTAGGTATGAATGTTACATACTTAGATCCATCAGGTTCTCAAATTGGAAAAAAAGAAAGTATTGCTGACACAGCTCAGGTTCTTGGCAGAATGTTTGATGGTATAGAATACAGAGGTTTTGAACAAGAAATAGTAGAGACTTTAGCAACTTATGCAGGTGTTCCAGTATGGAACGGTTTGACTAATGAATCTCATCCAACACAAATGATTGCAGATATGTTGACAATAAAAGAAAAATTTGGCAAATTAAAAGGAATTCGTTTTGTTTATATGGGAGATGCCAGATACAACATGGGAAATTCTTTGATGATTACATGTGCAAAATTAGGAATGGATTTTGTTGCATGTACTAATCCAAAATATTACCCAGAAGAAAAGCTAGTTGAGTACGCGAGAAAAGTAGCACAAACAACAGGTGCCGAGATAACATTGACAGATTCTGTAGAAGAGGCAACAAAAGATGCAGATGTAATCTATACAGACGTATGGGTTTCTATGGGTGAACCAGATGAAGTTTGGGAAGAAAGAATAAAAGATTTATTACCTTATCAAGTAAATAAAAAAGCATTTGAAAATGCAAAAGATACAGCAATATTTATGCACTGTTTACCAGCTTTCCATGATCTTAATACTAAAATTGGACAACAGGTTTATGAGAAGTTTGGCTTAAAAGAAATGGAAGTTACTGATGAGATTTTCACAGGAGAAAAATCAGTAGTCTTTGATGAAGCTGAGAACAGAATGCACACAATAAAAGCAATAATGAAAGCAACATTAGGAGATTAATAGAAGTGAAAACTGCAATATTACGAATGTTAAGAAACGCAAATGATGAATATATTTCTGGTCAGAAATTAAGTGAATTATTAAACGTGTCAAGAACAACCGTATGCAATGAAATAAATACGTTAAGAGAGTACGGATATAAGATTGATGCAGTAAGTAGAAGAGGGTATATGTTAAAGAGTACACCGGATATAGTTACAGATTTTGCGGTAGGAAGTCTTATAAAAAGTAAGACATTTGGAAAAACTATAGTATATAAGGACGAAATATCATCGACGAATATATTGGCAAAAGAATTAGCAGAAAAAGGCTATGAACATGGTACAGTCGTAATTGCAGATACACAATCATCAGGACGTGGAAGAAGAGGCAGAAATTTTGAGTCTCCAAAAGGTGTTGGGATTTTCATGACACTTATTTTGAAACCGGATTTTAGTCCATATTGTGCACCTATGTTGACACTTTTAGCAGCACTTGCAGTATCAGATGCAATTGAAGAAATAGTAGATGTACCAGCTAAGATTAAATGGCCTAACGATATTGTTATAGGAGATAAAAAAATATGTGGAATACTAACAGAGATGAGTATTCAGGCAGATTATATCAACAATATAGTAGTAGGAATTGGAATAAACGTTAATAATGAGTCATTCCCAGATGAAATAAAAGATGTGGCAGGCTCTATTTTTACCCAAACGGATAGAAAAATAAATAGAGATGTTATCATTGAACGAGTTTTGTTTTATTTTGAAAAATACTATAATGCTTTTTTAGAGACAAATGATTTGAGCAATGTGCAAGACGTTTATAATAAAAAACTGATTAACTTAGATAAAGAAGTAAAAGTTTTAGATCCTAAGGAACCATACGAAGGTATTTCAAGAGGGATTACTAATACGGGCGAGCTCATTGTTGAAATAAATAATAAAATACGTCACGTAGCAAGTGGCGAAGTATCAGTGAGAGGAATGTATGGATATGTCTAAAAACAACATAGAAGATACTAAAGACGAAGTTGTACTTTGCGGTGCAAGTGCATACAACAAAAAATATTATTTAAATGAGAATTTTATGGGGCTACCAGATTCTATAAAAGAAGAACTAAGAATCATGTGTGTTTTATACACCGAAGAAATAGGTGGGATTTTACAATTAGTTTTTGATGAAAAAGGAAATCTGGAATTCAAAACATCATCAAAAGAGGGAGATTTATTATATGATGATATTGGAAGCATCCTTAAAATAAAACAATTACAAAAAACAAAAGTGGAATTGTTGGAGTCCGTTGAACTCTATTATAGAATTTTATTCTTAGGAGAGGGCTTCGACCAGGAGGAATAAGAAATGGTTTTAGCAATAGATGTCGGTAATACTAACATTACAGTAGGGGTTTTTGACGGTAGAAGAGACAAAATGGAGGCAAGCTTTAGAATAACAACTAAAATGCCACGAACATCCGACGAGTATGCAATGGTTTTAGCAACATTATTAGAAAAGAACAAAATTTCAGTCAGAGATATTAAAGATGCAATAATTTGTTCAGTTGTGCCTAAAGTTATGCATTCATTAGAGGGGGCATTTATAAAGTATTTTGATATTAAGCCGATAGTAGTGGAAGCAGGAATTAAAACTGGAATTAGAATTGTAACAGCTAATCCACAGCAAATAGGTGCAGATAGAATTGTAGATGCAGTTGCTGCGTATGAAATATACGGTGGTCCTGTTTTAGTGCTTGATTTTGGAACAGCAACAACATATGATTTGGTAGATGAAAATGGTGCATTTTTATGTGCAGTAACAGCGCCTGGTATTAGAATATCGGCACAAGCTTTGTGGGAGGAAGCTGCAAAGTTACCTGAAATTGAGATAAAAAAACCAAACTCAATTATGGCAAAAGAGACAATTTCAAGTATGCAAGCTGGTCTTGTATTCGGACAAATAGGCCAGACAGAATACATCGTTAAAAAGATGAAAGAAGAAGCCAAAATGGATAATATAAAAGTTGTTGCAACAGGTGGACTTGGCAGAATAATAGCCGAAGAAACTGATAGCATAGATATATATAATCCAAATTTGACGCTTGAAGGAATCTATAGAGTTTATAAAAAACAAAATAGAAAAAACAAATAAAAAAGTATTTTTAGAATATACAAAAGAAAATATATGAACAAAAATCATATAAAAAGATATATAAAATATAAGAAAGATAGAAACACACATGAATAATAATCAAATTACAAAATTAAAAATAGGTGATGTTACATTACCTAACAATTTGATTTTAGCACCAATGGCAGGAGTAACAGACCTGCCATTTCGTTTGTTATGCAAAGAACAGGGCGCAGGTCTATTGTGCATGGAAATGATTAGTGCTAAAGCAATATTATATAAAAATAAAAATACACAATCTCTTTTAGCGATTGATGAAAGAGAAAAGCCAGTTTCATTACAATTGTTTGGGTCAGATCCTGATATCATGGCACAGATAGCAAAAGAAATCGAAGATAGACCTTATGATATTTTGGATATAAATATGGGGTGTCCGGTGCCTAAAATTGTAAATAATGGTGAGGGATCAGCTTTGATGAAAAATCCAAAATTAGTTGGAGAGATAATTGAAAAAGTTGTAAAAGCAACTAAAAAACCAGTTACTGTCAAGTTTAGAAAAGGCTTTGATGATGATCATATTAATGCAGTCGAAATTGCAAAAATCGCAGAATCATCAGGTGCAGCAGCAGTTGCTGTCCATGGAAGAACAAGAGAACAGTATTATTCTGGAAAAGCTGATTGGGATATAATACGTCAGGTTAAAGAAGCAGTATCTATTCCTGTAATAGGAAATGGAGATTTGTTGACGGCTGAAGATGTGATTGCAATGAAAGAGCAAACCAATTGTGATGGTTTTATGATTGCAAGAGGTGCTCAGGGAAATCCATGGATTTTCAAACAGATTGTACACTATTTTGAAACAGGTGAGCATTTAGCAAAGCCATCGCTTGAAGAAGTGGCCGATATGATTTTGCGACATGGAAAAATGATGATTGATTTCAAAGGTGAGTATACAGGTGTAAGAGAAATGCGTAAACATGCAGCATGGTATACTGCAGGATATCATAATTCATCAAAACTTAGAGTTAAATTTAATGCAGTAGAGTCATATGAAGATATGCAAGAATTATTAGACCACGAAATCTATAATAAAAATGTTTAAAATGTTGAAATTAATAGGAAAAACAAAGCCCTAGTTTGCTTGACATTGACATAATAATAATATACAATAATCTAGTTAAAATAGGTACATTATATAATAAAAGAAGGGTAAAACGTATGGATAAGAAAAATATTTTGACCTACCAAGGTCTCAAAAAACTTGAAGATGAACTCCAAGATTTAAAAGTTGTAAAACGTAAAGAAGTAGCACAGAAAATTAAGGAAGCTCGTGAACAAGGCGACTTATCCGAGAATGCTGAATATGATGCTGCTAAAGATGAGCAGCGTGATATCGAGGCTCGTATTGAGGAAATCGAGAAAATCCTTAAGAATGCAGAAGTAGTTGTTGAAGAAGAAGCTGATACAGATAAAGTAAATATCGGGTGTAAAGTTAGAATCTTAGATTGTGAATTTGATGAAGAACTTGAATATAAAATTGTTGGTTCAACAGAAACAAACAGCTTAAAAGGGAAAATCTCTAACGAGTCACCTGTAGGAAAAGCACTACTTGGACATAAAGTTGGCGATACAGTAACAGTAGAAACACAGGCTGGAGAGTTAAAGTACAAAGTACTAGAAATTCAGCGTTCAATGTAAATAACGCAGATTAAATTCTGCTAAGAAAGCGGAGGAAAATATGGCCCAGCAGAATAATGGACAAGGCGGACAGGATATTAATCAATTATTACAGGTTCGTCGCGATAAGTTAAAAGATTTACAGGAAAGAGGATTAAACCCTTTCGAAATAACAAAATACGATGTAACACATCATTCAGTAGATGTTAAAGAAAACTATGAAGAATTACATTTTGAAGCACCAGTAGATGAAAATGGTAAGAGCATTGTTGTACCTGTAGAAGATTTTCCAGAAGGAAAACTTGTATCAATCGCAGGACGTATGATGTTCAAACGTGTAATGGGTAAAGCATCTTTTGCAAATGTTCGTGATTTAAAAGGTGATATCCAGATTTACGTTACAAGAAACGACATCGGAGAAGATACATATAAAGATTTCAAGAAATATGATGTTGGTGATATCATCGGTGTTAGAGGTTTTGTATTCAAAACTAAAACAGGTGAAGTCTCAATTCATGCTAAAGAAGTTACTCTTTTATCAAAGAGTTTACAGATTTTACCAGAGAAATTCCATGGTTTAACAGATACAGATATCAGATATCGTCAGAGATATGTTGATTTAGTAATGAATCCAGAAGTAAAAGAGACTTTTATTAAGAGATCTAAAATCATCAAAGAGATCCGTAATTTCTTAGATGGTAGAGACTTCATGGAAGTAGAGACACCAATGCTTGTTCACAATGCAGGTGGTGCAGCTGCTAGACCTTTCGAAACACACTACAATTCATTAGATGAAGATGTTAAATTACGTATTTCATTAGAGTTATATTTAAAGAGATTAATCGTTGGTGGTTTAGAAAGAGTTTATGAGATTGGTAGAGTATTCCGTAACGAAGGTGTTGATACACGTCATAACCCAGAGTTTACATTAATGGAATTATACCAAGCATATACTGATTACTACGGAATGATGGAACTTACAGAGTCTATGTTCCGCTACTTAGCAGAAAAAGTTTGTGGTTCTACTAAGATTTCATATAACGGAATCGAAATTGATTTTGGTAAACCATTTGAAAGAATTACAATGATTGATTGTATCAAAAAATATACAGGAGTTGATTTTGATGCAGTTGAAACAGATGAAGAAGCAAAAGAACTTGCAAAAGAACACAATGTAGAATTTGAAGAGCGTCATACTAAGGGTGATATTGTAAACTTATTCTTCGAAGAATTCTGTGAAAAACAATTAATTCAGCCTACATTTGTAATGGATCACCCACTTGCAATTTCTCCATTGACAAAGAAGAAACCAGAAGATCCTACAAAAGTAGAACGTTTCGAATTATTTATTAACACATGGGAAATGTGTAATGCATATTCAGAGTTAAATGATCCAATTGATCAAAGAGAACGTTTTGAGGCTCAAGAAGAAGCTTTTGCAGCAGGTGATGAAGAAGCTAATCATACAGATGAAGATTTCTTAAATGCATTATCAATTGGTATGCCTCCAACAGGCGGTATCGGATATGGTATTGATAGATTAGTTATGTTGTTAACAGATTCTCAGGCAATTAGAGATGTATTATTGTTCCCGACAATGAAACAGTTGGATAAATAATAATTTATATTTATAAAATCAAATTTCGTAAATAATTAGATTAAAAATAATAAAGCAATAGCAAATAATAGAAAGGCATGTATGTATCGCTAGAATGCGATCGTATGTGCCTTGTTTGCTTTAGATATTTAAGGAATAGAAAAGAGGAAAAAATGAATTTTATTTTTGTGGCACTAGGTGGTGCGTTTGGAGCAATGGCACGGTACGCTATTAGTTTGATACCAGTGAAGACACATTTTCCAATATTAACGTTAGTTACTAATATAATTGGTGCTATTTTGATTGGATTTATTGTCGGATTAGTAGATAGAAAAGGTGATATATCAAGTAAAACAGTACTTTTTTGGAAAACGGGGGTATGTGGTGGATTTACTACATTTTCAACTTTTTCACTTGAATCGTGTAATTTGTTTGAAGAAAGAATATATATAACTGGAGGAATATATGTGGCATTGAGTGTCGGATGTTGTGTTTTGGGAATATTAATAGGTAAAAAGTTGTCATACTTAATATAAGGAATATAAGAAAGGACAGAGAATTATATCAGTGTGTGATAAAGAATTACAATGGATAGCGAGCATTAAGATTTAAAAAATGCTCTTAAAATTGTAAGATAATTATAAAAATGTTATAATTTTTCGTAAGGTAATATTAATTGACTTAATAATGAGCACACAGAGGTAAACATTATGAAAATTACAATATGTGATGATGAAATGGAATTCGCTAACATAATGCAAAAGGAGTTGCACAAGTTAGAAAAACAGTTAAATGAAAAAATTGAAACTGTTTTGTTTAAAAATGGGGAGGAGTTGCTAGAAACATTTAGTATTATTAGTTTTGATTTGTTTTTTTTCAAGGTATGTAAAAGTATTAATGTTAAAGATGCGGCAGATGAGTATGTGGTCTTTATTTCTAAATTTGAAGATAATTCTGTTAATCCTGTACTATTTAAATCATTTGGAAAATTAAAAAAGGATAGAATAAAACTCGATTTGATTTTAATTATAAAAAAAGCGTATATTTTTTTAAAAGAAAATAAACCAAATTTTATTTTATTTAAAACAGATACTAAAATAGTGAGGTGTAAAAAACCAGAAATAGTCTATTGTACGGTAATAGATAGAAAAATTCAAATTTATATAAAAGATGGAAATAGATTTGATATACGATCGACTATTAAAAAAGTGATGTCAACTTTAAATGACAAACACTTTTTGAAAATTAATAGCGGAACAATTGTTAATGTTGCTTTCATAAAAGGAGTTAGCAATAAGGAGGTTGTTATGGATAATGGAGATATTTTATCATTAAGTAGGTCAAATTCAAAAAATGTAAGAAATGCTGTCAAAGCTTACTGGGGATATAATGCAGATTAAGCAAAAAAACAAACAGAATACGCAAAATACCTATTAAAAAACAAAAAGAATGCTAAAATATAAAATGTAAAAAGTAAATTTAAATATGAATTTACAAGTTTTAAAGAAAAAAGGTGTTACTCTTATTTTATTGTTTTGTGTTACAATATCTCTTGGTTCTATTGGAGTTTCTGCCAAAAGCTTAGAAGATAGTTTTAAGGGATGGGCTGATATAGTTGGTGCAGGTACTGCAAAAACCGGAGCATCATATTATCGAAAATATGCATATGCACAAACTCGTGGTTATTATAAAAAACACTATGTACGTTCAATGATTGGTAAAGGAAAAAATGACCCCGATAGCAAAAGAATTTGGAGCAATGGCAATGTAAGAGCTGAATGTCATACTGTAAAAATAATTTGCGATGGTGGACCTTGGAACTTTAAAACAGCTTATGCCTATTACGGACACTAACAAATAAACAAATTTATAAAATAATGAAAAACTAGCGGTTGATTCTATTTTGGTAGTTTCAACTGCTTTATGGAGAAAAAATGAAAGCACTCAAAAAAACAAAATATACGACAATATTATTGATATTGCTGTATTGTATTATGCCAATTATAACGATTTTAACGATACAACACATTTCTATAACTGATACACTCTCAAAAATGGAAAATGGAAGTTTTGGAATAAGTCAGACGAATTATAAAATCAAAACTAAAAACCCTGTAAATTCCATAATAAAATCCTGTAAGCAACAATCTACCAATATCGCAGTTATATGTTCTAGTACAAATATAGATGAAAAAGTACGCTATATTTACTTCAACAACATATATGCAACCTTTCCTATGGAACGTGGAAGATTCTTCAAACCTTCAGATTTTACGCCTAACAACAAAGTGTGTGTTATTGGAAAAAATCTTAAAAAAAACACACAGAAAAAAAATGGAAATTTATACTATTCATATAAAGGAACCAATTATAAAGTTCTTGGAATAATTGGATATGAAAAGAAAACAATATGCGATTCATATATATACCTAAACATGACATCAGAAAAAATAGATGCTGACATTTTCACATTTGATTTTTTCAAAACTGCTTTTAGCTTTAAAGATATAGCAACTAGGCAAAGTGAACTTTTATCTAGTTTAAAATCTAACGGATTAAATCCTGAAGATTTTTCTGGTGGAACTTGCTTTTCTGAGTCAATTATGCCCAAACTTTACTCTATACGTTGGCTTTCAATGCTTGTAGTAGCGTGTTTTTTATGTATTCTTTTAACATCCATACGCTGGATTAATCAACAGAAAAATGCCGTATGCATCTGTCGAATATGCGGTGCTAGAAAAACAGATATTCTTTGCAACCTTGTTTTTCGTTATATTTGTATCACCATATTATCATTTATAATTAGTGGAACATATTGCCATATTATTTATCCTTCTTATTTTATATCTTTTTTCAAAGGATTTTTCATATGCATAGGATTCATGTTTGTTGTACTGGCAATATCCATTTTTAAACTTTTTAAATCACCATTAGAGGAGGTAATTCGTTAATTATGAAATTAATTAGTGGCTTTAAAATTCTAAACAAACACAAAGTTCAAGTTTTTTTAATGATAATTTTATCTGGATTACTTTTCTCTTTATTCGGATCAGTTTTAAATTCCAACCAAAGGCAAGAAAAGGCTAAAAAAGAATTTGATAAAACATACGGAACTGTAAAGCTATATAAAACAGGAGAAAATCTTTCTGCTGTTGATTTAGACAATTATACAGATAAAAGTGGTAAAAAAGGGTTAGAAAACATGTGTCAATTTAAACAAAAACTCTGTCAAGAAAAGGAATTTAAATTTACAACAATAGGTACCCAAATGCTAAATATTTATAACAAAAAAATCCCAAAAAAATTTTTGTATTCTTATAATTCTGAAAATCCAGATGCAACCACTGTCTCATCTTGTATAACTAAACATGATAAAAACACTATATATTCCGTTAAAAGTTTACAGATTACAGACAAATTCTTTGAAATTTTTAATATATCTATAGCAGAGGGACATCGATTTTCTAAAGATGACTTCATTTATAATGATAAGAATACAATTCCAGTTATTCTAGGAAATGATTACAAAAAATATTTTAAAATTGGCAATACTTTTGACGCCGAATACATGGGCACCAAACGTCATTATATTGTAATCGGTTTTTTACGAGATAAATCATTCTTTTATGATTCCTCTTCCTGCGAAATGTCATCTTGTAATACATATATGATTATTCCAGCAATTACACCAGCTACCAAAACATATTTTGCTAAAGAAATAGCTCTAGATCACACTAATGGAATAATAAGCTCTAAGATAGGGGCAAAGAAAACAGCAAACATTTTTGAAAAACATAAAAAGGAAACTGGATTAACCAACTATCAAATTTATGTTGCTACTGACAATAAAGATGATGAAAACATTTTAGAAACTTATTCATCTATGACAAAAGAAGTTGCTAATCAGTTTAAAATAATTCTTGCTGCATTAACCCTTTTAGCATTTACGATTAATGTTAGTGTATTTTTAAATATGCTTCGTGAAAACGATGCAAATTTCTGTATCGAAAGACTTTGTGGAGCAAGACAAGTAGATATTGATTTTGAAGCTTTCGTTCCCGTATTTGTAGTTCTTTTGAACGGCAATTTACTTGGATTTTTAATACTAATCACATTTAATGAACTCACAATTTCATATTTGTATGTCCAGATTTTAATAGGATTCATACTAATAGCTACTTGTACTATAGTTCATTTTTATATGAAAAAATTACATTTACACCATTACATTGGTGGAAAAGAATAAAGTTTTGATTAAGAGGTAAAAAAGATGATTAAATTCAATAATGTTTCAGTACACTATGGCTGCGATGAAGCCGAGACTATCGCCCTAAATAATGTTTCTTTTGAAATAACAAAGGGTGAATTCGTAACCATTATCGGTAAAAGTGGAAGTGGAAAAACCACGTTATTAAATGTTCTTGGCGGTATTACAAAACCTACTACAGGAAATTACTATTTTGAAGGAAATAATATTGCAAATTATAACGATCGACAAATATCTTCATACAGAAATGAGAAAATAAGTTTTATCGTACAACATTTTGCTCTAATACAAAACTTTGACGTTATTACAAATATTTGTATTCCTTTAAAATATAGACGTAACAAAAAAATACCCAAAAAAGCGTATATATATGAAGTTATGGATAAGCTCGGTATTCTTGATTATGAATACAACTTTCCTTATGAACTATCTGGTGGAGAACAGCAACGTGTAGCAATCTGTAGAAGTATTATTTCTGACACAGATATAATTCTTGCTGACGAACCAACTGGCGCACTCGATGAAGAAAATGGTAACAATATCATCGAACTTCTAAAAGATTTAAATAAAGCTGGCAAAACAATTATCATGGTCACACACGACCTGGAACTAGCTAAAATTGGAAATCACAGAATTACGATGAAAGATGGTAAAATAGTAGCTGAAGAATTCACTACTGATTAATGTTTTTCATTATTTTATATATAATACATTGACACTTTTCTCGTTTTTTTAAAAATTTCCTTTTATATTATTTAGAATAAATCTTTTCTATCAAAAAGACACATATAATCGCATTTCTGCAAAACATATGTGTCTTTTACAAAACAAACCCTCCCGGGAATGTCAAAAGCATTTTTTTAGTTACATAAAAAGGATGTGATAGGCTCTTGTACATGCTTAGTAAAAAGCTTTACAGCCATACCTGTTAGTAAAGCAGAAATTATAGTACCTTCGCGAGTGCCAACGATTTGATAATCGAAGAAAAACAAAGACAATAAGATGGCAATAATTACACATGACACATCAAAAATCGTCTTTATTGCACCAAAATCTTTTTTTATTGTATCAGCAATAGCTTTTACAAATGCTTCGCCAGAATTTAAAATTACATTTGCTATTACTGATAATGCAATTCCAAATCCAAGAATAAAAATTCCAACAAGTAATAATGTTACCCTTACGGCGTAGTTAGGAACAGGAATATATGAAACAATTTTCATTCCGATATCTGTAAAAATTCCGAATAAAAAAGATAATGGAATCTGTAATAATTGTATTTTCTGGAAATTTTTTCTAAGAATTAAAATTTGACAAGCAATCAAAACACAATTCCAAATGACAAGCCATGTTCCAAGTGACAAAAATGAGTATTTACAACTCAAAACATTAGCAACAGAAGAGATAGGTGAAACACCGAGTTCACCATGTTTAGTAAAGGCAACTCCAATAGCTGCAAAAAATAATCCAATAATAAATAATAAATAGCGTTTAATAAGTTCATTTTTAGACATAAATTATTATTCCTCCATATAAAATTCATTTATCATTATAACATCATAATTATTAAATGCTCAAATATTTTTCATATCAAGGACACTTTCTAAAAGAGAATTATATCAGTGTATGATAAAGAATTACAATGGATAGCGAGCATTAAGGTTTAAAAAAATGCTCTTAAAATTGTAAGATAATTATAAAAATGTTATAATTTTTCGGAAGGTAATATTAATTGACTTAATAATGAGCACACAGAGGTAAATATTATGAAAATTGCAATATGTGATGATGAAATGGAATTCGTTAACATAATGCAAAAGGAGTTGCACAAGTTAGAAAAACAGTTAAATGAAAAAATTGAAACTGTTTTGTTTAAAAATGGGGAGGAGTTGTTAGAAACATTTAGTATTATTAGTTTTGATTTGTTTTTTTTCAAGGTATGTAAAAGTATTAATGTTAAAGATGCGGCAGATGAGTATGTGGTCTTTATTTCTAAATTTGAAGATGATTCTGTTAATCCTGTACTATTTAAATCATTTGGAAAATTAAAAAAGGATAGAATAAAACTCGATTTGATTTTAATTATAAAAAAAGCGTATATTTTTTTAAAAGAAAATAAACCAAATTTTATTTTATTTAAAACAGATACTAAAATAGTGAGGTGTAAAAAACCAGAAATAGTCTATTGTACGGTAATAGATAGAAAAATTCAAATTTATATAAAAGATGGAAATAGATTTGATATACGATCGACTATTAAAAAAATGATGTCAACTTTAAATGACATACATTTTTTGAAAATTAATAGCGGAACAATTGTTAATGTTGCTTTCATAAAAGAAGTTAGCAATAAGGAGGTTGTTATGGATAATGGAGATATTTTATCATTAAGTAGGTCAAATTCAAAAAATGTAAGAAATGCTGTCAAAGCTTACTGTGGATATAATGCAGATTAAGCAAAAAAACAAACAGAATACGCAAAATACCTATTAAAAAACAAAAAGAATGCTAAAATATAAAATGTAAAAAGTAATTAGAAGGGGGATAGTAGTTATGTTACTCAAGTATCAAGTAAAAAAAATATGGAATGATCCAGTAAAAAACTTCATTTGTTTTTTAGTTTTATTTTTCCCATGTTTGGAGATTATCTACAATTTATTTGATTTAATTTCAAGAGAAGCTCATGTGTTAAGGCCAGAATTTATGTGTTTTTTGGTTGGTAGTTCAACTCGTTTATCTCATGTCTTTCAAAGTATTGTCTTATGGTTTTTTCCATTATATAGTTTGTTATTAACAGCAGAAGATTGTATAGAAGAAAGAAAAACAGGAATAAGAAATATTGTGATTGCAAAAGAAGGTAAGAAAAAATATATAAAATCACATTTATATAAAAGTTTTATTTTTTCATTTTTATTGATAATGCTAATGCTACTTATAAATATGGCTTTAGTTTATATTATATTTGCAGGTGGCAAAACGCCTAAGTATGATGACTTGATGCTTTCATTAAGAACAGATAATTTGCTTTGGGCTTGTAAGAATGGTTTGTTAGTTAATTTCATTTATATTATTATCACGGCTGCTATTTGTGGTCTAATTTCTATGGTTGGAACAATTAGTGCAATTATGCTTGTAGATAGAAAAATAGTTTATGGAATTACTATGTTATTTTGGTTTGCGCCAACGTTTTTATCAAAATCATTACTTTATGTATTTCAACCTTTTACAGAATATTCTCTTAGCTTTGTTGCACCAACCATTATCGGTGTTTTCGTGGTTTATATATTATATATTAGTGGTTGGTATGTGAAGGAGGTATATTTTGACAAAAAAAGTATTTAATAAAAGGGTGTTATTTGCACTTCTTTTCTGTTTGGTTTTAAATGTAATTAAGGTATATGTTGATAATAAAGGTTTCGCAGAAATGTATAGTAAAGGTTTAATGACAAAGGTTAGCTATAATGAAGACCTATTGTCTGGGGCCTATTATACTATTGTGGATTATGCAGTTTGGCAAGCAGCTGTATATTTGATTTTTATAGAGTATGTTATGAATTATAACCGTATATGTTACATGATAAGATATGTTAATCGTGATGAATATTGGAAAAGTCAGATTAAAAATGTAACAAAAGCTACAGCATGTTTTGTTTTTGTACATGAGTTAGTTAGTTTTTTTCTCACAATTCAAAAAGGTGATTATAAGATACTAATGAAGCACAATTGGATACAAGGACTATTTTTGCAGTTTGTTGCTGCAAATTTGTTTTATTTATGTACGTATCTTTTTTATGAGTTTTTGAGATCATATTTTGGAAAGAGCAAATCAAATGTGCTTATTGTAATTATATATTTTGTAGAATACGTTTTGAGCAGAAATGTTTTGGATAATTTTTGGTTTCCAGAAAATGATGTAAATATGATGACAAAGAGGTGTGTGGATAACATGCCGTTACTCATGTGTTTCTTAGGAATATTTAGATTGGCGATGGAAGTATTCATAATGAGTCGAATCTTATCTTGGAAGAAGGGAAAGGAAGATTTGTTGATTTATGAAAAGGTTAACTAAAATAAATTAGGAAGGTAATGGATAGGATGTATAGATTAAAAAATGTTACAAAGGTAATAAAAAATCAGAGGGTTTTAGAAGATATAAATTACGAGTTTGAAAACGGTAAAATATATGGACTTTATGGAACAAACGGATCAGGAAAAACTATGATAATTAGAGTTTTATCTGGGTTAGTAGTTCCAACAGAAGGTGAAGTTGAAATTGATGGAAAGGTTTTGCATAAAGATATTTCTTTTCCACCAAGTGTCGGGATTATCATAGAAAATATGGAGTTACTCCCTAAATTAACAGCTAAGGAAAACTTGAAAGCTTTATCAGAAATAAAGGGGATAGCAACTGATGAGGATATAGAAAGTGCTTTAGAAAAAGTGGGGTTAGATACGAATAAACCTGTAAAAAAATATTCGTTAGGAATGCGTCAAAAATTAAATATTGCACAAGCTATATTCGAAAAACCAGAATTGATATTATTAGATGAGCCAACTAATGCATTAGATGAGAAAAGTGTTACTCGAATATATGATGTTTTGAGAAAAGAAAAAGAACGTGGAGCTTGTATAATTATGGCAACTCATAACAAGTCAGATTTTTCAAGTATATGTGATGAAATTATAAAGGTTGATGCCGGAAGAATTGAGGGGGTTGTCAATGAAAACTAAGAGGTTTCATATAAATATAAAGACGATAGTTGGAATTTTTTGTGTGATGTGTTTATTGGCTGAGGCTTCAAACATTTTTTTGAAAAAAAATTATGCGTATATGTTTGAAAATGATATTAAAGTATCTGAATCAGAAATTAAAACGACTAAAAAAACTAATGATGGCAAATATGTATATAAGATTTTGAAAGACAAAAAAAGCATTATATTGAAATCTTATAATTGTTTTGATGAGAAAGATGTTATTGTGCCATCAAAAATAGATGGTTATAAAGTTATCGGATTAGATGATTCAGTTTTTGCATGTCATGAAGAGATGAAAAGTATTGAAATACCTGATTCAGTTGAGAAAACTGAAATGGCTACCTTTGGAGGTTGTACTAATCTAAAGAAAATACTTTTTAAAGGTGATGTGAAACAGGTAAGTAAATGGACTTTCTTAGATTGTAAAGGCGTTGTAGTTGCAAAAAACAATTCAAATATCGAAAAATGTGCAAAAAAACAGGGCATGAAAGTAGAAATTGAAAATTAAAACTGTTTAGGAGGCCTTGTGTTAATGAAAAAAAATAAAGAAAACATTTTTTGTTACGTAATAGCTTGTATTGTTCAGACTATGTATTATTTTTTTAGGAGAAATAAAGTTTTTGTTTTTGCAAATGGGATACCCGGAGTAAAAATGGGAGAGGGTTTTCCAATTTTAGATATTTGCGCATTAGTCATGCCTGGATTGATGATGTTTTTGATTTTTTCTAATTTCTATTCTTTTCATATGGAAGAGTATGGAAGATTATTATTGGTAAGAGATTGCAATATAAGAAAAAGAATTTATAAATTATTTAAAAATATTGCAATTGAAGAGTTGATATTGATTTTGTTACACATTGCAGTTAATATGGTATTTGATATGAATTATTTTATAAGGAATTTATATCAAATAATAAAGGGAGGAGCAATTTATTATTTAGTAATGCTTGTTCTTTTGACTGTGGAATTTTTCGTGTCGACCTGGTTTGATGATAGTATTGTGATGACGAATTTAGGTTTATATCTATTCGTTTCTGTTATTACTGTGATTATTAGCGATAATAAAGTTTTAGGAATATTATTTTTTCCAGGCAGAATTTTGAGACTTTATAAAATAAATGCAGCAGATGGATTAATAGGATTTTTTGTCCCTTCGATTGTTACTGCATTACTGTTTATTGTGGTGTTATTAGAGTTGATAATTAAACGTTGTAGTAATAAAGATTATTTTTAGAAAGATATATTGTATTAAAAAAGAAGTTATAACACAAAAAAGTGTGATAACTTCTTTTTTTGTAATTCTATGTGGGTTTAGATATAAGTTATCACAAATAATAGGTATTAGATATTAGTAAAGTGAGAAAAAAAGTTCTATAATGAAAAAAATCAAGAAAACATATCGCAAGTAAAAAAGGGAGAATGTAAAGAATTAGAAAAAAAGATATGTCAAATAGTTTTGAGAGAAGAGGAGGTTTTTTATGAAAACAGTAAAAAAAGATTTTATTAAAAAGAATTTGAAGATAAAGGGGAAGGTACTTTCATGTGGAACAATTTTAGCAATGAGTCTTTTTGCATTGGGAGGTTGCGGACAAAAAGTTGGTGTTAATGCAGATACAAAGAGTTCATCAGATTCAGGTAAAGTAAAAAAAATTATTGTAGGGTCAGGAAATTCATATAATCCATACTGCTATTTAGATGATAATGGAAAAGCAGTGGGATACGAATATGAACTTTTAAAAGAAGTAGATAAGCTTCTTCCGGATTATGAATTTGAATATAAAACAATGTCATTTGATAGTTTATTATTGTCATTAGAATCTGGAAAGATTGATGTGGCCGCTCATCAATTTGAATATACAGACGAGAGGGGAAAAAAATATCTATTTGGAAAAGAGCCATATACAACTTATATTACATACATATCTGTTTTAACAAGTAATAATTCTGTGAAGTCATTAGAAGATTTAGCAGGAGAAAAAGTTAGAACAGGTGGAACAACAAGTGCTTCTACGACGATAGTGAAAAACTATAATGATAAACATCCTGACAAAGCAGTAGAAATAGTAAGTAGCTCTAATTCCACAGATGAAGAAGTTGTAGCTGCATTAAAGAGTGGAGCAGCAAAGGCAATTGTTTTAACAAAACGTGATGTAGAAAAATACAATAAGAATTATGGAAAAGGAAAAGATTTTCTTAAAGTAGTTGGAAAACCTATTAATAATTCGAAAACATATTATGTATATAGGAAGGATGAAACTAAATTGCAAAAGAAGATAGATAGTGCATTAAAGAAATTAAAGGAGAACGGTAAATTAAAAGAATTATCAATCAAATATCTTGGTGGCGATTATACAGAAAGTGAGTAAGGTGTATGAATGAGTATTTTGATTCTGAGCGATTTATAGAAGATATACCAAAAATACTTCCACAATTAAGTGTAACTTTTTCTATAGTGGGAATTTCAATTTTTCTAGGAACCATCTTGGGTATTATTGTTGCAGTATTGAGGATAAAAAATATTCCGATACTGCATCAAATATTAGGAATATATATATCTTTTATGAGAGGAACTCCACTTTTAGTTCAAATGATGATAGCATTTTATGGTATTCCACTATTGATATGGAATTTGTTTCAAATAAATATAAATGATTGGTCACCGGTTGTGTTTGTAGATATTGCGTTTATATTAAATGAAGGTGCATTTTTAGGAGAAATATTTAGAAGTTCTATTCTTGCTGTAGATTCTATTCAGACAGAGGCAGGATATTCCATAGGAATGACGAAAACACAAACTTTTCTACGCATTGTGTTACCGCAAAGTATAAGAATGATTTTACCATCATATGGGGTTGATATAATAGGGGTTTTTCAAAACACATCATTGGTGTTTACAGTTGGCGGAGTCCTCGATATTATGGGAAGAGCAAAGACAATAGGCACTGCAACAGGTCATACACTTGAAGCATATTTGGTAGTTGCCTTTACATTTGTAATAATTAGTTTGATTTTAAGATTTGTTTTTTATTTAATTAATGAGAAAATTCGTTATGAGAGTAAAATCAAAGTTGATAAAAGGAAAAAGCACATAGAAAATTTATAATAGAAAGAAGGTGGTTAAGTGGCATTCGATTTGGAAAATTTTTTAAAGTCGTTACAAGAGGCAATTAATTATCTACCTGTAACAATTAAATTAACTGTTGTTACATTTGTTTTTAGTCTAATTATAGGTAGTGTAATTGCAATTATTAGAAATTATAACATACCATTACTATCTGAGTTTTTTGCTTTTTTTGTTACAGTATATAACGGCTTGCCACTCATGGTTGCTCTAGTTATTTATAATTTGTTGTATATGAACTATTATAGTAGAATTGCTTCCTTTTTTCATATTTCAAAGGCAATAAGTGATATTAGTCCAATTTATGTAGGGTATTTTGCATTAATAATGAGTTCAAGTTGTATTTATTCAGAAACAATAAGAGGTGCTTTAAAATCTATAGATAAATTACAATATGAAGCGGGTTACTCAATTGGTTTAAATAAGTTTCAAACATTAAGAAGGATTATAATACCACAATTAATACCTGTAGCATTACCAGGATTAACAAACAATTTGGTTGGAACGATAAAAGGATCTAATCTTGTTTCTGCAATAGGTATTTTAGAGGTAATGGGAGGAGCAATCACACCATGTGCAATATCATATAGTTATTTAGAAGGTTATCTTGCGGCGGCAGTTGTATATTGGGGATTTTCCGCTGCACTCGAATTTTTAATAAAAAGAGGTGAGCATTATGGTACAAGATATAGGAGGAGTTTGGCATGATAGAAATAACAAATCTAAAAAAATCATTTGGTAAGCATGAAGTTTTAAAAGATGTTTCGTTAAAAATAAAAAAAGGTGAAGTAGTGACAATTATTGGACCTAGTGGTTCCGGAAAAACAACTTTTTTAAGATGTATTAATTTCTTGGAGAAGGCTGATGATGGTAAACTTACAATAGGAGATATTAGCGTTGATTTAAAAAAAACGAAAAAGAAAGAGATACTAAACGTTAGACGAAAAACTGCGTTTGTTTTTCAAAACTATGGATTGTTTTCGCATAAAACTGCTATTCAAAATGTAATGGAAGGATTAGTAGTTGTAAAGAAAATACCTAGAGATGAAGCTAAAAGAATCGGAGAAAATGTATTAGACTGGGTTGGTTTATTAGATAAAAAGGATTATTATCCAAGTCAATTATCAGGTGGACAGCAGCAAAGAGTTGGAATAGCAAGAGCAGTGGCATTAGATCCAGAAGTAATATTATTTGATGAACCAACATCAGCGTTAGATCCAGAATTGGTTGGAGAGACATTAGATGTAATTAAAAAAGTAGCAAAAAAGGGAATTACGATGGTTGTAGTAACTCATGAGATGGCTTTTGCAGAAGAGGTCTCGAATAAAGTTATATTCATGGACGGAGGAAAAGTCGTGGAAGAGGGTACACCAAAAGAAATTTTTATGAGACCAAAAGAAGAAAGGACAAAAGAATTCTTATCAAGATTTATAACAAAAGACATGTATTATATATAGATTATAGATGAATTATATATGGGAAAACACGTTGGATATGTTTCGGAAAAGATTAATAATATTATTACCATTTTCTTCGTCAAGTGAGCCTGTTGGTTCGTCGGCTAGAATAATGTCAGTATCAGCAATTATACTTCGTCAGTACCGTAGTGTACTGAAATGTTATTGAGTTTAATCATTATTTTTACCTCTTATTAAAAAAATATTATTCTTTTCCACCAATATAGTGGACTAACTGAATTTTTTTCATATAAAAATGAACAATAGTGCAAGTGAATATTAAAATAATTCCAATCAAAAACTGGACATACAAGTAGGATATTGTAAGTTCGTTAAATGTTATTAGAATTAAAAAGCCAAGTAAATCGGCACTTAAAAGAACCAAAAATACTGGAATAAAGGCTTCAAGGTCAATATCGATTTTCTGTGCACCACAAAGTCTTTCTATGCAGAAATTTGCATCGTTTTCACGAAGCATATTTAAAAATACACTAACATTAATTATAAAAGCTAAAAGTGTTAGAGTAAAAAGAATTATTTTAAATTGATTTGCAACTTCATTTGTCATAGAAGAGTATGTTTCTAAAATATTGTCACTGTCTGATTTTTCAGTAATTACGTTAATGGGATAGTTGGAAAGGCCAGTTGCTTTTTTATATTTACATTCAGAGTTATTGTTTTCATCTGAAGAGTTATTAGAATAACTATATAAAAATTTTTGCGGGATTTTTTTGTTATAAATATCTAGCGTTTGGCTACTTAGGGTTGCAAATTTGAATTTTTTTTCATTACAAAGATTTTGTTGAAATTTGCACATTTTTTCTAATGAGTTAGAATTTTTTTTGCTTATTATTAGAGTTTAAGACTGATCCAAACAAAGAAAAAAGCAATCCTGATAAAATAATCATTAAAAATGCTTGCATTTTGTGTTTGTTTAAAATTTTGAAGCCACTAATTAATTTCATGATTAACGAATTACCTCCTCTAATGGTGATCTGAAAAGTTTAAAAATGGATATTGCTAGTACAATAAACATAAATCCGATACATATGAAAAATCCTTTGAAAAAAGATGTAAAATATGATGGATAAATAATGTAACAATACACTCCACTAATTATAAAAGATAATATGGTGATGCACATGTAACGACAAATGAGGTTGTGAAGAATATCTGTTTTTCTAGCTCCACATATTCGACTGATGCAAACGACATTTTTTTGTTGATTAATCCATCTTATAGATGTTAAAAGTATACATAAAAAACAACTTATTACAAGCATTGAAAGCCATCGTGCGGCATAAAGTTTGGGCATAATAGATTCAGAAAAACAAGCTTCTCCAGAAAAAACTATTGGCTTTAAACCATTAGATTGTAATGAATTTAAAAGAGCATTTTCTCTGTTTTCTATACCTTTAAAACTAAAATCAGTTTTGAAAAAATCAAATTTGAAAATGTTTGAATCTATTTTTTCAGACGCCAAGTTTAGATATACATATGAATCACAAACTGTTTTCTTTTCATATCCGATTATTCCAATAACTTTATATTTTGTTCCTTTGTATGAATAGTATAAATTTCCATCTTTGAAAGAGTATCAGTGATAGAAATGTGTTGTATCATTAAAATAGTGATAATCGGCATGATACTGTATAACAATATTAACAAGATTGTTGTGTAATTAATTTTTTTTAGTAGTTTCATTTTTTCTCCAAGAGACAACTGAGACTATATGAAGAATCAGTTGTCTGTGATTTGATTTTATATGGTTTTATTAATAGTTATACAATAATAATAATAAATGTCAAGCGTTTAATTAAATTTATTTGACGTAAAAGGAAAAATAAGGTTTAATATAATATATAGATTGTATAATTGTATGTAATCTATAAAGAGGATATAATTAAATATAAAATAAGAACTAGAATAATCAAATAATCTTATGAAGGTGAATATTGTATATAAGTAGGGATGGGTAAATATATGTTATAACGGAGAGAATATATGATATTAGAATTACTACAGAAATTAGATGATGTAATGTATTATCCAATTTTGATTATTGTTATGGCGATAGCAGGATTATACTTTACAATTAAAACAAGATTTGTTCAGATTAGACATTTAAAAGATGCCTTTAAATTAGTAATGGAAAAGCCACAGGATAAGTCGCAAGTCTCATCATTTCAGGCACTTATGGTTTCGACTGCATCGAGAGTAGGTACAGGAAATATTGTCGGCGTATCAACGGCAATTTGTTTAGGAGGCGCGGGTTCAATTTTCTGGATGTGGGTTATGTGTATTATAGGTGCATCTTCTGCATTCGTAGAAAGCACTTTGGCGCAGATTTATAAACAAAAAGAAGAAGATGGTAATAGTTATGGTGGACCAGCTTATTATATTGAACAGGCATTAAAAGCTCCTTGGTTATCAGTAGTATTTTGTGTTTGCTTAATAGTTACATATGCGGTCGGATTTAATTTATTATGTTCTTATAATTTACAATCAACATTTGAAACATATAGTTTTTATAATAAAAATATTACACCATATGTAGTCGGAGTGATTATTACATTATTAGTTGGATTTTGTGCTATGGGTGGCGGTAAAAAAATTATTAAATTTACAGAAATATTAGTGCCTATTATGGGTGTTTGTTATGTTTTAGTATCTTTAATTGTAATAATTTTTAACATAAAAAATGTACCTACAATGTTTATAACTATCTTAGAAGATGCATTTGATTTTAAATCAATTCTAGGTGGTGTCGCTGGTTCGTGTTTAATATATGGTGTAAAGAGAGGATTGTATTCGAATGAAGCAGGTGTTGGTTCTGCACCAAATGCATCAGCATCGGCGAATGTAAGTCATCCTGTAAAACAGGGATTGGTTCAAACAGTTTCAGTATATATTGATACAATGCTTCTATGCACAGCAACTGGTTTGATGTGTTTGAGTTCAGGAGTAAAAGCTTCAGAAAAGGTTGCAGGAATGCCTTATGTACAAAATGCAATTAGTACTGTTTTTGGAAAATTCGGTCCTATTTTTATAACAGGAGCAATGATTCTATTTGCGATAACAACACTTTTAGGAAATTTATATTATGTTGAAAATGCAGTAATATACCTTAATGGTAAAAAAAGACCAAGTGAAAGATTTTTCAAAATCTTTAGACTTATTTGTGTTATTATAATTTTCTTTGGATCAATAGTTTCAATGGATGTAGCTTGGGCTGCAGCAGATATAACAATGGGCTTTATGACGTTGATAAACTTACCATGTTGTGTTGCATTATTTAAAGTAGTCAATTTGGCATTAAAAGATTATGAACGACAGTTAAAAGAAAACAAAAATCCAGAATTTAAAGGTGTAGATATTGGGCTTGATGATAAAGATATTAGTTTTTGGAAATAATCAAGAGGTTAGAAGTTATAAGGAGAAGATATGGTTAGAGAAATTGTAAGAGATCAAATGTTTTTGAGACAAAAATCAGAGCCAGCAACTATTAAAGACAAACAAGTTGTAATGGATTTGATAGATACTTTGCGCGCTAACCAGGATAGATGCGTGGGAATGGCTGCAAATATGATTGGAGTAAAAAAACAAATAATTGTTGTTATGGTTGGTCCTTTTATTTTTCCAATGATAAATCCTAAAATTATAAGAAAAACCGGAAAATATGAGACAGAGGAAAGTTGTCTATCATTAGATGGCGTAAGACCGTGTACAAGATACAAAGAGATAGAAGTCGAATATTTAGATAGCAATTTCAAATTAAAACGTGGTACATATACAGATTTTACGGCGCAAATTATTCAACATGAAATTCAACATTTTTCAGGGGATTTGATATAATAGAGCGAATGATAAAATATACAGAGAATTTGACTTAAAGGAGAGAACTAGTGATTATTTTGAAATTTATTAAATTGATTTTAACCCCAGTTGTTTGGGTAATCCAATTACTTTTATCAATATTGGCATTTTTGATAGAATTAGTTGGTGTTATGTTAGAGATTATTTTTGCTATCGCAGGTACAATTGGTGTGGTAGTAGCAGTATATGGAATTTACACTCAAAGTATAGATCCTGTAAAAACGATTGCATTGTTAGTTGTTTCGTTGATTCTTGCATCAATAACTATTTGTTTGCACAGATGGGGAGCAGCAGGTATACATTCTTTAAAAAGAGCTATCTCAAATGTATTTTAAATTATATAAATAAAAACACATTAAGGACGTGTTACTAAATATTTTATGTGAGAATCCAAACCTTGCAGAGAGAATGTAGGGTTTGGATTTTTTTTTATTGCTCTTTAATGTATGTAGAGATATAATAGAAATGAAATAAGTTAGTTCTAACTAACGGAAGAGGCATAAGGAGGCGGGATAATGAGCTTAGGAGCCAAAATAATAAATTGCGGAATAAAATTATCAGGAATAAAGAAAAAGTATTTACTGCCAGAGGATGAGTTTTTAAATGAGATTAAAAAGATGAATAAAAATAGAGGATTTTATTTGCCGAAGGATAAAAAAGCGTTTTACAAGGAACATGAAGTGATGGGAAATAAGTGTTTGATAGTACAAAGCAGTGAAAAATTATCTCAAAGAGCAATTTTATATTTTTTTGGAGGTGGGATGATATTAGGCCCAGATAAGGGTGATGTTAGTGTTATTTTGAAACTTATGAAAAAAACAGGATGTGATGTATGGTTTCCGATGTATCCATTGTGTACAAAAAGTTCTATAATGGATTCTTTTGAAATGGTATATGAATGCTATAGACAGATGATTGATTTATATGGAGGTGGAAATGTAAGTACATGTGGATTTTCCTCAGGAGGCGCATTAGCAATAGGAATAGCAACATATAATAACACAAGAAAGAATAAACTTCCTATGCCTCGTCATATTGTTGCGGTTTCACCGGGTGAAGTTCCATGGAAAGATGAAGAGAAAGCAGCAATGAAAAAGAACAATAGAAAAGATATGATGGTAGATTATTCATTTATGGAGAAAGTAGAAAAATTGGAAAGGCATGGAAGGAATGATGTTCCTGATTATATGATTCATATCTCTAAAGGGGATTTATCTGGAGTTGATAATATTCATTTTGTATATAGTAAAGATGAAGTTTTATACGGTGCAAAGCAATGCTTTATTGATGCCTGTAAAAAATATAATGTCAAATATTCTGTGCGTGAACGAGCAGGAATGTTTCATTGCTATGCAATGTTGCCATATTTTAAGGAGGCAAAAGAGGATTTTGAAGAAATAGCTCAGATTTTATCTGAATAGAGAATAAAAGTTTATAGAGAGAATAAATAAAGAGAAATAAGAGAGTATATAAAAAGAAAAAAAGGAGGCGAAGATGATGTGTCCATAGTTAACACATCATACAAAGGATATGCTGAAAATGTGGGAAATTATTTTGATTCCTTTTATTGGAACAAGCTTAGGTGCAGCAAGTGTATTTTTATTCAAAAAAAAGATGAGTGATAAAGTTCAAAAATCTTTTACGGGTTTTGCATCAGGCGTAATGGTTGCAGCGTCTTTTTTTAGTTTAATTATACCAGCATTAGAACAAGTAAAAGATATGGGAAAATTGAGATTTATACCTGTTTCGATTGGCTTTTCAATAGGAATGCTTTTTTTATTGTTACTTGATGTTTTAACACCTCATATGCATTTTAATAATTGTGAAGAGGGAGTAAAAAGCGGATTAAAAAGAACTACAAAACTGGTATTGGCAGTTACACTTCATAATATTCCTGAAGGAATGGCAGTTGGAATAGTAGTGGCTGGTTGGATGTATGGTAATTCTTCTATTACTTTTGCAGGAGCAATGGCTTTATCAATAGGAATTGCAATTCAAAATTTTCCAGAAGGAGCAATTGTGTCGGTGCCTTTATTAGGCGAAGGACTTCCAAAAAATAGGACGTTTTTGTACGGAGTATTATCAGGAATTGTAGAACCAATTGGAGCAATTTTTATTATTTGTGCTTCGCGTCTGTTGATCCCAACGATGCCATATTTACTAAGTTTTGCAGCAGGTGCAATGATTTATGTCGTTGTGGAAGAATTAATACCCGAAATGTCAGAAGGAAAACATTCAAATATTGGAACGCTTTCTTTTGCAGTTGGATTTATTCTAATGTTGTCACTTGATGTTGGACTTGGGTGAGTCGTAGGATTAAAAAATAACAAAAGATGAAAGTAATGTTTATATATTAGTTACAGGGATTTTTGAAAAAGTTAATAGTTAAAGTCTTTAATTGTTTTTTTCGAAGTCGATAAATAATTAGTAGTATTATATATTTTTGGTCGAATATTATTTTTTCGGAGGAAAATTATGAAGAAAAAAACTTTTCTTCTTTCAAGTATTAAAACAAAGCTGACTTTAGCTATGTTTGCGGTTGCAGCAATCCCATTGATTGTGGCTATTTCTTTAACGTACTATACGACCACAAAAAATACGGAAGCAACGACAAAAGATACATTAGACTGGTCGGCGTGGTATCTTCAGGCAAATATAAATAATCTTTTTGAAAAAACTAAAACATCGCTTTCTACTTTAGCAATATCTGATAGTGTTATTGACTTTCTAACGACAGGAGGCTCAGAAGAAGAAGCTAAAAGAGAGTTGATTGAAACAAATAAACAATTTGATGACGAAAACCAAATTGTTCTTTCTAATATCAAAGGTATGATGGTACTTCGTTCTGATGATAGCAAATTTGCAGATATTCATGATCGTGACTATTGGATAGGTGCATCAAAAGGTGAGGCAACTTGTTCGGGCGTAATCGTAAGTAAATCAACTAATTCAAGAATTCTTTGTTATGCGGTTCCAGTTTTTCAAAAAGGGAGCAAAAATGTAATAGGTGTATTACATCGTAGTTATGACTTGAACCAAATTCATAAGATTCTTAAAGAAGATGGAGGAGAATCTTTTGTTGTAGATAACACAGGTATTTTGGCTGCTCATTCTCAATATGAGATTTCAGTAAAAGATGATCCGGTTGATTTTAGCAAATCTCCATATATGACTTCCAATAAACAAAATGATGTTTATGAGAGTTATGCTGTAGGTAAGCACACTATAGTTGCATATGTTAAGGAGCCTTTAACAAATTATACAGTTGCGATGGCAACTTCGTATGATACTGTAAAAAAGAGCGCAAGAGAATCAGCTTTTTTAAATATAGTTATAGGAGCAGCTCTTTTGATAATAGGATTAGTTTTTGCATTTTTCTTGGCAGTAACATTCATTAAACCAATATCAGAAGTAAATGTTACATTATCAGAATTATCAAATGGTAAGTTTAGGCATATTAAGAAGTATACAACGCGTGTGGATGAGTTTGGACATATTGTAAGAAATACAAATTCATTGATTGACAAGTTGTCATCAATTGTTAGCAATATTAAAAATTCATCTGGTACAGTTGGAAATTCTTCGGAAAAACTTTCAAATATGGCTAATCAGATTGCAACTACAACTGAAAATGTAGCACTTGCTGTACAACAGATTGCATCTGGTGCAGCTCAACAGGCTGATGACATTCAATCGTCAGCAGAGAGTTCAAAAGATATAATGGAAGCGGTTGAAAGTGTTCAAAATTCAACAAATGATATGTCAGCTCTTGCAGAAAAAATGAAAAATGCATCAGAAATTTCAAGTAGTTCACTAGCAATACTTCAGAAAACGAGTACGGAGATGACGGATAAGATAGAAGAAATTTCAAAGAGAATTTCTTCAACGCAACAGGCGGTAGCAAACATAAACGAGCGAGTAGAAGGAATAACAGGAATAGCTGCCCAGACAAATCTACTTTCGTTGAATGCGTCTATAGAGGCAGCACGTGCAGGTGATGCAGGACGTGGGTTTGCAGTAGTTGCTGACGAGATTAGAAAGCTTGCAGATGATTCTAAGAGTCTTGCTTCCGAAATTAGAGTTTTAATGGATGAACTTTTAGTTGAAGCAAATCAGGCTGTAGAAGTGGCAGAGCAGGTTAAGGAAGGAAATGTTGACCAACAAAAGGCTTTAAGTGAAACTTTTGATGCTGTGGATGGAATGATAGGTGATATTGAAGAAACTGTAAACAGCGTTTCAGAGATTAAAGGTGAGGCTGATACCTGTGTTACATCAAATACGGTAGTATTGAATGCAATGACTTCGTTATCGGCTATTTCAGAAGAAAATGCAGCATCATCAGAAACTACAGGAGCATCACTAGAAGAATTATCAGTGACAGTATCTACGTTGGCAGATTCAGCGATTGAACTTAATTCCATTGCCGAGAAGCTGAATGATGAAATGCAGTTCTTTAAGGAGTAAAACATGTCACTAAGAAAAAATATTAAATAGAAATATTTATAATAGTAAAAACTTATAAAATTAGGTCAAATAAATAACGTGTTAATAAGAATCGGAAAAGTTGAAATGTAAGGAGTCCAAGAAGTAGTTTTTGGAAGCAGTGCAGGGTCAGCTTTTCTGGTTCTTTTTTATAGAACAAAGAAATAAAAAGTAGTATAATAAAAATGTTTAGATAAAAAAATAGAGTAAGAGTAGTGAAAATAAAAAAAGGTAGGAGAAAACATAAAAATGAATTTTGAATATGAAAACAAAAAAGTAACATTACGTCCGCACCATGGAATGTGTTTTGAATTTTATGAAGGAAAAGGATATAGCGAAGATTTTACAGACCATATGGGAAGCATTATTAGAGAATTAGAAAACAATCCAAATCAAATTGTAACTGTAAAGGCAAAAACCGATATTGTATGTAGTCACTGTCCAAGTAATAGAAATGATTGTTGCGAAAGCCAGGGTAAAGTTACAAAATATGATAATGCAGTATTACAACTCTGTAAAATTAAAGAAGGTGAGACTATGACATATAGTGATTTTAGAAAAAAAGTAAAAGAGAAAATTTTGAATAAAGGGCTTAGAAATCAAGTATGTGGTGATTGTCATTGGAATTATATATGCGGCAGAGAGTAAAAAAATATAAAGATATAATTGCAGAGAGTGGAAAAATTTTGTAGAATGTACTTAAAGAATATGAATAAAGATTATACTCAAAGAAGTAGTAAAAAAATAAAAGAAGAATAAATAAAAATAGAGAAATGGGGAATCAACTATGAAAAAAGGCTGGATTGCTTTAGGAATTACCTGTGTTGTTTTGTTAGGTGGATGTGGTGGAAAAACAAATAATAAGCAGGAAACATTAAAAAGTGAGGTAAATCAATCTAACAATAAAACTGAAACAAAGGCAAAGCAGTCGAGCGAAAAAAAAGAGTGGTCAAAAGAGTTTTTTAGTGAGTTCGCAGACAATTATAAATTAACTAAAGAGCAAGGAATAGAAAGAGCTGAAAAAGACTACACTGCTCAGATAAAAAAAGAAGTAGGTACCATAACAAAAAACTCAAATTCTATACAGGAAGAAATAAAATATATAGAACAACTTTCTGGTAAATATGAAAGTTTGACGGCAGAATTAGATTTGCCACAACAGCCCATGAATATTGCAGCTAAATGGCGATTTTGTGTATGGGATACAGAGCTCAATAGCCTCTGGGGAAGAATGAAGAAAAGTTTAAGTGCTACTACTAAAAATAGAGTTTTGACTAATTTACGTAAGTGGAATGCAATGAAAGATAAGGCAGCAACTTCAGGAAATCCACGAGAAGTTGAGGGTGGATCAATGTATTCATTAGTTTATACTATAGAAAAAACTGCTTTTACGCGCAATAAGACATATTATCTTGCAAATGAGTATGCAAAGTCTTTAGATCAAAGTTTTGAAATGCCAGAATATGATGAATGTAAAACATTTGTAAATGATAAGGGTACTAAAAAAATACGAGAGTATTTAGCTATCTATAAGGATATGGAAAAAGAAAATAGAATTAATTTATTAATTGATGATATACAGTTTGAAGGAACTTATCAGAAAAAAGATAACAAACTCTCTTTTGTATCAGACGATGGAAGCTTATGTGGAACAGTAGAATACACTAGAGATTCAGCAACTTTTGTAGTACAAACCAGTACAAACAACTCAGTTTCAATCGGGAAAAAATATGAGTTTGATTTTGCATTTTAAAAAAGCTCCGACCGACAAGGAGAATATCCCTACAGGTCGGAGTTACTTGTGTAACTCAAAAATCCGTAATAAATAAACCCTAAAATAAATAATTAAGAAGTAATAAATAATTTAGAGGTACAGGTTAAATGAATTTAAAAAATAGACTTAAAAAGATTGATATAGTATTAGCAGTTGCTTGGATTTTGGCAGTAATATCTGCATTTTTTGTGCATCCAAGTGTAAAATATGTTAACTATATCGATTTTCGTTCGCTAGGCATTTTATGGGGATTAATGGTTATAATTCAAGGCCTTAGATATCATAATATTTTTGAAAAAATAGCTCAATACCTACTTGAAAAAGTCAGTAAGCAATGGCAATTGGTTATGGTGTTGGTATTTATGTGTTTCCTTGGAAGTATGTTAATTACCAATGATGTTGCACTTATAACGTTTGTGCCATTTTCGATTATGATTTTAAAAAGTTGCAATAAAGAAAAAATAATGATTCCAGTTATAGTGTTACAAACGATAGCAGCAAACCTTGGAAGTATGCTTACTCCAATAGGAAATCCGCAGAATCTTTATATGTACGGCTTAACGAAGATGAATTTTGTAAGTTTTGTTAAAATTCTTCTTCCATACTCTGTAGTTTCAACGGTTTTGATTATAATTGCAATTTTCGTTTTTACATATGACAGAGAAGAGTTAGATACTTCAATCACAGATTTTGAGATTGGAGAAAATTCTTCAAAATATAAAATAATCATGTATTCGGTTTTGTTTTTAATAGCGATTTCATCAGTTTTAAGAATGATACCTTGGTATGTTTTTGCGGCAGTAGTTCTTTTATGTGTCGGCTTTTTTGAAAGAAAAATATTATTTAAAGCAGACTATATTTTACTTTTAACATTTGTTGGATTTTTTATTTTTACAGGAAACATGGGAAAACTAGAAATAGTTCGTTCATTGCTTGAAAGTGTACTAAAATCTCATGAATTCGTAGTTGGAATTGTTACAAGCCAGTTTATTAGTAATGTTCCGGCAACTCTTATGCTTTCTGGTTTTGCAAAAAATTACAGACAGCTTTTGATAGGTGTAAATGTTGGAGGATTAGGAACTTTAATTGCATCGATGGCAAGTCTTATTTCGTATAAAGCGTATGTAAAAGAATATCGCCAGGGTGGTGGAGAATTTATAAAAATCTTTACGCTGTTTAATGTGGTATTTCTGATAGCTTTAGTTGGTGTGAATGCATATTTTTATGGCGGTTTGTAGAATAAGGCAGGTGTTAAAATGAATCAGAAGAAAATAGAACTAGAGATTCAAGAAAAACTATTTGAAAATCAAGACCTCAAGTACAAAGATTTTCAGAGTAAATTAATACCAAACGTTCAGGCAGATACGATAATAGGAGTAAGAACCCCAGTTCTAAGGAAGTTAGCAAAGAGTATTTCAAATGAGAAAAAAATGTCTTTTATAGAGTGTTTGCCTCATAAATATTATGACGAAAATCAATTACACGCATTTATAATATCAGATATGAAAGATGAAGAAAAATGCTTCAATATAATTGAAGATTTTTTGCCATACGTTAACAATTGGGCGACGTGTGACCAGATGACACCCAAAGTGTTCAAAAAAAATAAAGAAAAACTATTGGAACATGTTAAAGTATGGTTGAATTCAAAAAAGGAATATACTGTAAGGTTTGCTATAAAAATGTTAATGACACATTTCTTAGAGGATGATTTTAGACCAGAATATTTAATTTGGGTTGGCAAAGTTTCTAGGGATGAGTACTATATAAAAATGATGCAGGCATGGTATTTTGCAACGGCATTATCAAAACAGTATAAGAATACGATATATATGCTCGAAGGAAAAAAATTAGATATTTGGGTTCACAATAAGTCTATTCAAAAAGCTGTAGAAAGTAGGAGAATTCCTAAAGAAACCAAAGAATATTTAAAAACATTAAAGGTAAAGGAGAAGTAGTATGTACGAGAAGAGATTAAGAAAAAGCAAGAATAGAAAAATATTTGGAGTATGTGGAGGAATAGCGGAGTATTTTGACATTGATCCTGTAATTGTTCGTTTGATTTGGGCAATTGCAATATGCTGTTTCGGTACAGGTTTATTACTCTATATCGTAGCTGCAATTGTTATGGATGATTAATTTATAACAATCGCAAATGAATTAATATACAGTACAGAATATCCACAATATGTATTTACAATTGAGAAGTATTAAGGATGTATTAAGTATTGTGTGAAAATTATAAGGGTGTTAGAAAGATTAATAAATAATAGACTCTTTTTTTGTGGTTTATGATTATATTTTGTGCTAAACTAGTTGCTGTTGAGTAAATTTATGTAGCGCTATTTTAGCACTTTTTTGTGTGAAAATAGCAAGAAACGGAGGAAAAAATGGGCGATAAAAAACACGCAATTTATGACGCCACAACACTTGGTAAACCCAAGATGTTATTATTAGGCTTGCAACATATGTTTGCAATGTTCGGAGCGACGATATTAGTTCCAATTTTAGTTAATGGATATTTTCATGGTGAAGGGCTTTCAGTTCAAGTAACATTGTTCTTTGCAGGAATAGGAACTTTAATTTTTCATTTATGTAGTAAATTCAAAGTGCCAGCTTTCCTTGGTTCATCTTTTGCTTTCTTGGGCGGCTTTTCGGCAGTAGCTAATCTAAATTCCGGCAAATTTGCCACAATGCGATATGGAGAAAAACTTCAATATGCATGTGGTGGTCTTGTTGTTGCTGGATTATTCTATATTGTATTTGCACTAATCATTAAATGCATTGGAGTAAAAAAAGTAATGCATTTTCTTCCACCAGTTGTAACTGGTCCTATTATCATTTGTATCGGACTTTCACTCGCACCATCAGCTATAAAAAATGCATCTTCAAATTGGATATTAGCTATAGTCGCACTTTCAGTTGTAATTATTTTTAATATCTGGGGAAAAGGTATGTGGAAAATCATTCCAATTCTTTTAGGTGTTGTAATTTCATACATTGTTGCAGTTATTATGAATGCTTGTGGATTGAAAAACGTTGACGGAAGTGCAATCATTAATTTTGCCCCAATCGCAAAAGCATCATGGGTAGGTTTACCACCATTTTTTATTGCTAAATTTGATTTAACTTCTATTTTGGTTATGGCCCCAATCGCAATTGCATCAGTAATGGAACATGTTGGTGATATTTCTGCTATTTCAGCAACAACAAATAAAAACTTCATCGAAGAACCAGGTTTACACAGAACTTTACTTGGTGATGGTTTAGCAACAGCGGTAGCCGGATTGTTTGGGGGTCCAGCTAATACAACATATGGAGAAAATACAGGTGTATTAGAACTTTCGAAAGTATATGATCCAAAAGTTGTAAGAATAGCAGCAGTTTATGCAGTTGTTTTAAGCTTTATTCCAAAAACTGCAGACGTAATTGGTACAATGCCAACAGCTATCATCGGTGGAATCAGCTTTATTTTATATGGAATGATTTCAGCTATTGGAGTTAGAAACGTAGTAGAAAACAAAGTAGATTTAACAAAATCAAGAAACTTAATTATTGCAGCAGTTATTTTAGTTTCAGGATTGGGATTTGGAGATGGCTTAACATTTAAAATTGGTTCAACACCTATTACACTTACATCTCTTGCAATTGCAGCTATTTTAGGAATTTTATTAAATGCTATTTTACCAGGAAATGACTATAATTTTGGTACGAACCTTGAAGGTGATATCAACCGTGGAGTAAGTTTTAATAAATTACCAGAAAAAGATGAAGAGTAATTAAAAAATATAATATTAATTCAATCAAAAACTAGTACATAATAAATAAAACAATAATTTTAAAATAATATTGAGAATATGCCTATTTAGTTATACAATCATAATTAGATAGGCATATATTTTTTTGAAAGGATGAATAACAATGAGTAAGCTTTTAATTAGTGAAACAACAAAAGAGGAAAGAATTGCACTTATAAAAAAGTGGATTCCTGATGATGATGGTTTAAATGATTCAGATATGGATTTATGGGACATCTATGCAGATTACATCAATGGAAAAAGAGAAATTGCAGAGATTAATGCGTCCATGACAGGAACATATTATACAGAAGAGGATTTGAATAAATAGAATGAAAATAAAAGTTTTAGTAGAAAATACAACAAAAAAGGGAATGACAACGGAACATGGCTTAAGTTTATATATCGAAACAATGGGTAAAAAAATTCTATTTGATTCGGGACAAAGTGATTTGTTTAAAAAAAATGCAAAAGAATTAGGTGTAGATTTATCACAGGTAGATTTTATGATTTTATCACATGGACATTATGATCATGGTGGCGGAATATCAGAGTTTATAAAAATTAATAACAAAGCTCCAATCTATGCAAACGAAAATGTTTTTGGTGAATACTATAATGGAACTGAAAAATACATCGGTCTTAATCCTGAATTAAAAAAATCAAATAGATTTATTTTTACCCAAGGAATAACAGAAGTGGCAGAAGGAATGGTTTTGTACGATTCTATCGGAAGAAAGAAACTAATAGATATGGGAGCGTCAGGATTAAACAAAAAGATATATTTGTTAGAAAACTCCAATGATAAATTAAACGATGATTCAAAGAATTCTTGTGCAAATAATTCCGGTGATATGTCAAAAAATGGTTTAGTCACAAAATTTGAAAGTGATGATTTTTTACATGAGCATTACTTTATGGTAAAAGAGAATTCAAAAAAAATTTTGATAAGTGGTTGCTCACACAATGGAATAATCAATATTGTAGAATGGTTTAAGCCAGATATTTTAGTTGGCGGTTTTCATTTTATGAAAAAAGATTTAGATAGTACTTTAAAAGGTTATGCCGAAACACTAAATAGCTATAATACAAGTTATTATACTTGTCATTGCACAGGACAGGAACAATATGATTTTATGAAAAAATATATGAACCGTTTAAACTATATTGCAACCGGTGACGAAATTTTTCTATAAAAATAATAAAATAAGTATTGCATTAATTTAAAACTGTGCTATAATAATGTGCGAAACATGATAAGTTGCAGCTATAAGATAAGTTGCACTTATAAAAACAAAACAGGTTTATTGGCAGAGTAGAACTTTATGCGTCAAGTGCCTTCTGAACAGGGAGTTGTCAGTTGGACGAAGAATAAATTCGCGGTATAAGGTTCGCATCCCGCTGCTACATAATGGAAATATAATAAAAGGTCTTCCTTTATGTAGTCTAGGAACTGCTGAAAGGAGGATTTTTTTATGAATTATTTTAAAAAGATGTTGGAACCATTTAAAGAAGAGTACATTGTAAAAACTATTGCTTTTTTAGGAATTATGGGTGCATTTTCGATTTTGTTATCCAAATTTGCAAATATCAAGGTTCTTCCAACACTTAATATTGGTTTTGGAAGCGTAGCTAACAGAGTTGTTGATTTTGTTTTTGGACCAATCGTAGGTGCTATTTTTGGTGGAGTTATGGATATTGTTAAATTTTTCCTAAACCCAGGTAATGGTCCATTCCACTTTGGATTTACATTTAATGCTATTGTAGCAAGTATATTATTTGGTGCAGTTGTTTACAAGAAAAAAATCACAATATTAAGAATTTTTTTCGCAAACTTATTAGTTAAAGTTATTGTAAATATTGGACTTAATACATTTTGGTTATCTCAGTTATACGGAAAGGGATTTTTTGCTATTATTGTTCCTAGATTATTTTCCAATGTAGTAATGTTAGGTATAGATACTGCATTATACTTTATTATATTTAAAGCAATATCAGAAGTTGCTAACAACTATCTTCCAGATTCAAATAAAAAAAACTATGAAGCACAATAATTTGCCAAAATCTTTATTAATATTTATTTGACTTATAGTTGTTGTTAAAAGTACAATAAATAGTAGAAGAAATGCAGTGCAATTTATAAGCAAAGCAACCTAATAAGTAAACAATATATAAGCAATAAATAATAATATAAGATAGTAGGTATAATTATGGAGAATTTTGCAGTAATAGATACTGAAACAAATTGGAAAGATCAGGTAATGTCTATAGGAATAGTTGTTGCCGATGCGTTAACACTGAATATAGTAGATGAACAATATTATATAGTTAATCCAGCCTATAAAACTGGTGGAATGTATTCATCAGTTTTAGGCGTGGAGGATGGTGATCCTTGCAAAATAAAAAAAAGAATAGAGATTATGGATGAGATGGTAGAATGGCTAGAAAGTTTATCTGTAAAGTCTATTTATGCATATAATGCAATTTTTGATAAATCACACTTAGATGAATTGCGTAATTTTGAATGGTATGACATTATGAAAGTTGCAGCATATAAACAACATAATCCTAAACTCCCAGGAAATTTAGAATGTTGTAAGACAGGACGTTTAAAAAGAAATTACGGAGTAGAGCCAATGATTAGAATGCTAACAGGTGATTTTAAGTATAGAGAGGTTCATAATGCATTATATGACGCAAGGGATGAGTTAAGAATTATTAAATTAATAGACAAGCCAATAAGTGAATATTTTCCACTCTAAAGATGTATTGACTTTTTCTGATTAAAATGTTAGTCTAAAGAGAAAGAAGATATGTAAACGCCTTGAAGAAAAGAGTAGTTTTATTAATTCTGATAAAGAGAGCTCTTGTTTGGTGAAAAAGAGACAGTACGATAAGACGAAGATGGTTTTGGAGTGGTGAGGCTGAACTATTTAGATTTTTTAAGAAAACATTTTAAATAGATAAGCTTCGACAGGTGCGCCTGTTATAGCGTGATTGAGTAATATTATTTAGTGAAAAATATTACTTATAGAGGCTTTTATTGTGAAATAAAAGTGAAATGAAGTGGTAACGTGGATAATCCGCCTTCTGTTAGATGCAGAAGGCGTTTTTTATTACAAAAAAGGAGAGATATTATGGCAACAAATAAAGGTAAATTTTATATGACTACAGCTATTGCATATGCGTCAGGAAAACCACATATTGGTAACACATATGAAATAATATTAGCAGATGCTATTGCAAGATATAAAAGAGCGGAAGGTTATGATGTGTATTTTCAAACAGGTACAGATGAACATGGCCAGAAAATTGAAGAAAAAGCTAATGCAAAAGGTATTACTCCAAAAGAATATGTTGATGAAGTTTCAGGAGAAATCCATAAAATATGGGATTTAGTAAATTCTTCATACGATAATTTTATTAGAACAACAGATGAAGATCACGAGAAATGTGTTAAGAAAATCTTTAAGAAATTATATGATCAAGGCGACATTTATAAATCTTCATATGAAGGATTATACTGTACACCATGTGAATCATTTTGGACAGAATCACAACTTGTAGATGGAAAATGTCCTGACTGTGGAAGAGAAGTAAAACCAGCTAAAGAAGAAGCATATTTCTTCAAAATGAGCAAATATGCAGATAGATTAATTAAATATATCAACGAGAATCCTGATTTTATTCAACCGGTTAGTAGAAAAAATGAAATGATGAATAACTTCTTATTACCAGGTCTTCAGGATTTATGTGTATCAAGAACTTCATTTAGTTGGGGTATCCCAGTTGATTTTGATCCAAAACATGTAGTTTATGTTTGGTTGGATGCATTAACTAACTATATTACTAAAATTGGATACGACCCAGATGGTTCAAGCGATTTATTCAATAAAAACTGGCCAGCAGATTTACACTTGATTGGAAAAGATATTGTTAGATTCCACACAATTTATTGGCCAATTTTCTTAATGGCATTAGACTTACCATTACCAAAACAAGTTTTCGGACATCCTTGGTTACTACAAGGTGGAGAAAAAATGTCAAAATCTAAAGGTAATGTTATTTACGCAGATGATTTAGTAAGAATGTTTGGCGTAGATGCTACTCGTTATTTTGTTTTACACGAGATGCCATTTGAAAATGATGGAATCATTACATGGGATTTAGTAGTAGAGAGATTCAATTCAGATTTGGCAAATATTTTAGGTAACTTAGTAAATAGAACAGTATCTATGAGTAATAAATATTTCGATGGTATCGTAAGAAAAACAGGTGCTACAGATGAAGTAGATGAATCATTAAAAGAAGTTGTGACAAATGCAAAAGCAAAAGTTGAAGAGAAAATGTCAAAACTTAGAGTTGCAGATGCAATCACAGAAGTGTTTAATGTTTTCCGTCGTTGTAATAAATACATTGATGAAACAACTCCATGGATTCTTGCAAAAGATGAAGCAAAACACGATAGATTATCAGAAGTGTTATATAACTTAGTTGAATCTATTACAATTGGTGCAAGTTTATTAAATAGTTTCTTGCCAGAGACAGCAGAAAAAATCTTCACTCAACTAAACACAGAATGTAGAGATTTCGATGATTTAGATAAATTTGGTTTATATGAAAGCGGAAATAAAGTTGTTGAAAAACCAATTATGTTATTCGCTAGATTAGATCAAAAAGAAATCGAAAAACAAGTTGAAGAAATCAAGGCAAAACAGCAAGCTGAATTTGCTGCAGCAAATGGAGCAGATGAAGCTAAAGAAAATGATGACGCAATTGATATTGAACCAAAAGAAGAAATTACATTTGATGATTTTGAAAAAATGCAATTCCAGGTTGGTGAAATTATTGCTTGCGAAGCTGTACCAAAATCAAAGAAATTACTTTGTTCACAAGTAAAAGTAGGAAGCCAGATTAAACAGATTGTTTCAGGAATTAGAAAATACTATACTCCAGAAGAAATGGTTGGTAAAAAAGTTATGGTATTATGCAATTTAAAACCAGCTAAACTTGCAGGAGTATTATCAGAAGGAATGCTACTTTGTGCAGAGGATGCAGAAGGTAATTTGGCACTAATGAAACCTGAAAAAGAAATGCCAAGCGGAGCAGAAATTGCGTAGTATTAAATCTAATAAGTAAAATAATGCAAAAATCTTAAAAATAAAGTTGTATTATTAAGCATATAATTGAATAAAATGTTATAAACAAGAAAGTGGGTTATTGTATTTAACAATGATCTGCTTTCTTTTTTGTATAGCTTGTGTTTAGGATATTGTGATAAAAAATTATAAAATAAAAATGTAAAGATATAAAAAAATATTTATCTTTCAGTTTTTTGTTGACAAAGAGAAATAGATACGATAATCTTATATTAAAGATTAAACAAATGCTTAATCTTTAATAAGATAATGCTTTTTATAACTAAATATAAAACTTTTAATAATTACTAGTAAGCACTAGAAATGCCGAGGTAATAATAGAGATAAAAGAGTAGGTTACTAGAGAAATTAGCAAAAGTTTAAAAACAAAAAATATAAAAAAATAAGAAAGAGGTAGAGAATTATGAAAAAAACTTACAAAATCGATGTAGATTGTGCAAACTGTGCAAACAAAATGGAAGAAGCTGCTCGCAACACAAATGGGGTTAAGGATGCAGTGGTAAATTTCATGACTTTAAAAATGAAAGTCGAATTTGAAGATGATGCTGACAAGGATATAGTTATGCAAGAAGTTCTAAAAAATTGCAAAAAAGTAGAAAGTGATTGCGAAATATATTTATAAAAAAGTAATCAATATATGTTTTTGTAATAATATATAAGAAAATGGAGATGGGCTATGACAAAAAAGCAGAAAAACGTATTGTATAGGATAGTAGTTTCAGCTGTTATTTTAGCAGCTTTGTTGATTTGTGAGAAAAGTGGAACTATAAAGAATATTAATAAATCGATTGTTTTTGGAGCATACATGATACCATATCTAATAATTGGTTATGATATTATTATAAAAGCTTTTAAAGGAATAAAAAATAAACAGCCATTTGATGAATGTTTGTTAATGGTTATTGCAACAATTGGGGCTATAGTAATAGGAGTGATAGATAATGGTGATTATGTAGAAGCCATTGCTGTAATGTGGTTTTACCAGGTTGGAGAATTATTTCAGAGTTATGCCGTTGGAAAAAGCAGAAGAAATATATCAGATCTTATGGATATTTGCCCGGAATACGCTAATGTTTTAGATGAAAATGATAATGTTGAAGAATACGATCCTGAGGATGTTGAGATAGGAAGTAGAATTCTTATAAAAAAAGGAGAAAAGATTCCTATTGATGGTATTGTAATTGATGGAGAAACAAGTCTAGACACAGCTGCGTTAACTGGTGAGTCAGTTCCAAGAACAGTTAGAAAAAATGATGAAGTAATTAGTGGATGTATAAATTTAGATTCTGCAATCACAATTAAAACAACAAAACTATATGAGGAATCAACTGTAGCCAAAGTATTTGAATTGATTGAAGAAGCTAGTTCAAGAAAATCAAAATCAGAAAAATTTATAACAAAATTTGCAAGATACTACACTCCAATTGTTGTATATTCTGCATTGGCATTAGCTATTGTCCCACCAATTATTTTGAATGTAATTGGACAAAGCTCAGATTTTAAAATATGGATATATAGAGCTTTAACATTTTTGGTGATTTCATGTCCATGCGCATTGGTAATTAGTATACCACTAAGCTTTTTTGCAGGAATAGGAAGTGCAAGTCATGAAGGTGTTTTGGTTAAAGGATCCAATTATCTAGAACTATTAGCAGATACTAAAACAATAGTTTTCGATAAGACCGGAACCCTCACAAAAGGAGTTTTTGAAGTTGTTGCAGTTCATCCAAAAACTTTAAATGCAAAAGAATTATTGCACATAGCAGCGCATGTTGAAAGATTTTCAACACATCCAATTGCAAATTCAATAAGAAAAGCGTATTCAAATGAGGCTGATAGTTGCATTGTTTCAGATGCAACTGAAATAGCTGGACAAGGTATAGAAGCTATGGTAAACGGTCATAAAGTTAGCGTAGGAAATACAAAACTTATGGATTCAATTGGTGCAAAATGGAATAATTGTTCTAAGTTAAAAGGTACAACGATACATGTTGCGCTTGATAATGTATATCAGGGACACATAGTAATTTCTGATGTGATAAAAGAAAACAGTAAATGCGCCATATCAGAATTAAAGAAAAATGGTGTAAAGCAGACTGTTATGTTAACTGGCGATTCAAAAATTGTAGCAGAGAATGTTGCAAATGAACTGAAAATTGATGAAGTTTATAGTGAGTTGTTGCCACAGAATAAAGTAGAAGAAATAGAAAAAATACTATCAAATAAAGAAAATGAAAAAGACGTTGTTGCATTTGTAGGAGATGGAATAAACGATGCGCCGGTCTTATCAAGAGCAGACATTGGAATTGCAATGGGAGTTCTAGGTTCAGACGCAGCTATTGAAGCAGCTGATGTAGTATTAATGGATGATGATCCTTTAAAGATAGCGACGGCAATAAGAATTTCGAAGAAATGTCTTACTATTGTAAAAGAGAATATATATTTTGCAATAGGAATTAAAGTGATTTGTCTTATTTTAGGAGCAGTAGGTATAGCAAATATGTGGTTTGCAATTTTTGCAGATGTAGGTGTTATGGTGCTTGCAGTTTTAAATGCAATAAGATGTTTACATATAAAAAATAATAAGATTTCTACGTATTAAAAATAAAAAAACATAATAACGAAAACCAGATTTGTGATAAAGGGATATTGTTTTTTAAGAAGAAAAATAATATCCCTTTTAAAAAACTAAATTTTTTGATATAATACTTTGTAGTTATATTAATTAAAAAAGGTAAGAAAGTAAGAGGTGCGAGTTGTTTTATGTCACGCAATTATGATTTAAATGAAGTAGAATTATCAAAAGTAAAAACAGTAGTTTTTGATGTGGGAGATGTATTACTAGATTATAGATGGAAAGATATGCTTATGGATTATGGTTTAAGTGAAGAAGATGCATTACGCGTAGGAAAAGAATTGTTTGATAATCCTGAGAAACTTTGGCATGTTTTTGACTTAGGAATAAATTCTGATCAAGAGATTATTGATTCTTTTTGTAAGAAATATCCTAATGATAAAAAAGCAATATCATGGTTTATTCGTCATGGTGAATTTATGCATGTTGCTAGACCGGATGTGTGGGAGAGAGTTCACTTATTAAAGGAACAAGGATACGGAATTTATCTTTTATCGAATTATCCAGAGTCATTATTTAAAAAACATACTAGATATGCGGATTTCCTTTATGATATCGATGGAATGATGGTCTCATACATGATAAAAAAGGCAAAACCAGATCAAGCAATTTATAAAGCATTATGTGATAAATATTATTTAAAAAAAGATGAATGTTTATTTTTTGATGATAGAATTGAAAATGTAGAGGGTGCGATTGATTTTGGAATGCAGTCAGTACAAGTTCATTCTAGAGCAGGATTGTCAAAAGATCTTGATGTTTTGTTGAAACAAAAAAATAACTAATACGAAGGCCATTAGAGAGGCATATTAAATATCATTATCAAATTATCCGATAAACAGTTCAGAGAGTATTCAGTTTTGAGATGTCTAAGGAGGATTTTTTGATGAATGATGTAGGAGAGATTAAAAAGACAGCTAGAAACTTGACGGCAATTTTTTTGTTTGCTTCAATTGGTTGTTCAATATTGGCAATGGTTACAGGTATTATTGGAATAGATGTAATTGCAAGCATATCTGTAATATGTGCTATTGTTTTAGATCTTCTGACGGTGTATGCAATAAAAAAAGTTGTAGCATCGGGTGGACTTATAAGTGATGAAGTGATTGAAATAACAGAAAAGATGAAGAAAATAGAGCATGGTGATTTATCAGTACAGTTCGATGGAGATTATGGAATTTATTCAGAACTTACAGATTCTATTAATGTTATGCTTGAAGAGCTAAGAAAATATACAAAGGATATTAGTCATGTTGTTAGAAATATTGCAAAAGGTAATTTGACAGTACATAAGCATGTTTCTTATCAGGGTGATTTCAAAGAGATTGAACATGCACTTGATGACATAAAAGAACAACTTACAGATACATTAAGCAGTGTTAATGATAATTCAGTGCATGTATTAAGTTGTTCAGAACATGTAAGAACAAGCTCCGAGCAAGTTTCAGAAGGAACAAATTCTCAGAATGAAGCGCTTTCTGGATTGACAGAAGAAATCAAAGTACTTTCAGATAAGATTGAAAAGATTACAGATAATACAAATGCAGCTGATAAAATTTCTAGAGAAACAAATATTCAGCTTAATGCTGGAAATGATAAAATGAAAAATGTTGTTGTTGCAATGGAAGAAATCAATACAACGTCTGATAAAATTGGAGAAATTATTGGAACAATTAACAGTATTGCAGCACAAACAAATCTTCTAGCATTAAATGCTTCCATTGAAGCTGCTCGTGCAGGAGAAGCTGGAAAAGGTTTTGCAGTAGTTGCTGATGAAATAGGAGAATTAGCAAATGAAAGTTCAGAAGCGAGTAACAATATTGCGGATCTGATAAATGGAAGTAAAGTTGCAGTAGAAAAAGGAAAGGCTTTAGTTAACAATACAGCAGAATCAATTCAGCTTGGAGTAAAGAATTCTATGGAATTAGGAGACAAGCTAAAAGAGATTGTTGAGTATGCAGATGAACAAAATGCAGCTTTAAAGAATATTTCATCGAAGGTTGATGATATTTCAGAAGTAATAAAAGTAAATGCAAAAGTATCAGAAGAGAATTCTAAGGTAAGCAACGAATTAATAGACAGTGCTAATAGATTACAAGAATCAGTTATCCAATTTAAATTAAAATAGAATAAAAGTAATAACACTGACACATTAAAAAGAAGTATAGAAAGAATATAAACACATTTATATAGAAGAAATACATAATATACATTATAAAAAAAACAAAAAGACTGTAGAAATGTAATTGGTTCTGCGGTCTTTTTGTTTAATCAGGAAATAGATTCGACATCGCAAAATCGAATAAATAATATTGCATGAACCAATAAAAATATCATAAATATATAAAAGGGGAGTTAATTAATATTCTAATGGTTTGTATATAAAAAGGCTTATACATTTCTACAGTCGTGAAAATTTCGTCTTTTAATTCTTGTATTAAATTTTCAAAGCTAATCACATATGAATTATAAATTATATGCAATTGTTACCCTAGACCTATATTTGCAGCAAAGGTCTAGGGAGTTTGTAAGTTTTGGCATAATATCTTGCCCATGTGTAACATGAAAGTGATTTTTGGATAACTTCAGCACTTAAAAAGCTAAAATTAAAATGCCTTAGATATAAATTTGGCCATTTGTTCAGGCTATAATTTATATCATTAGTCTTACTTGACCTAGTATTTTTTTTGAGCGATAGATCTAAGTAAACACCATTTCGTTTGTTTTTGCAAAGAAATGAAAATAAAACATCTAAATCTTTTTTAAAAAAAGCATAGTTCACCCTTTTGAATAGACGAGTAGCAGAAGATAATCTGTTACTAAAAGATTTAGAAAGTTTGAAAACAACATAAACATCTATAGCAACAATAGTGCTAATTGCGAAAACTAAGTTAACTAGTTCGGGGCTGTTGCAGAAATTGAAAACAATTAAAAGCAACATGAAAAGAACAACGTAACTGTATAGAACATATAAAGTTTTTTGGTTAGCGTTTTTGCTATATATGTTTTTCATTGTAATCCTCCTTTGCAAAAATAAAATAAAAAAGGCATTAGCTAACATAAACAAGAATAGATTTAATAAAATAAATCTACTAAAAAAATGTTTATGATAGCTAATGCCTCGTAATCAAACAAGTAACACGCTTATTTCTGAAAAAAATTATATCATGTAAAGAAGATTATTGTCAATAATATTTTTAATATCAAAAAAAATAATTGCGAAAATATTTCGCTCTTTATTTTTTGAATTAGGCAGTTTGTGCATTGCTTTTGGAGAACTTAAATGAGTATATAATATATATAAGTTAAAATGACTAAAGGCGAAAGAAAAAAATAAAAAAAATTGTTAAAAGTGCTTGATTTTTTTTGAAAAGTGCTTTATCATAACTTGCAGATGCGAGAGGCGCTGTAAAAAATCATATTCAATCGATTGCGTGTTTGAATTTGAATATGATTTATGTGCAAACGGATTAATAAATTGATTAATCATATACAGCAAAGTTTTATGTGCATTGTATTACAAAATCCTAAAGAAAGGGAGTAAGAAGAATGGTAGGAATCATTGTTGCTAGCCACGGAAGTTTTGCAGCTGGAATTCTCCAGTCATGTCAAATGATTGTTGGCGAACAGGAAAACATTAAAGCTTGTACTTTAATGCCAAGTGATGGACCGGAAGATATCCGTAGACAGATGGAAGAAGCAATTGCTTCATTCGACGATCCTTCACAAGTTTTATTTCTTGTTGACCTTTGGGGCGGAACTCCTTTCAATCAGGCAAACGGCTTGATTGCAGGTCATGAGGACACATGGGCTATCGTAAGTGGCCTAAATTTACCAATGCTTATTGAAGCATGTGGATCAAGATTTACTTCAGAATCAGCACAGGAGATTGCAACTATTGTAATTGACACAGCTATCGATGGAGTGAAAGTAAAACCAGAGACTTTAGCACCAAAAGCTAAAGCACCAGCAGCAGCACCAGTAGCTGCAGCACCACAAGGAGCTATTCCAGAAGGAACAGTTATAGGTGATGGTAAAATCAAATATGTTTTAGCTAGAATTGATACTAGACTATTACATGGACAGGTTGCTACAGCTTGGACAAAGACTGTTCAACCAAACAGAATTATTGCAGTATCTGACAACGTAGCTCATGATGATTTACGTAAGCAAATGATAGAGCAGGCGGCACCTCCAGGGGTTAAAGCTCATGTAGTACCAATCGATAAGATGATTCAAGTCGATAAGGATACAAGATTTGGAAACACTAAAGCACTAATCTTGTTCGAAACACCACAGGATGCACTTAGAGCAATCAAGGGTGGAGTTTCCATTAAGAAACTCAATCTTGGATCAATGGCTCATACACCTGGAAAGGCTGTTGTTTCAAAAGCAGTAGCTATGGATCAAAAAGATATCGAGACAATTGAAGAGTTAATCAGTCTTGGAGTTGAATTCGATGTAAGAAAAGTTCCAGGTGATTCACCAGCAAGTATTAAGGATATGCTTAAGAAAGCTAAGCAGGAATTAGCTAAATAAGGAGGAAATATTATGTCAGCAGTAACAGTTATTTTAATTGCTTTAGTAGCGCTACTTGCAGGTATGGGCGGAATTCTTGATGAATTTCAGTTTCATCAGCCATTAGTAGCGTGTACATTAATCGGATTAGTAAGCGGCCATTTAGTTGCCGGTATTGTTCTTGGAGGAACATTACAGATGATGGCTCTTGGATGGGCTAATATCGGAGCAGCAGTTGCTCCAGATGCAGCTTTAGCATCAGTAGCATCATCTATTTTAATGGTATTAGCTTTAAATGGTGGAGGTGTTTCAACAAAAGCTGCTATCGATTCAGCTATCGCAGCTGCAGTACCACTTTCAGTAGCAGGTTTATTCTTGACAATGATTTGTCGTACACTTGCTATTCCACTTATTCATGCGCAGGATGCTGCAGCAGAAAGCGGAGATTGTAGAGGAATTGAAGTTATACAGTGGGTTGCTATTTTAATGCAAGGTGTTCGTATCTTGATTCCAGCATTAGCTCTTTGTGCTATTCCATCTAAAACTGTTCAAGATGTATTGCAGGCAATGCCAAAATTCGTTTCAGACGGTATGGCAGTCGGCGGTGGAATGGTTGCAGCAGTTGGTTATGCAATGGTAATTAACATGATTGCAACAAAAGAAGTTTGGCCATTCTTCGCAATTGGCTTCTGTTTAGCAGCTGTTAGTCAGTTAACACTTATTGCACTTGGTGCTATTGGTGTTGCACTTGCTTTAATTTATCTTGGACTTAAAGATGCAGCTAAGTCAAACGGAGGAAATGGTGGAAGTGGTTCAGGTGATCCACTTGGAGATATATTAAACGATTACAAATAATTGGAGGGACAAAAGCTATGATGGAAAAAAAGAAAAAATTATCAAATGATGACATTTTTGCAGTAACATGGCGTCATCAGTTCCTTCAGGGATCATGGAACTATGAACGTATGCAAAATGGTGGATGGTGCTATTCAATAATACCAGCTATTAAAAAATTATATACAAGCAAAGAAGACAGAGCAGCTGCTTTAAAAAGACATATGGAATTCTATAACACACATCCATATGTATCAGCACCAATTATGGGTGTTACATTAGCACTTGAAGAGGATAGAGCTAATGGTGCAGATGTTACAGATGAAACAATCCAAGGTGTAAAAGTTGGTATGATGGGACCTTTAGCTGGTGTAGGTGATCCAGTATTCTGGTTTACTCTTAGACCAATTATTGGAGCTTTAGGTGCTTCATTTGCAATGGATGGTAACATTTTAGGACCAATTCTATTCTTTGTTTTATGGAATGTAATCAGATTTGCTTTCTTATTCTATACAACATACTTTGGTTACAAAGTAGGTACAGAGATTACAAAAGATTTATCTGGCGGTTTATTAGGAAAAATCACACAGGGTGCTTCAATCTTAGGTATGTTCGTTGTTGGTGCGCTTGTAGACAGATGGGTAAGTATTAAGTTTGCACTTAATGTTTCTAAAGTTGAACAACAAAAAGAAGCATATATCCATTGGGCTAAAGTTGCTAAGACACATGGTGGAGCAACTAAAGATGTATTAAAAGAAGCATTTAAACAGTATAATTCATTAGGTGGAACAGGTATTGATAAATTCAAAGTTACAACATTACAGGATAACTTAGACCAGTTAATCCCAGGATTTGCAGCATTAATCTTAACATTAATCTGCTGTAAATTATTAAAGAAGAATGTTTCTCCAATTGCAATCATCATCTTATTATTCGTTGTTGGTGTAGTTGGTAAATACTTCGGAGTATTCTAATTAGATTAGTAGCAAATACAATATAAAGTAACAGTTTAATACCCCACTTTAAAAGGTGGGGTATTAGGCTTATAAAGAAAAAGGAAGATAAATCTATGATAAGTTCAAAAAATACAAAAGTTGATTTAACAATGTATGGAACAGCTTTTATTGGGTTAACAAAAACAGGACAAATAATGATTGGCGATAAGGCATTTGAGTTTTATAGCGAAAGAAATAAAAATGATTATATCCAGATTCCATGGGAATATGTTGACTATATAGCGGCATCAGTATATGCAAATAAGTGGATTGCACGTTTTAGTATTTTTATCAAAGATTCCGATAAATATTACAGTTTTTCTGCTAAAAACAATAAGGAATTGTTAAGAGCAGTTAGAAATTATATACCAGAAAAAAGATTAGTAAAATCTTTGTCTTTTTTTGATGTATTACGTAAAGGATTTTTTGGTTTAATAAGTAAAATTAAAAGATAATATGTTAAATATGACGAAATAATAATAGTAAGATAACAGGAAAATAAAAGAACAGTACAAATAACCTAAAATTATGAAAAAGAAAAGTTGAATATGAAAAAAGAAGACAGTTATTTTAACAAGGCGTTGCAAAATTTTATGTTTGATATGGCTAGTGCGGGCGCAATAAGAGCACTGACAAAGAAGGGATTAAGCACTAAAGATATAAAAAAGCAACTTGATTTTCCAACGCCAGAAAATATTATTAGTGAGATTTCGTGGGAATGTTTAGTTTCCGAAAAAATAGTATTATTAGAGGATCCAAAAATGGAAACTCCTCCGAAAAAATATAAATATGTTAAAGAGTATGGAAAGTATGGAAAGACATATTTAAAACGAGTTGAAATAGAAAATGAGGTAATAATTGACAAAGATAGTTATATTCCAATAAATTTTGGAATACAGATGTACAAAGATAAAGATAAATTTTTGAAAAAATTAGATAAATTAAATGAAAAAGATAGAGATTTTATTTTAGGACTCCCTTGGCCTTTAAAAATAGTGTATTATAAAGAGGATGAAAGAATCAAAAGGATTATAGAAAGATTAGGAGAGTAAGGATGAATAAAATTTTTGAAAAGTTCAAGATATCAAATAATTCACCAGTGATTGTGACGTTTACGTTGTTGTGTTTTGCGTCATATATTTTAAGCCAGATTTTTGGGTATAAATTCAATCATACATTTTTTTCTGTGTATAGATCATCGCTAGCAAATCCACTTACGTATCTTAGATTTTTTACACATGTATTAGGTCATGCGTCTCGCAGTCATTTGATAGGAAATATAACGTTGCTGCTCGTTGTTGGACCATTATTAGAAGAAAAATATGGATCCAAAAACATCTTAATGATAATATTAGTGACAGCTTTTATGACAGGTTTAGTAAATTATATGTTTTTCCCTTATCGATCATTATTAGGGGCTAGCGGAGTAGTATTTGCATTTATTTTACTATCACCATTTACAAATCTTAAAAGTGGATACATTCCTATAACATTAATATTAGTAGTTATTTTCTATATTGGAGGTCAAATTTTTGACGGACTTTTTGTTAAAAGTAATGTATCAAATTTAAGTCATATAATCGGTGGAGCTGTTGGTGCTGTATCAGGTTTTATTTTACAAAAAGCACATAATTAGAGCACTTTTATAGCTAAGAAAGAATTCAATATATATTATATGTTTTATAAAAAGTAGAATTTATTGTTTATTTTTTAGAGAATAAAGATAATGTTTAGTGGATAATATAAATAAAATATCAAGGCACACGGTGATAATTTAAGTTGTTGCCGTGTGCTTTGCATATGATATAATATACTAAGTGATAAAAATAGAAAAATACGAGTAGGAGGATTTTAATGGCAACACTCGGAAATCCAAAGAATACAATTGAAGTATTACAAAAATATAATTTTAATTTTCAAAAGAAATTTGGACAAAACTTTTTAATAAATACAGGTGTTTTAGAGGATATTATTGAAGCATCAGAGATTACAAAAGATGATTTTGTTGTAGAAATAGGTCCGGGAATAGGAACAATGACACAGTATTTATGTGAAAATGCAAGAGAAGTTTTAGCAGTTGAAATTGATACGAATCTAATTCCGATTCTAAAGGATACATTAAAGGAATATGATAATGTTGAGGTTATTAACCAAGATATTTTAAAAATTGATATTAATAAAATTGCAGAAGAAAAAAATAATGGACGCCCAATTAAGGTTGTGGCTAATTTGCCATATTACATTACTACACCAATCATTATGGGCTTATTCGAAAGTCATGTACCGGTTGAAAGCATTACAATTATGGTTCAAAAAGAAGTTGCAGATAGAATGCAGACTGGTCCTGGAAGCAAAGAGTATGGAGCACTTTCGTTAGCGGTTCAGTACTATTCAAATCCCAAAATAGTATTGAATGTACCACCAAGTTGCTTTATGCCACAGCCTAAAGTCGGAAGTGCAGTTATTAAATTGACATGTCATAACAATCCACCGGTAGAAGTTGATAATGAAAAAATGCTATTTAAAGTTATAAGAGCATCATTTAATCAACGAAGAAAAACACTTGCAAATGGGCTAAAAAATTATGGTGGAATACCGTTATCAAAAGAACAGATACAAGAGAGCATTGAAGAACTTGGAGTAGAAGCCAATATTAGGGGAGAAAAGCTATCGCTAGAACAGTTCGCACAGCTAAGTAACATTATAAACAAAAAATTAAAAGAGGGTTAAAGGATATGCAATATAATGATAATTTACATTATCGAATACAACCAAGAGGAAATAGAAAAAAAGTAAAAGACTATACTAGAACTTTATTAGCTGTTTTATTGCCTTTTCAAGCAATAATTACATTAATTAGCTGCATACCGTTTAGAGAAAGCATAGAATTAACGATACAAGTTAGTAGAAGAGAAAAATGTAGCGATTTAATGTATACAACAGCATATTCTATTTGGTCGAATTTTTTATTGATTGTAAATGTATTGATATTTTTAGTAATTATATATGATATATATCAAATAAAAAAAGCGGGCTATAGGGTTTTGCTACATATTGTTATGTTGTTTATGTTAAGAGATTTATATTTAGTATATAGAGCATCCGCATTTAGAGAAAAATTGTCATATGCTGAAATAATTTCAATTATAGGTTGCGTTGTAAGAGTGATTGCAATAGGCGTTATGAGTATGATCATTATCAAAAATCCGCAAATTGTAGATATGATACTAGTATCTAATAAATTTGAAATGCTAGGATTTTAAGTTTTTTTACACGTCAAAGTTTGCTATATAGCAAGATGGGAGTGAAAAAAATGAAAAATAGGGGTTGTAATGGGAATATAAGAAAAATTGTAGATCAAATTATAAAAAACAGGAGCACGGACGCTAAAATAACGTTAGAATACTGTGGTAAACTGTTAGAATATGCCCGTATAAATAATGATTTTTCTGCATATGGATTAGGTTATTATTTTAGAAGCGAAGTTTATTATTGGTTGAATGATTCTGATAAGTTTTTTGAAGATGCCAGTAGGGCGTTGACGTTTCTTGTTGAGATGGGAAAAAACAAATTGATTGCAAAGAGTTATAATAGAATGGGCATTTTTACAGCTAATGGTGGAAATGCCCCTATAGCTATGGATTATTATCTAAGTGGTCTTAAATATTGCGATTCTAGTGAATTATATGAAATAAAAAGTATTATAGAGATGAATATAGGGACATTGTATTTTTCAGTGGGGAAATATGAGCAAGCAAGCGAAATGTTGCATAAAGCATTGTCTTTTTTTGAAGATAAAGTAGAAAAGCCATACTATGATACTGTAATGATGTGCATTTATTCAAATTTAATCAAAACATATATCCAGAAACAAGAATATGAAAAAACACAAAATATAATTGAATTTGTTGTAAAAAACTACTGGAATGATGCAGAAAATATAGATAAAATTTCTCTACTTATGATAGAAGCAATTTTTTACCATAAAATAAAAGATTATAAATCAAGGAACGAGTGCGTAAAAATAGTGACAGAAAGTATGCCGAATCACATGGGGATAATAGATTGCTTTGATGATATAGATGAGTATTGCAATATGTTGCTTGAAACAGATTTAGATGAAGATTTTTGGGCAGTTATAAATGTTGTTGAACCAATTTTGAAAAACGTCAGAATGATATATTTTCAGATGAGATTGATGTCAATAAAAATAAAATATTATAGAATACATAAAAAAAATGCTGAGTTTCTGCAGGCTACAGGATTATATTATGAATATTCGGAGTTGATGGAGCAAGAGAATATTCTTATGGCAAGTAATATGCTTACAATTAGAATTAACCTTGAAAAAGAAGAAAAACGAAGAATACAAATAGAGAGAGAAAATGAAAGATTACAGCAAAAATCAGAGTTAGATCAGTTGACACAAATGCCAAATAGATATGCTCTTGTAGAGTATGCTAATAAGTCTATAAAAAAAGCGTATAAGAACCAAAAAAGCATAGCGGTAGAAATCCTAGATATTGATTATTTTAAAGAATATAATGACAATTATGGCCATCAAGAGGGAGATAAATGTTTGCAAATGATTGCCGAGAATATAAAGGAAGTTGTAGCAAGAAAGGGTGGTTTTTGCGCAAGATATGGTGGAGATGAATTTGTGATTATTTACGAAAACATTTCGTTGGAACAAGCGATAATAAATGAAAGGCTGCTCCATGAATCCATAAGACATTCAAAAATAAAACATGAATATTCTAAATGTGATACAAAAGTGACAGTCTCACAAGGAATATGTTGTGGAATTCCAAGAAAAGATGATGGTTTAAAAGATTATCTTGCAATTGCGGATGAAGTGTTGTATAACGTAAAAGAGGCTGGAAGAAACGACTATGAAGGTGGAATTTTAAGTGAAAAAATTAGAAGATAATACTTTAAATTATACATATATCGTAAGATGCAGTGATGGTACGTATTACACAGGATGGACTAATAATTTAGCAAAAAGAATTAAGGCGCATAACGATGGAAAAGGTGCAAAATATACAAAGGCCAGACGACCCGTAGAGTTAGTATATTATGAATCTTTTCCAACAAAACAAGAAGCTATGAGTCGTGAATGGCATATTAAACAATATTCTAAAAACAAGAAGGAAAGCCTTATCAAAAATCTTGACATAAAATACAATAATTGATAAAATTGAAATGTTAAATATGAATAATATGAGTACGAAGAAATCCAGGTTATTAGAACGCTGCATTCAGCGTTCTTTTTTTAGGTATACACAAAGAAAGGATATATATGAAGACAGTTAAATTTGAAGATCTTGAGTTAAAACCTCAAATTTTAAGAGCTATCAAAGACATGGGATTTGAAGAAGCAACACCTATTCAAAGTCAGGCAATTCCAGCCGTAATCAGTGGAGTTGACGTTATCGGTCAAGCTCAGACAGGAACTGGTAAAACAGCATCATTTGGAATTCCATTACTACAAAAAGTAGATCCAAGTATCAAAAAAACACAGGCAATCGTGTTATCACCAACTAGAGAATTAGCAATCCAATCTACAGAAGAATTACACAAATTATCAAAATACATGCATGGCGTAAAGATTTTACCAGTATATGGAGGACAAGATATTAGCCGCCAAATTAAAGCTTTAAAAGGTGGAGTGTCAATCGTAATTGGAACACCAGGACGTATTATGGATCACCTTAGAAGAAAAACAATTAAATGTGATGAAATTAAAACAATTGTTTTAGATGAAGCAGATGAAATGTTAAATATGGGATTTAGAGAGGATATTGAGACAATTTTAGAATATATGCCATCAGAAGACAGACAGACAGTATTATTCTCTGCTACAATGCCAAAACCTATCATGGATATTACCAGAAAGTATCAGCACGATGCTAAGCACATCAAAATCACTAAAAAGGAACTTACAGTTCCTAATATAGAACAGTATTATTATGACGTAAAAAGACACGATAAAATCGATGTTTTATCAAGATTATTAGATTATTATAATCCAAAACTTTCTGTTGTGTTTTGTAACACAAAAAGAATGGTTGATGAATTAGTTTCAGAATTAAAACAAAGAGGCTATTTTGCAGAAGGTTTACACGGAGATATGAAACAGGTTCAACGTGATAGAGTTATGCGTAAGTTTAGAACAGGTAAAACAGATATTTTAATTGCTACTGATGTTGCAGCAAGAGGAATTGACGTTGATGATGTTGAAGCTGTATTTAACTACGATATTCCACAAGATGATGAATATTATGTACATAGAATAGGACGTACAGGTAGAGCCGGTCGAGAAGGAAGAGCATTTACTTTTGTACGAGGTAAAGAAGTTTACAAGCTTAAAGATATTCAACGTTACTGTAAGACAAAAATTAAACATAAAGCAATTCCTTCATCAGAAGATATCGCTCAAATTAGAGCAGAAAAGATAATGGACGAGATTTCAAGAATAATTGATAATGAGAAATTAGATGATATGATTGATATCATTGAAAGCCAGGTTAATGAATCTGATTATACATCAATGGATATTGCAGCAGCATTCTTAAAACAGGCATTAGGTATGGTGGAAGGAACGAAAGAAGAAATTGAAGAAGAAAATTCATGGGATTTCTCAGATACAGGTGCTGAAGAAGGTATGGTTAGATTATTCGTTAACATCGGTAAAAACCAAAAAATCAGACCAGGAGATATCTTAGGAGCTGTTGCAGGCGAAGCAAATATTCCAGGCAAGCTAGTAGGAGCAATTGATATGTATGATAATTATACATTTGTTGAGGTGCCAAAAGAATATGCTAAAGTTGTTTTAAAAGCTATGAAAAAAGCAAAGATTAAAGGTAAATCTATTAACGTAGAACCAGCAAATGCAAGATAAAAATGGATAAAAGATAAATAAAAAATAATTTTTCTGAAAGAAGTATAAATTTTTATAAAAAATGACGATATATAAGATGAGAAGAAGTCAGGAGATTATTTATAAATGCCTTGAAAAAGGTGTGAAGCGGGGAAGTACTGGGGAGTATTTCATATAAACTGTTTCAAATTTTAACTAGTAGGTTCTGTTTGAGCGTGAAAGAACCTACTAGTTTTTTTGCTATCTTTAAGAAAAATATGCTAAAATATCATTGAAAAAATTAAAAACGAAAGGATTAGATATGACATTATATGTTTTACGTCATGGTCAAACTCCATGGAACAAATTAAAAAAATTACAAGGTAGAATGGATATTCCACTTAATGAGAATGGTTTAGAGCTTGCTGCTAAAACAGGAGAGGCAATGTTAGAAGTCCCTATAGATTTAGTGATTTCTAGCCCATTAAAAAGAGCTAGACAGACAGCTGAATTAATTACAGTAGGAAGAAATATTCCAATGATAATAGATGAAAGAATAGAAGAAATTTCTTTTGGCGACTACGAGGGAGAAAGTGTTTTAGACGGCGAGAGTGAAGTAATCCCAGCTGATTTTCTTCACAAATTTTATAACAAACCGTTAAAATGTAACAGACCACCACATGGTGAATCATTCCAAGACGTTATAGAAAGAACAAAAGATTTTTATAAATCTTTGATTGAAAATCCAGAATATAAAGATAAGAATATTTTGATTTCATCACATGGTGCAGCAAGTCGTTGTTTCTTATGCAATTTCTATACTGATAAGGAAGACGTATGGAGAGGTCAGATACCACCTAACTGCTCAGTTACAATAGTAGATGTAAATGATGATGGACAAGGCAGAGTAAGAGTTTTAGATAAACAGTTTGCAAAGCTAGATGATAAAAAGTAATAATCAATCAGAATGAGAATAAAGAATTATCAAACTAGGCAATCAGGATAAACGGTTGAAATAATACTTTAATCCTCAAAAAACTACAAATGAAATAATTTATAAAAAAATATAAAATTAAGTTGACAATGCCCATGCGTTGTGGTAATATAATTTGTGTCGAGTGACAAATTGAATAGATGCAGGGGTATCGAAGTGGTCATAACGAGGCGGTCTTGAAAACCGTTTGTCCGCAAGGGCACGTGGGTTCGAATCCCACCCCCTGCGTTAACATTAAAAGGACTTGTAGAGTTTATAAGCTTTACAAGTTCTTTTTTTGCAAGAGAACAACCACGAGAATTACTGCAATTGTTCTCAAATACTTTTATCGTAATGGAGAAAATTGCAGCATTCTGTGATGAAAAATTCCTGCTTTATTAAGAAAACAGTTATAAAAATGATCGAATAAATAAATTATTCACCAAAATATCTCTTTAATAATCCCTCAAAAGCTTTTCCGTGTCTAGCTTCGTCTCTGGCCATCTCATGAACAGTATCATGAATTGCGTCAAGATTAGCTGCTTTTGCACGTTTTGCAAGATCTGTTTTGCCCATTGTAGCACCGTGTTCAGCTTCGACACGCATTTCAAGATTTTTCTTTGTTGAATTAGTTACTACTTCTCCTAATAATTCAGCAAATTTAGCAGCATGTTCTGCTTCTTCGTAAGCAGCTTTTTCATAATACATGCCAATTTCAGGATATCCCTCACGCATAGCAACACGAGCCATTGCTAAATACATACCAACTTCAGAGCATTCACCATTGAAGTTAGCGCGTAAATCTTCGATGATATCATCACTTGCACCGTCTGCAACACCAACAACATGTTCTGAAGCCCATGTACGATTATCATCTTGTTTTACAAATTTTGTGTCTGGAGCATTACATACGGGACATTTTTCTGGTGGTTCATCTCCCTCATGAACATAACCACATACTGAACAAACCCATTTAGCCATAAACTTTACCTCCTATAATAAAAATTAGCGTTTTATAACGCATATAAAAAATGTTAAAAAACTTAATGCATAATAATTACTTGATAAAAATAGTAATCATTACTAGTATTAATATATCACATATTTATAAAATGTCAAATCTATATTTAAAAATTTTCTAAAGGATTTATTAAACTATATAAATAATGGTCTTCCCATTTGTTATGAAGGTATATACATTTTCGGTTTAATCCTTCTTTGTAAAAACCAAGTTTTTCCAATAAATTAATAGAAGCTGTATTGCATGGCATAACTTTAGCCTCGATCCTGTGTAAATGCAAATCATTAAAAATAATATCATTTAAAGTCATAAGAGATTCTAAGGCATATCCATGATGTTGAAATTCGCTTGAAAATTTATACCCGACTTCACAGCTTTGATAAATACTTTTTTCAATTCGGTGATAACACACAGTACCAATAATTTTATGTGGATCCTTTTTTAAAAAAACATAAAATCGCACAGCCTCTAGCTTCAGCAATAGTGAGTGTTCCCATTTGAGAACTTTTTTTTGATAATTTACAGTATAAAAGTTTGGCATTCTTTCAGGTTCATATTTTTCAAATAAATCTTTATCTTTTAAATAAAAATCAAGAATATGTTTAGCTTCATCAGTCCTGCAAACCCTAAGGACTAATCTTTCAGTTTCATATTGAAATAGCATAGCAGTCCATCCTTTGCAATGTTATAGTTTTATTTCCGCTTATATCAATGTATAATGATATAGAGTATATCGTATTAAACAAATGTATAATTAAATCTATATTAATATGATAATTAATTTAAATTGAAAAGTCTATTAACAACGAGGAAGAATAATGTATACAAAAGATGAGAAATACATGGCGGAAGCTATAAAACAGGCTAAAAAAGCACAGAAAATTAACGAAGTTCCAATAGGATGTGTGATAGTACAAAATGAAAAAATAATAGCTCGCGGATATAATAAAAGAAATTCTAAAGGATGTGTATTAGAACATGCAGAAATAAGCGCAATAAAAAAAGCATGTAAAAAAACAGGAGATTGGCGTTTAGAAGACTGCACGATGTATGTAACTTTAGAACCTTGTCAAATGTGCGCTGGCGCAATTGTTCAATCTAGATTAAATAAAATAGTTATAGGTTCAATGAATCCTAAGGCAGGTTGTGCGGGATCGGTAATTAATTTGTTACAGATGAGCCAGTTTAATCATCAGGTTGAGATTCAAAAGGGAGTTCTTCAAGAAGAGTGTAGCCAATTATTAACAGATTTTTTCAAAGAATTACGAAAAAATAAAAAGAAAAAAACGAAAGAAAAAAATAAGTAGCAATATTAAAAAAATATAGAATATAGACGTATAATGGTTGACAATAGAGGATATTATATATTATAATTAAAATCCGAGCAGCCGGGGTGTTAGCGGTACCTTGAACCAACAATCCGCTATAGTTGGGGTGATGCTTCGCAGAGGGTTGTATATGTTAGAGACGCCCTCTATAAGTGGCGATGAAGCTTGGGTCTTACGCAATAGAAATCCATGAACCGGGTCAGGGCAGGAATGCAGCAGCCATAAGTGGAACCTTTTATGTGTCGTGAGGGTGCCTGGGCGGAGTTAACTGTAGAGGTAACGGTCTAGTGTATAGATTCGAAGTGAAGCGCTCGTTTTTTATTTAAAGAAAAACAACGTAATATAAAACAGTAAATAGTTAATAGTTTGTATGCGCGTAAGCGTAGAAATGAGGGAAAAATGATACAAGACATTGAACCACATAATTTTAATAATCAGTATTTGGATGCAACACCAGAAGATGATAGTTTAATTTTATTCTTTAACAATAATCATTTGGCAATTTATGAACAAACAGTCGACGAGTCTATCAATAAAATCGAAATTAAATTTCCACACTACAAAAATGTAAAAGATCATATATGCTCATATACCTATTTATTCGCCTTAGATGGGGTTTCTTTTTTCAGAGTTTACGTAGAAGATGACCAGGTTGATGAGTTAAAAGATTTAGGATTAGAGTTTAAAAAGAGACATTATTTTAGAAATACTTTACCAAAAGAGTACGCTTTTGCATCACTTACCGCTTTACATTTGAATGGGTGGTATGAAATTAATAGATTTTGTGGAAAATGCGGTTGTGAAATGTTGCACGATTCAAAATTGAGAATGTTAAAATGTAAAAAATGTGGTAATGAAGTTTTTCCTAAAATTGCTCCAGCTGTAATTGTGGCAATTGTAGATAAAAACAGAATTTTGTTAACAAAATATAGAGGACGTGAATATAAGAATTATGCATTAGTTGCAGGCTTTAACGAAATTGGTGAAAGCCTAGAAGAGACCGTTAAAAGAGAAGTGATGGAGGAAGTCGGTCTTAAAGTAAAAAATATCCAATATTATAAATCACAACCATGGGGATTGGCCGATAATATACTAGCAGGATTTATATGTGAATTAGATGGGACAGACAAAATTTTAAAAGACGAACTAGAATTATCTGTTGCAATGTGGGTAGATATGGATAAAATAAATCCTGATGAGCTAGAAACTATAAGTTTAACAATGGATATGATAAAACATTTAGTTTTAGCTAATTCTGCCTCTAAAATGACAAAATGAGTCAAGTATAAAGTCTATTGACATGGTAGAAAATAAAAGATAGTATTTTACTATGAAATGGAGGAATTGAAATGAAAATCTCTACAAAAGGAAGATATGCGTTAAGGCTTATGGTAGACATAGCAGTACATTCAGACGGTCATCCAATTAGTTTGAAAGATGTTGCAAAAAGACAAAATATTTCTGATAAGTATCTAGAACAAATTATATCTATACTTAATAAAGCAGGGTGTGTGCGAAGTATCAGGGGAGCACAAGGCGGATATTTGCTAAATGTTGATCCTAAAGAGTGCACAGTAGGTAGAATTTTAAGAATAACAGAAGGATCGTTAGCGCCGGTTTCATGTATAGAAGATGATGAATTAGTATGCGAAAGAGCAGATAAATGCGTTACTTCATTCGTATATATGAAGATTAATGAAGCAGTAAAAAATGTTGTAGACAATATAACGCTTCAGGACTTGGTAGATACCTATTTTAAAAAAAAGAATAACTAAATTATAAAAATTGTACAAATATACATTTTTTTATGGTTTAATTGTAAAAATCGTACAAAATACAATAATATAAATATATTTCGAATAGATGGAGAGGAAATAATATTGAAAAAGAAAGTAATAGTAGGATTGTCAGGAGGAGTTGATTCATCAGTAACTTCGTACCTTTTAAAAGAACAAGGATACGAAGTAATTGGCATGACAATGCGAACATGGGATGATTCTAAAGATGATATTTTATCTCAAAGTTCGGATGAGCTAATAATAAATGATGCAAAAAGAGTAGCACAAGCAATTGGAATAGAACATTATGTAGTAGATTTCCACGAAGAATTCCGTAAAGAGGTAATTAATTACTTTATTGATGAATATAAAAATGCAAGAACGCCAAATCCTTGTGTTGTATGCAATAGAGCGATAAAATGGAAAGCATTATTTACTGCAGCAGAAAAGTTTGGCGCAGATTATGTGGCAACAGGCCATTATGCCAAAATAGAGCAATTAGAAAATGGAAGATATGTAATCAAGAATTCTAAGACTGCTCAAAAAGATCAAACATATGCTTTATATAATTTAACACAAGAGCAGTTGCAGAAAACATTGTTGCCATTAGGTGAATATGAAAAAACAAGAATTAGAGAAATAGCAGAAGAAGTAAACATTCCTGTGGCAGATAAAAAAGATAGTCAGGATATTTGCTTCATAAAAGACGGTGACTACGCTTCTTTTATAGAAAAAGAAACAAAACAAACTTTTGAAAAAGGTGATTTTGTAGATTTGAATGGAAATGTATTAGGAGAACACAAAGGAATAATACATTATACAATAGGTCAAAGGAAGGGCTTAGGAATTACAGCAGCTACTCCATTATTTGTAAAAGAGATTCGACCAGAAACAAATGAAGTTGTAGTTTGTCAGTCAGATGATTTGTTTTCAAAAGTTTGCTATGTAGAGAATGTTAATTTTATGGCAATTTCAAATTTGACAGGACCATATAATACAATTGGAAAAATAAGATACTCACATAAAGGATCGGAATGTATTATAGAACCAGTTACAGATAGCAAAATAAAATGTACATTTAATGAACCACAGAGAGCTTTTACACCTGGACAATCAGCAGTATTCTATGAAGACGGTCATGTTTTATGTGGTGGTACAATTGTTTTACAATAGTATAAATATTTATTAATTGAGAAGAGGGAGAATCTAGTTATGGCAAATATTCATAAAAGTGCATTGGAATTAATTGGTAGAACACCATTAGTTGAATTAAACAACATAGAAAAAAAATTCGGCTTAGAAGCCAAGATAATTGCTAAAATTGAAACTTTTAATCCAACAGGAAGTGCAAAAGATCGAGTAGCAAAAGAAATGATAGAGCAAGCCGAAAGAGACGGCATTCTTAAACCTGGTGCTACAATAATAGAACCAACTTCAGGAAATACAGGTATAGGTTTAGCATCAGTTGCAGCACTAAAAGGATATAAACTAATTATAGTTTTACCAGATACTATGTCGATTGAAAGAAGAAACATAATAAAAGCGTATGGAGCAGAAATTGTTTTATCAGAGGGAAAGCTGGGAATGCAGGGTGCTATTGATAAGGCGAATGAATTGAATAAACAGATTGAAGGAAGTTTTATCCCAGCACAGTTTGATAATGAAGCAAACGCTTTAGCTCATGAAAAAACAACAGGACCAGAAATTTGGGAAGATACAGAAGGAAAAGTGGATTATTTTGTTGCAGGAGTCGGCACTGGTGGAACTATAACAGGTACATCAAGATATCTAAAAAAACAAAATCCTTTAGTTAAGGTAGTGGCTGTTGAGCCAGCAACTTCAGCAGTTTTATCGCATAAAGAAGCAGGTGCTCATGCGATTCAGGGAATTGGAGCAGGCTTCATCCCTAGCATTTTAGATGTAAATTGTTACGATGAAGTGTTAGCAATTGACAATGAAACTCCATTCGAATATGCTAAAATGATAGCTCAACTTGAGGGAATTCTAGTAGGTATTTCATCAGGAGCAGCACTTGCAGCAGCAGTTGAAATTGCAAAACGTCCAGAAAGTAAAGGAAAAAATATAGTTGTATTCTTCACAGATAGTGGAGATAGATATTATTCAACTAAAATGTTTCAATAATATATTTCAATAATGTTAATATATAAAAGGGATTCTTTTATGATTTTTTTTAAAAATGAAAATATAAAGGAATTCCTTTTTGTCTGAAAAAATCTTTTAATCTCTTAACAATATATAAAACGCCCAGATAACAAAAAATTCACAAAATAATAATACAATTATTTACATATAGATATTATAATGTAAGTGAGGTCAAAAACAAAACAGGAAGAATGAGAAGGAAAAAAGTATGGATGAAATTTTAAATAAAGTAAAAGAAAAATGGATTAAAGAGAATCTATTATCAGATAAAGTTTTAGATGCAATTAATGCAAACATAATGCCAATTGAAAGATTTATGGCATATTATAGATGTGCAATAATGGAAGTAGAAACAAAGTTTAAAGTTTTAAATGAACAATTTTCATTACAGTATGATCGAAATCCAATAGAATCTATAAAGACAAGAGTAAAATCTGTTGAGGGCATTATTAAAAAAATAAATAAAAAAAATATCCCTTTATCGTTAGAAGCAATTGAAGAAAACGTAACAGATATTGCAGGTGTTAGAGTTATTTGCTCTTTTCCAGAAGATATATACTATCTTGCAGATTGCTTGCTTCAACAAGATGATATTACACTTATAAAGAAGAAAGATTATATAAAGAACCCAAAACCAAGTGGCTATAGAAGTTTACATTTGATAGTAGAAGTGCCTATTTTTTTGGAAAACCAAAAAAGACCTATGAAAGTAGAAGTTCAACTTAGAACTATCGCAATGGATTTTTGGGCAAGTCTTGAACATAAATTACAATACAAAAAGAATATTCCAGAAAGTGAAGTGGAATATTTGTCGAAGGAATTAGAGGAATGTGCAAGAATTAGTGCTAGCTTAGATGAAAGAATGGAAAAAATCAGAAATAGAATGAATAATTGCGCAAAAGAAACAAATGATATAAATAATGAAGAACGAAAATTATTTACAGCATTAATAAGAGAAAATGCAATGAATTCAGATGATTTGAGTTTTGGTGAAACACAAAATTTAGCACAATCTTCTAGAAATATGTTAACATATAATAAAGAAAACTTTTTTTTAGAAGAATAAAAGTTAAATATAAAATTGTAGACGAAAATTTTGACAAAATGTCTTTTTTTGGCTAAGATAGGTTTTACGGTAATAAGAATTGGAGATGAAATTATGTTTCAAAAAAAGCAATATATATATAGTGAGACTCAAGGAGTGTGTCAGGTAGATAATATTGTATCTTTAAAAACTAAAAGGCGTGCTCCAATGCAATATTATGTGTTGAAGTCGGTTTATGAGCCTCAAACTATTTCATACATTCCGGTTGAAGGACATAAAGTAGAATTAAAAGAGTTGTTCTCAGCAGAAGAAGCGAAGGTGTTAGAACATTCCGAATTAGCTAAAAAAGATCTCAAATTGCAAGATGCTATTGATTTCGTCCTACAAAGAGAGAAGGGGAAAGATGGCGCAAGGAATTAATAAGTTTATGCTTGGTCAACAAGATGTTGATGGAAAGAATTGTGAATTTCATTATGACAGGGGGCAATACTTAATAATAGAAAAAGTCAATGATGATAAAAAACAGCTTTATAAGTCGAGTAATTCACAAGAAGCATATAAAACATGGAATACATTAATCGGTAGAAAAAAAGGTTTTAAAAATGATGAACGTAAAAAGGAAAAAAAATAAGGTAAGATAAAAGATTTCAGAGAAATCAAATTTTCTGGAAAAGGAAAGGAGTCATAATATGAGAGTTGGTTTGTTGACTAGTGGTGGTGATTGTCAGGCGCTTAATGCTGCAATGAGAGGTGTTGTAAAAGGATTATTTGAATATGACAAAAAAGTTGAAATTTTCGGGTTTCGAAATGGATATAAAGGCTTGATTTATAAAGATTATACTCAAATGTCACGTTCAGATTTTTCAGGGATACTTACGAGAGGCGGCACAATATTAGGTTCTTCAAGACAGCCATTTAAGCAGATGCGAGTTCCAGATGAAAATGGATTAGATAAAGTAGAAGCAATGAAACAAACATATTATGACTTAAACTTAGATTGCATAGTTATTCTAGGTGGAAATGGAACAGAAAAAAGTGCCAATATGCTTCGAGAAGAAGGGCTTAATGTTATACATTTACCAAAAACTATAGATAATGATATTTATGGAACAGACGTTACTTTTGGGTTCCAAAGTGCAATTAATATAGCTACAGATGCAATTGATTGCATTCATACAACGGCTGCTTCGCATAATCGTGTGTTTATAGTTGAGGTAATGGGACATAAAGTGGGATGGCTTACTCTTTATGCAGGCATTGCAGGCGGAGCGGATATTATCCTTATTCCGGAAATACCATATGATATAGATAATGTGGTTTCTGCCATAGAAAAAAGAGGAAAAGAAGGTAAAGGTTTTACAATTTTGGCTGTAGCAGAAGGCGCAATTTCGAAAGAAGATTCTAAATTGTCAAAAAAAGAATACAAAAGCAAACTGGCTGAAAGAAAGTATCCTTCAGTTTCTTATGAAATCGCAGCAGAAATTGAGAAACGAACAGGTGTTGAAGTTCGTGTAACAGTTCCCGGACATACGCAAAGAGGTGGCAGTCCATGCCCATATGATAGAGTTTTGTGTACAAGATTAGGAGCAGCAGCAGCAAAAGCAATTGTAGATAAAGACTATGGAAATATGATTGCTATGGTCAATGGAGAAACAAAAAGGGTTCCGCTTGGAAAAGTTGCAGGAAAACTCAAATCAGTTGATCCTAAGGCACAAATGATAAAAGAAGCAAAAATAGTAGGAATAAGTTTTGGCGATTAAACATAAATATAGTATTAAGCATATAAGTCAATCGTTAACCTAAAAATAAATGAGCGAATATAATGCTAGGAGATAAATTTAAAAATAATTGCCCAAAACACAGATTAATAATTATTTTTCGAGAAGAAAACTTCTTACAATAGAAAAAAGAAACAGATAGAAAGTGGGTGAAATAACGTGTCATATACGGCACTGTATAGAAAGTTTCGACCACAGGGATTTGAAGATGTAAAAGGGCAGGATCATATAGTTACAACCCTAAAAAATCAAATTAAAGCAAATAGAATTGGACATGCATATTTGTTTTGTGGAACAAGAGGAACAGGAAAGACTAGTGTGGCAAAAATCTTTGCAAAAGCAGTTAATTGTGAAAACTCAAAAGATGGAAGCCCATGTGGAGAATGTCCGACTTGTAAAGCCATTGCTGAAGGTTCATCAATGAATGTAATAGAAATCGATGCAGCTTCGAATAATGGTGTAGAAAACATTCGACAAATAAAAGAAGAAGTGGCTTATAGGCCTACAGAAGGTAAATATAAAGTATATATCATTGATGAAGTTCATATGTTGTCAAACGGAGCTTTTAATGCATTATTAAAAACATTAGAAGAACCACCATCATATGTAATTTTTATATTGGCAACAACAGAAGCGCATATGATTCCGTTGACAATTTTGTCTCGATGTCAACGCTATGATTTTAAAAGAATATCGATAGAGACAATATCGGATAGACTAAAAGAACTTATGACAATAGAAAATGTTGAATGCGAAGAAAAAGCCATACGTTATATAGCCAAATCAGCGGATGGAGCCCTAAGAGATGCTTTGTCCTTGCTAGATCAATGCATAGCATTTCATCTAGGAAAAAAACTAACGTATGATATGGTCCTAGAAGTTTTAGGAGCAGTAGACACAGATGTTTTCACTAAATTGTTCAATCAAATTGTAGAAAAAAACCTGTTGGGTGCGATTTCTACATTAGAAGAGCTTGTTATAAAAGGAAGAGAGCTAGGGCAATTTGTAAATGACTTTACATGGTATTTGAGAAATCTGTTGCTTTTAAAAAGTTCAGATGGAATGGAAGATGTGTTAGATGTCACATCCGAAAATCTAGAAATACTAAAAAAAGAAATACAAAGAGTATCAATTGATGAATTAATGAGATACATCCGTATTTTCTCAGAATTGAGTAATAAACTAAAACATGCTACTCAAAAAAGAATTCTTGTAGAAATTGGAATTATAAAAATATGTAAGCCAGAAATGGAACAAAATTATGATTCCATAGTAAATAGAATAATTGCATTAGAAAAAAAGATGGAAAAAGGAATAGTCGTTGCAAATTCTAACGTACAAGGAAGCTCAGAAGCTACTCAATTATCTAATGATACTCAAAAGGTTATTCCTAAGAAACTACCAAAGGCATTGCCAAAAGAGATAGAAGCTCTCGCCAGGGAATGGAATGCAACAATATCTGCGTGTGGAGGACTATCAAGAAATTATTTCAAACAAGCAGTACCGACAATAGGTTCAAATAATGAAATAATCCTAATGCTAGATGACAAAAATGCATACGAATATCTCAGCAATAACAGAGGTGATTGTCTCACTGATTTAAAGAATCAAATTGTAAACAAAATAGGAAAAAGTGTAGAAGTTGTTGTAAAACAAAATACAGAAAATGTGGCAGCACAAGAAGCTGTTATTGATATTACAAAATTGATAAATATGGATATAGAAGAAGAGCAGATGTAACCACAATTTGCTCTGGATTAATGTAGCGTTAATTTAATAATCATAATATAGTTAATATCTAATGCAACAGTATCAATAATGGTAAAAGGTTACAACAAACTTTTAATAAAGTATAGACAAAATGAAAAAAAATTAATACAATAAAAATATTGTATTAATGAAAAGTAATTAATAAAAAAGCATTAAATATAATGCGTATAGGAGGAACAAAGAATGGCAAGAAGAGGTGGATTTCCAGGTGGAATGCCAGGAAACATGAATAATATTATGAAACAGGCACAGAAAATGCAGAAGCAGATGGCAGAAGCACAGCAAGCCTTAGAAGAAAAAGAACATACAGCAAAAGCAGGCGGTGGAGCTGTAGAAGTAACAGTTAATGGTAAACATGAAATTGTTAGCGTAAAATTAGCTGAAGAAGTTGTTGATCCAGATGATATTGAAATGCTTCAGGATTTAATAATTGCTGCAACAAACGAAGCAATGAGAATGGTTGATGAAGATTCACAACAAACAATGTCTAAATTTACAGGTGGATTAGGCCTAGGATTCTAATATGGAATACTATAGCAAAGAAATAACAAAGCTTATAGAAGCTCTATCAGGATTACCTGGGATTGGTAGTAAGACAGCTCAAAGACTTGCTTTTCATATATTAAATATGCCAGAAGAGCAAGTGCAAAATCTTTCGAGCTCCATAATAAACGCAAAAAGAAATGTAAAATATTGTAAAGAATGTTTTACTTTGACAGATGAAGAAATATGTCCGATTTGCAAGGATGCCAAAAGAGATCATTCAACAATAATGGTTGTTGAAAACACCCGAGATTTAGGAGCATACGAAAAAACAGGTAAGTACAATGGTGTTTATCATGTTTTACACGGAGCAATATCTCCGATGTTAGGAATAGGTCCCCAAGACATTAAATTGAAAGAATTAATGACACGTTTGCAAAAAGATGTAAAAGAAGTCATAATAGCGACAAATTCAAGCCTTGAAGGTGAAACAACAGCTATGTATATTAGTAAACTCATAAAGCCTACTGGAATAAAAGTAAGTAGAATTGCAAGTGGTGTTCCAGTAGGAGGAGACTTAGAATACATAGATGAAGTGACTTTATTACGCGCGTTAGAGGGTAGAACAACATTATAATCCAACTCCAAAAAATATATGATGTTAAACGTTACATTTAAACAGTAAGTATAACATCGCGTATAAAAATAATGTTTTATTTTAACTACACAAAACCGGAAAATATAGTTGCAATAAAAAAGTAAAAAAAGATTTGACAATAAAATCCTAGGTGCATAAAAATTCATGTTCTAGTAACTAAGAAAGTTATTATGTAAGCTTGAATTAATTGTGTGCCTGGGATAATATTGTTATTAGGGAAAAACAAAATGTGAGGGGAAAAATGGCTATTAAGAGTGAGTTCAAAAGAATAGAAACAAATGAAGATATAATTGAAAAAAAAGTTCGAGAACACAAAAATAAAATATTTAGACGAATAGTTGCAATTGCTTTGGTGATTACATGTTGCATAATTCTTTTTGAATTGTTATCATCAATGCGCTCTTATTCAAAATATACCGTCGTCGATTACAGTAAATGTTCAGACACAGGTGCCGCAAAATACGAAAGTTTCAAGGGAAATATTGTAGAGTATAGTAATGATGGGGCTAACTGCAAAACATCATCAGGAGATTTAGTCTGGAATCAGGCTTATACAATGACAACTCCGGTAGTTACAAAATGTAAAGATTATATGGCAATTTACGACAAAGGTGGAACAAAAATTGTTCTTCTTAATGAGGGCGGCTTAGTAGAAAATTTAGATACAACGAAGCCTATACAAAAGGTAAAAGTAGCGGCTCAGGGAAGTATTGCAATAATCCAAAAAAGTGGAACAGAATATGATGTCAAATTATACGATAAAAAAGGTAAAGAGTTGGCAGGTGGAGAATACCACGGCAATAGAGGTGGCTTCCCGATTGATATAGCGATATCAATGGATGCAAAAAAAATGGCAGTTTCATTAATAGACATAAATAAAGGAAAAGTAGATACAACTTTGAATTTTTACAATTTTGACACGGTAGGCCAAAATAAAATAGATAATAACGTAGGTTCATTCTCATACAATAATACAGTTGTACCTGAGATATATTATTCGTCTAATAATTCAATGGTTGCAATAGCCGATAATGCTATATATCAATTTTCCGAAACAGATACACCGAAACTCAAAAGAAAAATAGAAATAAAAGAAAACATTAGAAGTGTTTTTTACAATGAAAAGTATGTTGGTGTCGTAACAGAAAATAATGCTGAAAAAAGTGAGAAAAAGCATATCGTTGTTTATGATAAAAACGGTAAAATTGCAATGGAAAATAACACATCTCTTGCTTATGATACAGTAGAGATTTTAGATAACAATGAAATATGTTTAAAGAACAATTCAGAGTGTGAAATTTATACAATGTATAGTATAAGAAAATTTAAAGGAAAATTTGACCAGGAAATATATAAAGTATTTACAAGAGGATCATCCCGTAAATATGTTTTTATAGCGAAAGGCGAGATGCAAGAAGTCAAACTGTATTAATTGTATTAATATATATTACAATATAACGTGTGTCCAATACTGCATAAAACGAAATTGGTAGCATAAAAACGAGATTAATATTGCGATTATAAGATTAATATTGCAATTATGAGATTAATATTGCAATTATAAGATTAATATTATAATGTATAATCAAATATATAATGCGTGTAAAAAAATTTGTGAAATTTCATAATGAATGTGAAGAAGTTGAAGCGCTAAGAAGAATAAAAAACTTTATGGCGCTTCAAACTTATAAAAAAGATTACATAATAAATCATAGGATAATAAAAAAGCAATCTAACAATCCCATAACATCAACCCCAACCAGTCTCAACATCTTCAACCAATCCCAATAATCTCAACCAACTTCAATAACTTCAGCCATTCCCAATAATCTCAACAAACTTCAACCAACCTCAATAATTTCAGCCAATCTCAACAATCTCAGTCAACTTCAACCTCAATAACTTCAACCAATCTCAACAATCTCAACCAACTTCAACCCCAACCAATCCCATAAGCCAGTAAAGGAATGCAATAAGTAATAAATAGATTGTAGAAAAGGTTGAAAAGCGAAAAAAGTAAAGTAAATGTTAATTGAAATACGACTTTTTCATGGGCATAATATAGAATAATATAAAATAATAATATAAAAAATAAAAATTAATAAAAAAGTAAAAAAACATGTTGACATAAGATACAAAAGATGATATTATAATTGAGCTGACAGCGAAGAGCTCACAAGCAAAGGAAACTTAAGCATAAAAGTTAAAGTAGATATACGGAAGTAGATATATATATGGAAGCATGTGCTTGGGGTTGTGAGAAAAACTTCGACAGTCATCTTTCGTCAATTGCCTATATAAACATTAATAAGCGATTGATAATCATTTGTTTTTTGTTTTAAATATTCGATTATT
>Ga0256405_10000994_pt1 | contig 84846 bp, 47 predicted proteins | sample RumenRJG_02DNA_FD_189096 | JGI IMG/M metagenome (GOLD analysis project Ga0256405, IMG submission 189096) | Bovine rumen microbial communities from Lethbridge, Alberta, Canada - RJG_02 | ecosystem: Host-associated > Mammals > Digestive system > Stomach > Rumen | place: Canada: Alberta... | reverse complement strand
GATTCTACTCTCCGAGAATCGCATATTTTGGAAAAACTGCAAAAACGCCGCCGCCTGAAACCATCGAATTCTCAGAACACGCAAAAAGAGGATGTATCGCGAAAAATCGAATTATGATACACCCTCGTACCATCGCATAGGGAATAGTGCGACGAGATGCGAGAAGGGCTTTGCGCCGCATTAACTGGGAGGGCCGCTGCCCTCAGCGGCCAAGAGCGAGCCAGAGAAAACTAATGAACGGCTAAGCGGCGAAAAGTTAGTATAGCGTATTTCTTCGCGCACATTCTTATGCGGCGGACGGGCCGCGCTGCAGCGGCCAAGAGCGAGTCGGTAAATCTTACGTGCTGTAAGCGGCGATAAATTAGTATCGCGTATTTCTTCGCGCACATTCTTATGCGGCGGACGGCCGCTGAGGGCAGCGGCCCTCCCAGCTAACGCCACGCATTATTGAGAAAGATTTCCTCGTACACAAGTTCTCATTCCTCTGTACTGCCAATATAACTTCGCAGTCCGAAACGACGGCGATTTTCCTGCTTATTGGAAAAGTCATTCCCCACACTTCGAAAAAACCTTCCGCATGAGCGGATTTTTATCTCCAGATGTAGATTTTTTGCGATATTTGTTTGTACTATTTGTTGTATTTCCTATATTCGCAGCAGACTAATACCTATTCAATTAATTAATAAGGAAAACAACTACGATTCCAGAGCCATAAAGTATCCATCAGGTAAATACGCGACCGACCATGAAGCAAGCATTAATGCAAATATCAAGAGCCAACATGAGAGCGGCGAAGGCGCGGGCCGGAACCTCGGCATTAGCTGCGCCGGCCATCGCTGCTATGGCTGTCATGGCAGCGATGATAATGTCGGCCGTGCTCCCCACAGCGGCTGAGGCGCAGAACAACAGTTACAACTACATCGCCTCGGAGACAATGCTCAACGATGAGGGTACGCGCAAAGCCGTTTCCGTACAATACTTCGACGGGCTCGGACGACCGGAGCTCACTGTTTCCAATGCTCTGAACGCACAAGGGCAGTTTCTCCATTCTGCCGTCAGATATGATGCGCTCTCCAGAGTAGTAGAGGAATGGCTGCCGACGCCCGTGACAAACGCTCCCGAATACATAATGCCCGACGTGGTTATGAAAGCTGCGATACAAACGCACCAGGGGGACAGTGTGCCGTACACGAGCTATGCATACGACGCTCTCGGCAGAATCCTCTCCTCCCGAAGGCCCGGGGCACAATGGGCCGGTAAACGCGCTGCCTATGTACATAGAGCCAATATCCTTTACAACTGTATAAACCGATATCGTGCGGACGAAAGCGGCAGCGGCATCCACTGCGACGGCTATATCAATACAGGGACGCTGAAAGAAGAGACTGCGATAGACGAGGACGGCAAAAAGACGACCGTCTACTACAACATCTACGGGCAGAAGATACTCGAGAGGAGAGCAGACCGCAACGATACCTATTTCGTATACGACGAAAGGGGGCTGCTCCGGTTCGTCCTCACTCCCATGTATCAGAAAAATGCAGACCTTGACAAATACGCCTATGAATACCGATACGACGCCCTCTCGAGATGTGTGTACAAGAAATTGCCCGGGTGCAAGCCCGTAAGATACTGGTACGACAATGCCGACAGGGTCGCCTTTGTGCAGGACGGCGAACTGCTCGACAAACAGCAGTGCCGCTTCTTCCTTTACGATCGCTTCGGGAGGCCGGTAATGCAAGGGCTGTGCATTAACCCTCCTTGCAATGTAACGTCCGCAGTTGCCGAGTTCCGCAAGGTCGAAGACTGGCAGGACGGCTCGGGATATGTTGCTGACATCATGCTCATATCCCCTGTAATAGAGAAAATCAGCTACTACGACAACTATGAATGCCTCTCCACGGAGGCTTTCGCCAAATGTCCCGACTTACAGAGGCTCCGCAATGATGATGCAGTCTGCGCCACGGGGATGACCACGGGATGCATAGAATACACCACCGACCATAGGCCCCTCTTCTCCGTATTTTATTACGATACCAAGGAAAGAATCTGCGACGTAAGGCAAAGCGGATTGGACGGCAAACAGCTCCGGACACGCACCGCCTACAGCTTTACCGGCAAGCCGTTGCGTGTAGTCTACGAGCTTAGGGACGGAGGGCGCACGGACACTCTGACATGCCGTTACTCCTACAGCCCGAGCGGAAGCGAAGCCCTCACCGATGCATATATATCGCTCAACGGAGCTGCACCTCGAAAAGTAAAGAAACTCGAATATGACGACTGGGGCAGGATTACGGCCAACACTCTGCCCGAGAAAGCCGGTAAACTCACGTACTCATATGATATAAGAGACCATGTTACTTATATCACAGGAACGGGAATGGAGCAAGGCATAGGTTATGACGGTCTGGCCAATGGAAACATCCGGTACGTCAGCAACTCTTACAATATCTATCCGAATGACGGCGATTACGGTGACCTCTCCCCTCTACCGCTATTTGACTACTACGAGTACGACGACATGAACAGGCTCGTATCTTCCAAAGCGTACTTCAGTAAACGATGCCGAGACGAGGAAACTACATATGATGAAAACGGGAATATTCTCACGCTCAAAAGGTCCGGGCAAGGACACGAATACGGCTACCTCAGAGAGATAGACAACCTGACTTACTCCTACGACGGTAACCGCCTAATAAGAGTCTCCGATACGGACGGTGCAGCCGTGTTCGCCGGTTCATTTGACTTTAAGCCCTCCGGCAGTGCGGACTTATATCTTTACAACTCCAACGGGGCTATGACCCGAGACCCGAACAAAGGAATGTCGATAGAGTATGCTGATAACGGCACGCCGCGAACGATAAGGTTTGACAACGGCAACAGCATAAGTTACACATACGGCGCCGACGGAGTGAAGCTCAAGACCGAATGGACTTCGAGGGGCGATGCTTTCAGACACAAGGCCGGCACGACGACGGGTGGCGGCGCAGCGGCTGTTCCGGCCGCGACAAACAGCGAGGAGACGTTCGGGCCGTTCGTATATATCGACGGGAGGCTCGCAGAGGTGCGCTTCGACGACGGATATTGCACCATTGACAGCAGCGGCAGGGCGGACTACCATTACTTTGTGAGGGACTATATGGGAAGCGTATGCGTCGTGACCGATGATGAGGGGAATATCGAACAGCAGAACGCATACTACGCATGGGGCGGCACCTACAGCGCCATGTCCGTCAACCCCTCTCTCCAGGACCGCAAGTACAGCGACAAGCCCTTCGACCGCCGGCACGGCCTGGACCTCTACGACTACGGCGCGCGAAGGTACGACCCCGCACTCGCCAGATGGACATCCCCCGACCCGCTCTGCGAAAACTACTACAATATCTCACCATACGCATTCTGCCACGATAACCCTGTAAATAGAATAGACATGGACGGGATGGCAGATTTTTGGGTTAATGGAAGAGTCATTGGTAATGACGGAGTTATCGATCAAAAAATTTTAGTCATCAGAACAGAAGCTCTTACGCCAAAAGAAGTGAAGGAGACTGTGAATTTTATCAAAACCTATACTGGCAATGCAGAAGCGTTTAAAACAAATGGAATAGCGTATAATAATTCCATTGCAATTGAACCTTCAATCGACAATCGAAGAGCAATGATAATGGAAATCAGTAAAGATAATGGTAAAGGAGGAAAGGTTGATGCAAATAATATGGAATATGGAGGTTTCATACAGAATGGTCGTGTTGTATTGGCAAAACATGGTTCTATTGCCAATCCCAAAACAAAAAAGACTGCAAATATAAAATTACCATTTGGCGTTTCTACGTTTCATAGTCACCCAAGTGGAAATATAGTAGATTTTCCACCTGTCAATTCAATAGGAGGGACGACTACATATTCTTATAATCAACCTCCATCTCAAGAGGATATAAAGAATGCGGGAACAAACACTCATTATGTCTTTGGACGCGGAAATGCCACTGTATATGTTTATACATTTGAAGGACTTCAAGCAATTATTCCTATGAAATTTTTTATAAATCCCAAAAGGTTAAAGAAATGAAAGCTACAATATTATTCTGTTTTATATATTTTTGTTCGTTTGCAAATGCCCATATGGGTAATAATCAATTGAACAATATGATAAACGAGAGTTTGCTCTCTTATATTGACAGGCAAGTGGGCTTATCCGGTGAGGCTGCAAATAATCGCGAAAATAAAACTATATACATCTGTGTAGACAATTACCCTCTCAATTTTTCCTTTTCAGAGGAAATATCGAAGAAGAATGTAAGATTCGTGAGCCTGCAAAACCCGGCGATGCAGAAGACGTTCAAAAGAAACAGGATATACAGATTCTGCTTTACTGAAACAACATTAGAGCGAAATCAACTAAGAATTACGGTGTCAAGCAGGAATGTTTCTATTCCCAAGAGAAACCATATTAATGTCGCAATAGTTGATTGGGGTACTTTTGTTTATGAGTTCTCTTGCGACAAACAGGAATGGGAGCTAAAAGAAAGTACTTTCGGAGGAGTATAATAATAAAAGCAGATGAGTGATGTAAAGAAAAAGAATGGATTAATATCAGAAACACTTGGTACAAGCCAATGTAGGCAGACTATCAAACAGTGGTTCGCAATTTTACTTCAAAAATGAGAATAAAGAGTATTTGTTTCTTCCTTCTTTTGCTGACATTCTCTGCATGTCAACAAAAGAAGAATATATTATCATGTTATATTTCTTCGATCAGGCCATACGGTGTTGGAGTTAGGTGTTCCAGCTGGCAAGGAGATCTGAAGCTGAACGCCATAATAAGAAATGATAATGATAAAACCATTTATTTCCCTCTAAGTATAGCCGTAAAAGAAGAAGAGGAAAAAAACGAATCGTTACCTACCTTGTCATTTTGGTATAAAGGGAAACCACTTGAGCACATTTCCCTACTTATGCTGGAAGACAGTTGTTCTATCCCGCCTCACAAGTCGGCTACGCTGGAGATTCTCGTAGCTAAAGGAGTAAAGAATCCGTCCATAGTAAGTACAGCGGGAGAACAAAAAAAATTGAAAATAAAAGACTTTAAAATAAGGTACCACGTAGAAGACCCTGCTCTTTTTACCAGAGATAATCTGTGCGATAGTCTGACGTTTATCACTTACCCAAGCATAGTACATGATGAATCTGTATTGATAGACAGTGTATACCCTTTAAAATAATACCGCTATGTCGACAAAAAAACCAATAACAAATGAGCGTTCCGGAAAAACTCCATTATGGTTGTGGCTGTTATTGCCCGCAATTCTTATGCTGGCATTACTTGCTTTTTCCGCTTATAATAGGACAGACAAATACAACACGGAACGCAGCAACTGGGCAGATAACGGGAAAGCATTCATTAAGGCTTATAACAAGAAAAAATTCGGCTGTTCACAGCCAATCATTATTATTTTCGACAGAAGCTTTCCCGACACATTAAGAATCACCCACCAAATGAGACACGAAATAAGCTACCGTGCATATACAGATGGAATAGATGGAGGGCCTATATCAGTTTATATTGTCGAAAAGAGTGATTACCCCTCACTGCGCGATACGCGACTGAATTTTCAAAGGTATTTTACCGATGATTTGAGAAAAGCAGGATTTAAAGAAATAATAAGGTTAAACGACTCTGTTTACGTCTCTGAAATCAAGCTCTTCGAAGACGCAAATTATACAGCAGGTCCGCTGGTAAAAAAAGGTGAGGCAACAAACAAATGGACGAAGAGAATGTTTGGTGACAGATATGGTCTAAAATATGACAGTGCTTATTATGCAATAGGCTACCTCTACTATAAGAAATGGATATACCGCATCTGTAGGTCTGGGACAGATACTGTGGGGCTAAGAAAGAAAGTTTCGGACCTTCGGAATTCTTTCGATTTCTCAGAGACACGTCTTAAGGAACCGACATTCCGACCTTGGGAGGCCGTGGCGATAACTTCAGCAATATCGCTACTGCTATTGGCGTGTCTGTTGGCCGGCTATTGGCGCGTGAGGCGCTCTTTCCAAAGCAGAGCCGCGAAAGTGGTTTACCTCCTGCATGTGTTATGCCTATTCGTTGTTCTTGCCGTCTTTCTTTCCCTGCCGGACATCTGCTTCACATCGTGGATGCGGGGAGGGTTGCTGTGTTTGCTTTTCACTTGCCTCGGGATAGGGATACTATTGTCCATGTTCCGCAAGGCATTACTTAAACGCTAAATACAAACGCCGACAAAGTAAAATTCTTCCGACCATGAAGCAACGGGCATTAATGCAAACGGTAAAGACGGGAGCCGGCACGACGACGGGAGGCTGCGCAGCGGCTGTTCCGACCGCGACAAACAGCGAGGAGACGTTCGGGCCGTTCGTATATATCGACGGGAGGCTCGCAGAGGTGCGCTTCGACGACGGTTATTGCACCATTGACAGCAGCGGCAGAACGGACTACCATTACTTTGTGAGGGACTATATGGGAAGCGTATGCGTCGTGACCGATGATGAGGGGAACATCGAGCAGCAGAACGCATACTACGCATGGGGCGGTATCTACAGCGCTATGTCCGTCAATCCCTCTCTCCAGGACCGCAAGTACAGCGGCAAGCCCTTCGACCGCCGGCACGGCCTGGACCTCTACGACTACGGTGCGCGAAGGTACGACCCCGCACTCGCCAGATGGACATCCCCCGACCCGCTCTGCGAATACTACTACAACATTTCGCCGTACGCATTTGTCAACAACAACCCTCAAAGATACATCGACCCGGACGGGCGGGAAGTAAAAGCCGTATTTAATAGAGAAACACATAAGTTATATATTTTAGATTTAGACTTCTACAATAAAGCACTTCCAACAGTATGGGTTTCTGCAAAAGATTATCATTTAGGAGGAATAAGAGATAAAGACGGCAATTTAACCCACAACCAAGTATTAATAATAAATAATGTCTTTTCCGGAGGTCGGGTAGAAAACGGAAAAATTGTGAGAGATGTGGACGATAGTCGTCAGTTAGCAATACCTAATGCAAAATACGACATAGTAGACAATAATGCAGATACAAGACATACAGGATGGTTCAGATTGGACCGACAAGACGACAGCCGATATAATGATAAAGATGATGTTACAGGTAGAGATGGCTATAGATTTCATTTAGGAGGCCTAAGTTGGGGTTGCGTAACTGTTGATAAAACGCAAGATGGAGCACAAACAGGTTGGGACGTTATTACCTCAATATTAAACTCTACTAGCACTAATACTGTTTCTGAGAAAAGAGGTATGCAATGGCTAAATCCTTTCTCCAAATTAACCAGATACGGTACTATGGAGATTAAGGGAAAGGATAAAATACCTTTTAAAAAAGAGTAGGAATTTAAAAAGAGTAGGAATGAAAGCTATGAATAAAAAATCTGCCAAAAGAATATTATTGTTTTTTGTTCTGTCGGTTTGTCTTGTACTGTTTCTACTATGGATTGACCTTGTTAGAGATACAGGAGATAGAAATGTCAATGGGATTTATGTCTCTGAATCATTAATCATTGTTGCGCAAGAACAAAATGTAGATTATTGTAAGTTACTGAATAAGGCAATTGAAGGTAATGACGACGCAATAAAGCAATTAGCATTGCTGAAGATTTATGACGGTGCAGGTTATGACCATAGCGCAGTTATTGTTGATTTGATCAAACTTATTGGGGAGAACAAATTTATTTATTCACTCACAAGCATAAACAACGAAAAGAAAAAATGGATCAAAAAAGATATCGAAGCCGGATTGGAATATAGTAATAATCCGGAATTACAAACACTGACATTCAAAGAAGCCTTCCCTAAGATATATGAATTTTTAAACTAACTATGGCCTGCTATTAAATAAATAATTCTGAGGCCCCTGCATAACTTTTGGAAGAAGTATTTGCAGAGGCCTCATTTTGACACAGCCAGGTAAGGTGAGAGAGCGGAGGTACCCCTATCTACTATATAATTTACCGTAGGAAAGGTTTCGCCCCATCATGTACGGATAATCGCCCTTCAGCAGATGCGTCATACGGGACAGCGACAGTCCGTGCTGCGCGCCGTTTGTCAGAGGGCGTATCTTAATGGAAGAGCTGCTTGGGGTCGATGGCTACGAAGCCGCCGCGCTCGGTGGTCATGCTCACATTGATGTCGGCCCACTCCGTGGGGAAGCCGTCGGCCGTATAACGCGAGAAGAACACCTTAAACTTGTGCAGGCCGGCGGAGAGCGCCTTGCTGCCGCCGCCGTGGAGGGAGTGGCGCACACGGAGCGCGCGATTGTCCACCACGAGCTCATCGTCTACCCACACCTCGCCATTGTCGGAGAGGAAGTAGTAGATGCCGTCGGCGGGCACATTGACATAGCCCTCGGCAATGGCAGCGTAGTCCTTGTCGCCATACTCGCCGCGGTAGATGTGGCGGAGCGAAGGAGCGACATCCTCATGCCAGTCGGTGACTCCGGCCATTTCGGCCGAGGAGTAATAGGTGCCGGCAGCCGAACGCAGTTTAAGTCCGGGAGCAGGAGTAGCGGCGGGCTTGACGGCGGGCGAGAGGGCCTCCTTGTTGACGTGGATGGTGCGCACGGCGCTCATGAAGCCGGAGGGCAGCACGGTGCGTATCTTGAGGACGGTGCTCTCGGTGAACTTGAGCGGCGAGGTGTACTCGGCAGAGGTGGCCGTCGGCTCGCTGCCGTCGGTGGTGTAGACCATCCGCTCGGGGCGTGTGGTGTGGAAGTTGAGGACAGCCTGGTCGGTGAAGGCTTCGCGGTCGAACGAGATGCCGTCCTGCTCGGGAAGAGGAATGTGGAAATTGACATCGTGCAGGTGCATTCTCACGGCGGCATCATTGTCCACGCGGCCGGCGAAGGCGGAGAAGTCCTTGTTCTCGCTGTTGGTCCATCCCACCTCGGAGATGGCGAGGATGCGCGGGTAGAGGTCGTAGTCCTGACGCTCCTTGTCGGCGATATATTCGGCCCAGAGATTACCCTGCACGCCGAGAACATACTTGCCCATGCCTTTGTCGGAGATGCTGGCGGGCACGGGGTTGTAGGCGTAGGTCTTGGAGAGCGGTGCATAGCCGCCGATGGACACGGGCTCGATGTGTGTGTCGCCCTGATAGTAGTCGAGGTAGCATCCGCCGGTGGAGGGCGTCATGATAACCTCGTGGCCGGCATTGGCAGCGGCGATACCGCCCTCCTCACCGCGCCAGGACATTACGATGGCGGTCTTGTTGAGATTGCCGCCCTCGAGGATCTCGTCCCATCCGATGATGCTCTTGCCGTAGCGGCCTATGTACTTCTCCATGCGGGCTATGATGTAGCTCTGGAGCTGCGCCTCACGGCTGCGACCCTTCTCGGCCTTGAGTCCGAGGGAGTCGGCGAGGTGCTGGCAGAGGGGACACTTGGCCCACTCCTGACGCGGGGCCTCATCGCCGCCGATGTGGAAGTACTTGCTGGGGAAGATCTTCACCAGTTCGTCCACGACATCCTCGAGGAAGCGGAAGGTGGTCTCTTTGCCAGGGCACATCACGATCGGTTCCACACCCCATGTAGAGCGTGTCTTGACCTGCTCGCCGCGGCATGAGAGCCAGGGATAGGAAGCGATGGCAGCCAGCTCGTGGCCGGGCATCTCAAATTCGGGCACGATGTTGATGTAACGGTCGGCGGCATACTGGACAAGGTCCTTGAGCTGCTCCTGCGTGTAGAATCCGCCGTAGCGGCCGTTCTCTGTGTCGCGCCATGCGCCTACCTCGGTGAGCTTGGGATATTTCTTGATCTCCACTCTCCAGCCCTGGTCCTCGGTGAGATGGAGGTGCAGATTGTTGATCTTATAGAGCGAGAGGACGTCGATCTGGTGCTTCAGTTCGTCGATGGTAAAGAAGTGGCGGCACACATCGATGAGTGTGCCACGGTAGGCGAAGCGCGGGCTGTCGTTGATGGTGCAAGCGGGCGCCTTCCAGGCTATGCCGCTGACGGTCGTGGGGCTCTCCACCTGCGGCGGGAGGAGCTGGAGGAAGGTCTGCGCGGCGTTCCAGAGGCCGTGAGGCGTAGACGCTTCGGCCCTGACCATCTCAGGGGTAACGGTAAGGGTGTAGGCTTCGTCGCCCTTGATCTTCTTGTTGATAACGAAGGAGATGGCGCCCTTGCCGCCCTTGCGGGAGACGGGGATGTTGTAGCCCGTGGCGCGGCTGAGCTTGTCGGAGAGGATGCGGGCGACACTCGGCGCCTTGGGGGCGGAGACGCGTGTGCCGGAGGTAACGGTGAAGAAACCGGTACCCTCGGTCAGGCTCTGCGGCGCGGGGATGATGTTAAAGTTCCGTGGCTCGCCGGCGCGGAGACCGACGGCGACCGACGCGAATAGCAGCGTGGCGGTCAAAAATGTTCTGATGTTCATGTAGCGGAATAGTGTTGTATTGTAATTTATATTATCTCTGTCAGCCCCGCATCGTCGTGGCGGAGGTCAAAAGACGGAAGGCGCCGGCGGTCTCAGCTCTCGGCCCAGTTGCTGCGGTCCAGCTGGCGATAGCCTATGGCCTCGGCGATGTGGTCGGCGGCAATATTTTCGGCGCCTGCGAGGTCGGCAATGGTACGGGCCACCTTGAGGATGCGGCTATAGGCACGCGCCGAGAGGGACAGGCGCTCCATGGCGACACGCAGCATCTCGAGGCCGCGCTCGTCGGGCGTGGCGTAGCGGTGTATGAGGCGCTCGGTCATCTGCGCGTTGCAGTGGATGCCGCGCTCTGAGCTGAAGCGCTCCGTCTGGCGGGCGCGGGCTGCGATGACCCGTTCGCGGATGGCCGCGGACGGTTCGCCGGGCGCGGCCGAGGCAAGATGGCTGAACGGCAACGGGGACACCTCACACTGCACATCGATGCGGTCCAGCAGCGGGGCGGAGATGCGGTTGAGGTAGCGTTGTATCTGCCACGGCGTGCAGTGGCACTCATGGCTGGGGTCGTTGTGGTAGCCGCAGGGACACGGGTTCATCGAGGCCACCAGCATGAAGGAGCACGGCAGGGTGATGTTGTAACGAGTGCGGGTGATGGTGACACGGCGGTCCTCCAGCGGCTGGCGCAGGGTCTCGAGGGCGGTGCGGCTGAACTCGGGCAGCTCGTCGAGGAAGAGCACGCCGTTGTGAGCCAAGCTGATCTCGCCTGGCATGAAGCTCACTCCGCCGCCGATAAGAGCCACGTCCGAGATGGTGTGGTGGGGAGAGCGGAACGGCCGTGTGCGCACCAGCGAGGTGCTGCCGTCGAGAAGGCCCGCCACGGAATAGATCTGCGTGGTCTCAAGGCTCTCGGAGAGCGTGAGCGGCGGGAGAATGGTGGGCAGACGCTGCGCCATCATCGATTTGCCACAGCCGGGGCTGCCGATGAGCAGGATGTTGTGACCGCCGGCCGCAGCCACCTCGAGCGCGCGGCGCACATTCTCCTGGCCTCTCACCTCGGAGAAATCCGTGGCAAAGGTCGTCTGCCCGGCATAAAACTCGCTGCGGGTATCTATCTCCGTGGGCGCGATGTCGCGACGCCCGTTGAGGAAGTCGGCTACCTCGGCGAGAGTGCCGGCGCCGTATACTTTGAGCTTGTTGACCGCAGCGGCTTCGCGCACATTGGCCTGGGGGACGATGAGCCCCCTGAAGCCCTCGCTGCGGGCGTGAATGGCGATAGGGAGAGCCCCGCGCACGGGGCGGAGACTGCCGTCGAGCCCCAGTTCGCCGGTGAACATCATGCCCTCTAAGGCCTCCTTGTTGACCAATCCCTCGGCGGCGAGAATGCCTAAGGCGATGGGCAGGTCATAGCCCGAGCCTTCCTTGTAGATATCGGCCGGGGCGAGGTTGACCACGATGTGGGCGGTGGTATGCTTGAATCCGCTGTTCGAGATAGCCGTGCAGACACGGTAATAGCTCTCTCGGACGGCCTTGTCCGGCAGCCCCACGAGCATGTAGCCCATGCCCTTGGTGATATTGACCTCGGTCTCGACCGTACGGACGTCCAGACCGTTGACAGCTGCGGAGAACAAACGCTGGAGCATGGTGTCAGGGATTGAGATAATGTTGCAGGCGGGCGGCAAGGTCGTTGGAAGCGATGTCGCGCTCGGCCACCTTGCCCCCGGGAGTGATGAGCAGGCAGGAGGGCACATTCTGCACGCCGAAGGCCTGCACCAGCGGCGAGCGCCAAGCCATGCGGTCGCACACGTTATACTGCGGGACGGTGTCGCGGCGCAGGGTGTTGCGGAAGCTGCGCGTGTCGATGTCGAGGCACACGTTGACCAGCGCCAGCCGCACTCCGTAAGGGCGCACCATACGCTTCAGCGAGCGCACCTGCTGGAAGCTGTCGTACTGCCACGTGGCCCAATAGGTGATGAGAAGCCAGCGCCCGCGAAACTGGGAGAGCCTCAAGTCCTTGCCCTCAAAGCTGCGGAAGCGCACCTCCGGTGCCGCAGCGCCCGGCAGCGTGCGCAGGCGCGGCGTGACCGTGGCGGCAAAATCGCGGAGCCGTCTGTCGCCGCGGCGGGCCTGCTGCATTTTCTCTATGAGCGCGATGGTGCCCGGCCCGTCGGCCTTGGGATCGCTGAGAATAAAGCTGCGGAGCACGGCCTCGGCGGCGAGCGTCTCGGGATGGGCGGCGACAAACTTCCGCGCCGCGGCCATCACCTGCGCGCCATGCTTTGTGCTGATGTCGATGTAGAAGTCCGTGAGCAGGTCGTTCTCATCCGTGCCCTTGACACGCGTCCGCGAGAGGTCGTTGGCGTCGGTGGTGAACCTGGCCTTTCGCCCCGGTTCGGCTATCACCTTGCGCTCCGAGAAGTCGGGGTACATGATCGTGTAGACCTCGGGAGCGGTGAGCGTGTGCTCGAAGGAGAATTTGCCGTCGCGGATGTGCAGCGTGTCAAAGAACGTGTCGGAATAAATGAATATATCGGCTGAACGGAGATGTTTGAACTTTCCGTCCAGCCGAAACTTGTTTTTAGGCACCCCGCAGCCCGCCACAAGAATGACGACTGCGAGGTGTATAAAGATGAGGCGGCTAAGCCTGATATGCATTTGTCTGTCGATGCCTATTTAACGAGGCTCTTAAATGTAGCGTCCGTAGCTAATTTAGCAAACTCCAGATCCTTGGCTGCGTAGGAGGCATAAGTGTTGTCCTTGGCGATGGCGTCGCGCAGAGCGCTGATGGCGTCGCTCTTGTTGCCCTGACGGGCGGCGAGGATGGCCTTGAGATAGCTCGTAGTAGCATCGGGCTTGGCGATGGCAGAGAGCGTATTGCCGGCCGATGCATAATCCTTGGCCAGGATCTGTGCGAGGGCTGCGCTGTTGCTCTTCACGCCGGAGAGATACTTGGCGGCGGAAGCGTAGTCGCCCTTGGCGATGCTCAGATTGCCGAGAGCCTCGTTGTAGTTGTCAGCGCCGGTACCCTTGGCCATGTAGCCCTCAGCGGCATTCACGTCACCGTCGAGTAGGGAGAGCATACCGAGATTCATCTCCGTCTCGGGGTTGTAAGCCTTGGCCTGAGAAGCCTTGGAAAGCCAGCTCTTGGCCTGAGCGTAGTCGCCGTTTGCGTAGGCTACAGCGGCGAGGTTGTTGTAAGCGCGATAGTCGGAGGGATAAAGCTCGGCGGTCTTCTTGTAGACCTCGGCCTTCTTGGCATTGTCATCGGAGAATGTGGAATAGTACAGCAGTTCCTCAACGGAGAGCTTGGAGGGATCGCTCTTGTACTGCTCCTCGATCTCATCGTCGCTGCGGCCGATTAGGTCGTAGTTGATAGTCAGACGCGAACGGCGCAGCTGCGGGAGCACCTCATCGGCCAGCTCTCTGAAGGCAGCCGAGATATTCTTGATCTGCTCCTCACGCTGCTGCGGATCCTTGTACATCGAGAGGACGCGGAGGATGACATCCTTGTCCTGGATGTTGGAAGCCTTGACGAGCTCCTGAAATCCGTCCCAGTCCTGAGCGGTGTAGCGCGTGTCTACGTTGGTGTCGATCTTGTTCTTCTTGAGCACCTTGTTGACATAGCCCTTGGTGCTCTTCTCGCGCTGTGCGGCAAGCTTATCATTGAGCTTCACGCCGCCATCGGGCGATGCATAGGCCGAAACCTCAACATTGTTGAGCTCGCGGCGCTCGCCGTCGGCTTTGATCTCGCGCAGAGTCTTGATGAAGTCCTGCACAGAGGTCTTCTTGAGCTCCGAATTGCGGATGTTGGCCTGCTGGATGAGGAAGCGGATGTTGGCCTCCTGCTTCTGCTTGAGCACATGAACGAAGGCATCGGGAGCCACGGCAGGATTGGCCGAAGCGAGGGTACGCTTGAGCAGCGTGCTGGTAGCGATAACGCCGTCGGCCACCTTGACATCGGGGATCTTCACGGCCTTCTTGCCCACCTTGCCGTTGAACTGGAGGACGAGCTCGCTCTTCTGCATGTCGGGTACATAGTCGAACACGCTCTTCATCGTATAGTTGCCACCTACCTTGTAGGAAATGGTCTGATTGTTACCCTCGACCTTCTCGCCCTGGAAGGTAGCGCCCTTGCCCTGCGCCGACCCGCCGGCATAAGTGATGACCGGCGTCACGGTGACTACGGCCTTGCGCTTGAGGTACTTCTGAGGGAAGCGGCCGTTGATGGTAACGTCCACCTTGCCGCCCTTCTCCTCCATGGGTGAGGGAGTGACGGTAAAATTATCGGCGGAGAGCGCGCCCATCTTGCTGCAAGAGCTCAGAGCCGCAATGCCGGCCGTCAGAATAAGGAGATTTAATGTCTTTGACATACTTATCATTGTTTTTGTTTCTGTAATGTTATTGGCAAAGGTAATGATTATTCTGATATTAAGGAATAAAATGGAGCAAAATCATCTCAATCGCGGACAATTCGGGAACTATCGCAGACTAATCGGTGAATGGAGCCGTATGGAAATTCTCCGGCCCCGGGGATTCGCTTGGTAATTCCCCGGTAATTCATTTGGTATTTCAATTGTAATTACCTTGCAAATTCCCTTGGCAATTCCCTTTTAGCTCCCTTGGTAATTCATCCCATAATTCCCTTGGTAATTCCCTTGCAAATTCACTCGTAAATTCCTTCGGTAATTCTTTTGGCAATTCCTTTGGTAATCCCTTTCAGCTCACTTGCAATTCCTCTAATAATTCCCATAGCAATTCCCTAGTTAATTCACTCGTAATTCACTCATAAATTCCTTCGGTAATTTCTTTGGCAATTCCTTTGGCAATTCTCATGTTATTCGGCAACCCGGAATGCTGCCGAATAAGCCGCATCAACTCCGCCGATACAACACAATTTCATAAGTCCTCAATCCCCGACTCCGCCGATATAACTTCGCCACACGTAACAACAGCGCCTTTTCTTTCTTATCTGAAAAGGCATTCCCCTCTCTTCAAAAAACCTTCCGCATACGCCAAAAACTACATAGGACCTGAGGAAAAACGTCTCAAATGTAGTTCTACTCGTCTCAAACATAATTTTAGCCTTTGCGGTGGTCTGATTTTCAGACACTTGTAAAGGGCCCCAAATGGTCATTTTGCCGCGCTATTTCTCATGCGGAATGCGGCCGCTGAGGGCAGCGGCCCTCCCAGTTATTCCTCGCGCACTTTACTAACTTAGCGTTCTTCCCACTGCCGCGCTGAAGCGATCAGCTTGTTTTCCTCTCCTACTTTACCAACTTCGCGTACTTCCTCCGACCACGCTGAAACAATTCCCCTGCCTACCTCTCCCACTTTACCAACTTCGCGTAATTCCACCGGCCACGCTGAAGCGCCGCTAACAGCTAAGCAACGACACTTCAACATTTTCCTCGCCCACTGGCCTTTCCCGCTGCGGAGCATTTCCGCAGGCCGAGCGCTTCTCCACGCGAGGCCAAGGCACACAATAATAATGATCAATACTCACAAAGCAGCGGAGAATTTACCCTAAAACTTCGGTCATGCGCGCAAAATGATTCTCCGCCACACACAGAAAAGCCCTGCGGAACGGGAGTTCCACAGGGCTAACTCAACAATTATATATATAAAGTTATGTTCTGCTTAATCGCGGGGCATTACTTAACCTCTCCGGCAGCCACTTCCTTGACGGGCTCGCCCTTGCGGCTGCGCAGCTTTACCATTACCTTGTAGGCGATAGGCGATGCGATGAAGAGCGAGGAGAGTGTGCCGACCACAACGCCGAGGATCATGGCGAAGGAGAACGAACGGATGCTCTCGCCTCCGAAGAAGAAGATGCAGAGCAGTACGACGAGGGTCGTGGACGAGGTGTTGATTGTACGGCCGAGCGTGCTGTTGAGGGCGTCGTTGTAGAGGCGGTAGATGTCGCGCTTGGGATAGAGCTTGAAGTACTCGCGCACCCTGTCGAAGATCACCACCTTATCGTTGATGGAGTAACCGATACAGGTAAGCACGGCGGCGATGAACGTCTGGTCCACCTCGAGCGAGAAGGGCACCCAGCCCCAGCAGAGGGAGTACATGCCGATGATGATCAATGTATCGATGGTAAGGGCGATGACCGAACCGAGAGAGTAGGCCACGTTGTGGAAGCGGGCGAGGATGTAGAGGAAGATGGCGATCAGGGCGAGAACCACGCTCCAGATAGCGCCGTAGGTCACATCCTTGGCGACGGACGGGCCGACCTTCTGGGAGCTGATGATGGAGCCGCCCTTGCGGTTGTCGCGGTCCACGAAGCGCTTGAGCGTCACGTCCTTGGCCAGCAGATTGCCCTTGTATAGGGCGTTGTAGATAAACTTCTCAACCTCTGCATCCACATCGTCCGACTCTTCGTCGATGCGATAGTTGCTCGAGATACGCAGTGTCTTGCCGTCGGTACCGAGGGAGATGGCCGAGACATTGGCCTTGTCGCCCATTTCCTTCTGGAGCAGGTCGCGCACCTGTTCGGGCGTTACCTTCTCCTCAAACTGCACCACAAAGTTGCGACCACCGGTGAAGTCGATGCCCTTGCTCAGGCCGCGGATGGCGAAGGAGATGAGGGATGCGACGAGGACGATGCCGAAGCCCATGGCGACCTTCTTTGAGGCGTGCAGAATGTTGTAATTCGGCGAGCGCATGATGTTCTCCGACCACTTGGTGGTGAAGGTGAGGCCGAGCCACTTGTCGCGGTTCATGAAGTGCTCGTAGACAAGGCGTGTGATCCAAACAGCGGTGAAGAACGAAGCGAGGAGGCCGATGATAAGGGTCGTGGCGAATCCACGGATAGGTCCTGTACCGAAGTTGAAGAGGATGATACCTGTGATGATAGAGGTGAGGTTGGAGTCGAAGATAGCTGAGAAGGCGTGCTTGTAGCCCTCGGCGAGAGCGGTGCGCACCTGTTTGCCGGCGCGGAGCTCCTCCTTGGTGCGCTCATAGATAAGCACGTTGGCGTCGACAGCCATACCGAGCGAGAGCACCATACCGGCGATACCGGACATGGTGAGCGCCGCCTGGAAGGAGGTCAGAACACCGAAGGTAAAGAAGAAGTTGAGCAGCAGAGCGCCGTTGGCCACCATACCGGGGATGAAACCGTAGATGAGGCACATGTAAATCATAAGGAGGATGAAGGCCACGATACAAGCGGTGAAGCCCTGAACGATGGACTCCTGACCGAGCGTAGGACCAACGATGTCCTCCTGCACGATGTGGGCGGGAGCGGGCATCTTACCGCTCTGGAGCACATTGGCAAGGTCCTTGGTATCCTCTGCGGTGAAGTGGCCGGTGATCTGCGACTGTCCGCCGTCGATCTCGTTCTCCACATTGGGCGCACTGTATACGAATCCGTCAAGCACGATGGCTATGGCGTGGTCCTTGTTCTTCTTGGTGATGGCAGCCCAGCGGCGTGCACCGTCGGTGTTCATCGACATGCTGACGCAGGGGCGGTGGAACTGGTCGTAGTCGTCCTTGGCTGTGGTGATCACGTCGCCCTCCAGGGGTGCACGGCCGTTGCGCTCTGTCACACGCAGGGCGTAGAGCTCAAAGACTTCCTGAGTGGAGCTTACCTCGGAGGGCTTCACACCCCAGCAGAGCTTGAGGTCCTTGGGGAGGATCTGCGAGGCTTCCTTAGAGGTGAGCATCTTCATCACCTCGGCGGTATCGCGCGTGAGCACATAGCCCACGACGCATCCGCGGTCGCCCTGAGCGGGCTGAATGCGGGAGAAGAGCGGGTGGAGCTTCTGCTGCTGAGCCTCGTCGGCTGCGGCGGCTTTAGCGCCGGCCTTCTCGGAGGCCTTCATGCTCTTGAGCGCTGCGGCAGCATTAACGGCCTTGGCGGTATCCTTGGCAGCGGTCTTGGTGCTGTCCTTGGCGGTCTTGGTGTCCTTGTCCTCGCCACCCTTCTTGGTGGAAGAGAGCGCTGCGAGCTTGCTGTCGACCTGCGAGAGGTAGGGAACGATCACTTTGCCGTCGTAAGTCTCCCAGAACTCGAGGTTGGCGCTACCCTGGAGCAACTTCCTCACACGGTCGGGCTCCTTGATACCCGGCATCTCGACGAGGATACGACCCATCTGGCCGGTGAGCGTCTGGATGTTGGGCTGAGCCACACCGAAGCGGTCGATACGTGTGCGGAGCACCTTGTACGAGTTGTCGATAGCGGCTGTGACCTCCTTGCGGAGCACCTTCTCGATGTCCTTGTCGGAGCTGTTGGTGGCTACCTGGCCCTTGAGCTGCTGCGTGGCGAATATCTGGGCGAGCTTGTCCTTGCCGGCGGCTGCCTGATAGTTGCGCACGAAGAGCGAGATGATGTCCTGATTGCTGCTCTTCGACTGCTCGGAAGCATCGCTGAGAGCCTTGATGAAGACGGGGTCGGTGGAGTTGTCTGCGAGCGACTTGAGCACGTCGGGCACAGAGACTTCGAGGATAACATTCATGCCGCCCTTGAGGTCAAGGCCGAGGCTGATCTGCATCTCCTGACACTGCTTGAATGTATACGCGCCGAGCCACACCCTCTCGTTCTTGATCGAATCGAGGTAGGCGGCTCCGGCCTTTGTTCCCATTTTCTCAGCCTTACCGGTGTAATAGCTGGTGACAAACGAGAAAGATAGGTAGAATATGCAGATGAGCGTTAGCAGCACTGCAATGACCTTTACGAATCCTTTGTTTTGCATTTCGATTATCTATTTTTTATTTTTCGCAATATTGTGTGGGCCTGAGCCCATCCCGTACGGCCTCAGCCGCATCTCGCAGGGCCTCAGCCCTGTCCTTATGAGCCCCGGCCCGCTTCATATGAGCCTCAGCCCCGTCCTTATAAACCTCTGTCCTGTCCACCGGACTTCTGCCATGTCATTTCAGAGCCTCAGCCCCGTCTGCCGGGAACCTCTGGCCCGTGTGCCGGGAAGCTTTCTCCATGCGGGAGCGCTTTTACGCCGCCCATGTATACCGCCTCCGGGAGCCTGGTCACGGACATCTCAAGGCACGACAAGAGAGCCCTGTCGTGGTAATAAGACTTGCAAATATACATTTTTTTCATGTCTTAGAGGTTTTTTCCACTATATTATTTATTTCTAAGCCGGAAAAAGGCCGTCATGGGATAGTGGTCGGAGCCTGTCATGTGATTTTCGACGCGGGCGCGATAGGGCGTCCAGTGGCGGGAGCAGAGCATATTATCTATGCGCACATGCATGCTGTGACTGAAGTAGGAGAAGCCCGGCCCGTTGCCCGTAGAGATGTATGCGTCCTTCAGGGAGCGCGACATCACGCGGTGGGTGTAGGAGACGGGCGTGTCGTTGAAGTCGCCGCACACGATGATGGGGTACTGGCTGTGGGCCCTGATAAACTCGTGCACGCTGTCGGCCTGAACGGCGCGCTTGGAGTTGTTGGAGCGGAGCTTGCGCAGCAGGGAGAGGAACTCGAGCTTCGACTCTCTCTGCTCCATGCTCCTGCGGCCGCTCACGATGTCGGCGTAGTTGGTCACCTCGGCCGGCGTGAGGCAGTAGCTCTGCAGGTGGCAGCTCAGCACGAGTATCGTGTCGCCCTTGGGGAGCCGGATATAATAGGCCTCCGAAGCATTCGTGCTGCCCTCGAAGGTGAGACGCTCGTCGCGGATTATGGGGAAGCGCGAGAAGCAGCGCATTGTCGTGGGCGTCTCATCGATGCCGTCGACCACCATATACTTGTAGCGGGTGAGGAGGCGCTTCTCGACGTCCTTCCAGTCCGTAGCCCAGTAATCGCCCTCCTGCAGGCAGACGATGTCGGCCTTGGAACTCATGATATTGTCTATGATGGAGCGCTTCTCGGGGCTCTGCTCGGCGGTGCCGTCAAAGTTTGCCACATTGTAGGTCATGACCTTGATGCAGTCCTTAGGCGGCTTCTGGGAAAAGTTGACGGGACAATAGGCACGCACGTCGCTGATGCAGCAGAGGAAGCCCAGTATCGGCACGATGGCATAGCGGCGGCTGAAGATGCACCAGAAGACGAGCATCACGGCGTTGGCCACGGCGAAGATGGGGAACAGCAGCGTCACCACGCCATACCAGCCGAAGCCCGCGGGCGAGATATGGCCGAATATGCACGTCATCCACATCAGCAGCACCGTGACGACGGTGACACCCATGGCGACGATGGTGAGGATCGACTTAATGTGCCTGTTCATCCCTGTTACTCCTGTCGAAGAGCTTCTGCTTCTCCTCCTCGGTAAGGCTCTCATAGCCCGACTTCTTGAGTTTTTCCAGAATCCTGTCCACTTCGTCGTCCTCCTCCTTGCGGCGGGAGCGATAGTCGTAGCCGTCGGGGCGGTACACTTCGGTCACATCTTCGGCGCGGCGCTCATTGAAGCGGCGGCGCATACGGTCGAGGATCCCTCCCCCGCCGCTACCGCGGTAATTGTCCCAGCCGTCGAAACCGCTGTCGCGACGCCGGTAATGGCGTATGAAGAAATAGGCGAAGGCCATGCCGCCGAGATGGGCGAAGTGGGCCACGTTGCCGTTGGTGGCAAAGGAGGAAACGACCTCGATAACGATGCACACCAGCACGAAGTATTTAGCCTTGAGGGGAATGGGTATCGGGAAAAGGATGAGCACCTCGTTGGGATAGAACATGCCGAAGGCCAGCATCACGGCGTAGCATGCGCCCGAGGCGCCGATGGTAGTCCACGAATTGAGAAACTCGGACATGGGGATGATGCCCGTCCCGGCGTTGACGTAGTCGTAGCTGTAGAGGCCCTCAATGTAATACTGGCCGAACTGCCACAACTCCTGCGTCAATCCCGCGCCCAGGCCGCACACCAGATAGAAGAGCAGGTAGCGGCGCGCGCCCCAGGTTCGCTCCACCACGCAGCCGAACATCCACAGGGCGAACATGTTGAAGAAGATATGCTCGAAGTTGGCGTGCATGAACATGTACGTGATGAGCTGATAGGGCCGGAAGTCCTGGGCCAGCACGAAATGGAGGCCGAGGAGGTCGTCGAGCGCGATGCCATGAAGCGCGAGCACGTATTTCATAGCAAACATCAGGACATTGATGATGATCAGATTCTTTGTAACGGGAGGTGTCTTGAACATATTATATCTGCTAAAACGCCGGCAAAGTTATGAAATAATCCCCACATTTATAGCAAAAAGGAGCTACTTAGATAAATGCTCCGCGCCCTGGAAAATCACGCCGGCACGCCTGAGAGCCCCCTTCGGAAGGGGCCGAACCGGCCCAAAATGGCAAATTTTAGGGCCGATGAGCAGAAAAATGCGTGATTTTCAGAAAAATCCGCGTTTCGATGCAAATTTTCTTCTAAAAAATGCATCCGAATGAAAAATAATTGTACATTTGCAAAGAATAGTTACTCGCGAAAACGAACAACCAAAGGTCATAGCGAAACCGCAGAGCGGCACAGCGACGAGGCCGCCGCACAAACACACCGGCCGCCGGCATCGTAAAAGGAAGGAGAGACTGAAAAACAGAAACGACTTCATTAAGATCAGCAGGATATGAAAGACAACAATCATCTCACGACGTATATTATTACCTACCATAAAAGAACGCGGTGAGGAGTCATCGCTTTTCTACTCTTAAAGCCGAAACTGCACCCAACGTTAGTATGCTTAGATTCTTATAAATATCGCAGCTTAGGTTTTGGAGATTCTCAGCGGAGTAGCCTGACCCAAAGCGAGGCTGCTCCGCTTTTTTGTGCCCGGCGGGAAGGATAGCCGTGAGGGCAGCTGCCCTCCCAGTTAACGCGGCGAAAGACCATCACACATCTTCGCGCTATTACTTACGCGGCTCTCCTGACTTCCATTTCGCTTGCGCGGAGGAAGATTCACTTTTATCGAGGTCCTCACTCCCCTGCCCGGCTATTATATTTTCGCCACACGAAACACGTCTACTTTTTCCCCGTTTTGGAAAAGGTATCCACAACAACAGACACATCTTCCCCCACTCTTCCCAAAAACGCTTCCGCATGCGCGGATACTCACATAGGACATGAGCGAAATTACATTTGAGATAGTTCAAAACGTCTCAAACATAGTTTTGGCCTTTTCGGAGCACTGATTTTCAATACGTTGAAAAGGGTCAAAAATTGCCCTTTGGGACGCCGCGAATACGTGCGAAAAGATTGTTGCGCGCGGGAAATAACTGGGAGGGTCGCTGCCCTCAGCGGCCGCATTCCGCTTTGCAGGTGATTTGGCTAATACGGCAATAAGATCGTTGTGGGGCCTTGGTACGCTTGCGTTTTCGCTTCGTCATTATTCAGCTGCAGTGCGGCCCGCATGCCCAATAAGACATACAGCGATGTAATTGGCGAAGCGTGGGCCTAACATAGACAGAGAGACACATAGCGAATTATACCCTTCTACTCCTTTCGCGGCGGCTGGCGGGCCGCGCTGCAGCGGTCCTCCCAGCTAAGCTTCGCGCAATACTATACATGCTTTCCTCTTATAGAAGTCCGCAATCAACGGAACTGCCGATATAACTTTGCCATCCGAAACAACTGCGCTTTTTCCTATTTTTGGAAAAGGTATTTCTCACTTCTCAAAAACCCTTCCCGCATGCTATGATCCTCACATAGGACATGAGGAAAACTACATTTGAGGTAGTTCTACTCGTCTCAAACATAGTTTTGGCCTTTTCGGAGCACTGATTTTCAATACGTTGCAAAGGGTCAAAAACCGCCTTTCCACGGCCGCCAAAATGGGCATCGCGCACGCCATTATATTCCCTCCGCAAATACGAATATTCCTGTTTATTTGCCCGGGCATACCTTATTATATATATATGTATAGAGCAGGCATCCACATGCGCGGCAACGCGGCAGACTGGTGCGCTTTCAGACTAAGGAGATGCGCTTCGCGGCGGGTGATGCGCTCAATAATCTGCGACAGAGCGCTTCGCGGCGGGCAAATACGCTCCGCCGCAAGCAAGAGATACGCCCTTTGTCAGCGTGCCCGCCTTCGCGGCGGGCAAGAATAAACGGCAGCCCGGAATATGACGGACTGCCGCTGTATTAATCAATGATTGTCAGACGCGCTCTTACTTCACTACGTCGTTAAGAGCAGCACCGGCCTTAAACTTCACCACCTTCTTCTCGGGGATCTGGATCTTGGTGCCGTTGGAGGGGTTGACACCCTGACGAGCCTGACGTACGGCAACGTCAAATGTGCCGAAGCCTACCAGCACTACCTTGTCCTGCTTCTTGAGAGAAGTTGTAATGGCGTCCAATGTGGCATCGAGAGCCTTCTTTGCATCTGCCTGGCTGAGACCTGCGCCGTCAGCGATTGCCTTTACTAAATCTGTCTTGTTCATGTCGAAAATATTAATGGTTAATTATATGTTGGCATGTCCTGTAATGGCGCCGCTAAGCACCTCAACATGTTGAACCTTCGGCAAATGTATATGTAATTTTCATAACTGCAAAATTTTTCGGGATTTTTATCGCCTTTAATATCATAATTTATAAAATGCGGTAAAACAGAGCCCCTTAGAGTTACAAAATTATGTCATAAAATGAGCGCCGAAAGTCATAATTGGGAGCCCGGGAAGGAGACCCCGCGCGCGGTGCATTTTACAAAGATGCAAGATTATTCATGCAAATCTCTTCTTGCAGTTTCGCTCAATTCGGGTGAAAGCATTAACTTTGCAAAAATGTGTATTGACGGGCCTCACACAGCACAGAAGGGGCACGCAAGCACGCTCATTAACCAACAACAGACCCAAAGACATGGAAATAATCAATCTGTCAGACACCTGTTCCATCATTGGCCAGTACCTCAGCGAACTGCGCGACAAGGACTACCAGCTCAATCGCCTTCTGTTCCGCAACAACATCCGCCGCATAGGCCAGTACACGGCCTACGAGCTCTCCAAGACGCTGGAATACGAGCGCAAGACGGTGGAGACGCCGCTGGGCTTCACGGATGTCATGGTGCCCAAGGACAAGATCGTCCTGGCCACGATATTCCGCGCAGGGCTGCCGTTCCACAACGGATTTCTCGATGTGTTCGACCACGCCGGCAACGCCTTTGTCAGCGCCTACCGCGAGTACAAGGACGAGGCGCGCCACGAGGTGGGCATACATGTGGAATATCTGGCCACGCCGGACCTCGACGGCAAGACGCTCATCATCGCCGACCCGATGCTGGCCACCGGCGGCAGCATGGAGCTCGGCTTCAAGGCGCTCGAGACCAAGGGCACGCCCAAGCGGATACATGTCTGCTGCGTGATAGCTACGCCCGAAGGCATCGAGCACGTCAAGAGCGTGTTCCCCGACGAGAGCACCACGATATGGTGCGCCGCCATCGACCCCGGGATGAACGAGCACAAGTATATCGTGCCGGGCTTCGGCGACGCGGGCGACCTCTCCTACGGCAGCAAACTCTGAGCAGCCGGCCGGCGCAACATTCCGCCGCGGCGTAGGAGCGTCACGCCCCTCCTGCGGGAGCATTTCCCCGCGCGGCGAAGGCATATTAGTATATGCGCCATCGCGGCAAAGCTGCCGGCCCTCTCCGGCGGCGCAAACAGAGATTTTATGATTGAGGAGAATTTAAAATTCTATCCGGGCGGATGTTATTCAGCGAACAGAAATTCATTTTCCGTAAGGAATAATCCCGAATCCGGGACGGAATAAAATAAGATTCAGCACAGCTGATTACAGCAACAGGGCACATGACGCGCATCATGTGCCCTGTTGTTTTTCTGATAATTATCTTGGGATTTTCTATAAGCCTTGCGGCCTTCGCGGCGGCGCTCATCGGGCGGCCGCCGGCGCTGAGAGGCTATCGCGCACTGCGCGGCAGGGAGTAGCTGCGGCGCACGGTCTTGCCCTTCCAGCTGGCTTCGATCACCAGGCGGCGTGCATTGCCCGTCGAGACGAGGAAACTGCCCACGCCGGCGTCTGTGCCGCGCTCAGCAGGGCCTTCTATCTTGCCGCCGGAGACTACCGTCAGCCTGACGGGCTCGTCGTTGACGGGGCAAAGCGTCCCATTGTCGTCGCGCAGGGATACGTAGACGAGGATGTCGTCCTCCTGCGTCACGGGGCGCCCGCTCTCAAAGTAAGTGAGGTCGATGTGCGTCGGCGTCGCGGGGCGGCGTACTGTCCGCTGCACGACGGCCTTGCCGTGGCTGTAGCCGGTGAGCTCTATGTCGCCCTGCAGGCCGCGGAGACCGGTGAAGGTGAAGGGCGGGAAGGCGAGGTGGGTGCAGTTGCCGCCGTCGGGAGCGGGCTTGTAGGAGGTCGTGGGACCGTTGTCGGCGGAGCGGCGCGCTACGGGCTTCCCGTCGATGGAGAGGGCCACCTCGTCCACGTTGCCGTAGACCATGAGCGTGTCGTTGTCGGCGTTCTTGCCGTAGGCCGTGCAGAAGAGGTCATATGTCATCGGGCCCGACGGTGTGTAAGCCCCCTTGGGCACCTGCAGGCGGAAGAAGTCGAGGCTCAGCTTCGGGAGGCGGAAGATATCGGCCACGCCGCTCTCGCAGATGCTGGGGCAGCAGCCGCGGTTGTAGTCGTACATGCTCCAGATGGCGCAACCGAAGGTCGTGGGATACTGGGAGCGGATGACATTGTAGGACCACTGCGCATTCCATAGGTTCTGTATGAGCGCGTTCATGCCGTCGCGCCGGCCGATGCGCGTGCTGCTGTTGTCGCCGCCAAACTCGTAGTCGTAGTATTCGCGGACGAACGACGGTTTGCTGCACTTGTCGGGCCTTCTGAAGGCCTTATCGTCCCAGTCGTTGTAGCAGACATCAAATCCCTCGTAGCCGTAGGTATCGCCGGAGGTGAAGCACTGATTGCCGGGCATCTCATCGTGGGCTACAGCCACTGCGCGGTCCTTCCACCAGGAGGGCGGCCAGGACTCGTTGAGGGTAGTCTCCCACATGAGGATGGAGGGATGATTGCGGTCGCGGCGGATGAGCTCACGGACGTTCTCGTAGGTGAGATTAACAAAGACGGAATCATCGTTGAAGAACTGCCAGCCCGGGATGGGCTCTATGGCGAGCAGTCCGAGGCGGTCGCAGGCGTCGATCACCGCCGGATCCTGCGGGTAATGGCCCAGGCGCACGATGTTGAAGCCGTTGCCGCGCATCTGATAGACGTCGCGATAGTGCGCATTGTCCGAGATGGCGTTGCCCACGTAGGGATATTCCTGATGGCGGTTTGTGCCGCAGAGGTAATAGGGCCTGCCGTTGACGCGGAGGCCGTGCTGGCGGGTGATGTCGAAGGTGCGGATGCCGATGACGGTCGTCTCGCTGTCCACGACCTTACCGTCCTGCATCAGCTGCGTCTCGAGGCGGTAGAGGCGGGGAGAGTCGGGATACCAGAGCAGCGGACTTCTCACGGTGAGTGTCTGGCGGAGCGTGGCGTCTGAGAGGGCGGGCACATTGAGCTCCTTGACATCCTCGGCCACGGCCTTTCCTTTGCCCTTCCCTGTGACTGGGAAGAGCCTCTGGCGTATCTGCATCTGCTTGCCCTCGGTCAGTTTGTTGCCCACCTCTGTCTGCACGGCTACCTCGGCCATGTGGTCGGACACCAGGGGATAGGTGACGAAGATGCCGCCTCCGGCCGTGTGATGGACCATGAGCGGATGGGTGATGTAGAGGTCGGGCTTGCGGATGAGCCAGACATCGCGGTAGATGCCGCTATGGTAGCAGAAGTCGAGGCGTATGAGCGGTTTGCCGGGCGGGATGAGCGGGTTGACCCTGTTGTCGGCGCGCACGAGGATGGTATTGCTGCCCTCGTGGAGGTAGGGCGTGGCGTCGACGACGAAGGTTGTGAAGCCTCCGGGGTGCTGCATGGCGTGGCGGCCGTTGATCCAGATGTCGGCGAGCTGCATGACGCCCTCAAACTCGATCCAGGTCTGCCCCGTGAGGTCCTTGCTGTTCACATTGAGCGTCCGGCGATAGTAGCTGACGCCCTGCCAGGGATGGATGATGGTGAGCGGTTCGACATAAGCCGTGTGCGGGAGCGTCACGTCCTGCCAGGCGGCCGTCGCGAGCATCTTCTGCTCCGCCCTGACGAGCGAATCGCTGAGCGCATACGTGCCATGGCTCTGGCCGCTCTTTGTCTCGAAGGAAAACTGTGACTCCCACGACGAGCCCTGCCCGGGCGGCCGCCCGAACGTAGTATCGCCGTAGATGCGGACGAACTGCCAGCCGTCGTCCATCAGCGTCTTCTGAGCCGCAGCCGACATGGCCGTGACGATCATCACAAGCAATAATAAGGAAAGCTTCTTCACGAAATCGGATTTTGCATTTAAGATTATAACGTAGCTTATCATTATTTAGTATTTCACGCGCCCGCATAATACCCGCGCTCTTAAGGCGCTCCGCAAACTTTTGAGAAGCCGCCGCGCCGCCATGAAGAGATTTTTGCATGCTGCAAGAATCCGCCGCGAATAATGATACACAGAATTATGGGCTGCGAAGCATTCCCCGGATTACTGCCTAAGCATTTTTGCTCCGCAAACTGATTCCGCGATAACGTATTTTGTAATTTTGCATTGCGGACGCCATTCACCACTATCACGGCCTAAAGCTCGCGACGCGGGGGACATTCTCCACATCCCCCATCGCGGCCTTCGCGCCGCGTATGACCGGCAGCGGCGGGCGGGCTTCTCCGCCGTGACGGCCGCAGACGGACAAAGACATATTCATCATGACAAGACATTTACGCACCATCATACTCCTTCTCTCCCTGATGCTGGCCGGCACCACGTTCGCCGACACAAAGTATTACTGGGTGGGCGGCCTCCACTACGCCATCAACACCGATGACAGCACGGCGCAGGTAGTCCGGTCCGGCTACTACGATGACATCACCTCCGTCAGCATTCCCGCGAGCATCACCGTGGACAGCATCACCTACCCCGTGACATCGCTGGGAGAAAGTTGCTTCGTCTACTGCACGAAACTGGCGAGCGTCACAATACCCGCCTCGGTGAGGGAACTGGAAGCGAACTGCTTCTCCCATTGCATCAGTCTCGCGGAGATCGACCTCCCCTCCTCCGTGACTAAGATGGGCGACCGGTGCTTCAACTACTGCACGAAGCTGCGGAGCATCACGATCCCCGACTCGGTGACCGAACTCGCGGCATTCTGCTTCGCCGGCTGCGACAGTCTGCGCAGCATCGTCCTCCCCCGCGCTCTGAAGCGGATAGGCAGCTATTGCTTCGCCGCCCCCAGTTAACGCCGCGCAAATCCGCATCACGCTTATATGTTTACAAGTTTACTTCGCACAAAACCACATCTCGCTATTAGTACTCACAGTCAAATTTCAGGCAAAACGATAGTAGCTATTCAGTTATAGAGGTTCTCACTGCCCTGCCCCGCCAATATATCTTCGTCATTCGAAAATCGTGCTCTTTTTCCGCTTGCAGGAAAAGGTATTCTCCACACTTCAAAAAAACGTCCCGCATGCTATGATCCTCACAAGGCACCTGAGTGAAACTACATTTGAGATGTTTCAAAACGTCTCAAATGTAATTTCGCCCTTCCGCGAACACTGATTTTCAATGTGTTGCAAAGGGCCAAAATCGTTCTTACCGGGGTCGCAGAAATGTGTATTCTATACCATTTGCCATATTGCGGGAGAGGCTGATAAGAGCGAATATTAATAATGTGAGCGGCGTTAGCTGGGAGGGCCGCTGCCCTCAGCGGCCGCATGCCCAAAAAGGCAAAGCGCGTAGCAATTTGCGATGCAAGGGCAGCATGATAAACAGAATAACAATAGCACATCATGGCAATCTATTCTTTTCGCGACAGCATGCCCGACTACTGTGTTCCGAATGTATATTGCGCGCCTCATCGCATTATTCTTATGCGGCGGCTGGCGACCGCTGAGGCAGCGGTCCTCCCAGCTAAAACGTCTCAAATGTATGTCGCGTATTCCTTCGCGCACTTTCTTATGCGGCGGACGGCCGCTGAGGGCAGCGGCCCTCCCAGTTATTTTTCGCGCAATACCATGGCGCGCGTCTCGTACTCCCGGCTATTTATCGCGATAAGCAAAACACGAATCTTACATCTATATGTAGTCATCCTCCTGTGCGGCTGATCTAATTTCGACATACGAAAACGAGCCCTTTTTCCGCTTGCCGAAAAAGGTATTCCCCACACAACAAAAAACCTTCCGCATGCGCGGGTTCTCACATAGGACCTGAGGAAAATTACATTTGAGGTAGTTCAAAACGTCTCAAATGTAATTTCGGCCTTCCGGGAGCACTGTAAATCACATATTTACAACGGGCTAAAAACGCCTTTACGACGTCTCTTACAGGGGCAAGAAGAATCGATGAGCGCGGCGTTAGCTGGGAGGGCCGCTGCCCTCAGCGGCCGCATGCCCAATAAGGCAAAGCGCAAAGTAATTTGCGAAGCAAAAATCTCACGATAGATAGAGATGCGCATTGCGCATCATACACGCCTTCTCCTTATGCGGCGGCTGGCGACCGCTGAGGCAGCGGTCCTCCCAGCCAAAAGGTCTCAAATGTAATTTTGACCTTCTGAAAACGCTGAATCTCAAAAAAATTGCATAGGGCTATAAACCGTCACAAGTACGCCATTTTCCGCCTCACCCAAAACGCATGCAAGCGTATGAACGACGAATATTCACTTCTCGCCATTCCTCTGCCGGCATGATTCGTGAATCATTCCCGGGCTGAGGAAATAATCAAACCATGCTGCAACCTTGTTATGAGATTGTTGAGATACTGCGGAAAGAATCCTGCGGAAAAAAATTTTGAGAAGCAATCTTATAGCAGGACACACATTTATCTACAGCCTGCATAATGGCGCATCGCAAGCCCTGACGGCTATAAACGAATAAGGCACCAAGGGCGGCGGTTAGGACTCAAACGCCAGGTTACCATTCCCTCAGTGCCTTATCGCTGCAAATATAGTAGCATCTTAACTTTCGGCAAATTTAATCGCGAGGAAATGCATGAAACGAGCAGATTATGCCTCTTCGATGAATGGAATGCTGGCGCAAAGACGCATAAAAATACGATGTTGGGAATTCCGAAGCCTGCACTCTTTCGAGCCGACATGTGAAATTGCACATCGTCTTATGTTGCAAAGATTAGCAGTTGCCAAAGGTTCAATATTCCCCAAGGAATCTGCTGCCTCTCTACTGCCGCAAAGGTAAGAATATTATTCCGAAAATTGATAAGAACAGAACAAGCTAAGCATTATAATTTTCAATTCCGGAGCTACCTAGTTTGATGCCAAGGGCAGAACATTCAATTCTAATGTAAGTCGACTGATAAAGAGTTACTCTACATACTGATATTCGCATGATACAAAAAAAGAGAGGCAAACGGACATTCCGTAGACCTGCACATCTTTCGATGCCGACATGTGAAATGCCTCCTACATTGCCTCTCATGCTGCAAATATAAGAACATTATTCCAAAACTGCCAAATCAGGAAGATGTTCGAAATACGGAACGAGGGGCTGCGTGCCTACAGGCGGCGGCGCGGGCAAATAAAAATCTGCCCGCCACCTCAATGGGCGACGGGCAGAAATTTGAGTGATTAGCTATGTGTCGATGGAATTACTGATCCTCGGGGAGCGGGAGGAACCACCGTGTACCGCCGACGATGCGGCTGTAGAGCGATGTGTCATATCCCTTGCCGGGAGCATAGCCACGGGAAGCGATCTTCTTAGCAAGCCATTCGTTGTCGATAGTACCGTTGCCCTTGTGCGAGGCAAAGCGGAGCAGATCATAATAGCGATAGCCTTCGTAAGCAGTCTCGAGGGCGTCCTCATCCATGATAAGATCCTCGACAGCGTCGGTCACTTCGGCTTCGGTAATCGTACCGGCGGCCACGGCATTCTCTATGCCGACCTTGTTAAGGCTGTCTGTGAGCTGCTGCTTCTCCTCATCGGTAGTGATCTTGCCGGCATCCTGCCAGGCCTGAGCTATCTTCTGGGCTACGCAGATATTATAGGAATAGAGCGTATCGTGATAGCCGCGGGTATCACCGCTACCAAAGCTGTGGATACCGTAAGAGATAGAGTTGTTGAAGTGGCTGTCCTGGAAGTCAAGGTAGGGCACTGTCTGAGCCTTGAGCATCTCGGCGAGCGTGATGTAGTAAGCACCACCCGGGGTAGCAGTCGGTTCCTTAAGATAGGGCACGTCCTTGATAGTATCGATGCTGACAGTATCAGAATCGTTGACTATGTTATAATGGATAGAATCCTTATAGTTGATAGTCGGGAAGTTCTCTGAGTTGAGACCATCCTTGAGGATAGCGAATGCATGCTGCGGGAAGCCGGCGCGGTTGAGAGCCTCGGCGAAGCGGAGGTAAACCTGCGACTTTCTGTAGACGGGGATGCCGTAGTAGCTGTTGTAGCCGGAAGCATAGGTGAGACGGGTAGACCAGTCGTAAAAGGTGCCGCTGACAGGAGTACGCTTTGCGATGAAGCGGAAGTTCTCGCCATCGATGCGGCAGAAGGGAGCAGTACCCCATACGCGGGCATCGCCTACACCGTCGTAGTATTCCTGAACATCGACGCCGCCGTTCTCAGAATAGTGGCAGTAGAGTTGCTGGTCGCTGAGGCCCAGATAATAGTTGGAGGGCATGAGCTGACGATACTCCTCGAGAGGCTGGATGTTGATGCTACCCCAAACGCCACCACCGGAGGATACGGAAGTCTTGAATCCGTAAACATTCTGTACGGAGGTGAGCACCTCACCATTGTTTTTGGAGGCTGCACTCGGGATGAGAGTGATGATCTCGCTGTTGGTGCTGCGGCTGTAGCTGCGCAGGCGGTCTGCCCAACCGGAGATACCGTGAGTGATATAGCGGTTACCTTCCTGCTGAACGCTCTCCATGAAGCCTGCTGTTGAGACATCGGCCTGACTTGCGTCGAGACGGATGTAATCGTAGTAACTCTCGGCAGCCTTGCTGTAATTGTCGGCCAGCAGATAGAGGTCGGCCATCACAAGGCCTACAGGGAAGAAGCATATACGCGAGTCGATGTTCACACTACCGTTGGAATACCTACCGTAGTAGGGCACACCGTACTGCTCCTGCAGTTCGTAAGCCCTCTCCAGGCCTGCGTTCATAAGGAGGTCGGCCAGATTCTTGCGATTGGCCTTGGTGCCGGACTTGGCAATCTCGCGGCCGAGGGAGCTGTTGGATACAGGCTCGGTGAAGAAAGGCACCTCACCATAGTTCTGTACCAGCTGCATGTATGTCCAGGCTCTTACGGCCTGCACCTGTGCCCACTCCTTCTGCATATATTTCACCTCGTCCTTAACATCGGCGGTGTCAACATAGTGGAGATAGAAGTTGCACTGGTTGATGACATTGTAGTAGTCGGCGCACTGCAGGAACGCATTGTCACCGTCACGTACCTCGTCGAAGTTGTAGAGCTGGCTGACGGAGTCGCTGAGATACTTGGTAGAGTAGACCAGATCGCCACGTGCCTCACCCAGGATCACCGTACGGTCGGCAATCTTCTGCATGCTCTTGAGAATGCCAAGATATGAGTAGATAGAGTCCTTGCCATTCTTCTCTGAATAACGCTCAAGGTCGGGCGTGAGCATGTCAGAGCACGAGGTCGTGGCAAGCAACACGAGAGCGAATAGGAGCGTCAAATTGAATATCTTATTCTTTTTCATTGTTCTGGATTTTACAAGTTGAACGTTACGCCGAAGTTGCAGTTGAAGCTCTGGGGCAGATAACCTGTGTCGATACCCTGATAGAGGGTGCCGTTACCGCAGGAGACTTCGGGATCATTACCTTTGTACTTGGTGATGGTAAAGATGTTGTTGCACTCGCCGAACACCGTGATACCCTGCAGCCAGCTGAGGGAGAGCGGTAACTGGTAGGTGAGGCGCACCTTCTTGAGCTTGATGTAAGATCCGTCATCAATCCAGCGATCGGAGAAGCGCTCGTTGTTGACCCACTCCTCGGTGTTGGTAGTAGACATCACACGAGGAATGCTGGTCTGCTGGCCGTCGTAGGTCCAGCGGTTGACCATAGCCTTGGTCTGATTCCATACGGTGTTGCCTCTCTCGAGCTGTGAGCGCTGATAGTCGAAGATATCATTGCCCACGGAGTACTTGAGATTGATGTCGAGCGTGAAGTGTTTCCATGTGAGGGTCGAGAAGATGTTACCGTAGATGTCGGGGTTGGGGTCACCGATCTTGACCATATCGGCAGCGCTGATCCAGCCATCGCCGTTGACATCGACGAAGTGAACATCGCCGGCCTTGAAGTCGCGGTAAGAGTCGCCCACCACACCGGTCGGGTACTTGAGGTAGCCGTACTTGCCGGCCTGAGAAGCCTCAGCGTCGGAAGCGAACACACCTGCGGTCTTGTAGCCGTAGAACACACCGGCAGCCTGATTGCGGGCCGTGAGGATGTTGCCGTCGCCGTAGACAGAGGTTGTGAATCCGTTGATAGTCTTGTAGAGGTCACCCTGCATACCGTTGGCGTCGATATTGTAGAGGCGAATCTTATTGGTAGAGGGAAGCTCGGTGATCTTGTTGGAGTAGTGACCCATCGAGAAGCCGGCCTGCCACTTCCAGTCCTTAGAGTTGATGATAATGCCGCTGAGCGAAACCTCAACACCGTTGTTGCGCATAGCGCCCTCGTTGGTCCACATGTTGGCCAGACCGGTCAGGTAGCTCACTTCCTTCTTGGTAAGGAGGTTGGTGATCTTGTTGAAGTACACCTCTGCACCGAGAGTCACACGGTTGTTGAAGAGATTGGCGTTAAGACCGATGTTGAAGCGGTGGTTGGTCTCCCACTGGATCTTCGGGTTGGCGATATTGGCCAGCTGAAGACCGGTAGCAGTGTTGAGCACCTTGACATTCTGGAAGTAGGTACGGGTAGCGTAGTAATCGATATCATCGTTACCGCTCTCCTCATAGCCAGCCACCAGTTTAAGAGAGTTGACCCAGGGAGCCCTGAACCAGTCCTCGCTCGAAATGAGCCATCCTGCCTGGATAGCGGGGAAGAGGCCCCAGCGTACGCCGAAGAGCTTGACGCCCTCGTCAGCCTCCTTACCGAAGCGTGAAGACGACTCGGCGGAGAGCATTACATTGGCGAAGTACTTGTTGAGGTAGTTGTAGTCGGCACTTGCGTAGTAGGCCAGATTGGTCCAGGTATCGTTGGTACCGCCGTAGGTGATGTAGCTCAGAGAGTAGGAGATGTTAGGCAGCTTATCGTTGGTGTTGTTATAGCCGCTCACGTAGCTGTTATTATAGGAATAGTTGGTGGCGCGCATACCGGCAATAACGTCGAGGTAATGAGCTCCCATCTGCTTCTTCCATTCAGCACGGAAGTCGTTGAACACCGTGGTCTCCTTGCCATACTGCGACTTGATAGAGGAGCTGATGCTTCCCAGACCGTCGATAAAGCGGTAAGGTGTACCATTGTAAGGCAGGTAGTACTTCTCGCTCGTACGATTGAGCAGGTAGCTGAAGCGGTCGGAGAACGAGAGGTTGCGGTTCACCTGATACTTGGGAGCCACATTGAGCAGGAACTGTGACTGCTCGAGGTAGTTCTTGTCATTGCCCTTACCGTTCATCAGAATCCAGTAGGGATTGGCCAGAGCATAGCTGTCATAGTTCTCGGCGAAGAGGAACGGGTTAGGATTGGAAGAATAGTACTTGCCGGCGTAAACCGTCTTGTCAAGAGCTACGCGGTTGACCTGATTCTCAGGATCCCAAGTCACAACATATGCATGCGGGCTCAGGAACGGGGCCTGGATGAGGCCGAGCACATTGGGCGATGCGATATTATCGTTGTTGTAGTTGGAAGCCCAGCCATTGTCACGCAGATTGTAGGTGGTGCGTGCGTAGGCGAGGTCGAAGGCTACAGAGAGCTGGTCCGTGATGGAGATATCCGTATTGAAGCGGAGGTTGAGGCGGCTGAATGTGTTCATACGAGCCGTAGCGTCGGCAGCGGTGTAGCCGAGAGAGAGGTTATACATAGCCACATCATCACCACCCTGTACGCCGATCTTATAGTTCTGCGTGTAGGCAGTACGATAGAGCTTCTTGCTCCAGTCGGTGTTGTTGTGGTAGAGAGGATAGTAGACATAGTTGGGATCCTCGTTGAGGAAGTTGATGTGGAAGTTAGCGCTCTGATCATCGGAGTCGGCATAGGTACCGATGAGCTCGGAGAGGTAGCTGCGATACTGGCCGGCATTCATCATGTCGGTGTAGTCGGGCGTAGTCTCGAAGCCGCCGTAGATGCGGGCGTTGATACGTGTAGCCTGGCTGTGGCCGCGGTTGGTAGTGATCTCAATCACACCATTGCTACCCTTGGCACCGTAGAAAGCGGTACCGTTCTTGATAACCTTGATGTCAGCGATATCGTCGGGGTCAATCATGTTGAGCACATCGTTGACAAAGCCTACGTGGAGGTTGGAGCGATTGTACTGCATATCCCAAATCACACCGTCGATCACCACAAGAGGCTGGGCGTTGGCGTTGAGCGAATTGAGACCCTGAATGAACATTGCAGCACCCTGAGCGGGCATGCCGCCGCGCGAGATGGAGCGGGCCGAAGCGTTGAGAGAGTTCTCAATCTCGGTCTCAGCTGTGAGCGCCGTAGTATTCTTGGGCGTAGTGCTGGCCACAGAGAAGATGCTTGTGCCATCAGAGTAGATGGGACGGAAGGCTGAAGCCAGCATCTTGACATCCTGTGCGCTCTCGGCCTTGATGGCATGCTGCATGCCTCCGTAGCCGGAGAGCTCGTAGTAAAGAGCGTTGACGAACGTCGGCACGGAGATGGTATAGCTACCATCCTCACCGGTCATGGCGGTGTAGAGCTTATTGTTGAGAGCCTGCACCCTGACACCTGCGAGAGGTTCGCCCGTCGCGGCATCGGTAACCTTACCACTTATGCTTTTCATCTCATAAGTAGGCGTTACCACTTTCTTCTTATTTCTCTTAGCAAGGATTGCGGAATCTTCTTCGCTGACCTGATCTTCTGATTCATCAACGTCGTCCTGTGCCATCAGTGCCGTAGTCCCCGATAGCATGAAAAGACATAGCGAAGCTCGCAAAGCCCATTGCATAATCTGGTTTTTTCTGATATCTTTCATTTGTCGTTTATTTAGCTAATGGAGAACTATTATAAGTCAGTTTCATCATCCTTACCCACGAAGAGGAAGCAGTCGATATAGAGAGCCGGATCGAATTCCTTCCTCTGTGCTGCAGAACGTACCACAGAGCGGAGCTGGATAAGAGGATAGCTCGGCTCGGCGCCTACGAAAGAATACGGGAACTCGAAGTCCTTGAACAGCAGCACGCTGTCTACGACACCGGGCCTGGTCTCGAACGTGTTGCCGCCTGTCTCCTCATTCTTGGCCTGCTCGCTGATGTTACGACCGTTCTTATCGTTGTAGTCGTATACGATGGTGGCCTGGAAGTTGTTGCGCTTGGTATCCTCTGTGCTCACATTCTTCTGATCCATGTTGAGCGGAACCATCACGGCGTAGATGTCATACTTGCCGCTCTGGATGCCGGGGATCTTGAAGCTTACCGTAGGCTGAGATGCCGAAGACGAACCGGGGAAGTAAGCGAAAGCGTTGTTGCTTACGATGCCCTGGATGGAGTCGTTGCGGTTGATGGAGCTCAGGTAAACCGTGCTGCCGTAATATGTACCATTCTTAAGAGCCGAGGAGAAGCCGTTGACATCCTGATAGAAGGAATACTCGGCCTCGACACGGATGGTATGATGCCACGACTTGGAGGGAAGATAATTGTACTTGTCCACCTTGTAGCAATAGCCGTTGGACACCTCGAAGGGATCGGCACCGGCCACGAGGCTCTGCACATAGGGAGCGTAAAGGTTGGGGTCGTCGACCGAGGTGTAGCCGCCGCGCACGATGGAGTCGGTGTTGTCCATAAAGTTCTTGAAGTACTCAAGCGTAGTGTTCTCCACATCGTAACCGGGCTGTTTGCCGAGCGAGGTAACGATCTGACCGAGGATCACATTCTTGATGCGCACGTCGGCCATGGAATCCTTGTCAAACTTGTTCCAGAGGATGGTGGTGGTGTTGTCTTCGCGATAAGGATACTTGTCCTTATAGTTGAAGAACTTGGACACCTTAGCCTTGGCAGCGGCCCATGCGTTGTTGGAGGGGAAGATACCCATGAGCAGGGAGTCCTCGTTCTGCCAGAGGTAGAGCGAACCGATCACCTTGTTGCTGATGTAGAATACGGAGTCAACATACTGTACCTGACCGTTGACCGTAGCGCCCGGGGTACTGGCTCGCTTGTCGAACATCAGTGTATCGTCCTCGTGGAGGAAGTTGTAGAGAGAGTCAAGTCCGGGAGTGAACTCGATGGCCTCGTAGAGGTTGGATGCGAAAGGCACCTCGCCCTTGAGCAGGTGGAGGGAGCCGTTGGTAGCAGCCTGCACATTGCCGTCGATCTTGATGTTCTTGATAGTTGTCTCAGGCAGGATATAATTGACCACCTTGGAGTTGAGAAGTGTCACCTTGATGGTATCGCCGCCGTTGACGCCGGCGAAGTTATAGCGGGCTATATGATTGCGCACGAACTGCTTCTCAACCTCGCGGTTCTTGCCCTGGTCGAGCAGAGCGAGCCACTTGGCAGCGTTGTATGTGCCGTTCTCCGGAGCCCAGATCGTGAAGGTCTGAGAGCTGTTGAGCAGCTGGGCATACGTGAGCTTCGATGTCTTGGAAAATTCGTCAACGGTGAATGTAGTACGCTCCAATATCATCTTTAACGAATCGAGCTGGGGATTGGAAGCTATCTCCTCCCACAACGTTTGCTTCGGCGTCGAAGATTTGATATCAAAATGGTCATCACTGCAGGCGCTAAAACCGGCCAGAGCCAAGGTGCCTAGCATGCCATATTTGAGCCATTTACGAAATTTGATATTCATATACTTTAGTGTTTATTTCTGATTGATGGAAATGCTTTCGGGAAAGGTAGCCGGAGCCGGCCGTGAGGCCGGACACCGGGGCTCTCCTTTTAGTTTCTCGATATAGTCTTCTCCTTCTCCCAGGCCGGATTCTGATGCAGGTTAGGATTAACCTTGAGCTCATCCTCGTACACAGGTCCGTAGAGAGAATTCATAGATGACAGTTTAGCCTTGACGGCGTTGGTATTGGTAGCATACTTTGTGAGCAGGAGGGTAAGCATGTTAGTGGTCTTACCATCATACTCAGCCAAGCGCACGAGATCGAACCAGCGCTTGCCCTCGCCGAAGAATTCCCTGCGACGCTCCCTCATCACGAGATTGAAGAGGAGATCGGGAGTGGAATAGTCGGAGAACTTGAGCTTGTCGCTCTCGCTGGTCACTGTAGGATTAGAACGATAGAGTATCATCGTCACGAGACTGAACGCTTCCTGAAGCTGCTCCTCTGTGGGGGCTGCGAGCCTTGTGATGGCCTCAGCCTTCATGAGCAGCACATCGCTCAGGCGGTAAACGATCCAGTTGGAGTTGAAGTTACCGGTGGACTTGAGACCGGATTTAGCACCCTCGGAGTTGTCGGTAAGGTCCTTGAAGGTGGGAGTGTTCTGCACATACTTGGCAATGGGGAATACTCTCTGACCGGCCTCGGTGTAGCGCATGTTCTCCCAGCGCCTCATATCGGTCTGGCTGTAGACACCGTTGGTATTGTCCAGCTGCCGTGAAACGGTCTGCAGAGGAGAAGCAGCCTGAAGGCGGCCGGTCGCGCTGTTCGTGGTGCAATAGAGTCCGGTTTCATTGCTGATATTATACAGAGAGGAATTCTTGTTGGAGCCACCGTCGAACTGCAGCTCAAAGATACTCTCGGAACTGTTGCCGGAAATAAATATCTGATTGTAGATCTCATCATCCACATCCTTGGTGCTTCCGTTAGAACGGAGACGTGTGAGGAAGTAGGGATTCTCCTGATTGGAGGCAGAGGTACGAGCGTAGTCGGGATTGTCCTCCTTATAGCGCGTCATATACATGTCGAGCACAGCATCGCAGAGGTCGATGACCTTCTGATAGTCCTGCTGCGACTGATTGCCATACTTGGCAACAGAGTCGGTGGAAGCATCCTTGGCAGCACGCCAGAGATACATATCAGCAAGCAGAGTGTAGATGGACTGCTTGGTGAAGCGGCCCTTGTCCTGAGCGGTAGAGCTGTACTTGATCATACCGTTGTCCTTGACGCGGTCCACATCGTTGATGATGGAGTCGAGCACCACCTCAGCAGCTACCTGAGCACCGCTTGCGGCGCGGGCCTCACGGTCGGTACCGATGGACTTGAAATCGAGGGGCACATCGCGGAAGGTGCGTACGAGGTAGAACATGTTGAGGGCGCGGAGAGCTTTAAGCTCAGCCTCAACGGGCTTCCAGTCCTCAGTGGTAAAGCTGGCGTCTGTCTCAATAACCTTGGGTCCGTACTGGAGCGCCTTATTGCAGAAGTTGATATCCTTGTAGAATGCGTCCCACCGGTAGAGGCCGTTGGTCTCGAGGAGGTTGGCATTCATAAGGTCCTTCATATCGTCCCAGTTCTCGGAGAGGAGGTCAAAATTGTCTGAACGGCACTCACCCCACACTACGAGACGCTCCATAATGTCGGAGGAGATGAACTGCTTGTAGCATCCCATTACGGCACTCTCGAGGTCGTTGCGGTCCTCCCAGAACTCCTCCTCCGTAATCTTGTTGGAGGGATGGATGGTCAGGAAGTCGCTGCAGGACGTGGTGCCAAGCATGAGAGCCGAGCAGGCTGTCACACACAAAGCTTTATATATATTTCTCTTTTTCATTGCTAAATATGCATTAGAATCCTACATTAATACTGAACGTAAAGGAGCGCGAACGCGGTGTCTGCGAGCTGTCGAAGCAGGGGCTGAATCCGCTGGCAGAGTGCTCAGGATCTACGCCTGAGTAGCGGCTCCAGAAGATCAGGTTGTTGCCGGAGAGAGCCATACGCAGGGAGTGGAGTCCGTAGCGCTTGATCTTCTTGGCATCGAAGTCGTAAGCAATCTGTACGTACTGGAAGCGGATGTAGTCACCCTTCTCCACGTAGCGGTCGCTGCAAAGAGCATTATAGGAAGTACCTGCTTCGGCAGACATGGCCCGGGGTATCTCGGTGATATCACCGTTCTTGCGCCAGCGCCAGCGTACTGCGGTGCTCTGGTTACGGTTGGTACGCATATCCTCGGCGTTCATACGGGCGAGGTTAACGATCTTGTTACCATAGCGGAAGTTGAAGCTGGTCTTGAGAGTCCAACGACCGTAATAGAAGTCGAAACCGAAACCACCGTTGAGCTTAGGATTGGAGCTACCGAGGTAGACCATATCGAGCTCGTTGATCTGACCGTCGTGGTTGATATCCTCGTAGATCACATCACCACCGCTGAAGGTGTAGTTGCGTCCGCCGTAGTTGTAGTACATCTGGAGAGGATCACCCTTGGCATCGTAGATGATGTTGCCATTGGCATCGCGTGCCACAGGGCAGGTAGCATTCTCACCGTGAGCCTCAGCATAGGCTGCGGTGCGGTTGCCGTAGAGAGTATTCTTCGACTCGTCGGCGAAGTAGCCGCTGTGGTCGTAGTCGAAGCGGTAAACACCTTTGTAACGGAAGCCGTAGATGCCGCCGAGGGCATTGCCTACCTGTACACGGCTCATCCAGGTCTCGTTGTTATAGTTGAAGTCACCATTAAGGCTGGAGAGCACGCTGGGATCCATCTCGGTGATCTCGTTGACGTTCTGTGCGATGTTGAACTTGCCGACTACCTGAAGCTTGCGCACTACAGGAATCTTCTTTGTGACGAAGTTGAGCTCCCATCCCTTGTTCTCCATCTTACCGACGTTAGCCCAGGAAAGGGTGCTGAAACCGGTAGAGGAAGGAATGCGCACATTCTGCATGAGAAGGTCATCGGTGTACTTGTGGTAAACGTTGAGATCAAACTGAAGGAGGTCTTCGAAAAGGTTGAGGTTGAAACCAAGGTTCCAGGAAGAGGTCTTCTCCCAGCTCAGATCGGTGAGGCGAAGGTTCTGAGGAGCGATAGCCGTCATGCCGATGTAGGAGCCGGTGCTGGAATAGGTGTTGTACATGAGGCCCTCGGAACCCGGCTGGTTACCGTTGATACCCCAACCCGGACGGAAGGCGAGCATGCTGATGATCTTTCTGTAGGGCTTCATAAACCACTCATCGCTGATATTCCAACGACCGGAGATACCGGGGAAGAAACCCCAGCGCTTATCCTTACCGAAACGGGTGCTACCGTCTGCACGGAGAGTGAAGTCGGCTATGTAGCGGCTCTTGTAAGCATAGTGGATACTACCGAGGACGCCCATGCTGTGGCCCTTGCCGATACTCGTGGAAGTACCGGTCAGGTAAGCCTGTACGCTCGGGTCGGTAATACCGCTGTTCAGACCATTGGCAGAAATGTTCTGGTCGTCGCTGGTGTAGGTAGTCATCTCCATACGGGCCATAGCGGAGAGCGAGTGGTCGCCGTTGCCGAGCTTAGGCGTGAAGTAGAGAGTGTGACGGGTCGTGAAGGTAAGGCTCTTGTTATCGTAGTTGCTGGCGAGGTTGACACCACCGGCATCATACCAGTGCGAGCTGGAGAGCACGCCGGGATAGTAAGCCTTGTTGGTCTTGGTGAAGGCATTCATATATACCTCACCTTCGTAGTTGAGCTGTGTAGAATTCTCGTCCTTGCCGAGCAGCTTGTATTCGATCTTGAACTGCGGGTCGATCGTATAGGTGCTCTCCTTGAGCCAGGACAGGTTGGCAATGGCAACAGGGTTACCGTTGGACACCATGTCACGGAGGTAATAGGAAGTGTAACCGTCGGATACGGAACCTGCACTACCGGAAGCCGGGAACATCTTGAAGTACTCGTGAGTATTGTAGTAGTCGTCGGTCTCGGGATCGTACTCATAGCGGTAAACGGTCATGTTAGGCATGGCCTTATATGCCTTGTCGAGGATTCCGGTGTAGTTCTTCTTATTGTTCGTATAGTTGAGCGAGAAGTTGGAGGAGAACTTGATACGGTCGCTCACGTAGTAGTCGAGGGCCATACGGGTGGAGAAACGATCGAGCTGCTGCTTGATGATAGTACCGGTCTCGTGGTCGTAGGTACCGGAGATACGGAACTGTGCCTTCTCACCACCACCCGAGAGAACGAGTGCGTAGTTGTGAGTCTGACCAAACTGTGTAACCTCGTCTCTCCAGTCGGTATTCTTATTGAAGTTGCCGAAGTACATAGGACGGCTGCGGTCATAAGAGATCTCGACGATGTTAGAAGCGATGTTGCTCTGAGAGGGGTTGAAGTAAGCCTCCTTGAGCATCATGGTGTACTCATCTCCGCTGAGCATCTTCATACCCTTGGGCTGCCATGAACCGGTGAAGCGGTAGGAGAAGTCCACGCGGGTAGGACCGCGGTGACCACGACGGGTAGTGATCTGGATCACACCGTTGGCACCACGCGCACCCCAGATAGCGGTAGCGGCGGCATCCTTGAGCACATCGATGCTCTTGATGTCCTCGGGCTGCACACGGAGGAGCTGTGCGAACTGCTCTGTATTATCCATATCCTGAAGGTCGATATCCGTGGAGCTGTAGTCCTCGAGGATATTACCATCTACTACGATAAGGGGTTCCTGGTTACCATTGATGGAGGTAACACCACGCAGACGCATGGTAGTACCGGAACCAAGGTTACCGGAATTCATCACGATATCAAGTCCGGCTATCTGACCCTGGAGGGCCTGGTCGGCGGTCTCGAAGGAGAGACCCTTCATATCATCCATATTAAGAGTCTGGGTAGCCACTGAAACCTCCTTCTTGGGGATGCTGAGTCCGTTGGTCTTAACTCTCTGCTTTCCGGTCACAGTCACGGTGCGCAGCTGTGTGCGGCTCTTGAGCTCGATACGGAACACCTTGGTGGCGCCTATCACCTGGCTGTACTTGGTGTATCCGATGTAGGAGATCTCGAGTCTGTTCTTGCGGTTCTTGACCGGCATAGAGAAGTTACCATTGACATCGGTGGTGGTATTGTTGACAATACGATTGTTACCGTCTATTTCCACCACGTTGGCCATCATCACCGGTCCGTCGGCTTTGTTCCAAACGTGTCCGGAAATGCGATCCTGCGCCACTGCCGTACTCAGGCAGAGACACATTGCGAAGAGCAATAGATATTTTATTTTATTCATGGTTGTATATTTTATTTCCGGATACGATATTTAGCGATGAACCTGCGAGCGCTGCCGGTGGTAGCCCAATCGCTGTCGTAACGGTCATTTGTTAGCTGCTTGAAGTTGAGCACACCATCAATCTGATGAACTACTGCATAAGAGGAGGTCTCTATGGTAGTGGCGTTGCGGGCCTGAGCATTGAAGGTGTAGTCGCGTGTCATGATGTTCTTGAGAGTAGCGTCGTCGGTCACCTTGCGTACAGGACCCTCAACATCATTACCGGCTGCGTCGGTGCTGTATACCGAGCGGACGTTCAGAGTACCGTTGCCGGTGGAGGACACCTTGACGGAACGATAACGGTTGGTAGCATTGTTGATGCAGGCCGTCTCATACTTGGTGGGCTCGATAGCGTTGCGGTCGGCGAAGATGGAGTTATCCTGGAAGTGGTACTTGAGGAAGTTGACCAGGCAGGTGATCATAGCCTGAGCCTTGATCTTGTAGGCGCGGGTGATGGCGAGGATCTCTTCCTCGCTCTTGCCTGCGTCGGTAGCAGCCTGTACCTCGTTCTCACCATTGGTGATGACCTCGGAGATCTCTTCCCATGTGGGCAGTCCGTGATCGATAGCGTCGAGAACAGCCTCATTGGTCGGCACATAGACAGTATAACGGAAGGAGTTGAAGAAGCGGACGTTATCCGTAAGACCGTTCTGAGAAGAAGTAAAGATGGTATATTTCTGAATTTCCGTATCCTTGTCCTCCACCTTCTTAACGCTGTCGGCAACACCTGCTCTCTCGAGGAGGTTGGCGTCTACCTGGCAGAGGTTGAAGAACTGATAGAACGGAGAAGTCTCGCCCTCGCCCTGGAGCACGCTGTAGACCGACTTCATAGTGGTCTGGATAGGCTTGTCGATGACGTAGGTCATACCGTTACCGTAACCGGTGGTCTCCTGACGGCGGTCGTAGGTGCGCAGCACGGTGCAGACTGTATCATTGTCGATCTGGAAGCCGCCCTGTACGTGGAATCCGGTCTTGGTCTGGTCGAAGTCGGAGGAGAGGCTGTAGTCGCTCTGGTTGGAGATCTTGACAGCACTTCCGCCCTTGGTCACATAATACTGATTGAGCGAACCGAAGCCCGTCTTGGCCTCAGCGTCGGAGTGCACGATGATGTGCGAGTCGAGGAGGTCCTTGAGGCGGTTGTTGATCTCGCTGGCCTGTACGGAGCCCGGGATAGCACTGCCGATCTCGTTGGTGGCAGGATCCCATCTGTAGGAGCGGGCCTTGACAGGAGCGGAAGCATCCTGACGACGTGTACTATAGTAGAAGGAGAGCATACGGGGCTGCTGCTTCTGGGCAGTCACCTCGTCGTAGTATGTACCCAGAGCGTCATCCGTCGGGATGAAGAAGCTGAAGCGGGAGCTCATGGCGAGCAGGTAGTAGGAGAAGAATGCGTTCAGAGGAGCCGAGTTAGGATTGGTGATGTAGGAATCATCAGCCGAGATGGCCCAGTTGAAGATCTTCATGTCCTTGCCCACGAGAGCAGGAGCGGATACGGCTGCATAAGCTGCGGGAGCGAATACCTGATTCATTATATATACAGCACCGTTGTTGGCGAGGAGTGTGGTATCGATCGTGGCGCGGAAGCCCTCGACGCCGCCCTCGACAGTACCGAACATCGGGTCCTTGGCATCATTCATGATAGTGATGTACTTGCTGGGCACGGTGTTGATGAAGGAGGTCTTCATCAGGTTCTGCACAAACTTGCAGATGATACGGAGAGGTATCTGGTCTATATTATATATGAGGTTCTCAGCGGTGTTTTCCTTCTTGGCGTAAGCCTCCATAAGGAATTCGCCGGCACCACCCGGGAGGAAGTACTTCTCGAGCACTTCGTCGGAGGGCACGAACATGGCGCCCATATCGGTGTAGAGCTGCTGGCCCTCGGGATAGTACTCATTCCATCCGGGATCGTAGTCGAGCGGGTACTGGAAGGTATTTCCGTAAGGATCGCGGTCCAGACGTCCGCTGGAGGTGCGTGCCGCAAAGTAGCGCTTCGAGAACACGGAGTCGCGGATACCGGTGAGCTGCAGGTGAGAGGACGTCAGGCTGGCGTTGTAGAACGGAGCCGAGAAGCGGTCGAGCATATGGCTGAAGATATTAGTCTTGCCATTGGTGCGGATCATCTCGGCCATGTTATCCGGGGTGAGGAGCACACGGTCCAGCTTGTCCACATAGCCGTTGAGGCAGGTCTGATCCTGAGCGATCACCTTGCTACCGTAGATGTGAGCATCGGTCGGCTCGCGCTTACTGCCTACGAGGGTCTCAAAGTCCTCGTCGGTGATATTGTTCTCACCCATCTGTCCGGCCAGGAAGTGGAGCATGAGCGGGGTGCTTCCGTCGAGGGCGAGCCATATACCGCCCTTGTCCTGTGTGCGGAAACGCTTCCAGTAGTCGATGTCAGGCGACTCCTCATCCTCGTTGAATGTCTGGGGGATGTCATTGCCGTCCCATGCGAAGAACGGAATGGAGTCAGTGGCCGAAGCCGAGGTGGGCTGACGCAGACACTGGTTCTTGGCAATCGTGCTTCCCGAGCTGATGTTGGTCATCATCTCGAGCAGGTAGGCATTGTCAAGCATGGAGGAGCTGAGCAGAAGGCTCTTCTGAGACCTAGTCAGGTCCTCGTACTTATGTACGCCCCAGCTGTTGTTCTGATAAAACTTTGCGAAGGCATCGTCGTCGGCTACGAACAGCGTCTTACTGCCCGTGCGCTCCAACACCTCCTGATAACCCAAATCCTGGATTAGACGTACGGTATTGGTATAGTTCTTCTGGTCCACCAGATAATCATAGATACTGGCACCGAGCCAACTTGGCTTCTTGTCGGGCAGATCATAATCATCGGAGCAGGAGTACGTCAACCCGCACATCGTGAGTATACACATGGCTGTGAGCCACTTTCTACCTTCTTTGATCAAACGGTTTTTCATACACATTAAATTTATCCTTTTATATTTGTTTTATTTCGATTGTTTTCTTTAATGTCCATATAGACAAGCCGATAGACAAAGGCTTTTTGCCAATGGCAAAGCCCCCTGAATTCCCTGGATTGAAATACACTATTCATTTTACTCTGAAGAGAGATTAATCGTTTAATTTTTATGGTCTTAGGTTGAATTTTACCAAATCAGACCTCGTTCTTAGCTAAGTATTTATATACTCTTTTAGAGATATGCACCCTCAAAAGTACAGATTATTTTATTTTCTGCAAACTCTCGAAGCAGTTTTTTCCGCATTTTTACTCCACATTCTCCATATTTTGTAAAAAACCCGATGGTTCCGGAGACGAAATTAATAATAAAACACGAAAAACAAGCGTCCGCTCGCGATTTTTTTAGGACTTCGCGGATTTTATTTTCTCCGGGCGGGTCGGGACGCCGGATTTTAACATTTCAACCCCCATTACGGCCCTCCCGGGGCCGGCGTAATGCGCACTTCTCCGCCCCTCCGGAGACCTTCGCAAAAACGGCGACAGAAAAGCATTTCCGCACACTCATATATATAATACGCGCGCGCGTGAGAGACCATCGCGGAGAACGAGCCGCGAAGAAGGATGAATTTTAAGAATTTGTACACATCGTTCACATTCGATACAAACTTCTTTTGCTTTTCGTCGATTTTGGCGAAAAATGCGAGTTGGCGAATTGGTAATTATAATCACGTCAAAAACAAAAATGAAATTAATCATGTTCACATATTTAACAATATGGAAAAGGAAGTCGCGGCCGGAAATGGTAAACATTTATTTTGAAAACGGATGAATAACAATGAATAAGCTGGCTGACGGTTGACTAAAGCGATGCGTATCCGCCGCGATCAGCGCGCCGCGCAGCATCAGAGGGATCCCCAGCCCGCGCGGATCGCGGCGGATATAACAGCGGCGATACATATTTATAATGTATGGCGGGCGCGGAGGCATGAGCGGCGGCGTGTCTTGCGGGCGGGACGCATTATAATATATGCGTGACGGCCCTGGTAACTATGCGCGACGCCTTATATAATATGTATGCAGCCTTGTAATATATGTATGTCTGGCGGCACGGCGAACCGGCCACTGCCCTGCCCCGCCTTCGCAACCCTTGATCTACTCGCGCACCTCGCCGCGATTTTGCTTTTGCGGCAAAGCGGGCCGTGCTGCAGCGGCCCTCCCAGCTAACGCCGCCTCAATACGGCATCGCGCTTTTTGTATTCCCTGCAAACTTCGCCCACAGCTGAGAAAAAGTGCCTCGTATAGAGGTCCTCATATTCCTGCACGGTTGATATAACTTTGCCATCCGAAACAACTGCCTTTTTTCCGCATTTTGAAAAAGGGTTTTCCACACATCACAAAAACCTTCCGCATAAGTCGAAAACTACATAGGACATGAGGAAAAACACATTTGAGATGATTTCTCTCATCTCAAATGTAATTTTGGCCTTTTGGGAAAGCTGATTCTCAAACAATTAGAAGAGCTCCAAAAATGGGCTTGGGGAGGCCAGTCCGATGCTTACCGGACAGCAATAATCCGATAACATAAACGCGAAAGAGGGCGGCGCCCTGCGGTAGGGCGCATTGCCTCAGGGGGATGGCGCATTGCCGGAGGCGCAGGATAAGAAGGCGCGGGGCATTGCGCAAGCCGCCCCTGCGTGGCAACCCGCGGGATCATCGCGCAGGGCGGGGATGTCGTAAGGATGTGGGGAAACTACCGCTGCTGCTCCAGACGGGAGAGCTCGTCGTAGTTTTTCTGCACTATCGCCTTGCCGAGCGAGAGGCGGCGCGCGGACGGCGTGGGCCGGTCGGTGAGCACGCGGCCGGAGGTGATGTCGTAGACGGTGGCGCCGGTGGAGTCGACGAAGGCCATGCCGTTGTCGAAGGTGTGGTAGGCAAAGGGATAGCGGTAGGTGGCGGAGAGGACGTCGCGCGAGAAGGCGAACTCGCGGTGGGCGATGTCCATCTGCCCGAGCAGCGTGGCGGCGAGGTCGTTCTGACCGCAGATCCTGTCGACGGTGCGGGGACCGCGCACGGCGCCGCCCACCCACAGCATCGGGATGTGGTAGCGGCGCGGATTGTCCTCCGTCAGGCCGTCGGGGTAACCGATGCCGTGATCGGGCAGGAAGACGATGAGCAGGTTCTTCCACTGCGGCGTGCGCTTCATGCGGGCGATGAACTTGCCGAGGCAGTGGTCCACATAGGCGATGGCGTTGGCTTTCTCATCATTGGGGAAGCGGTTGTAGGGCACGCCCCAGGGCTCGTGGGAGGCGAGGGTGAGGAAGGTGGTCTGCCAGCGGCCGCCAGCGGCGGGACGGCGACGGAGGCTGGAGTAGAGGTAGTCGAAGGTAATGCTGTCCGTCACGCCCCAGCCGTGGGTAAGGCGCTGCTCGGGGGTGAAGTGGGTGTCGCCCACAATGTCGGTGTAGCCCGTCGAGCGGAGGTAGCTCTGCATGTTGGTAAAGTTGATGTCGCCGCCGTAGAGGAATGAGTTGGTGTAGCCCGCACGGCGGAGGGAGGCGGCGATGGAGGGCAGGTGGCGCGAGGCGATGGGCATCTTCATGAGCGAGGCTTCGGGGAAGGCGGGAAAGCCGCTGAGGATGGAGAGGACGCCGCGGTCAGTGCGGTAGGAGGTGGAATAAAACTGCGTGAAGAAGACGCCCTCGCGGGTAAGGGCGTCAAACTGCGGCGTGATGCCGGCGGGATTGCCCATCGCGCCAACGAAGGTGCCGGCGAAGCTCTCCAGGATAACGATGAGCACATTGGGACGGCGTGTGGTGAGGAGCGAGTCGGTGTCGACGCTCTCAGGCGAGATGAGGAGCGACTGATAGAGCGAGTCGGCCCGCGCGGCGCTGTAGAAGCGGCCCATGCGCGAATAGTTGCGCGACTTGGCCATCGAGGAGAACAGGCTGAAAACGGGATTGACGGCCGAGTGGTTGAGAAACTGGTTGGGGGAGAAATACACCATGCCCACATTGGCCGTCGAGCGCCCTATGCCGCCGCGGATGCCGAGGAACATGAGCGCGCAGAGCAGCAGCGAGAGCAGCGTGACGGGGATGCGGCGCGCGCGGGGCGGGAAACGGAAGTCGGTAGGTGTGGCCGTGCGCAGGACAAGGAAGAAGAGGATCGACACAAGCACCCACGCCGCCAGACCGGCGGTGAGGTAGGCGCCGCTGATGCTGTTGGTGACACTGCCGAAGGTGGAGAGGTAATTGAAGATAGTGGCGTCGATCTTAAAGTCCCAGAACGAGTAGAGACAGGTGTCGGCGGCGCAGATGAGCGTGGAGAGCACGGCGACGAGGACATAGTAGCCCTCGAGGATGTAGTAGATAAAGGGGACGCGCCTCCAGATGTGGACCATCATGAGCAGCACGATGGGCGCGAGGAGGTAGCAGGATGTGGCTATGTCAAGGGGAAGGCCGTGAAAGACGACGGCGAAATAGTCCGTCAGGCCCGCTGTGCGATGGGCGGAGACATTGAAGATCATGAAGGCGGCCTTCCACAGCACGAAATAGAGGAGGAAGAGCAGGAAGACGCGAAGCAGAAAGAGGAAATAGCGTTTCATCGCGATGAGATATGAGGATCAGAGCTGCTGCATGTCGTGCAGCTTCTTGTAATAACCGTTCATGGCGATGAGCTGGTCGTGTGTGCCGCGCTCCACAATCCTTCCCTCGTGGAGGACGCATATCTCGTCGGCATTCTTGATGGTCGAGAGTCGGTGGGCGATGGCGATGGTGGTGCGCGAGTTCATGAGGCGGTCGAGGGCCTGCTGCACGAGTCGCTCGCTCTCGGTGTCGAGGGCGGAGGTAGCCTCGTCGAGGATAAGGATGTCGGGGTTCTTGAGGATGGCGCGGGCTATGCTGATGCGCTGGCGCTGTCCGCCGGAGAGGCGGCAGCCCCTGTCGCCGACGGTAGTCTCGTAGCCCTTCTCGCTCTCCATGATAAAGTCGTGGGCGTTGGCTACCTTGGCGGCGGCTATCACCTCCTCCATCGTGGCATGCTGTACGCCGAAGGTGATATTGTTGTAGAATGTGTCGTTGAAAAGGATGGCGTCCTGGTTGACATTGCCGATGATGCCGCGCAGGTCCGCTATTCTGAGGTGGCGGATGTCGACGCCGTCGATGGTAATGCTGCCGCCCGTCACATCATGGTAGCGGGGCAACAGGTCCACGAGCGTCGATTTGCCGGAGCCGCTCTGCCCCACGATGGCTATTGTCTCGCCGCGCTTTATCCTGAGCGACACACCGTGGATGACCTCGGCGCCGGTGCCGTAGGAGAAGTGGACGTCGTTGAAGCAGATCTCGTTCTTCAGGCCTGAGAAAGGCAGCGGATTGGGGTCCTCGCGGATGGGATTGGGGGCGTTGAGAATCTTGTTGACCCTCTCGACCGATGCCATGCCCTTGGGGATGTTGTACGTAGCCCTGGCAAAATCCTTGAGCGGCTGGATGATGCTGTAGAGGATCACCATATAAAAGATGAATGTGGGGGCGTCGATGGGCGAGTGCTTGGAGAAGATGAGCGTGCCGCCGTACCAGAGCACCAGCACGATGAGCACTGTGCCGAGAAACTCGCTCACCGGGTGGGCGGAGGCCTGGCGGATGGCTACACGCGTGGCGGCGTGGCGGTAATTGTTGGTGCAGCTGTCGAAGCGGTCGGCCATCTTGCGCTCAGCCGTGAAGGCCTTGATGATGCGCATGCCGCCGAGCGTCTCCTCGAGCTGGGCCATCGTCTCGCTCCACTTGTTCTGCGCGTAGAGCGACTTACTCTTGAGCTTGCGGCCTATGCGGCCCATCGCCCAGCCCATGGCGGGCAGGACAATGATGGTGAACAGCGTGAGCTGCCAACTGGTATAGATGAGCACGGCGAAATAGCAGATGAGAAGGATAGGATTTTTGATAAGCATCTCGAGCGAGCCCGTCACCGAGTTCTCGATCTCGTTGACATCGCCGCTCATGCGGGCTATGATGTCGCCCTTGCGCTCGTCGCTGAAGAAGGAGAGCGGCAGGGAGAGGATCTTATGATATACCTGGATGCGGATGTCGCGCACGATGCCTGTGCGCATCGGCACCATGATGGCGGCCGAGGCGAAATAGCTGCCCGTCTTGAGCAGGGTGGTCACCACGAGGAACAGGCCTATCAGCAGGAGCGTCGTCGAGGCGCCGTAGATCGCGATGAGCTGGTCGGTGAGATAGTAGCCGTTGTTGACAGCGATGTCCTTGAAGCTCATGCCGGCCGTGTCCCAAGGGATGAAGTGGTAGACCTTGCTGTTCATGCCGAAAAGCATCTGAAGCATCGGGATGATGGACATGAACGAGAACACATTGAGCATGGCGGAGAGGAGGTTGAATAAGAGTGAGCCGGCCAAGTAGCCCTTGTACGGCATCACGTATCTGCCCAAGACCTTGAAGAATTCTTTCATATTGAGTAGCGCTTCGTCTAATGTTTACGCCCGAAGTCGGCAGGAATTTCTCCCCATCGGGCCGTGTCCCATTTTATGATTTTAGTATCGTATTTGTTGTCTCTGAGCCACGCTTCGGCGCGTTCTATCATGCGGAACAGCTGCTCGGTGCGCCCGTCGCGCTGCAGCTTCGTGCGACACTTGCGCAGCTTCACCCATAGCATGGCGTTGCGGCTGTCCGAATAGACGGGGACGCCGCTTACCCCGCGGTTTTTGAGAAGTGCGAGAGCGTGGACAATGGCCAAGAACTCGCCAATATTGTTTGTGCCCCAGACGGGACCGTAGTGGAACAGGACATGCCCGTCCCTGAGGTATACGCCGCGGTATTCCATCATCCCGGGATTGCCCGAGCATGCGGCATCGACGGCGACGGACATCGGGGGCACTTCCGCAGGCAGCGTAATGGTGCGCGCCGCTCTGCTGCTCCCCGTCCGGCCCTTCCGGGCGGCCGCGGCAGATGTGGCGGGAGCCAAAGATAATGCTGCGGCCCCGGGAGCGACAACGTCAGCGCCGGAAGCCTTCGCATTTGCTGCCGGATCCCCTGCGCCGGCCGACGGCGCAAAGGTAGTACTGCCCGCCGCTGATGCATTCTTTCCCTTAGTCTTTGATATCCTTCCGGCACGCGGAGCCTTCTTCCCGGCACGCGGTACATTCTCTCCGGTAACCGCTGCATTCTTCCCGGCCCCCGCTGCGCTATCGGCGGCTGCGGCGGCGTAGGCCTGCACCCCGGCGCTGCGCTCCGCCGGGAGGCCGCACATATATTCCCGCTCGGCTTCCTCGCGCGTGGCGAAGCCCTTGTACCTGGCGCCCTTGTAGCCGGAGACCTGCGCCTCGCATTCGTCCCACGACGCGTAAACCCCGGGCTCGTGGCCCACCCAGACAGTGTAATATCTCTTCTTGCTCATCTACAGCGCAGGGGCTTCTACAGAGGGGACATCACAGCGCGCGCCCTGCCCGCTGAGCGGGAGGACGACGGCAACATGGCAAAGCTGAGAGAGCATGGCGGTGAGAACGACCGGTAGTATGGCCGTGAGAATGGCAACGGGAATGGCGGTGAGCATGACCGTGAGGACGGGCGCGGCGGCCTGTTTACATTCGCTCGGGCATCTCGATGCCCAGCATATTCATGCCCGTGCGCACCACCTTGGACACCATAGAGGAGAGCACCAGGCGCATGTGCCGGATATCCTCGTTCTCCTCGTGCAGGATGGAGTAGTCGTGGTAGAACTGATTGTAGCTCTTGACCAGTTCGTAGCAATAGTTGGCTATGTCCGCGGGGTTCATCTCCTCGCCGGCCTGCCTGACAGTGGCGGGAAACTCGGACAGGGCGCGGATGAGCTCCACCTCCTTGTCGTTGAGCGGTGTGCCCGGCGCTATCGACCCGCCTATCTTAAGGCCCTCGCCTGCGGCCTTGCGCAGCACGGAGCGGATGCGGGCGTAGGTGTACTGGATGAAGGGGCCCGTGTTACCGTTGAAGTCGATGCTCTCGGCGGGGTTGAAGAGGATGTTCTTACGGGCGTCCACCTTGAGCAGGAAATACTTCAGCGCACCCATGCCCACGATGCGGGCCGTCTTAGCCTTGTCCTCCTCGCTCAGGTCGGCAAACTTGCCCAGGGCGTCGCCGGCCGTGCGGGCCTGCGCCACCATCTCCTCGATCAGATCGTCGGCGTCCACCACCGTGCCCTCGCGGCTCTTCATCTTGCCGTTGGGCAGGTTGACCATGCCGTAGGAGAAGTGCACCAGGCTCTTGCCCCACTTGAATCCGAGGCGGTCGAGGAGGATGGAGAGCACCTTGAAGTGGTAGTCCTGCTCATTGCCCACCACGTAGATCATCTTGTCGATGGGGAAGTCCTGATAGCGCAGCTTGGCCGTGCCGATGTCCTGCGTCATATAGACCGATGTGCCGTCGGAGCGGATGAGCAACTTCTCGTCGAGGCCGTCGTCGCGCAGGTCGGCCCACACGCTGCCGTCCTCCTTGCGGAAGAAGAGGCCCTTCTCCAGGCCTTCCTCCACGAGCTTCTTGCCCACGAGATATGTGTCGCTCTCGTAGTATATCTTGTCAAATCCCACACCGAGGGCGCGGTAGGTCTCGTCAAATCCGGCGTAGACCCACTCGTTCATCTTGCGCCACAGCGCGCGCACCTCCTTGTCGCCCTGCTCCCATTTGACGAGCATAGCGTGCGCCTCCCGGATGAGGGGCGCTTCCTTCTCGGCCTTGTCCTTGGCCGCCTCGGCCTCCATGCCTTCGCTCTCGTACTGTCGGCTGAGCTCGGCTACCTGCTCGCGATAGTGCTTGTCAAAGAGCACATAGTAGTCGCCTATGAGGTGGTCGCCCTTCTTGCCGGAGCTCTCGGGCGTCTCGCCGTTGCCCCACTTCTGCCAGGCCAGCATGGACTTGCAGATATGGATGCCGCGATCGTTGACTATGTTGGTCTTGACCACGCGCTTGCCGCACGCCTCCTCGATGTTGGCCAGCGCCCAGCCCAGCAGGTTGTTGCGCACATGGCCCAGATGAAGCGGTTTGTTGGTGTTGGGGGAGGAATACTCTATCATCCAGAGCGGCGAGGTTTCGTCGTGGGGCGTCACACCGTAGCGCTCCGCTGCGTCCATGTCCTCCAGCAGGGAGGTCCACGCCGCGGGGGCGAGACTGATGTTCAGGAAGCCGCCCACCACATTGTATCTGTCTATGGCGTCGCAGTGCTCCTTCATATAGCTGCCCACCTCTTCCGCCGTGTCAGCGGGCTTCTTGTGCGAGAGCCGCAGGAGCGGGAACACCACCAGCGTGATGGAACCCTCGTAGTCGCGGCGTGTGCGCTGCAGCTGTATCATGCCGTCCTTGACATCGGCCCCGTAGAGGGCCTTCACAGCCCCGGCCGCAGCCGAAGCCAATACATTCTCTATATTCATATTATATGTTTATTCCCCGATAATGATTATGCAAAAGTAAGCATTTTATATGGAATAAGCTGCCCCGGCGCCCTTTACGCCATCTAAAAAGCTCCGCAGCTCACACTGGAGCCACGGAGCTTCTGCTCAGGTTGTCTCAGAGGCCGCCAGGGGCGCGGCCGCCGGCTATACGTTCGGGGTCACCTCAGAGCTGCCGCTCTTAGTAGTGGCGGCCTCGCTGTTGGCGAACTTGATCTTGCTGTTGGAGAGGTCGAAGGCCGAGCGCATGGCGCGGCTCCTCACGAAGCGCACCATCACGCGCTTCACATCGCTGGCCTTGAAGTCCGCCTTGTTGGTCACGCCCCTCGACTTGATGGTGAGGTGGAACGAACCGAGATCGCCGAAGCGTACGCTCTTGCCCTCATAGAGAGCCAGAGTCACCTGCTCCTCGAGCACCGAGAGCGCGGCCTTGACATCGTGGACGGTGAGCGTACACTCGCGGCTGATGTTCTCCGCCACATCATCCAGCGTCATGTACGACTGGTTCTTCGACTGGGCGTAAAACTTGACAGTGCCGTCCTTGGGATTCTTGCGCTTGATAACTTTGTAGTAGATCATGATAATAGAGTTTTTTGGTTGGTTAGTAATGTTGCCCACCGGATTGGGGTGCTCCGGAGCCGCCGCCCTTTTTCCGTGTGAGCAATGCAAAGATACAACCTCCGCCGCGCGTCTGACGACGTCCGCCCTCCCTGCACGCATATTATATATATGTATAGCGCCAAAATTATGACCTTATACGAAAGCTTTAGCTTGCCGTCAGAAGCAATCTTTTTCAACTGGGTAGTGACGCTACCCACTTCAGAGCTTCCTGGCAAGGATCAGAAATAAGAGCGCATCTATAAGCCTTCGCTTGCCGTCAGGAGCAGTTAGTTTCAACTGGTTAGTGACACTAACCACTTCAAATGCTTCCCTACGCAGCTTACTCATGAAGAATACCCAATAGCTTCATGTCCTGGCATTATCATCCTGTTGGATAGTAATGTTGCTTACTGCCCGCCGTGGATTACAGCAGCGCCGGAGTCTGCATCTTTTCACATAAGCGACTGTGCAAAAAGGCCACGCTACTATCCCCGCACACTACCTCTGCCATTTATATATAATTCAACCTTTATTTGTTACTGAAAGCATGAATATGGTCTCATCCCCACAGATATTGCGAATCTTCATTCGCAAAGGTTTTTTCTGACTACAGATTGTGCCATCCCAGAAGTCTTGCGTATCAACACCATCCCGACGAACGTAGCCAAGCCTGTCAACAAAGATCTCCGCATCACTGTGCCAGGGAGCCTTTGGCTCATCAGATGTACAGTCGAGGCTTAGCCATTCGATAGTCTCCAAACCTTCCTCGCTGATGGAAATGGGTTTGAATGCCTTAAAGCCTTTAGCTGACTGTATCTGACCTTTGAGATTATAACTTTCTATTTTCTTCAGCACACGGTCGCTACAGAAGCTGTTGATGGTGACTTGCCAAACTGGGTATATCTGACCTTCGGGCTGAACGTGAGCCAGACTGTAATCGCAGCAATCTTCCACGACCACGTTGTCGAGCACGTTTTTCAAATCGCGCAGCTCAATCTCTATGCCCGTATCGTTCTGCTCATGGATGAATTGGTTTATTTCCTCACGGTCAGCGATGTCGATATAGAAGACAATCACTTTCTTCGTTTCGTCGGGCAAGTCGGGCATGGCCTCGCGGATAATGTGGTTGATCTGCGCAGTGTCAAGCAGTCGTGTGCTGCTGTCCATCAGATTGGGCACATAGACGGGCATTCTGCCATTGCGGGAGCTGTTGATGCTTCCCGCCCAAGCCTTATCCAGCTGGTCGTCATCGTGGAGGCCGGGAATAAGTTTTTTCAGCTTGTCCATTGTCTGCACGGGGTTACGGTAGAGCGAGACGCCATCCTTGATTTCCAACACATCAAATTGTGCCTTGGCCTTGACCAAGCGATCGCGGGTGGTCTCAATGCTGTTCACCCCCACATCGCTATGGATGAACCTGCGTCCAAGTTTGCTGGCCACGGCTGCCGTTACACCACTACCACCGAAGAAATCGGCTACCAGCATGCCCTCGTCGCTCGAGGCCTTGATGATACGCTCCAAGAGGGCTTCTGGCTTTTGGGTGGCGTAGTCGACGAGTTCCTTTGCCTGACCTGCGATTACATTTATGTCTGTCCAAATAGACTGCACCGGTTTTCCTGGCATTTCATCTAGATAGACTTTCTTCTTGGGAAATCCAGAACTTGTATAATAAAGTAATCCTTTCTTATCCAAATCCTCCATCGTTTCTTTTGAATATCTCCAAGTGCGAACAACACCGTTCCATTCATAAGTAGATCCCCTACCACCTGGACCCAATGTATTTTCTACTTTATATTTTTTACCATCCCCATCATCCATAGAATACATCTTAAGATATTTCTCGTCATAAGGTAGGTATTGGGTATGCCATGTGTAATCATCATGATTCATGCAATAATAAAAAATAGTGTCATGGATCTGTCCATAACGTTCAGCATCATTGTGAGAGTAAACTCGCTGCCAGATGATTTCATTAATAAAGTTGCTCTCTCCGAATATCTCATCCAAAAGAATCTTCACGTAGTGTCCGATGTGATAGTCGAGATGCACATATATGCTTGCCGTATCGCTCATGACACTCTTGATAGCCATCAGATTCTCGTACATCCAGTTGAGGTAGCGCTCCTTGTCCCAAATATCGCCATACATCTTTTCCTCGAAGTTGCGCAGCTCATCGCTGTCCACTTCTGTCTCCGCCTGCTTGATGGCCTCGGCCACCTTCGGGTTGCGGCGCACATAGACCTTCTTGGCATAGTCGGCACCGCTGGCAAAAGGTGGATCAATATAAACCAAGTCAACCTTGACGCCTTGGTCCTTCAGATAAGCGCAAGCTGAGAGGCACTCTCCACGAATGATCATGTTGTGGTCGGGATTGTCGCCCACGCTTTCCTTTTTCTCCATCTCATAGAGAGGCATGCCACGCTGGATGCGCTCTACCACCTTGTCGTTGTCGCGATAACGCAGGATACGCTGGGTGCGCACAAAATTGTCGAGAAGGGCCTGACCTTCGAGGGTATTGGGATAATAGGGGATGTATTTTACAGCCATGATGGTTCTTGTTTATTTGAAAAATTGTTGTATCTTTTCTATGGTGAGCGTGTCCTGTTGCACCTTTGAGAGCGTGTCCTCGATGTAGAGGAAGTCGAAGCGGGGATAGCAGTAATACGCATTGTTGAGACTGACGAACTTGCTCATGAACGCCTTTCGGTCGGCAAACTTTGCACTGAAACCCTCGCCTTTGGTCTCAATGATGAGCACCTTGCTGATGGATCCTTCATCGTTTCTCTGCAATATCAGGAAGTCGGGCACATACTTTCCGATATAGTGCCACGCCTTACCTACTTGTTTATAGCATCTGATTTTAAACTCCGTGAGCGTGTCGTCGCCGTTGAAATAGGCTTCCAACTTTTTCCCATTGATGATGGAGAGCAACGACTGGGAGAAATAGTCTATCTCCAGATTGCTGTCGAAATGATAGGGCAGATAGTGGTAGGTGTGATCGTTGATTTCCTTTCCTGCCTGCTCATAGTTGTCGGGATTGTCCGTCAAAGTCTTAATGATGCCTTCTTGACCGGGCAGCGTCTTCAGCGTGTGGATGGTTGTAGCAATCTCTGGTTTAAGCCGCATGCCGCCTTTGTCGTCGGCCACAATCTGCAGCACCTCTTCTTGCGAGGGGTAATATTCGTCGGGGCGGCTCGTCTCTACTGTGGGGGCCAGCTTCTCCACATTCAGTATTTCAGCCTTCTGCGGGATGTTCTCTTCCTTCACCTCTATGGTGCGCTGGGGCGTGAAAGCCTTTCTGATGCGGGCACGAATCGCTTTTTGGTCGTACTTCCCGTCAAGAAATGTCTGGCCATCCTTAGCGTAAGTGATGCTCTTGAAGATGTCGTGCACGAGAGGGAGATAGGGAGCAGCTTCCTGTCGGGTCCACGTACCGAAACTTTCTTTCACGATGGTGTGTAGCCAGGAGTGGAAAGTAACGGGGAGGTCACTCTCCTCGTCTTCTACCGTCATCACCGCTTTATGTTGAAGTTCGCCCTTCAGATTCTCTTCTCTCACAAGCATCGATTTGGAATTGGATACCAGATCCTCTTTTTTCAGTTCGGCCGCTGTGTCCAACGCTGCGTCCAACACCAAAGTCTGATAGGTCACCTTCAATTGGATGAAGTCGATAGGTGGCACATGCAATTTCTCCATGCGTGAGAACTGCTTCAACGTAAAGAACTTGCTGCCTCCACCTTTGTTGATTTCATCTATCGATGTATGTTGTTGCTTCTTCAGCTCATTGTTGAGAGTCCTCCCGTTTTCATCGTTGAGCCAAATGAGCGCAGACTCCTGTTGATGTCGCACCACTTGACGCAGACAGCGGCAACTGGTCTGCAGCACCATATTCTTGGGGCAAGCACCTTTTTGCGGCAAAATAACACCCGTCAGACTTTTGCAATCCCAACCCTCCTTACCAATCTGAACCAACAGGATAATCTTGATAGGGGACAACTTTGTGTCGAGCGACTTAAAGGCAGCCTCTGCGCCGTCAGGAGCTGGATACAGCCTGTTGCCGTCATGATATTTCAGAATGACATCGGTGGGATTCATTCCGCGCTCGCTGACGATGTTGGCAACAAGCGGGAAGATATTGTTCTCTAAATTATCGATTTTCCCGCAATAGATAGCCAGCTTAGCGCAAGTGCCGTTGTCATAGACCTTATCGCCATAGCGGTCGAGAAACTCCGTGACGCCTTTGCGTACGATATCATCACAACCACCATCCGATACTTTGATGACAGGAGACTTTAGAAAATTGCCCACGCCATTAATCAATGGGTAATAATAAACCGCGTTAGCAAGATTCTTGTTCTGCAGAGACAGGCGTGGTGTCACTACTACCGAGTCAGCTGAGGCCAAATAGGGTGTACCTGAGAAACCCAGCACAGAGTTGAACGTTGCATTTTCTGTCCATTTGTTCACCACCTTACGAAGCTTGATGTCGCCGTCGGAAGCATGATGCACCTCATCGATAAAAATAGATAGATGAGGAATTTTGCCTATGATATTGCGAAGCTCATTGGAGACTCTCACCTCTTTCCATTCCTCCTCGGTGTAGAGAGTAGGGTCATTACCACGATCCTTTTCTAATTTGTCTAAAATCACTTTCTCCGCATTGGTCACTGCTACAAGACCTCGCAACGAATTCAAAGGCTGATGATTGTTTATCTTCTGTGCGTTGGGATTCCTGACTATATTGCTTTTACTGGCGGACTTTTGCTCGTCAAGCACCTCGAACTGTATCTCCCTTCTGATGTCAGACGCAGAAGGTTCGGGCAGCACCCATGTAGGGTCAAAATCCTGAATCTTCTTAATACTCGGCAGGATTGAAGACTTAAGTCCGGAGGGTGCTAACAGCATAAAGTTGTGAGCAAATGCGGGATTATCGGGCTCATTCATCGAAAAATACAAGTCCAGATAAATAAACGCAGCCATTAGAAAGGTCTTTCCTGCCCCCATTGGCAGACTGAATATATAATCGGGGTATTGTACACCATAGAAAATGTTGCGAAATACATTCTCATAGTCTATGTCATCCGGATATTCCTCAATTTCTTTCTTTAAGGAAGGAGCTACAAACTTGCCATCAGCATCCTTCAGACAAGCGTACTCGTAGAGAGTAGCAGCCGCTGTATCTGTCTCCAGTACCCGACGCGCTTTTACTGTAAGACTGACGTTATTGAGGTCGATAGTACGAAAATCCCCTTCTGAGAACAATTTCCACAAGGGCTTATTTACACAAGCTATTTTCAGAAACAAAAATGTCTTGATAGCTTCTATCTGCGCATCTCTCAGCATGCCACGGCCTTCCATATAGGCAATAAGCGGATTGACAGGACAATCTCCACTGCTTAACCATTCATCGCGTTTATGCTGGATAAGTTGATAAAACATACTTTATTCAATCAAAATATCTGCGAACTTACGGAAAATTTTACACACTGAGAAGCAATCCGTTTGAAACTTTTCTATCCCGGCATAGTTCAGAAACACTCTCAATCTAATAGGAATCTGAACCATCTCCCACGCAGCGTTAAATTTCGAGGCAGCTAATCATTTCTGCCTGATAGATGGATAAAGGAGAATGTTACCAGTAAGCCATATATATAAAATGAATCATTTCATAAAAGAGCATGAACTTCTTCTCTCCCTTCGCATAAAAATCCCAACGCGGGGAATGCGCATTTTCGCTCTTTCGGGTGAGGCCTTCCACATACATCATAAAAACCGTCCCGCACATTGCGTTTCCGTCTTTGCACACGCTTCCTGCACCCCGCCGCACAGTACGGACGCGGGCTTTCAGCGCTGTGCGCGGAGGCAATGCGAGGAGGAATGGATATCGGTAAAAAGAAATTATGGAGGGTGCGGAAATGGATTTCCCATAATCACAAGCGCGAGGAAATCTCCCCGATGCTGGGGCCGGCCGGGAAATATATGTAAATTTGCATTCAGGAGGCGGCCGCATCGCCTTCCCAAGCACGCCATGCAATAGATCATGCAATACGCAGAAGTCATAGTTCCCGCTCCGGTAAGGAGCCGTTTCACCTACGCCGTGGGGGCGGAGGAAGCGCCGCTTATGGCCGTGGGCAAGAGGGTGGTGGTCGAGTTCGGCCGCCGCAGGAAGTACGCCGCCATCGTGGTGCGCTACCCTGCCCCGCCGCCGGCGGCCGGCATAGAGGCGAAGCCCGTCATGGAGGTAGTGGACGAGCATCCGATCGTGACGCCCGCGCAGCTCAGGCTGTGGGAGTGGATGGCCGGCTACTACATGTGCAGCGAGGGCGAGGTGATGACCGCTGCGCTGCCCTCGGGCCTGAGGATGGAGAGCGAGAGCACGGTGAGCCTTGCCGCAGCGCCGGAGCCGGGGCAGAAGTTATCGGAGGCCGAGACGGAGATAGTAAAACTGCTCGCCACTTCCGGCCGCCAGACAGTGCGCGCCATCGAGGCCGCCACGGGCCGCCGCAATGTGATGGTCACACTGCGCGCCCTCTACGAGCGCCACATCGTGGCCATCGGCGATGTGATGCGCACGGGCTACAAACCGCTCACAGAGGGCTGCGTGCGCCTCACGGCGGAGTACCGGAGCGAGGAGCGCCTGCACAGCCTGCTCGACAGTCTGAAGAGCGCGCCGGCGCAGAGCCGCCTCATCATGGCCTACCTGGACCTCAGCGGTACGCCCGCCGCCCTCAGGCTTAAGAACAAGGGGCTATTGAAACGTGTGAGCCGCGCCCTTCTGATGCAGGAGAGCGGCGTGAGCGAGGGCGTGCTCTCGGCCCTCAGAGAGAAAGGCGTCATCGAGGTGTACCGCGACGATGTGTCGCGCCTGAAGAAGGGCGCCGCGGCCACATGCCCGCCGGGCTCGCTCTCCGCGGCCCAGAGGACGGCGCTCGACGGGATAGCATCGGAGTTCAGAAGTCACACCGTGTGTCTCCTGCACGGCGTCACCTCGAGCGGCAAGACCGAGATATACATCCACCTCATAGACCATGTGCTCCGTGAGGGCCGCAGTGTGCTCTACCTGCTGCCCGAGATAGCTCTTACCACACAGATCACCTCGCGCCTCAGGCTCCACTTCGGCGACAAGATGGGCATCTACCATTCGCGCCTCTCCGACAGCGAGCGGGTGGAGATCTGGCAGAAACAGCTCTCCGCCGATCCCTACCCGCTCATCGTAGGCGTTCGCAGTTCCGTCTTTCTGCCCCACGGAAGGCTGGGCCTGGTCATCGTGGACGAGGAGCACGAGCCATCGTACAAGCAGGAGGACCCCGCGCCGCGCTACAACGCCCGCGACACCGCCATCATGATGGCCGGCATGAGCGGCGCGCGCACACTCCTCGGGACGGCCACGCCGAGCCTGGAGAGCTATCACAACGCCCTGAGCGGCAAATACGGCCTCGTGACTCTGACGGAGAGATACGGCGACGTGCGGCTGCCCGAGATAAGGGTGGAGGATGTCAAGGAGCTCCGCCGCAGGAAGATCATGCGGGGCCACCTCTCGCCGGAGCTCATCGAGGAGACGAAGCGGGCCCTCGGCGCAGGCGAGCAGGTGATACTCTTCCAGAACCGCCGCGGGTACGCCTCGTATGTGGAGTGCAGCGACTGCGGATGGATACCGCAATGCGAGCGGTGCGACGTGTCGCTCACCTATCACAAGTCGAGCGGCCGCCTCGTGTGCCATTACTGCGGCGCGACATATCCCGTGCCGACGGTGTGCCCCAAGTGCGGCGGCTCTCACCTTCGCGAGCACGGCACAGGCACAGAGCGGATAGAGGAGGAGGTGCACCGCGCCTTCCCCGAGGCGCGTCTGCTGCGTCTGGACCTCGACACGACACGCCGCAAAGGTTCGCTCGACGAGATACTGTCGGCCTTCCGGCGCGGCGAGGCGGACATTCTCATCGGCACACAGATGGTGGCCAAGGGCCTGGACTTCGACCGCGTCAGGACGGTGGGCATCCTCGACGCCGACATGGAGGCGCGCCAGCCCGACTTCCGCGCCGCGGAGCGCGCCTTTCAGATGATGGAACAGGTGAGCGGCCGCGCAGGGCGCCGCAGCGACAGGGGCATCGTCATCCTGCAGACCGCCGAGCCCGACAGCCCCGTCATAGAGAAGGTCCGGGCGCACGACTACCGCGGATTTTACGACGCCGAGGCCGGGGAGCGCAAGCTGTTCGATTTCCCGCCCTACCTCCGCCTCATCAACATATATGTGCGCAGCCGCTTCGCCAATCGCGCCGACGACGCCGCGAGAGCCCTCGCCGAGACGCTGGGCATAAGTTTCGCCGGGAGTCTGCTCGGCCCGGCAGCCCCGCCGGTGTCGAGGGTCAAGTACGAGTACATCCGCCGCATCATGCTCAAGGTGCGCCCGGGCACTTCCCTCGCCAGGGTGAGGCAAATCCTCCGCCTCGCCGCCGCCGGCGTGGAGAAGGAGATGCGGGTCAGCGTTTACTTCGACGTCGATCCGATGTAAGCCTACGTCTCGGGCGCATGCCGATGAGGCAGCGGGCGGGAGCAGCTATTTCTCGCGCAATTTAGATAAATTCTAATCGCGAATTGATTAGGCTAATCAACTATTCGCGCATTATCTCGCGCCTTTGCTTATGCGGCGGCTGGCGGCCGTTGAGGGCAACGGCCCTCCCAGCCAGCTTCGCCCCAAGCCGCATCGCACTTTTCGAACTCCCGGCCTGAGTTCGCGCAAAACGATACCAGCTTTCTCGCATAGAAGTCATCAATCTCCGGCCACACTGATATAAATTCGCCATCCGAAACAACCGCGCTTTTTCAGCTTATTGGAAAAGGCATTCCCCACATTTCCAAAAAACGTTCCGCTTATCTTAATACTCACATAGGACATGAGGGAAACTACATTTGAGATATTCCAAAACGTCTCAAACATAATTTTGGCCTTTTGGGAGCACTTATTTTCAGGTAGTTACGCACACCTGAAAAACGGTTCAGAAATGGGTGCGCTATGCTTGCCGGTCAGTAATGAAACCGCATGCCGGGGCCCGTGCGCCATCCCGCCGTCCCGCCTCACATCACCGCGCAAGGGATAAGCGGGAGCGTGCACTGCTCGCTCCCGCCTGCCCCGTCCGGCGCCTCCGTGACGGCCAGAAGAATTGCAGCATGCCGGACACCACCTTGCGGACGCCGGCGAACGCCTTCGCAGCGGGCATCAGAAGAGCCTTTTTGCTCCTGCTGATGCCCTCAGGAATGCCTTCGGAAATAATTTTGTTTCATCAATCAAAATTTTTTATTCCGATTAATATTATGATGAATTATTTTACTACTTTTGTAACAAGGTATATATCCTCATTTCCCGCTCCCTGACACGGGCGGGGCAAAATAATTGGTACCGAAGACGAAACTAAAAACCTGAAGATAAAGATGAAAACAAGACGCAAATTAGGAGGCCTGATATGCGCGCTGGCGCTGTGCCTCGCATTGCCCGGCATCTACTCGTGCAGCGACGATATCAACGACTCCAACCTGTACACGTTCACCGGAGACATGATCACAGGCTATCTGGAGAACAATGACTCCACGCAGATGTACACCTATCTGCTCAAGAAGGTGAAGCTGAGCCGCCGCTCCAAGTCGACATTTGGCGACCTGCTCTCGGCGCGCGGCCACTACACCGTCTTCGCGCCCACCGACGAGGCCATGCACCACTTGCTCGACTCCATCTACAATCAGCCCAACTTCCCCGTAGAGCAGGTGGACGACTCGACGGCGGAGCGCATTGTTAGGTGCAGCATCCTGGACAGCAAAGACGGTGAAGCCTACAGCATAGCCGACTTCAACGAGGGTACCATGCCTATCACCAATGCCGATGACCGCTACATGACGCTCAACTTTGACACGGTCAACGGCAAAGCCGTGGCCCGTATCAACAGCGACGCACTGGTCATCTCGCCCGACCATGAGATGGAGAACGGCTATGTGCATATCGTGGACAGAGTAGTGCTCCTCTCCAACGCCTACATCAGCAACGTCATTGCCAAGGCTCCCAACACCAAGATATTCACCCTGCTGCTCGAGCGCACGGGCTGGGCCGACAAGCTCACCAAGTATCGCGACGAGGAGTATGAGAAAAACAACTACCCCGAGCACTACACGGGCAATCCTAACTGGAACGACATCATTCCCCAGCACCGCTACATAGGCTACACCGTGCTGCTGGAGCCCGACAGCATATTCCACGAGAAATGGGGCATCGACATGCCCATCGTAGAGGGCGGCGTGGTGACCAACGAGAGCACCATCATGCAGCAGCTTGAGGCCAAGTGTAAGGAAGTGTACACCAACTCCTCCGACGGGCCTCTGACCGACACACTGAACGCTGTCAACCAGTTTGTCGCCTATCACCTGCTGCCGGCCCGCATTCCGTACAACTGGCTCGTGGTACACCGCACCGAGTACGGCTTCTCCTACAAGAATCCCACGCGTCTGTCCATCAACTGCGACAACTTCTGGGAGACCATGAGCCCCGCACACCGCCGCATGCTCAAGATCACCGAAGGCCCCACCACTGACGGCAAGCGCATCAACCGCTACTCCACCTACGACCGCGACACATACTCCGAGACGAGCGTCGGCATCCCCGGCATCCACGTCTACGCCGAGAATGGCAAGTATGACAACAACGCCCTCAACGGCTTCTATTATCCCCTGGACGACATCCTCGTCTACGACGCCGACGTACCCGGCAAGGTGCTCAACCAGCGCATCCGCATGGATGTCTCCACCTACTATCCTGAGCTTATCACCAACGGCCTCTTCATCATGGAGGGCCAGAACGGCATCTACCTGCCGCGCGGCTACGTCGACTATCTGACGCTCAACGCCGAGGGCACCAACTACCACTACCTCACGGGCTACAACTGCGGATGGAACGACATGTACTGCGACGAGCACAATATTACCGGCCAGTACGACTTCACGCTCCGCCTGCCGCCCGTGCCCTACGAGGGTTCGTGGGAGGTGCGCCTTGTCTACTCCTACTCCGCTAACCGCGGTATGGCACAGCTCTACTTCGGTACCGACAAGAACAACCTTCCCGCACAGGGCCTGCCTATTGACGAGCGCATCCAGGTGACCAACCCGACCATCGGCTGGGCTCTCTACGAGGACGAAGACCCCGAGCTCAACACCATCCGCGACAAGAACATGCGCAACCACGGCTACATGATGGGCTGCAAGCACGAAGGCCCCTCCACGGGCGGTATCGTGTCGACCACGCTCTACAATGTGACCTCTGAGCACCGTCTGCGCAAGATCTTCTACACCGGCAATCTGAGCCCCGACCAGACCTACTACATCCGCTTCAAGAGCGTGCTGGCCAACACCTCCACGATGTTCGTGCTCGACTATGTCGAGTTTGCGCCCAAGAACGTCTATAACGGCCCCACGCCCGAGGACGCCTGGTAAAGCATGACCGCCGCGCATTCATAGCGCAGCAGAGTATGTCCGGGCCTCGTGAGGCCCCGGCAAATGCTGAGAAGACTAACGACAAAGGCGAAAGAAAAGTATCGGCAAAGCTGAGCAGAATATCTGCAAAGCCGAGCAGAATATCTGCAAAGCCGAATAGAATATCTGCAAAGCCGAATAGAATATCTGCAAAGCCGAATAGAATAACCGTAAAGCGGCCGGATGGGAACGACTTCCCCGCCGGCCGCTTTTGTATCCCTGCGCTTCATGCCGCGTACCGCACAAAAGCAGGCGCAGACAGCGTTCGCCGATTCATAATAACGATGCATTCCCATTTCCCTCAAAATAAGAGGCCGGAAATGCGTATATCTTTTGCAAAATGTCTATATTTGTGGCGATTAACACGGCATAAAAACATTGGCCTGCGCTACAGGAAGCCCCGCTCAGGAGAGAGAGAACAGAAGGAATGGGGCACATCGGGCAGCATCGTGCCGACTCGCCGTAGCCGCAGCCGCACCGCTCTTCAGCGGAGGACGCTGCCTGCGCCGGAGGCCCATGCACTGTCTGCCGCATCTCCTGCTCCGACACCTCGCCACCTGCATGACAACAAACACTTAACGCGATATACCATGAACATCAAATCATTCGTCATCGGCATCCTGGCCGGAATAGCATTGACCATCGCCGGAATTCTCGTCTACGGACGGATCGCCAAAGCCAATAATCCCTACAAAGAAAGGTTTGAATTTCTGGACCATCCTGTGAGCTACGAGGGTGAGAAGGATGTTTTCCTTCATGTCATACAAGTGATCAACGACAGCACAGCCCTGGCTGCCGATGGTCCGCTCGCTATACCGGGCTACGACAAACCGGTTGCGCTTCTGGGCAGGAACTTCTACGACGGGCAGAATATCCATGTCAAATACCCCAGGCGTGTCGGCACATACCGCTACTTCAACAAGGATAAGGAGCCCATGACCGTGGCGGTAATAAGAGTCACCGACGAGGATACGGAAGAGTAAGAGCGCATGCTTCATACCGATCCCGGAGCGTAGCGCGGCAAGGCTTTCTCCCACATGCTTTATACATCGCAGCTGTCATGCAAATGCATCGCAGCTGTCATGCAAATGCATCGCAGCTGTCATGCAAATGCATCGCGGCTGTCATGCAAATGCATCGCGGCTGTCATGCAAATGCATCGCAGCTGTCATGCAAATTCGCGGCAGCTGTCGCGCATGAATCTTGTGCGCATCGGGGGCCGGGGGAAAATGGTGCGGAACACTGCCTGCTCGATTTATCCGCCCGCAAAAGAGCCGAAGCCGGTTTCCTGATACAGCAATGATTCCACTCTAAAAAGTCAGGGCTGAGACCATTTAGTTGAATTTATAATTACACGCATAATCGGTCTTTGAAATTTTGCCGTCTGGGTATTTTCCTGTAAATTTGAAGAGCTGAAAACGACATAGTCACACTGTTCATATGTTCAGGAAAAGCCAAATCCACAAGCAGGTGGAGGAAAAACCGGTCACGGCCATATGTGAAATCTAAAATAGCCACTTTTTTAAGTGGACTCAAATAACAAAACTTATGGGAGCATCTGTAATAACAGGCGACATCAAAAGTCGTATTGACAAAATATGGGACACGCTATGGGCGGGAGGCATTACGGTTCCTGTAACCATACTGGAGCAACTAACTTATCTTTTCTTTATGAAACTGCTCGATGAGAAGCAGAGGAGCCAAGAGAGTGATGCCGTTGCTTTTGGTATAGAAGTGTCTCATCCAACATTTCCGAAGAACGAGATGTGGCATAATCCAGAAACAGGCATCGACATCCCCTACGAAGAACTGAGATGGTCTGTCTTCAAGCAGAAGAACTCGCAGGAGATGTATAATCATGTGCGTAATAATGTCTTTGTCTTCATCAAGAATATAGGAACAGGAAGCGACACAGCTTACAGCAGATACATGCAGAACGCTGTTTTCGTGATACCATCTGCTGAGTTGCTCCAGGAAGTGGTGGATTCCATTGACGCACTGCAAATGGAAGACACCGACACCATGGGAGATGTGTATGAATACATGCTCGCAAAGATGTCTGAGAAGGGCCAAAACGGACAGTTCCGTACCCCTCGCCATATTATCAAGATGATGGTGCAGATAGCACAGCCCACCAAAGACGACATTATCAACGACCCAGCCATGGGATCTGCAGGATTTCTATTGGAGTCCGCGAGATTCATCAAGGACAAATATGGAACCCTTCTGGACACAGACGACGAACTGCGCCACCGCTACTACACCACCATGTTCAACGGTTACGACACCGACCAGACCATGCTGCGCATCGGTGCCATGAACATGCTGCTTCATGGCATACCATCACCCAATATTCAATATAAGGATTCATTGTCAAGCGACAACACCGATGAGAGCCGCTATACACTCTGCATGGCAAACCCTCCCTTCTCGGGAAAGCTCCTTGAAGGGACCATTAGCAAATCGCTCTTGGCACTGACTAATACCAAGGCTACGGAGCTGTTGTTTTTGGCTCTCTTCATCCGTTCACTTAAGATTGGAGGCCGTTGTGTTTCCATTGTGCCCGACGGTGTGCTGTTTGGCAATGACAATGCCCACTTATCCATCCGTAAGGAAATGGTGGATCATCAATGTCTGAGAGCAGTGATATCGATGCCCTCCGGCGTTTTCCAGCCCTATTCGGGTGTGAGTACGGCGGTGATTATATTTACCAAGACCGATGCAGGCGGAACAGACAAGGTATGGTTCTACGAGATGCACGCCGACGGTTTTACGCTTAATGCAAAACGCACGCCCACCAAGGAGAACGATATTCCCGATATCATCAACCGCTGGCAACACCTCGATGACGAAGCCGACCGGAAACGCACTGATCAGAGCTTCATGGTGCCCGTGGAGGAAATCCGCCATAACGATTTCGATCTTTCATTCAACCGATACCGTGAGGTGGTGCGGCAGCAAGTGGTGCACAAAGATCCTGCCGAGGTTCTCGCCACTATTAACCAACTGGAGCAACAGTTTACCCAAGGTATGGAACAACTCAAAGAGATGATGAATGATGAAGGTGAATAAAGTAAATCATTACCTTTGGAAAGACGTTCTTTCTATAATCAATGGACGTGATTATAAAGCTGTCGCTAATCCAGATGGGAAATATCCCATATATGGTAGTGGAGGGATAATGGGGCGTTCTAATGAGTTTTTGTGCCCAGGGGAAACGGTCGTATTAGGTAGAAAAGGCAATATAAACAACCCCATCTTTGTTGAAGAACCTTTTTGGAATGTAGACACTGCTTTCGGTTTAGTAGCGAATCAAAAGCTGATTCAACCGAAATACCTCTTTTACTATTGTCAGCACTACGATTTTGAAAAACATAATTTAGCAGTTACTATTCCAAGTTTAAGGAAATCTGATCTTCTTAATATAAAGATAAATCTTCCACAATTAGAAGAGCAGAATAATGTTTGTAATATCTTAGATTCCATCCATACCCTCATTACACTTAAGCAGAAGCAACTAAAGGAATTCGACTCATTGGAGCAGTCGGTATTCTATAAGATGTTTGGAGACTTATATTCAGAAATGAAGTGGAAAACATCGTTACTTAAGGATGTTATTACACTTCGTAATGGTAGAGCTTATAAACAAGAAGAATTGTTACCCTCAGGAAAATACAAAGTCTTGAGAGTCGGCAACTTTTTCTCTAACAACAAATTTTACTACTCAGACCTTGAGCTCGAAGATAATAAATATTGTAATCCAGGGGATTTGCTATATACATGGTCAGCATCCTTTGGCGCAAGAATATGGTCTGGAGAACGGTGTATCTATCATTATCATATTTGGAGAGTTGATTTTGATGAGAATATATTTAATAAGATATTTTTATTATATATGCTCAATAATTTGACAGATCTTTTTAAGGAAAGGCTACATGGTGTTGGTATGATGCATCTTACTAAACAAATGATGGAAGAAAAGATTATCCCACTCCCCCCTCTTTCTCTCCAGCAATCCTTTGCACAAAAGATTGAGGTGATAGAAAAGCAGAAGGAAGTGGTGAAAAACGAGATAGCTCAGCTTCAAGCCCTCCTTGACAGCGAGATGGACAAATACTTCGGTTAAATAAAAAACGAGTGCATTATGGCTAAGAATTTTGATTATCTCAAAGAAAAGTCATCCTTCGTTACACTCTACAATGACTGTAACGAGGCAGAGACCTTTGTCTATAGTGACCCCAACAAATCAGCCCTTGCCTGCCGTAGAGCACTCGAATGGACTGTAGTATTAGTATACAAAGTACAACACTGGGACGTGCCAGAGCACACCAATCTCTTTGAGCTTGTCAGCAAGCAAGACTTTAAGGAACTCATCAACTCTCTCGACTTGATGAAAAAACTGCATTTTATTCGCAGCGTTGGTAACAGAGCTGCTCATCAGAATAACGTCACCAAGAAAGAGAGCTATTATGCTGTGCTCGACCTTTACTACTTCATTGGCGATGTGCTTATGGAGATGGGATTTGTGGAAAAATATCCCAAGTTCAATAAAGATCTGCTCACGGAAATGCACTCAACTCTGGTTGTTATCAATTCAGTTGAGACCCAACCCTCTGACTCTCTAGCCGAAGGTCATAAGCCTATAAAGGCCCTGACGGACAATAGTCCGCAGGATCTCAGTGAGGCCGCTACCCGCATCTTGTATATCAACGAGATGCTGCGCGAGGCCGGATGGCATATCTGCGAGGAGAAAGGCGCTATAGTCGGCGGAAAGGCATGCATAGAAATTGAATTACAAGGCATGCCTAATGGTGCAGGTGTAGGTTACGCCGATTACGTGCTCTTTGATACCGACGGCAAGCCTCTTGCAGTCGTAGAGGCCAAGAAGACCACCGTTGAACCAGTCGTGGGAAAACAGCAAGCCATACTATACGCCGATTGTCTGGAAAATAAATATGGCATCCGTCCTGTCATTTACTATACCAATGGCTTTGAGGTCAACGTCATCGACGGCCAGGGTTATCCAGCCAGAACAATATATGGTTTCCATACCAGACAGGATCTCCAAAAGATTATCGAACGCAGAGGCAGGGCAGATATCACAGATATGCAGGCAAAGCCTGAGATTATAGACCGCTATTATCAGACCAGAGCCGTAAAAAGTGTATGCGAGCATTTCAACAAGAAATTCCGCCGCGCACTGCTTGTTATGGCGACCGGGACAGGAAAGACACGTGTTGCCATTGCACTGGTAGATGTTTTGCTAAGAAACAACTGGATAAAAAACGTACTCTTTTTGGCTGACAGAACAGAGCTCGTCAGACAAGCATACAACAATTTCAAAAAACTGCTACCGGGAGAGACGAAATGCAACCTATGTGATTCAGCCGACAAAAACACGGATGCACGTATGCTCTTCTCCACATATCAGACCATGATCAATTACATCGATGCTGAGAAAAAGGGATTCAGCATAGGACGGTTTGACCTGATTATTATCGACGAGGCACACAGGTCTGTTTTCGGAAAATACGGTGCTATCTTCGATTATTTCGACTCTCTGCTTATTGGCCTCACTGCCACGCCAAGAGATGAGATAGACCGGTCTACATACCGCCTTATGGATCTGGAGGACGGTGAGCCGACTGACAGCTATGAATATGAGCAGGCGGTCAAGGATGGATACCTCGTTGACTTCAAGGCCCTACGCTATCACTCTGACATCATCAATAACGGCATCAAGTACAAAGACCGCACGGAGGAAGAGAAGGAACAGTTAGAGACCATCTTTGAATACGAAAAGGAACATTTTGACTTAGACCGTGTGGTCGAAAGGGACATTTCTGAGCAAGAGATATTCGACTATATTTACAATGTTGACACCATTGACAAAGTGCTACAAGAGCTGATGGAGAAAGGCATCAGAATAGACAGTGGCGAAAATATAGGCAAGACTATTATTTTTGCCTACAACCACAAACATGCCGACCTGATAGTAAAGCGTTTTGCAGCCTTGTATCCACAGTATGGAGACGGCTATTGTGCATTGATTGACTATCAAGAGACCTACAAACAGACCTTGATAGACAACTTCGAGAAACCCGCCTCCAAGCCATATATCGCCGTAAGCGTTGATATGCTGGATACAGGTATAGACGTGCCCGAAGCTGTCAACTTAGTATTCTTCAAGATTATCCGTTCAAAAATCAAGTTCTGGCAGATGATTGGCCGTGGCACACGTCTCTGCAAGAATCTCTTTGGCCCAGGCAAGGACAAGAAAGAGTTTTACATCTTTGACTGGTGTAATAATTTCGATTACTTCGACGCACATCCCCAGGGCGCAGAGGCGGTGCATGTAAAATCACTTACAGAGAGGCTCTTCCAGATGAGATCGACAATATCTTATCATCTACAAGCAGAGAAGTACCAGAAACCGGAGTTATTTGAATTCGGATACCATGTCGAGCTGGTCAAGTGGCTTAGTGCGCAGATCACTACTCTTGGGAATGAAAGAATACAAGTGCGCAAATATGGAAACATCATCAATAAATATCGTATAGAAGATACTCTCAAAAGTATTTCAGAAGATGACTTGAAGAATCTCAAGGAAGTAATAGCCCCGCTTCTTGTCTCTTCATGTGAAGTATTGCCAGCGAAGTTGGATCTGCTTGTTCTTGATACAGAGATTTCCAAGTTGATGGGGGAAGCTCCCAATGCCGCTGTAATATCGAAACTTACGTCCTTGTGCAAATTCTTAATCAAAAATAAGAGCACAGTACCCCAAGTACAGCATGAGCTGTCAACACTCATGAGGTGCCAGGATATTAATTTCTGGCAGAATGCAGATTTAGAAAATTTAGAAGCTGCAAGAAAAATCCTCAGAGATCTTGTACAGTTTGCCGTGGATAAAGGTGATGACAAGACCTTTGTTATTGACATAGAAGACATCTTTGATGCTCCTGTCATAAAATCTACTCCCAAGCCTCAGATGACATATAAGGAAAAAGTCATAGACTATCTATCTAACAATAAAGATAACGCCGTCATAAAGAAAATCTTTAATCTGGAGCCTTTGACCCTTCAGGATATTCATGAACTGGAGCGTATCTTCTGGGAACAACTCGGTACCAAACAGCAGTATGACGAGTATCTCAAAAGTGAGCATAAGTATTACGGAGGCCGCATAGCAGTCTTCATACGTTCTCTCTGTGGTATTGACAGGCAAAAAGCAAGGAAAAAATTTTCGGAGTTCATTAATTCTGAGAATTTGACATCAAGCCAGGAACAATATCTGAACAGCATACTCGAATATGTCTGTGCAAATGGAGACATGCAACGCAAGAATCTGGGAGAAGACCCGTTCATAAATTTCAAATGGAGCGTGGTCTTTGGTGACAAACGCACTATGGTGGCCAAATACGTGCAATACCTGCATGATGTAATCCAGGCTCCTGCCGTATAGAAAACAGGGTGTATGTAGAACTATTTGAAGTCGCCCAATATGACATAAGGGCAGTACGCCGTATTACTCGTCCAAAAGGCTTTCGAAAACAACGTTTTGGCTCGCCTATAGCTTATAAGTGAGCCAAAACTAATCAAAATCCACGCTTTTGGCTCAGTTATACCGATTGTTTTCCGTAAAATTTGCCATAAAACAAACAGGGGGAAAATATGGGCAGACTTATTGGAAGAGAAGCATAGAAGAGCTTGCTGGAGCAGTACATGCACAGCGGCCGCGCAGAGTTTGTCGCCATTTACGGCCGAGGCGCATAGGCAAGACGTTTCTCGTCACAGAGACGCTGGGGCAGGTGCTGGATTTTGACATGACCGGCGTCATCAACGGGGACATGCAGACACAGCTTGCCAGTTTCGCTCTGTCGCTTGCGCAAAGCGGCTACACGGGGAAAAGGCCGAAAAACTGGATGGAGGCATTCGCCGCCCTGAGGAAAATTATAGAGTCGCGTATCGGTCAGGAGCATGTAGTCGTGTTCATAGACGAGATGCCCTGTCTCGACACGCCAAAATCCGGTTTCGTCCCCGCATTAGACCTCTTCTGGAACGGATGGGCGAGCCGCCAGTCCAATGTGAAACTCATCGTCTGCGGTTCGGCCACCACATGGATGGTAGACAACATCATCGACAGTCATGGCGGGCTGCACAATCGCATAACCCACGAGATCCATCTGCATCCCTTTTCTCTCAGCGAGACGGAAGCGTACCTGCAGAACATCGGATTTCAGTGGAACCGGCTGACTGTATGCCAGACATATATGATCTTAGGCGGGGTGCCATACTACCTGAGCCTTCTGGACAGCAATAGCGGATTGCCGGCCAACATCGACCGCCTGTTTTTCGCAGAAGATGTCGAACTCGCGCGCGAATACGACCGCCTGCTCAGCTCCCTTTTCCGCAGTCCGCAGCCCTACACGGACATCATCCGCCTGCTGACGGACCACCGCAGCGGTCTCACGCGCAGGGAGATAAGCGCGAAGCTCGGGAAAGAGAGCGGCGGCAATCTCACGAAGCAGCTTACCAATCTGGAGAACTGTGATTTCATCCGAAAGTACAACGTCCGCGAACGTAAGATAAACAGCAACAACGGCATCTACCAGCTCACAGATTTCTACGTCCGGTTTTACAACAACTTCTGCCGCCATCATTCCACTGACAATCATTTCTGGTCCAACTCCCTCAATACGCTCGCGCAGAACACCTGGTTCGGGCTGGCCTACGAGCGCCTGTGAATGGCCCACGTGAAGCAGATCAAGCAGGCGCTGGGGATCTCCGGTATTCGCACGGAATACTATTCCTGGCGCAGCCGGAAAAGCCACCCAGCCGCACAAGTAGACCTTATCATAGAGCGGGCGGACGACATCGTAAATCTGTGCGAGATAAAATACAGCCGCGGCATATACACCATGGATGCCGGTGAGGAGGAAAAGCTCCGCAACCGCGTGACCGCATTCGAGCAGGAGACAGCCATCCGCAAGGCCGTGCAGCCTACCATGATTACCACTTTCGGCCTTAACGCCAACTCTCACTCTTCCGACATAGCCGTCTCGCTCGACATGAACGCCCTCTTCTGCTCATAGAAGCCGCTGCTAAATCGCAGCGAGGCGGACGTGATTCCGGGAGGGTATAATATGCAGACCTGAATTGATATCATGCAGGATGAAAGCATGAATTCTCTCCCGAGAAGCATGAATTCTCTCCCGGGAAGCATGACTTCGGCCCTCGGCAGGTATATGATTTACCGCTCCTCGCAAAGGAGCAAAATTAGCCGCGACAACAAAATGCGCGATGCGGTTTGAAGTGCAGCTTACTGGAAGGACCCAATTAATACATCAACGCCCGACATTCCGAAAAGCGAATATTCATCCGTTATTCACTTTTTATGCAATTCCGCAAGGGTGTCCGGGGACGGCGAAATGCAGTTTTTACGACCCACACTAACTTCCTGTAAATCAATGCCAACGAAAGGGCAAAACTACATTTGAGACGTTTTAAAACATCTCAAATGTAATTTTGCTCATGTCCTATGTGAGTATCCCAGCATGCGGGACGGTTTTTAGAGTGTGCGCAAAGAGGTGCACTTATGATGTATATCGCCCCAAATTTATGCATATTCCGAGATCTCCAATCAAGTAAAATATCTTTAGTCTCGGCAGGCCCATTCTGACAAGGCTTCTCTTGGCAGCCCGGGGCGGCAACTATGTGGGCTGCAAAGGCTGCAGTGCAGTCTATCGCATGGCAGTGTGAACCGAAAACCTCACCAGTTCAGCCCGCTGCCTGAACGATGCGGTCGGGAACCTGAACAATGCAGCCCTCTGCGGCAGCCATGCTATCCCTGCTGCGACAATTGCGCTGGCAGGGGCCGTAGCCGGGATGCCGCGATGAAATACGTAGTAGCGCAAAGGCCGGAGAGCAGAGAAACAGTCAACTTTGGAACAGAAAAGCAGGAAAATATTAGTTTGGCGTTCTGGTTTTTACTATATTTGCCTCAGAGAATATGGATTTAGCGACAATAGGCAACATTCCGTTGACCACAGCTTCGGTGGCATCGTTGTTTCCCGATCTGAAGGCGGGCAATCAGAAGGTAAGAGGGCTTGAGCTGAGCGGCAAGATTATCCGGCTCAAGAAGGGGCTCTATGTCGTTGCGCCGTCAGTAACGGGCGTGGCGCTGTCTACGGAACTGATAGCCAACCATCTCTACTCTCCTTCCTATGTCTCTATGTCGTCCGCGCTCCGCTATTACGGGCTGATACCCGAGGCGGTATACACCATGCAGTCCATGACCGTCAAGCATTCGCGCAGCTTCGAGACACCTCTGGGCAGATACGAATACAGGCAGGTGGACAGGGAGGTGTTCCATATCGGCGTGACAAGCATCAGCAGGGGGAACTATTCCTTTCTGATAGCCTCGCCGGAGAAGGCGCTGTGCGACCTGATCGCCTGCTCGCCCAAGGTGAACCTGCGCTACCTGACTGACGTGGACCGCTACATGGAGGAGGACATCAGGCTCGACACGGAAGACCTTCGCAACATGGACGCAGGCATCTTCCGGCAATATGCCGAAGCGGGCAAAAAGGCCGGTTCCATCAACACCATCATCAATTATCTGAAGAAATGAGCAGCGAGATATTCCATCAGATGTTGTCTCAATACGAACAGACGACAGAACAGCAGAAGCGCAATGCCATCTTCGAGGTGAATCAGCAGATAATCCTGGCCGGGCTCTACAATGGGGGATTCTTTGATGTAGCCGCCCTTTATGGGGCACCTGTCTGCGTATCTTTCACGGTCTGCAACGATTCAGCGAAGACATGGACTTCTCGCTCCTGGCTCCGAATAAGAATTTCGACTTTACAAAGTACTTCCAGCCCATCATCGATGAGTTTGACATTATGGGCCGCAAGGTGGAGATAAGGAAGAAGGACAAGAAAAATTTCGGGCGCGTAGAATCAACTTTCCTGAAAGACAACACCGACGTGTATGATGTGACTTTTCAGACAGAGAAGTCGATAAAAATAAAGATAGAGGTAGACACAAAGCCGCCGCTGAAATTCGATCGAATCCCTCAGATATTTTGTCCGCCTTATGGCATGCTGCGTCAGCTTCCAAGGCTGGCAAATTCGCCGAGTCGCAGGTGTGGATAGACAAGGGATTGTACCGTCATATTGAGGCTTTCAACCTCAAATGTGGCAAGCCCGTGCCGACCAAACATGTCGTCAACGCAATACTGCGGATGTTCATGGATGAGCATAAGACAGAGATGAAGAATATCAGAAAGCCTGTTTAGAATGTATAATTTACTTTTTTGTGTTGCCAAGACTTGGGTATTTAGTTTCCATGGGCTTGGCAATGCAAAATATCATATCAGAATGCTACTTAATTGCGTTTATAATTTTAAATATGGTATTTTGTGAAGTATTTCTTTCCTCTTTTGTTTGGTGATTATAAAAAAACTATACTTTTGCAACTGTAAAGGGTCGGTTAGGTATTAAACAAAATAAGTGTATGAGAAACTTGATAATATTACTGTTTAGTCCTTTGATGACCACTATGAGTTTCGGTAGCCCCCTACTTGACACTCACGGCGTGATACTTGATGTGTCGAAGAATCCTATAGCTTACGCCAATGTTGTTTTAATGAATACCGATTCTGCATTCATTAAAGGATGCACGACAAACGACAAAGGCGAATATAGTCTATCAAATATTCCAGGTGAAGGCGCCTTGCTAAAGGTTTCTGCAATAGGGTACAATACTAAGGTCGTCAGAATTTCCTCATCCTTTATTCCTGATACTTTGATCTTGGATCACAAAAGTTACCAGTTGGATGAGGTGACGGTAAAAAGCAGCAAGCCCCGACAGACATTAAGTAAAGGAGGAATAGTGACCTCTGTGAAGGGTACTGTGCTGTCCATTGCCGGAAATGCATTGGATGTACTTGCACAGATGCCCGGAGTAAGAGTTGAAGATGAAGATGTCAGCGTTTTTGGAAAAGGCACACCGCTTATTTATATCAATGGGCGCAAGCTCACTGATATGGGGGAGCTAAGCCGTCTGTCCTCCAAAGAAATAGAAAGTGTTGAGGTCCTCAATAATCCCGGAGCAAGATACAGTGCTGAAACAAAATCTGTGATATTGATCAAAACGATAAGGAAAAGTGGTGAGGGCTTGAGCGGAAGTACCCAGTCCGTAAGCCGTTTGGCGCATTATTTTTCAGAGGCAGGTAATGTCGCCCTTAACTATCGCCATAATAATATTGATGTCTTTGGTTCTCTGAATGTGGATTATTCTAAAAGATATCAAGATCAGAGAAGCACTACAACCATCGACTTCAATCGTGATGTTTATAGCCTGAAGTCAAATATGGGCATATTCCCGGTGAGCACTTCGTACACTGCGGATATGGGCTTCAACTGGCAAGTCGACAAGAACAACACATTTGGAGTCAAGTATGAGTTCCAGGGATCTCCAAACAGCAAATCAGACTGGTATCAGCAAGAAAAGATCCTCTTGAATAGTGATTTACAGGATGACATCGATTATCATACCCATTGGAAGAGAGAAACGATGCCTTTACATTTGATAAACATGTATTATCTTGGGAATTTCAATCGCTGGAGCTTTAGCTTGAACAATGATTATTATTTCAGCAAGAACAGGACAGACCAGAATATATTGGAGAACAGTCGTTCCGTTAATACAGAGACGGCCATTAGTAGCTTGAACCACGTGCGGAATAAGATGCTCGCCTCCAAAGGTGTCGTGGGGTATGCCTTGGATAAAATAAAGACAGAGGTTGGCTATGAATATACAAATACAGACCGCAAGGACAACTTCTTGAACGATGGTAACTTGTTGCCTAATTCAGACAATCACATCAAAGAGGACAATATCGCTGCGTTTGCCAGCGCAACCATCACATTGGGCAAAAGTGAATTGTCGGCAGGGGTCCGGTACGAGCATACTGTGTCTGATTACTACGAAAACGACCAGCTCATAAAAGAGCAAAGCAGGAAGTACAGTAGATTCTACCCGACATTGGACTTCTCTTTTCCAATCAAGCAGGCAAACTTTTCCATTACCTATACAGCAAAAACTCGCCGCCCAACGTACAGTCAGTTGAGCAGCAACATTCAGTATGACGATCGCTTTACATACGAGCAAGGAAACCCGTTGCTGGCATCAGAGGTCAATCATGACATCACCCTGTCAGGTATGTACAGATGGATTTATCTCTCTGCGACCTACCAATATGTCAAAGATGCGATTGTAGGGGTAGTTGACTCATACTCAACAGACTCTCCCATTAGTTTGATGACATACGTCAACTACAATCATATTTCAAAGTACAGTGCTTTGCTGTCCTTATCACCAAGGATATCCAAGTGGTCTCCTCGTCTGATTCTGAATTATCTTGGGCAGGACTTTAAGATTACTGCTATGGGGCAGAAACAGCGAATGAACAATCCTGTGCTGTTCTTTAATTTCCTCAATAGCGTAAATCTTGGTAAGGGATGGTCAGTCAATGGAGATGTCATCGGACACACATCCGGCGATATGGATGTCGTTTACTTGAAACCGTCTTGGCAAATCAATATAGGAATGGTCAAGAACATAGGCAATTGGTTCTTTCAGTTGAGCGCTACAGATCTGTTCAAGACTGCCAGAAATTCGATGATAACCTATGGTACGCAAATGACACTCGACAAATGGAACTACAGTGATTCGCGAGCCCTTCGTCTTACAATCCGTTATGCCTTCAACGCCACAAACAACAGATACAAAGGAAGTAATGCAGGCCAAAAAGAGATAGACAGATTATATTAATGAGACGTTTTCCCATAATACAGCAATATGACACGATGCAATACTGAAGCAAGAATAATCGTGAGTGATAAGACTCTGTGGCAACAAATATTTAGGAAATAACAAGGAAAAACATTCATAAACTTGTAGGTATAAAATATTATACCTATCTTTGCAGGGAAATTAACAAGACAAGTATGCCTACACTGCTTTACGCATTTGGAATAAGGTTCTTTTTCTACATGGACGAACATGAGCCGATTCATGTTCATGTAAGCTATGGCGGTAAGAAAGCAAAGATAGAACTATTACCAATGGTTAGAGTTGTGTATAATCATGGACTAAAAGATCAAATCTTGAAGAAGGCAGTTGAAACATGCGAGAACTATAGTGAAGAGTTTATAGCAGAGTGGCATAAACGATTTGATGACTAAAGGAGAATTGACTATGGAGAAGATTAAGAATGTGTGGTTCGACAAGAACCGGATTTACATGAAAACTCAGTCCGGCAAGACCTTCAGCCGTCCGTTGGAGGCTTACCCCGAGTTAATGGAGGCCACTACCGAGCAGCGCAACGACTATGTTATTGGTGATGACGGCGAAGACATCCGTTGGGAATCGATAGACGCAGACATGCACATATCCAGTTTCTTAGAGACTTCAGAACCAAAGGATAACGAAATCGGTGCGTTGTTCGCCAAATATCCATGGCTGAATATCTCAGAGGTAGCCCGTTCGCTCAACATCAACAAGAGTCTCCTTGCCCGCTACATCTACGGCATCTCCAAGCCAAGCGAGAAACGAGTGACAGAGATCAAGGAAGCTCTACACCGCTTCGGCAAGGAACTGCTCAGTGCGTGAAACGTTTTAGGGAGCCCCCCCTGTTCTTTCCGATTCTTGCCCAACATTAACACCTAATTAACACCCTGAGAAAGAAAAATCCCTTGCAAATCATTGATTTACAAGAGATTTATAGTGTAAAATTGTACCCAGACCCGGGTTCGAACCGGGATGGATTGCTCCACTGGTGTTTGAGACCAGCGCGTCTACCTATTCCGCCATCTGGGCTTGTGCGCAGCCGCTTTTGCCCCATGGAGGGCTCTCTCAAAAAAGCTGCGCCGTATTTTCGCGCAAAATTAGTTCCTTTTTTTTAATTAGCCAAAGCCGCATACGATTTTCTCCCAGTGGACGTTATTATTATAGGGACAGCCTCTTTCATTCGGACGAAAAAGAGTAATTTTACAACAACATTCGCGGGCGGAATCGCTGGCATACCGCGCCCGCAGGATAGATAAAAACGCTGATGTATTATGGACAATAACTATTGTGTCATTCTTGCCGGCGGTGCCGGACGGCGTCTGTGGCCCGTGAGCCGCGAGGAGATGCCCAAGCAGTTTCTCGACCTGACGGGCATGGGCGAGACCATGCTGCAGGCCACATACAGGCGCTTTGTCAAATTCATGGACCCGATGCATATCTATGTGTCGACCAATGTCAAATATATCGATATCGTGGAGAGGCAGCTGCCCGAGCTGCCGCGGCGGCACATCCTCGCCGAACCGGTGAGACTGGGGACGGCGCCGGCCGTGGCGTGGGCCAACTCGCACATAGCCTACAAGGACCCCGACGCATGCATTGTCTTCACCCCGGCGGACCAGTACATCACGCGCACGGACGAGTTTGAGAAGAACATACGGCGCTCGCTCGAGTTCGTATCCACCCACGACATGATCGTGGTGATGGGCGTCAAACCGGTAGTGCCGGCCACGGAGTACGGCTACATACAGATGGCCGAGCAGCCGGCTGAGGGCGGCCTCTCGCCCGTCAAGTCGTTCACCGAGAAGCCGGACGCCTCGTTTGCGCGGATGTTCATGGAGAGCGGCGAGTTTCTGTGGAACACGGGCCTCTATATCTGGAACGCGCGCACCGTGCAGGGCTATGTGGCCGAACTGATCCCCAACATTTTGCCCCACCTGGGCGAGTTCGTCAATCTCTCGCGCGAAGAGGAGCAGGCCTTTGTACAGAAATACTACCCGTCCAATCTATACCTCAGTATCGAGCAGGTGTTCCTGGAGCGCACGCAGAATGTGTACGTCGAGAGCTGCACCTTCGGCTGGGCCGACATGGGCACATGGGAGAGCCTGCACGGCATATCGCCCAAGGACAACGACGGCAACGCCGCCGTAGCCACGCGCACCATCCTGCACGACTGCAAAGACAACATCATCAAGCTCGCCGACGGGCGCGCAGCAATCATCGAGGGCCTGGACAACTGTATCGTGGCCGAGCAGGGCAATGTGCTCGTGATATGCCGCCGCGGCGACGCCACGCGCGTCAAACTCCTGAGCGGCGAGGCCGAGATGAAGCTCGGAGAGCAATACAACTAACACATACTCTCCCGCCCCGCAGCGATCCTTTCGTGACGGGGCGGGAGAGATTTTCCGACGACCTGTAAGTCAATCCATGAATCCGGCCACGGTCGCATAAGATATGAATATCAAGAGGATTCTTTTTGCCTTCGCGACGGCCGTGATCACCGTGCTGACCGCCGGCGCGGCCACAGCGGGCGACATCACGCCCGTGCCCTTCACCAATGTGCACATCACCGACCGCTTCTGGGCGCAACGCCTCAGTGTGATGCGCAGGACCACCATCCGCTACGCCCTGAAGAAGGTGGAGGACGCCGGCCAGATACGCAACTTCGAGTACGCCGGCCGCATCGTCTCGGGCAAGGCGAAGGTGGGCGACCTGAAGTTCCAGTCGGAGAACCCGTACGACGACGCCGAGGTGTACAAGGTGCTCGAGGGCGCCGCCTACCTGCTCACCGTGGAGAAGGACCCGTGGCTCGAGGCGAAGTGCGACAGCATCATCAGCCTAATCTGCTCCGCCCAGGAGCCTGACGGCTATCTCCAGACCAACTACACCATCCACAACCCTCTGCACCCGTGGTACAACGGCGAGAAGTGGAAGTCGGACTGGAACCTGTCGCACGAGACATTCAACATCGGGGAACTCATCGAGAGCGCCATAGCCTACTATCAGGCCACGGGCAAGGACCGCTACCTCCGCTGCGCCCGCAGGGCGGCCGACAACCTCTGCAGTGTGTTCGGCAGGGACGGGCTTAAGATGGCGCCCGGCCACGCGGTGATAGAGATGGCTCTCGTGCGCCTCTACGAACTGACCAGAGACGAGAAATACCTCAACGAGTGCAAGTTTTTCCTGGACTGCCGCGGGCTGCGGAAGTTCGACCCCGCATCCCCGGACATGCGCGTCAACGGCAAGTACTGGCAGGACCATCTGCCCGCCACCGGGCAGCGCAGCGCCGAGGGCCACGCCGTGAGGGCCATGTATTTCTACTCGGGCATGGCGGACTGGGTGAGGTATTCCGGCGACCGCGACTATGAGACCGCCGTCACCGCCATCTGGAACAACATCGCAGGAAAGAAATTCTACATCACCGGCGGCTTCGGCGCGCGCGACGAGAACGAGGCCTTCGGCGAGAACTATGAGCTGCCCAACGCCGGCGCCTACTGCGAGACATGCGCCTCGGTGGCGGGCACGATGTTCTGCGAGCGCATGTTCCGTCTGCACGGCAAGGCGCGCTATATCGACATGCTGGAGCGCGCGCTCTACAACACCGTGCTCGACGGCACCAGCATCCATGGCACTACGTTCTACTACCCCAACCGCCTGGAGGTATCCGAGCGCGGCAACGAGCGCTCCGAATGGTTCGGCACCTCGTGCTGCCCCACCAATCTCTGCCGGCTCATCCCCTCCGTCCCGGGCTATGTGTACGCCGTCTCCGACCGGTCGCTCTACCTGAACCTCTTTATCAGCTCCACCGCCACCATGTCGGTGGGCCGGTACGACCTGACGGTGCGCCAATCCACCGGCTACCCCTACGACGGCGATGTAAAGGTGAAGGTCAGCTTCAGGAACAATGGCAAGCGCGGCCCGCAGATGA
>Ga0256405_10000993_pt1 | contig 84862 bp, 74 predicted proteins | sample RumenRJG_02DNA_FD_189096 | JGI IMG/M metagenome (GOLD analysis project Ga0256405, IMG submission 189096) | Bovine rumen microbial communities from Lethbridge, Alberta, Canada - RJG_02 | ecosystem: Host-associated > Mammals > Digestive system > Stomach > Rumen | place: Canada: Alberta... | reverse complement strand
AGTCGCGCGTGGTGAACAACCCGCGCACCGAGGCGCAGCAGGCACACCGCGCCCTCTTCAAGGCCGAGGTGCAGCTGGCCGGACGCATGCGATGGGCTCTCAACATCGGCCTCAAGCTCACGGCCGACGAGCTGAACCTCACGCCCATGAACCTCTTCGTCAAGGGCAACCAGCAGGCTTTCAGCTCGGTGGAGGGGCGTTTTGCGGTCGACTACGCCGCCCTGCAGGTCAGTGCCGGGCCCGTGGCGCCCGTGGCCATAACCGAGGCGGTGGTCGACGGGGATAACATCCTGAATATCAAGTTCGATAAGAACCCCCTGCGGCGTTCCTGCGGCTCGCACGACAATGTCTATTTCTGGATCTACAGCGAGGCGCTGCAGCAGGGCTACCTGGCCAACCCCGTCTACCGCCGCATGCAGAAGGCCGCCGTGGCGCTGCCCGACATGTTCTTTGCCGGCGGGCCGACGGAGCTCCACCTCTACGCCTTCGTGCAGAACGAGCAGGGGCGCTGCTCCGAGACGGCCTACGCCCTTGTGGGCGAGGTGTCCGAGACGCAGGAAACGGTTGATACCGAGACAGGTGAGATCATATCCACAGCGCCCGTGGAGGTCCTCGAGAGCGCGGCGCCTGCCGGCCATGGCTACACGCCCACGGACCCGGGGCCGCCTAAATCATAAAAAATATTAAAAACGCAATAAATATTTTTTTTTTGAGTTACCAAGGACAGAAAAAATAAAAACAAAGAACAATTATAGTTACTTATGGAATCTGTCAACATTCAGGAACTGAACGAAAGAATCGGACGCGAGAGCGCCTTTGTCGATGTGCTGACCATGGAGGTCGGCAAGCAGATTGTGGGCCAGAAGCACATGGTGGAGAGCCTGATGATAGGCCTGCTGAGCAACGGCCACGTGCTGCTGGAGGGTGTGCCGGGACTGGCCAAGACCCTGACCATCACCACCCTTGCCAAGGCCATCGACGCCAAGTTCAGCCGCATCCAGTTCACGCCCGACCTGCTGCCCGCCGACCTGCTGGGCACCATGATCTACAGCCAGAAAAGCGAGACCTTCCAAGTGAAGAAAGGCCCCATATTCAGCAACTTCATCCTCGCCGACGAAATCAACCGTGCCCCCGCCAAGGTGCAGAGCGCCCTGCTGGAGGCCATGCAGGAGCGCCAGGTGACCATCGGCGAACAGACCTACCGCCTCGAGGAACCCTTCCTCGTGCTGGCCACGCAGAACCCCATCGAGCAGGAAGGCACCTATCCCCTGCCCGAAGCCCAGGTGGACCGCTTCATGCTGAAGGTGGTCATCTCCTACCCCAAGCGCCAGGAAGAGCGCCAGATATTGCACCAGGCTGTCAACGAGGAGCGCCAGACCGCGAGCGAGGCCCCCCAGGCCATCCTCAAGCCCGACGTCATCCTCAAGGCCCGCGAGCTGGTGCGCGAGGTGTACATGGACGAGAAGATCGAGAACTACATCACCGACATCGTCTTCGCCACACGCTATCCCAAGGAGTACGGGCTGGAGAAGCTGGCACCGATGATCAGCTACGGCTCGTCGCCGCGCGGCAGCATCAACCTCGCCGCCGCCGCCAAAGCCTACGCCTTCATGAAGCGCCGCGGATACGTCATCCCCGAGGACGTGCGCGCCATCGCCATGGACGTGCTGCGCCACCGCATAGGCCTGACCTACGAGGCCGAGGCCGAGAACGTCACCAGCGAGGAGCTGGTCAACGAGGTGCTGAACAAGGTGGAGGTGCCCTGATTTTAGTTAAGAGTTAAGAGTTAGGAGTTAAGAGTTATGGATGAATCCATAATAAAGAAGGTCCGCAAGATAGAGATCAAGGCGCGGGGACTGAGCCAGCAGATGTTCAGCGGCGAGTACCACTCGGCCTTCAAGGGGCGCGGCATGGTGTTCAGCGAAGTGCGCGAATACCAGTACGGCGACGACGTGCGCAGCATCGACTGGAACGTCACCGCCCGCCTGGCACACCCCTACGTGAAGGTGTTCGAGGAGGAACGCGAGCTGACGGTGATGCTGCTGGTGGACGTCAGCGGCAGCGGCCGTTTCGGCACCCAGGGACAGTTCAAGGAAGAGCTGGCCGCCGAGGTTGCCGCCACGCTGGCCTTCAGCGCCATAGCCAACAACGACAAGGTGGGCATGATCCTCTTCAGCGACCGCATAGAGAAATTCATTCCGCCCAAGAAAGGGCGTACACACATACTGCGCATCATCCGCGAACTCATCACCTTCCGCCCCGAGAGCAACGGCACCGACATCGGCGAGGCGCTGCGCTACTTCAGCAACGCCATCAAGAAGCGCTGCACCACGTTCCTGCTGAGCGACTTCTACGATACGGGGTGGACCGACGCCCTGAAGCTGGTGGCTGGCAAGCACGACCTGGTGGCCCTGCGCCTGGCCGACAAGCGCGAGAAGGAGCTGATGGACCTGGGTCTGGTGAAGTTCTACGACCCCGAGAGCAGCCGCACGGTGTGGATCGACACCGGGTCGGCGGCGGTGCGCCGCATGGCCGATGCCCGTTATGCCGAGCACGAGCGCAAGGTGGAGACCACCATGAAACGCTACGGCATCGACATGGCCACCCTCTGGACCGGCGAGGACTTCGTCAAACCGCTGAAAGGGTTGCTGGCACGGCGCAGTTAAGAGTTATGAGTTAAGAGTAAAAAAATGCAATTATGAACATAATGAGGACATTGATAACGGCAAGTGCAAAAGGGGCAATCCTTTTGTCCTTCGTGTTTTTCTTGTCTTCCCACGCCCAGGGACAGGCGGTGGCACGGCTGAGCGAGGACACCATCCTGCTGGGCGACCAGACGACGCTGAGCATTCAGCGCGCCCACACCTACCCTTCGACCGACCAACTGTCGCAGAACGGCATCGTGGCCCTCAGCCAGAAGTTCGACACCGCAAACAATACCCAACTCACCACCTTGACGAGTTTCGAACCGGGTGAGCACTATGTGAAGCTGAGCCCGGACGACTCGCTGCTGCTGACGGTACTGGACGTCGAGGTGGACACCACATCGGCTGAGATACGCGACATTGCGCCCATCGAGAAGGTGCCCTACACCTTCTGGGAGATTTTCCGTTGGGTGCTGCTGGCACTGGTTGTCATCGCGCTGGCCGTGGCCGGATGGTGGTTCTGGAAGAAATGGAAGAGCGGCAAAGTGAGCGACTGGTTCGCCAATGTGCCTGTCGACACACGCACCCCCGAGGAACGCGCCCTCGACCGCCTGGAGACGTTGCGTCAAAGCCAGTTGTGGCAATCCGGCAAGGCCAAAGAATACCATACCGAACTGACCGATGCCGTGCGTACCTTTATCGAAGAAGCCACAGGCATCCACGCCACAGAGATGACCAGCGACGAGACTGTGGAGGCTGTGGAGAGCGGTGAGTGGAAGGCGGAGAGTGGAGACCGGAAAGTCATGAGCGACAGATTGCGCACTATCTTTACTACGGCCGACCTGGTGAAATTCGCCAAGAGCGAGCCCCTGCCGCACGAGCACGACCGCTCCATGAGCGAGGCCGTGCAGTTTGTCAAAGAGCTGTGGCAGCAGGTGAAACCTGCCGAGGAAACACCACAGGCAACGACTACGGAACCGAGAAAGGAGGGCGAGAATGCATAACCTCACGTTCGCTCATCCATGGATGCTGATAGGCCTGGCGCTGGTGCCACTGATGGTGGGCTGGTACCTCTGGCGCTACCGCAAACAGGAAGCAGCGCTGCAACATTCGGACATATCGCTCTTCGACGGCGTGAAGCAGAGCCTCCGTGTGCGCCTGCGCTGGCTACCCTATGCCCTGCGCGTGGTGGCCGTAGGCGCTGCCGTAGTGGCTTTGGCACGTCCGCAGAGCCAACTGAGCCGCCAGGAGATGACGGTGGAAGGCATCGACATAGTGATGGCCATGGACCTCTCGGGCTCCATGCTGGCCGAGGACTTCAAGCCAAACCGCCTGGAGGCCGCCAAGAAGGTAGCCGCCGACTTCATCAACGGTCGCAAGAACGACCGTATGGGTCTGGTGGTCTTCGCCGGCGAAGCCTTCACGCAGGTACCCTTGACCATCGACCACCATGTGCTGCTCAAGCAACTGGGCAACCTCAAGAGCGGCACCATGCGAGACGGCACCGCCTTGGGCGACGGCCTGGCCACTGCCATCAACCGTATCAAGGACAGCGAGGCACAGAGCAAGGTCATCATCCTGCTGACCGACGGTGTCAACAACCAGGGCAGCATGGACCCCCTGAGCGCCGCCGAGATTGCCGCCCTCTACAACATCCGCCTCTACACCATCGGCGTAGGGTCGCTGGGCAAAGCCCCCTTCCCCTTCCGCGACCAGTTTGGACGTGTGCACTACCAGAACGTGGACGTGGAAATCGACGAAGACCTGATGCGCCAGATGGCCGATGCCACCAACGACGGCCGCTACTTCCGCGCCACCAACAAGAAGGCGCTTAAAGAAATCTTCAACCAGATCGACGAGATGGAGAAAAGCAAGATAGACGTCACCCAGTATGCCCAGACCAAGGACGAGTACATGCCCTGGTTGTGGCTGGCGGTGGTGGCGTTGCTACTCGAGGCGCTGGTGAGATGGGGATGGATGAAGAGTTAAGAGTTTGTTAAGAGTTATTGAATTATGATTCATTTTGAACATATAGAATATTTGTGGCTGCTGGCCGTTGTGGGATTGGCAGGAGTGCTGTGGGGCGTGATGGGCTGGCGGCAGCGCCGGAGACTCGAACAATGGGCCGACCCGACGATGTTCAGCCGGTTGATACCCGACCGCTCGGGCTGGCGTCCAGCGGTGAAGACGGGGCTCATCCTGCTCGGCATGGCTCTGCTGGTGGTGGCCTTGGCCAACCCTCAGTTTGGCACCAAAATTGAGAAAGGCAAACGCTCCGGCAGCGACCTCGCCATCTGCCTCGATGTGTCGAACAGCATGATGGCCGAAGACATACAACCCAACCGTCTGGAAAGAAGCAAGAAGGTGGTCTCCAACCTGCTGTCCACCCTGGCGGGCGACCGCGTGAGCTTGGTCATCTACGCCGGCACCAGCTTCATCCAGATGCCGTTGACCAACGACTACAGCGCCACCAAGCTCTTCCTTGACCAGGTGAGCTGCGACATGATAGCCTCGCAGGGCACCGCCATCGGCGACGCCATAGAGAAGGGCATGGAGACCTTCGGCTACGGCGACCCCGACCGTCCGTGGGAGGTCAACAAAGGCCGCGCCATCATCGTCATCAGCGACGGCGAGAACCACGAGGACGACGCCGTGGAGGCTGCCCGCGAGGCGGCCAAACAGGGCGTGCGCGTCTGCACTATCGGCATGGGCCTGCCCGACGGCGCACCCATCCCCGAATACAATCCCCGTGGACGTACCAACAACTACAAACGCGACCGCAATGGCAGCATCATCATGACACACCTCAACGAGGACATGCTGCGCGACATAGCCGCTGCCGGCAACGGCAAGTATGTCCGCGCCAGCAATGCCTCCAGCGGCCTCAGCGAAATAACCTCGCTCATCGAAGGCCTGGAGAAAGAGGACTTTGGCGAAGCCATTTTCAGCGCCTACGAAAGCCGCTACATGTACCCCCTGGCCGCCGGTCTGCTCTGCCTGCTGGCCGAGGTGCTGATATTCGAACGCCGCAACCGCAAATGGAAACTATTTGAAGAGGAGGAAGCAAAATGAAGAAACTACTGTTCATACTTGTCATTTTCAATTTTCAATTTTCAATTTGTCAGGCCCAGGCCAACCGTCACCAGCTGCGCGACGGCAACCGGAACTATAAGAACGAGAAATACGACAAGGCAGAGGTCGACTACCGTCGCGCCCTCGAAAGCGACAGCCTCGATTTCCGTGGACAATACAATCTGGCCAACAGCCTCTACCGACAGAAGAAATACGACGAAGCCGTGCGCCACTACGACCAGGCCCTGCAGTTGCCCAGCATCAGCGACCAGCAGCGTTGGCAGTCGCTCCACAACAAAGGCAACGCCTACCTCAAGGCCGGAATGGAAAACAAAGAGCAAGGCATGCAGATGTTCCAACAGGCCGTGAAATCCTATCAGGACGCCTTGAAGGTAGACCCCAAGAACGACGACACTCGCTACAACCTGGCCTATGCCCGCCGCCTTCTGCAACAGGCCCAGCAGCAACAGCAAAACCAGCAGAACCAACAGAACAAGGACCAGCAGAACAAGGACCAACAGCAACAGAATCAGCAGAACCAGCAGAACCAGGACAAACAACAGAACAAAGACCAGCAGAACAAAGACAACCAGCAGCAACAGCAACAACAGAATCCCCAGGACGACGGCAAAGAAGAACAGCAGAAGAAGCAGAACAAACGCCCCAACCCCATGGAGCAGCACAAGCAGGATGCCGAGCGCATGCTGGAAGCTGTGAAGAACAATGAGAAACAGAGCCTTAAGGACCAGACCAAGAAAGTTCAGGTAGGCAACATCAAGCACAGCGACAAAGACTGGTAATGAGGAACAGTCAGAGTCATAGAGTTTCTGAGTTTTAGAGATTATTGAATTATGAAACCAATAAAAACATTAATGACAGCAATTGCAAAAGGGGCATTCCTTTTGTCTTTCTTGTTTTTCTTGTCTTCCCACACCCAGGGGCAGGAAATGACCGTCCAAGCTCCCAGGTCCGTCTATGTGGGCGACAACTTCACCGTCACCTTCATCGTCAACGACAACGCCCACGACTTCCGCGGTCCCTCCTTCAAGGGCTTCAGTCTCCGCTCCGGCCCCAACACCGGACACCAGAGCTCCATGTCGAACATCAACGGCCAATGGTCGAAGAGTGTGCAGACCACCTTCTCCTACCGCCTGCTGGCCGATGCCGAGGGCAGCTTTACCGTCGGCCCCGCTTCTTGCACCGTCGACGGCAAGACCGTCTCTTCGCAAAGCTTCATCATCAAGGTGGAGAAAATGAGCCAGGCCCAGATGCAGCAACGCCAGCAACAGCAGCAACAACAGCGCCGCCAGGCTTACGACCCCTGGGCCCAGCAGCCCCAGCCCGCCTCGAAGATCGACGATACAAAACTCTTCGCCCGCGCCTCCATCTCCAACCCAAACCCCTACCAGGGCGAACAGATCATTATAACCTACAAGGTCTACACCCAGGTACCCCTCAGCCAGGTGGGCATCGACAAACTGCCCGGCAACAAAGGTTTCTGGGCCGAAGACCTCAGCGCAGGCAAACAGATCAAACAGTATGAAGAGAGCCTCAACGGCCAGCGCTACCAGGTGGCCGAAATCCGTAAGGGAGCCCTCTTCGCCCAGGAGAGCGGCAAACTGACCATCGACCCCCTCAACCTCAACGTCCTCGCCATGGTGCAGGCCCCACGTCGCCGCACGGGCACGCTGCTCGACCTCTTCGACGACTCTTTCTTCAATATGGCCCAGGCCGTCGAGTATCCCCTCCACACCAAGCCCGTCGCCGTCAATGTCCGCAAACTCCCTGCTGGTCCCGACGATTTCAGCGGTGCCGTCGGCATGTTCTCTGTCAAGGGCGGACTGAACCTCAACAAAGTCAAAGCCAACGAGGCCGTCTCCTACCGACTCACCATCTCCGGACGCGGCAACCTCATGCTCGTCACTCCCCCCACGCCTCAGTTCCCATCCTCCTTCGAGGTCTACGATCCCCAGATTGAGGACAATATCTCCAAGGGCGACAACGGCGTCTCCGGCTCCCGCACCTACGAGTGGGTCCTCATCCCCCGCAGCCAAGGCAAATACACCATCCCCGCCTACCGTTTCGTCTATTTCGACCCCGCCTCTGCACAGTATGTCACCCTCACCGTCGACGCTCAAGACCTCGAGGTCGAGAAGGGCAAAGCCACCGTGGCCGTCAAGGACGACGTACAGCTCCTCAACTCCGACATCAACTACATTCACCCCATCAAAAAACTCCGCCCAATCAACAACAAAGCCGGCAACAACAACCTCTGGGCCATCCTCATGGGCATCAGTATCCTTGCTGCCATCGGAGTCAACATCTTCGGCAAGAAAGCCCTTGCCAAACGCGAGGACACCGCAGGCCTCCGCATGCGCCGTGCCACCCGCATGGCACAACGTCGACTCAAACGCGCCGCCGCCTTCCTCGGCTCCGGCGACACCAACCATTTCTACGAGGAAATCTACCGCGCCATCTGGGGCTGCCTCTCCGACAAATACAACATCGAACTCTCGCAGCTCAACCGCGACACCGTCAGCGCCTGTCTGGCCGACAAGCAGGTGCCCGACGAACAGCAACAACGCATCATGAAAGTCCTGCAGGATGTCGACTTCGCACGCTTCGCCCCCGGCGACGCCGAAGCCCAGAAGCAGACCATCTACGACGAAGCTCTCATAATGATTGCCGAACTTTAACCATAAAAAAACATCAAACCCATATAGCTCATGAAACCCATTAGACCCATATTGTTATTCCTACTCGCCCTTTCAATATTCCAAACTTCCCTCTCGGCCCAGGAACCCCTCCAGCGCGCCCAGCTCGCCGACAGTGCCTACCGCATTGCCGACTATGAGCAGGCCGCCGAGCTCTACGAGGAGGTCCTCGCCTCTGGCTTCGCATCCCCCGACCTCTACTACAACCTTGGCAACACCTACTACCGCCTCGACCGCTTCGGCCTCGCCATCCTCAACTACGAACGCGCCCTGCGCCTCTCCCCCTCCATGTCCGACGCCCGCGACAACCTGGCCCTCGCCAACTCCCACACCGTCGACCGCATTGCCGAGCTGCCCCGACTCTTCGTCGTCAACTGGTACATCGCGCTCATCACCCGCATCTCTCCCTCCTCCTGGCGTGTCGTCACTCTCCTCTTCTTCATCCTGGGCCTCGCCGCCGTTATAGTGATAACCCTCTCGCGCAACGTCACCCTCCGCAAGTCCGCCCTCGCCGTCGCCATCGCCGCCGCAGTCCTCTTCCTCCTCTCACTGCTGCTCATGTTTGCCTCCACCAGCCACTTCAACGCCCGCGCCGAAGCCATCGTGATGGAACCCTCCGTCACCGTCAAGAGCTCCCCCGAACTCCAGAGCGCCGACAAACTCATCCTCCACGAGGGCACCAAGGTCACCATCTCCGAGTCCCTCTCCGGCTGGCACAAAATCACCCTCTCCGACGGCACCTCCGGATGGTGCGAGGCCAACTCCATCGAACAGATTTAACCTCCGTCAATGACAAACAATTAACGATTAAAACAAAAACGCCATGAAAAAAAAATCATCCCTCCGCCCCTCGTTCTCCACGCTCCTCCTACTACTGTTCCTCGCTCCCCTCACCCCTCTCCACGCCCAAACCCACACCTATGTCGTCGACTCAACCTGTGGCTGCGATATCCACTACGTCGACGGCATACAGACCACCCGCGACGGCAACCTCTACGGCTTCCGTCGCTACGACGGCACCCTCATTGCCCCCAACATCTACCCCTATGTAGGCCAATTCTCCAACGGCTACTGCCAGGTGTGGCAGTTCGACACCTCCGCCTCACTCGACCCCAACACCTCCGAGCCTCCGCTCCTCGCCGGCCTCATCGACTCCAACGGGCGCATCGTGGTTCCTTGTCGCTACACCGCTGTCAACGCCCCAACCGAAAATCGCATCGCCGTCTGTAGCGGCAACCGCTGGGGATTCACCGACCTCGACGGCAACCTCGTCATCCCTCCCGCCTACCCCGCCGTCACCCCCTTCTCCGACTCCCGCGCCGCCGTCACCGTCGTCGTCGACTCCTTCTTCCTCTCTGGCAACTACATCGACACCCTCGGCAACCTCCTCTTCCCCCTCGACCGTTTCCAGCAGACTCTCCCCTTCTCCAACGGCTACGCCCCCGCCAAACGCTACGAGCGATGGGGCATCATCGACCACGACGGCAACGAAATCGTCCCCTTCGCCTTCGAACTCATCACCAACCCCGACCACAACACCATCTTCGCCGGCACCGAACGCGAAATGGCCCTCTTCGTCCTGCCTCCTCGCTCCCCTCGCCGACAGATCTCCCCCGCCACTCCCTTCATCTACCATCCCCTTGCCCCCGTCTCCCAAGGACGCATCGCCGTCCTCCGCGACGAAAAACAAGGCTTCCTCGACCTCCTCGGCAACGAAGTCATCCCCTGCCTCTACGACGAAGTCGGCATCTTCCGCTTCGGTCGCACCCTCGCCCGCAACGGCGACCTCTACGGCATCATCGACACCCTCGGCGACACCATCCTCCCCATCGCCTACCACAACCGCACCAACCAAGGACGCAAATACGCCTACTTCGACTCCCTCGCCCTCGTCGAACTCGACAACCGACTCGGCTTCGTCGACCTCAACGGCCATTTCGTCGTACCACTCATCCTTCAAGCCGCCTACCACTTCTCCGAAGGCTCCGCCGCCGTCTTGCACGACGGCCTCTGGGGCTACATCGACACCACCGGCAACCTCACCCTGCCCCTCATCTTCGACCGCGCCTCTCCATTCCAGCACCGTCGCGCCGACGTCACCTTCCGTGGCCGTCACCTCATCATCGACCCCGACGGCCATTGCATCTCCAACTGCAACGGCATCATCTCCTTTAAATAAAATCAGATATCACCCAACACTCTTAACTCTTAACTCATAACTCTTAACTCAAAAAAATGACCCACCCCGGAACCGTACTCAAAACACAGAAAGGACAAGTCACCGTCCAGATCACCTCGGTAAGCGCCTGCGCCGCCTGCCAGGCACACTCCCGCTGCGGCTTCGCCGAGTCGAAAACAAAAACCCTCGACATCCCCGAACGCCACTGGAACGAATACCACGAGGGCGAACAAGTCTCCGTCACCATCGACACCTCCCACGGCCTCCTCGCCGTCCTCATAGCCTACTTCCTGCCGGCCATTCTCCTCCTCGGCGTCATCGTGGGCCTCTCCCTCGCCGGCATCCCCGAGCTGGGCGTCATCCTCTCCTCCTTCGCCGCACTCGCGCTCTATGTAGCCATCCTCGTCCTCTGGCGCAAACACATCGACAACCGCTTCTCCCTCAAAGTGGAGAAAATTAGAAATTAGAAATCACTAAACACTAAACACTTAACACTTAAAATGCTCATCCTCGGCATCGACCCCGGTACACAGATCCTCGGCTACTCCCTCCTCGACACCGACGGCCCCTCACCCAAAATCGTCGTCATGGACGTGCTGTACCTGAAAAAGATACCCGAGTTCAACCTCCGCATACGCCGCATCTTCGAATCCACCGTGCGCCTCATCGACTCCTTCCACCCCGACCACCTGGCCATCGAAGCGCCCTTCTTCGGCAAAAACGTCCAGTCCATGCTCAAGCTCGGCCGCGCCCAGGGCGTGGCCATCGCCGCCGCCATCAGCCGCGACCTCTCCATCACCGAGTACGAACCCTCCGTCATCAAACAGCACATCACCGGCAACGGCAACGCCACCAAGCAGCAGGTAGCCACCATGCTCCAGTCCATCCTCCGCTTCGACGACACCCCCAAATACTTCGACGCCACCGACGCCCTCGCCGTCGCCTACACCTGCCACCTCCACCTCTCCAACCCCGTGGCCAGCATCCAGCAGCAGCTGGCTCCCGCCAAAAAGAAACCACACAAATCCTCAAAAAAACAATGGTCCGAATTCGTCCTCAACAACCCCGACATAGTAAAATGAAAAAAGAAAAAATGGAGCGCCGGCGTCACGCCGGCATAACACTGGCCCTCCTCCTCTCCGCACTCATACTCTCCTCCTGCGGCAACCCTCAGAAACACAAACAGTACGACCCCGCCAAGGTCAACTTCACCGCCTCCGTCAACCCCCTCTTCGACGGACACCTCTACCCCTCCCTCATCCTCGCCCTCAACCAGCAAAGCTCCCCCCTCCCCAATGCCGGCGGAGCCCCCTCCCTCCACTCCCCCATCACCCTCTCCGTCACCGCCCCCTCCAACAACGCCGTCCTCCGCATCGTCGTCGACTCCTCCGACCTCAACTACGTCACCATCCTCCAGGAAATACTCCCCGTCCGCGGACAAACCTACACCTTCCACCCAGCCGTCAAATGGAAATACGACCGCCTGCGCCTCGTTCGACAGCACCGCCCTCTCGACCTCACCCTCACCTGCTACATCAACGACGAAGAAACCGACATCCGCAACCTCCACATCGACATCCGCTCCGTCAACGAATGCCCCCTCTCCTTCCGCCACAACAACCAACCCAACAATAACAATAACAACATAGTCGACACACGCTTCCTCTTCGCCGCCTACGTCAACGAGGAGCACCCCCAGATCCCGCAGATCCTCTCCGACGCCCTCTCGCAGGGCATCGTCTCCCGCTTCCAGGGCTACCAGGCCGGCACCAAAGCCGACGTCCAGAAACAGGTCCTCGCCATTTGGCACAACACACTCCTCCGCGGCATCTCCTACTCCTCCATCTCCTGCACCTCCAACCCCTCTCCTACCACCAACGTACAGCACATACGCTTCTTCGACGAAGTATGGAACACCCGCCAGGCCAACTGCATCGACGCCTGCGTCTACTTCGCCTCCATTCTCCGCAAAATAGGCCTCCGCCCCGTCATCTTCGTCGAACCCTGCCACGCCTACCTCGGCTACTACACCGACAAGAAACAAAAAAACATCGCCCTCCTCGAAACCACCGTCACCTCCTGGGTCAACTACCCCGAACTCCTCCGCAACCTCGACCCCGACGGCTACCTCCCCGAACAACAACTGCTCAAAATATCCAAATACCTCTCCCCATCCCAAATCGACGACTACAACAACCGCCGCATCACCACCGACCAGCTCCTCATCCTCATCTCTACCGCCCTCTTCGAAAAAGCCTCCTCCTACAACCTCGAAACCTACAACAACAACCGCCAGCACTTCCAAGACCCCGACGCCATCACCTTCCAGCAACTCGACATCGAAACCCTCCGCCAAACCGTCCAACCCATCATCTGACACCCCCTCCTCCCAACCACCCACCAAAGACCCACCCAATTCGCCCCTAATTCGTCCGTTCTTATATTGTTCTTATATAGTTTACATATTGTTCTTATATTGTTCCTATATCCAGGATATAAGAACAATATGTAAACAATATGCGAACAATATAAAAACAATATAAGAACGGCCGTATTGGACACCTATTGGGTGGGGGGTCGGTGGCGGTACGGGAATGCAAACTTTGAAAAAAAATTTGGCCATGTCCCAGTTCTTTTGTATTTTTGCATTTTATTTGTGACGTTAACCGGATTTGTAAAAAATAGATATAGAATGAAAAAGATTGTACTGTTGATGGCGATGGTCACGATGCTGCTGCCTTTGCAGGCCCAGATGGGCGAAAGGCTGCTGAACCGGCGCTACCAGAATGAGATCCGCGATTCGCTGACGCAGGTGATGCTCGAACGTCAGCGCGACATGCAGCGCTATGCCGAGCAGACACTGGTCGCTCTGCCCAACGACGAGAAGCTCTACGACGAAAGCTATATCACCGTCGTGGCAGACCTGATCGACACCTTCTACGACGACGGCCGCATGCGACTGGACCTTGTGTACCGCCTGAGCTACAACTGCAAGCACCTCGAGGGCTGGACGGACGACTACCCCCTGGGGGCGTACGACGTGGACTCGTCGAACTCCTGCCGCGCCATCTGCAACCTCACCCGCGCTTTCATGCAGCACACGCTGGCGGACGTCTTCGAACCCGGCAAAGAGGTCGAAATCATCATCTCCTCCTCCGCCGACGGTACGGAATTCTCCACAACCATACCCTACGACGGCCGCTACGGCGACTTCCGCTATTGCCCGGTGGTCTTCAACGGCGAGCGGCTGAGGCTGTCGGTGGACCGCACAACAGGCATCAACAACAACTGCCAGCTGGCCTACCTCCGCGCCCAGAGCGTTCGCGCCTTCCTCGAGGAGAACATCCCCGCCCTGCGACAGACCCACAACAACTACCGCTACGTAACGCAGTCGTACAAAGACTCCGTCAACACGCACTACTACCGCCGCTCGAGCATCGAGATGCGCATCAACGACGTCTTCCACGAAACCGTGGAACGCATGCAGCGTCAGCGGATGCAGGACGACTTCGTGGATGTGAACATCCCCGTAACGACCCACCGCAGCCCCAACACCTACGTCCTCATCATAGCCAACGAGCACTACAATGCCGAGTTGATTCCCGACGTGCCCTTTGCGCAGAACGACGGCGAAGTGGCAAAAGCCTACTTCGTAAAAGCCCTCGGCGTACCCGAGCGGCAGGTGAAACTGCTCCAGGACGCCTCCAAGGCGGACATCGAGCAGGAGGGCATCCACTGGCTTAAGGACCTGGCACATGCCGTTGCCGGCAAGGGCGGTGAACAGGCACAGCCCCTGGCGGAATTCATCATCTACTATGCCGGCCACGGCTTCACCGACCTCGACAACGTGGCCTACCTCCTCCCCAACGGCATCAACACCGAGGACATCGACGCCCTCCAGCCCGGCAAGGGCGGCGGATGCTCCCTCTTCGGATGCAAGAAAAAGAAGAAAGAGGCCGACACCGTCAACTACGACATCGTCCTCAGCAAAAAAGAGACACGCCGCCTGGCCGACCAGTGCCTCTCCATCGACGCCCTGTGCGCAGCCTTCAACACCAAAACCGTACCGGTGAAAAACCTGACGGTCATCATCGACGCCTCCTTCGACGGCAACGGCCGCGACGGCAAACCCATAGTCCGTGCCGACCGCAACAAGGACGAGAAAAAGAAACGCCGCAAAGCCTCGCTCCGCAGCGACGCCGTGGTGCTCCTCGCCGCCGAATACGACAAAACGGCCTTCGCCTTCAACCGCTTCGAGCACGGATTCCTCACCTACTTCCTCCTCAAGGAAGTGAAGGACCAGAAGGACCACTTCTTCCAGCTGGACTACCAGGACATCTACGAAGACGTGGAGCGCAAGCTGAACAAGGAGAGCGCCCTGCAGAACAAGTGGCAGGAGATTTCCGGCATCGCCGGCGGCCGCTACAAAGACGGCTGGCAGCGAATGAAATTCGAAAACAAATAAACAAAAAAAATAAAAAACAACTATGGATAAACTGATCATCACAGCCGCCATCTGCGGCGCCGAAGTCACCAAAGAGCAGAACCCCAATGTGCCCTACACCGTAGAGGAAATCGTGCGCGAAGCCAAGAGCGCCGTCGATGCCGGCGCCGCCATCGTCCACCTCCATGTCCGCGAGGACGACGGCACCCCCACGCAGAACCACAAGCGCTTCCAGGAGTGCACCGAGGCCATCCTCAAAGAGTGCCCCAACGTCATCCTCATCCCCAGCACCGGCGGTGCCGTGGGCATGACCCCCGACGAGCGCCTCGACTCCACCAACACCACCCCCATCCCCGAGATGGCTACGCTGGACTGCGGCACCTGCAACTTCGGCGACGACATCTTCGACAACACCATGCCCACCATGCGTGCCTTCGGCAAGCGCATGATTGAGAAAGGCATCAAGCCCGAATACGAGTGCTTCGAAATGGGCCACCTGGAAACCATCGTGCACATGGCCAAGAAGGGCCAGGTGCCCAGCGCCTTCGGCGTGAACGGTCCCGACGGCACCCCCCTGCCCTTGGTGCCCATGCAGTTCAACTTCGTCCTCGGTGTCCTCGGCTGCGCCAGCGCCACGGTGGACAACCTCGTCTGGATGGTGAAAAACATCCCCGCCGGCAGCACCTGGACCGCCACGGGCATCGGCCGCAACGCCTTCACCCTGGCAGCCCCCGCCATCGTCATGGGCGGCAACGTCCGCGTGGGTTTCGAAGACAACCTCTATCTGGAGCGCGGCGTGCTGGCCAAGAGCAACGGCGAACTGGTGGACAAAGTGGTCCGCATGGCCAAGCTGCTCGGCCGCCCCATCGCCACCAGCGACGAGGCCCGCGAAATTCTCAGCCTGAAAAAAAGATAATAAATAATACACAAATGAAAAAGACATTAGTAATGCTGGCTTCGGTGCTTGTTGCCTTTGGCGCAATGGCCCAGAACCAGCAGATGAGCCAGGAAGATCTCTTGCGCAGCTTCCGCCAGACGGTGCATAAACGCGACATCTCGAAACGTCATCTGGAAAGCGCCATTCCTCTGGGCACGATGGCCCCCTCCACCAAAGGGAGCACCGCGAAAAGCCTGCCCGAAGACCGCGTGTGGTTCCCCGGTGAATGGGAAGAGGTGAAAGCCATCTGCGTCACCCCCATCTACAACTACCTGGTTCCCGGACACGAGAACGACTACTACTGGATGGCCGACCCGATAGTCTCGGGCTATGCCCAGTATATGCAGTATTCCTACATGCAAGGCTGGCAGGAAAAAGGCATAGGTCCTTACAGAGCACGCATGGACACAACATCCAGCTTCGGCAAAGTATTCTTCTACCTGATGGACGGCATCCAGCTTGGCGGCGCCGAAGCCTGGGTGCACGTGGAGTACCCCGCTGACACAGCCAAAGTGCTTCGCACACTGGCCCGCATGAACCTGCGCCACGACAACGTGAAATTCATCGTCGGACCGGGCAACTCCTTCTGGTATCGCGACTGCGGCCCCATTGCCTTCTATTACGGCGATCAGGACAGCATCGGAATGCTGGACTTCACCTACTATCCCGGACGTGCACTTGACGACTCGCTGCCCTCCCTGATCCACTGGCAGATGGGTATCCCCAACTACATCACCGACATTGAGTGGGAAGGCGGCAACTGCCTCGTCGACGGTGCCGGCATGGTTTTCTCCTCCGATGCCATTTACGAGAACAACTCCAACCGCTACGGCCAAATCACCTGGGATGGACAGGACATCAACACCCTCAACTACAAGCAGGTGCCGTCCCTCACGAAAAACCAGGTGCGCCAAGGGCTGCACGACCTGCTGGGACAGCGAGCCACCTACATCCTGCCTGCATACAAGTATGACGGCGGCACAGGCCACGTAGACCTCTATGCCGATGCCTACGACGAGAATGGCTTCGTCTTCTCTGTGATGCCCAGTGACTACGCCGCCTGGAGAGACTACAGCACCGGCCAGAAGAACATAGACAGCCTCTGTTCGTACAAGAGCATCTTCAACCGCAACTACTACACCATGGCCACACTGCCCTTCCCGTCGACCGACAACGGTGGCAATTTCAGCAGTCAGAGTGACTACAACCAGAACTACACCCGCACCTACTCGAACCACACGTTTGTCAACAATGTCATCCTGCAGCCCTGCTTCTCCCGCGTGGTGAACGGACAGCCCTCGGCTGCCTGGGACCGCGCCAACATCGAGCAAGTGGCCGCCGCCTATCCGGGCTACACCATCTATCCGGTCGACGTGCGTGAGTTCGACGGCAGCGGCGGCGCCATCCACTGCGTCACCAAGCAGATTCCTGCCGACAACCCCATCCGCATCCTGCACAAGAACCTGCACGACACGCTGGCCATCGGCGAGATGACGCAGATTCCCGTCAGCGCCATCATCACCAACAAGAGCGGCATTGCCAGTGCCGAGGTGAAATGGCGCGAAGTGGGCAGCACGGGATGGAACACCATTCAACTTACCGCCAACGGCAACCGTTTCTATGGCCAGATGCCTCGTGTGGAGACCGCCGTGCCGCAGCACAGCGTGGAGTACTACATCAGCGCCACCAGCAACAATGGCAAGACCATCACCAAGCCGATGACCGCCAACCAAGGAGGCTACTACACCTTCACCTACACCGACGGCGGCACCATCGACAGCACGATGTTCGACTTCGACACCCTGCCGATGCCTGCCGAGGATATCACCTTCACCTTCTCCACCACTTGGACCACCCCGGACAGCGACACGGCTCGTCCGCTGGGTATTGAGACCGTGGAAATGGAGGAGAACTTCGGCCAGTTCTATCCCAATCCCGCCACCGACGAGGCCAACCTGACCATCGACCTTGGCGACGGACAGACCTACACCGTCAGCATCATCGACAACAGCGGTCGCACTATCCACACCTCCAGCCTGATGGCTGCCGGGCATATCGTTTATACAATCAATGCCGGCCGTCTGGCCTCGGGTGTATACAACGTGGTATTCTCCAACAAAGAGAGCCGCATTGTGCGACGCTTAATCGTGAAGTAAAGACCGGTAGAGCGCAAGCATCTCTTGCGATACCTTTTCAGGGGCGAACTTCAAACGTTGGGTTCGCCCCTTTTCTATTTGTTGCTCACGGAAAGACGAATCGTCAAGCAATCGACGGAGGTGAGAAGCGACGGAATCCACATCGGTCGGTGAAGCATAGAGAGCGGCATCGCCACCTGCTTCGGGCATTGACGACACATTGCTCGTCACCACTGGAGTGTCACAACAGAGACTCTCCAGCACAGGAATACCGAACCCCTCAAAAACAGACATGTAGACACTGGCGACAGCCCCTCTGTACAATGCCGGAAAATCGGCGAAGGACGCATTTTCAAGGAACACAACACGGTGTGCGACACCCAAATCCTTCGCCACACGCCGCACCTCCTGCGGATAGCCGCCCCGGGGACGGCCTACAATGACCAAGGCAACATCCTCGGGCAATTGAGCCAATGCCCGTACAGCTGTAGTCTGATTTTTCCTCTCCTCGACCGTACCTACACAAATGACATACCGCTCCGGCAGACCATATTTTTTTTTGACAGGGTCGATTTCGTGCTGCTCAGTGCTCCAAAAGATAGGGTCGCAGGACTGGTAAACAACGCGAATTTTCGCCTCGGAGACCGCCATCATTTCCACCAAGTCGCGCTTAGTTTGTTCGCTGATAGCCACCACCACATCGGCCACACGGCAAGCATGGCGCTGTTTCAGGCGATGGATAAGACGGTCGGCAGGCTTGAAGAACTCCGGATAACGACGCACAATCAAATCGTGCATCGTCACCACACTTTTCATCTTTTTTGGAAAAAACAACGGCAACTCATGACTCAAACCATGAAACAACTCGACACCATCCCTCTTGGCCAGCACTCCCGTCCATACACTTCGCCACATTCCTTTCGCCAGTTTCCACACTCCCTGTGGCAAACTCACGGAAACCCCTTTCATGTCATTGAAATAGTCTGTATGACGACCTTTTACCGATGGCGTATATAACACACAATCAACGTTCTCGCCACATGCCACCCCACCAATTACCATACGGCTGTAATTGCCTAATCCACTATTGTTTCTAAATGCCCGTTTGGCGTCATATCCTATCTTCATAGTAGTCGATTTTTTACCGTTCCACTCTGCAAAAATACAAAAAAAAATCCACTTTACCGCTATTTCAAAAAAAAATCGTACTTTTGCAAACTGAAACAAGACTGGAAACCATGCCCGTAAAACGCATACTCATTGACCTCAGCAAGCTCCGACAGCCCATGTGCGGCCTCGGTCAAATTGCCTTGAACTATGGTCGATGGTATGGAGAAAATGCGGCTTCCCTCGCCGACCGGCTCGACATCACTCTTCTCGTTCCCCCAGCCTATGCCGGCGCCTTTGGCAACCAAGTCCACTACCTCCCCGACCGACGCATCTACACGCTATTTCCCTCCCTCATGCCCCATTTTGACCTTTGGCATGCAATCCATCAACGCTCCTCATTCCATCCATCATTGAATGTGAGCCAGTATATTCTCACCATCCATGATGTCAACTTCATCCACGAGAAAGGCCCCCTGAAACAGCGCAAATACATCCGGATTCTCCAGCACAAATGCAATCGTGCATCACGCATTGCATTCATCTCACGTTTTGCCATGAACGATACCTTGCGATTTATCGACCTTCATGACAAACCCACCAATGTAATATATAACGGCGTTGAAGACCTCACCATTGGTCCCCAATCGCAACCCGAAGGATTCTGCACCTCTCGTCCCTTCTTCCTTGCCATTGGTGAAGTCAAGGAAAAGAAACAGCTCCATACACTGTTGCCCATGATGGACCACTTCCCAGGCCATGATCTTATCATTGCCGGCAACGACCATACACCCTATGCCCGCCATCTGCGTACACTCTTGCCCCAGCATTCCAATGTCCATATAATCGGCATTGTCGACGATGCCCAACGCCGATGGCTCTATTCCCATTGCTCTGCCTTGCTCTTTCCATCCATTGCCGAAGGATTTGGGCTTCCAATCATCGAAGCCATGCAGTGGGGCAAACCGGTCTTCTGCTCCGACAAAACGTCACTGCCCGAGATTGGCTCCACCCATGCACATTACTTCACCTCCTCCGACCCCGACAACATGGCAGATCTCGTAGCCAAAGGGCTCGCCGCCTACAACCAACAAAAAGCCGCTGTCGCAAAATCTTATGCAGCCGGCTTCTCTTACGAAAAACATTTTATGCAATATCTCGACCTCTATCTTTCTTAAAGGGCCGGGACAAAAAAAAACTATTCGGTCAACTTCTCGTATAGTTCGAAATACTGGTCTATCACCCGTTGGCTCATCTCATACGGGTTCTTCTCGCCAATCACAATTACACGATGTTCATTCACCCCCGCTGCCAACAAGCCATCCCTCACCTCATCACTTACTGCCACCACCACATCCGAAGCCTTCCAGGCATATCTCATTCTGCGTTTCCACAGCAGACTGTCTATCATGGACGTCTGATGATGTTCATCCAACCCAAAACACGTCACCACCGTCTTCACCGAACGACCGATACCGTACGGCAACTCCTCGTTCAACCCATGGAAAACCTTCACCCTCTCGTCCTTCAGCCATTGGTTCAACCCATAGCGCATCCACGCTGCAGGCATCAATTTCGCCCCCCCCTCCGGCACAAAGGTACTCACATTCGCATAACTCGTATAATACGTTCTATATGCACTCTTGATACGTGAAGAAAAAAGCAGTGCTCTATAGTCGGAGACATGGCGACTCGCAAGCCCTTCTATCAGAGCGCGGCTCCAATCCCCAAGTTCCGCTCCGTTGCGGAACACATTGTTAGCGTCGTATCCTACAAGCATATCTTTACAATCTATTCTATGATGCTCAAAAATTTTTGCAAAGATACAAAAAAAATGTGTACCTTTGCAAAAAAATTTGCATCGTAAACTAAATCAAACAATCAAAGCAACACATTATGCCACACAGGACTCCTGACACCCCCGGCCTTTTCGACCATTTAAGCCTCTCTCAAAAAGAGACCCTCTATAGGCAAGCCTCACAGCTCTTCTCCGAAAACAAGCAGGCACTCTTCGACCGTCTCGCTCCTCTCCGCACGCGACATATTGCCGTCGTTCTCGAGGACATCTATCAATCACACAACGCTTCTGCCGTCCTGCGCTCATGCGACTGCTTCGGCGTCCAGGACGTCCACGTCATTGAGGCCAACAACCCCTTCAACCCCGCCGGCGACGTCGCAGTAGGCTCCTCCAAGTGGGTCGACTACTACTCCTACCCCGACACACCCTCCGCCTACGCCCGTCTACGCTCCCTCGGCTATCGCATCGTTGCCACCACCCCCCACACCAATGACACCCTCATCAACGACCTCGACATTTCACAGCCCACAGCCCTCGTCTTCGGCACAGAACTCACGGGTCTCACCCCTCAAGCTATCGAGATGGCCGACGCCTACGTAAAAATACCCATGTTTGGATTCACGGAAAGTTTCAACATCTCTGTCTGCGCAGCCCTCTCCCTCTTCGCCCTCACCTCCCGACTCCGCGACTCCAATATAGCCTGGCAACTTTCCCCGGAACAAATCCTTGACCTAAAACTACATTGGTCCACTCAGGCCATCCGAGACGGGGAACAAGTACTCCAACACCTTCTTGAAAACCTGCAATAATATTTTTTTTAATGGACTTCGGGCAATTCCATATTTTTTTGTATCTTTGCCGATTGTAGCAAAACATATAGAAACAATATAAAAAATTAGATATGAAAAAGATAGCACTTATCGCAGCCGCACTCCTCCTCTGCCAGGGCGCCGTTTTCGCACAGAAAAAGGTTGCCGAGAAGGACGTCAAAGTCTCCTATGTAAAGGATTTCCAACGCCAGGTCAAGGAGCCCACCAATGTCGAATGGTATCAGATTGACGAAAACACCTTTAAAGTCACTTACCGAGACTACGAGAAATCGCGCCAAGCAATGGTATTCTCGAACAAAGGCATGGAGACCCACTACATCATCGAGGACCACTATCCACAATCCATCACCTCCTACATCAAGGCCAACTACCCCAAATACACCATTGAGATGCTTTGGGTCCGCAAAGCCCGCAACAAAATGACCTATCAATCGCACATCGTTTTGAAAAAAGGCTTCCTCTGGTGGAAGAAAGTCAAAGACGAAAAGGTCCTCAACTTCGAGGTCGACGGCAAATTCATCTCCGCCGAATAACCCCCTAAAAGCCATCAAGAAACAATCGTGAGGTGCACAACATGCACCACTTAAAGACAGAGCCGAGGGTTGCCCGTTTGGGCGACCCTCGGCTCTTTTTTTTTGACGTAGACCACAGGGGCGGCGAACGCCGATGAAGCTTCACTTCAGGTTGTCGCGGAAGAACAGCTCCAGCTTGTCGTAGGGGATCACGCCGGCCTGGTCGTCGTAGAGGTCCACGTGGCTGGCACCGGGGATGATCAAGATCTCTTTGTTGCCGACGGTCACGCTCTTGCCGTCGCATTTCTTGCCTGTCATCTTCTCGAAGGCGTACTCGCCGAAGTAGCGGCTGTGGGCCCTCTCTCCGTGGACGAAGGGTCGAAGGCCATCGCTACGAAGCCGCGCTCCGCCATCTGCCGGGCGTAGAGGTCCCTGCCCCTTCACGGCGCCGAAAGGGCCGCTGACGGCGATGGCCGCCAGCTTGCCTGTCGCGTCCTTGGGAATGTACATGTCGGCAGCCAGCCCCATGCCGAAACCCTTATGGAAAGTCACCTTGCGGTGCTCCACCCTGTCGCTGAGCGGGAAATGATCAACCCTTTATCCTTACTCAACAGCAAATGTGACGCTGACCGTGCCGCTGCCGAGGGCCTGCTCGAGGCCATCGGGGTCGGCGATGTGGCCGATGCGCGAGTAGCTGTAGGAGGTACTGAAGGTCTCGTAGAAGAGCACGATGCAGTCGTCACCATAGAGCATGATGTCGCCGGCGTGGATGGTGCCGACGCTGGTGCGATTGGTGGGCAACGACTGGCCGAGGTAGTGGTATTTCTCGTTGCCGTGCAGGTCGCGCATCTCGAGCGTCAGGGGCAGCAGGGCTCGGAAGGCCTCGGCGGTGCTGTTCTGCTCCAGCGTGGCGCTGAAGGTGCGGTCACCCACGGTGACGGTGATATTGCCCAACTGAGTAGTGGAGGGCGTGACGGGTTCGTCATCAGGTGTACAAGCCATTGCAAAAAGCATCATTATCGCAGTTAATAATCTCATTATGTGTTTCATTATATACTATGTTCATCAAAAGGTTTCGACTGCAAAATTACAACTTTTTTCCGACACGCATCACTGTCACTTACCATTTGGTGAGCATTCAACGCACCGTCAATTCCTGCCTGTACCCATTCCCCCACTCCTGCATGGCAAAAATAACGTTGAAAAGCAGCACACCCTGTCGGGTGATGTGATATTCCGCACGATTGCTGTATCCGAAACGGTCTATCCGTTCAACCAGTCGAAGCTCCGTCAGTCGAGCCAATCCACTGGCCAGCATTTTCCCGGTAATTTCATATAAAAAAACCTTCAGCTCCGAGAAACGAGTATGTCCACGCGCCACGCCAGTCAATATTTCCACCATCCGGAACCCGAGGTGCACCAGGGCCGCAAGTTCCCCAAGAAGAGCCACTACGTCTTCACCAACGCCGACGGCTCGCGTGCCGAGTTCGACGTTGAATGGGAGGACCAGCTGGAGTTCTGGGACATGTACGAGATGGCCGGCGAAGAGCTCAAGCGCCGCTACGATGCCATTGGCATGCGCATGCAGTACTGCCGCTACTACGCCAAGGGCGGAGTCCGCTTCACCCCCGCCGGCGGCCAGACCCGCGAAGCCCACGGCGACATGATCTACGAATACGCCTACATGGGCATGCCCGACCCCGCCGCCCACGTCTGAAATTGAAAATTGAAAAAACCAGGGGCCCCGCGCTGCGCGCGGGGCCCCATTTTTTTTTACTCTATCCAGGCCTTAAATTTAAACCTTAAACTTTAAACCTTACCTATTCCGCCAAGTCGCGGCCGTGGCAGTTCTTGTACTTCTTGCCGCTGCCGCAGGGGCACGGGTCGTTGCGGCCCACCTTCTTGTCCACGTGCACCGGCATCACCTTCTGCGGCTGCTGGCTGCTCTGGTCGATGGCCTGACGCTGCTGTGCGGCGGCGCGGTCGAAGTCGTTCTGTCTGCCGGCACGCAGACCCTTCTGCGGAGCCTGGGGCTGACGCGCCTCGCGCACCTCGTCCTCCTTGGGCATGGGCAGCTGCGCACGGCTCAGGAAACTGGTAATCTCGCGGTTGATGTCGAGCAGCATCTGCTCGAAGAGCTTGAAACTCTCGAACTTGTAGATGAGCAACGGGTCCTTCTGCTCGTAAGCGGCGTTCTGCACACTCTGGCGCAGGTCGTCGAGCTGACGCAGATGTTCTTTCCACAGGTCGTCGATGATGGCCAGCGTGATACCCTTCTCGATGCTCAGCTGCACCTCGCGGCCATGGGTGTCGTAGGCCTTCTTGACGGGAACAATGGTGTTCAGCGTCTTCTTGCCGTCGGTGATGGGGAAGGCCACATTGATATAGCGCGTGTTCTCGGCAATGTTCTTGATGAAGGGCCACGCCTGCTCGCAGAGCTTCTGCATGCGCTCCTTGTAGGCGTTGTAGCACTGCTCGTAGAGCAGCTGGATGGCATCCTTGCGCTTCAGCGACAGGAAGTCCTCCTCGCTCATCGGCACCTCGTGGGCGAACACCTTGATGACCTCCAGCTTGAACTCCTCCCAGTCGCTGCCTTCGGTGTAGAGCAGCTCGCAGGTGTCGTAGAACATGTTGCTGATATCGATCGACAGGCGGTCGCCATAGAGGGCGTTGCGGCGCTTGTTGTAGATGACGGTGCGCTGGTTGTTCATCACGTCGTCGTACTCCAACAGGCGTTTGCGCATGCCGAAGTTGTTCTCTTCCACCTTCTTCTGTGCACGCTCAATCTGCTTGGTGATCATCGAGTGCTGGATGACCTCGCCCTCCTGCAGACCCATACGGTCCATCACGGAGGCGATACGCTCACTGCCGAAGAGTCGCATCAGGTCGTCCTCCAGCGAGACGAAGAAGAGGCTCGAACCGGGGTCGCCCTGACGGCCTGCACGGCCGCGCAGCTGGCGGTCCACACGGCGGCTCTCGTGGCGCTCGGTGCCGATGATGGCCAGACCGCCCTTCTCGCGCACATCGCCCTTGAGCTTGATGTCGGTACCACGACCAGCCATGTTGGTGGCAATGGTCACTCGACCGGGTTCGCCGGCCTGGGCCACAATGTCGGCCTCCTTCTGGTGCAGCTTGGCATTCAGCACGTTGTGCGGAATCTTCTTCATCTTGAGCATCTTGCTCAGCAACTCCGAGGTCTCCACACTGGTGGTACCCACCAGCACGGGACGGCCCTCGCCGATGAGGCGCTCCACCTCGTCGATGACGGCCTTGAATTTCTCGCGCTTGGTCTTGTACACCATGTCGTCCATGTCCACGCGGGCGATGGGCTTGTTGGTGGGAATCTCGACGACGTCGAGCTTATAGATATTCCAGAACTCGCCGGCCTCGGTCGAAGCGGTACCCGTCATACCGGCCAGCTTCTTGTACATGCGGAAGTAGTTCTGCAGCGTGATGGTGGCGTAGGTCTGCGTGGCGGCCTCCACCTTGGCGTTCTCCTTGGCTTCAACGGCCTGGTGCAGACCGTCGCTCCAGCGGCGGCCCTCCATGATACGGCCCGTCTGCTCGTCGACGATTTTCACCTGGTTGTCCTCGGTGAGGATGTAGTCCACATCGCGCTCAAACAGCGTGTAGGCCTTCAGCAGCTGGTCCACAGTGTGGACACGCTCGCTCTGAATAGCGAAGTCGTTGTAGATCTTGTCCTTGGCGGCGGCGCGTTCCTCGTCGCTCAGGGCGGCGTTGCCCTCCACCTCGGCAATGGCGCTGCCGATGTCGGGCAGCTGGTAGAAGTTGCGGTCCTCGCCCAGGGCGGTGAGGAAGTCCATACCCTTGTCGGTGAGCTCCACCTGCTTGTTCTTCTCGTCAATGACGAAGTAGAGCTCCTCGTCGATGATGGGCATGTTCTTGTTCTGCTCCTGCATGTAGAAGTTCTCCGTGCGCAGCAGAATACTCTTGATGCCAGGCTCGGAGAGGTACTTGATGAGGGCCTTGTTCTTCGGCAGTCCGCGGTAGGCGCGGAGCAGCTGCTTGGCGCACTCCTCCTCGGGTTTGGCATCGGGCTTGGCGGCCAGGCCCTTGCGGGCGTCGGCCAGGTATTGCGTCACCAGCACGCGCTGGGCATTGTACAGTTTCTCGATGGTGGGCTTGAAGCGGTAGAACTCCTGCTCGTCGTCGTCCTTGCCCGTGGGGCCGCTGATGATGAGGGGCGTACGGGCATCGTCGATGAGCACGGAGTCCACCTCGTCGACGATGGCGTAGTTGTGGCCCCTCTGCACCAGCTCCTCGGGGTTGCGGCTCATGTTGTCGCGCAGGTAGTCGAAACCGAACTCGTTGTTGGTACCGTAGGTGATGTCGGCCGCATAGGCGCGGCGGCGCTCCTCGCTGTGGGGCTCGTGCTTGTCGATGCAGTCCACCGTCAAACCGTGGAACTCGAACAGCATGCCCATCCACTCGGAGTCGCGCTTGGCCAGGTAGTCGTTGACCGTTACCACATGCACGCCCTTGCCGGGCAGGGCATTGAGGTAGACGGGCAGCGTGGCCACCAGGGTCTTACCCTCACCCGTGGCCATCTCGGCAATCTTGCCGCTGTGCAGCACCACGCCGCCGATAATCTGCACGTCGTAGTGCACCATGTCCCAGGTAATCTCGTTGCCGCCGGCCATCCAGTGGTTCTGGTAGATGGCTTTGTCGCCCTCGATGCTGATGGAGGGGTGCGTGGCCGCCAGGTCGCGGTCGTGGTCGGTGGCGGTCACCTCCACGGTATCGTTCTGCGCAAAGCGGCGGGCGGTCTCCTTCACCACAGCGAAAGCCTCGGGCAGAATGTCGTCCAGCACCTTCTGGGTCTTGTCGTAGCCCTGCTTCTCCAGTTCGTCGATGCGTTTGTATAAGCCCTCTTTCTCGTCGACGGGCATGTCGTATTCCTCCTCGATGCGCGTGTGCAGGCGGGCCAACTCGGACTCCTCCTGCTCTACGGCCTTGGCGATACGCTCCTTGAATTCAATGGTTTTCGCTCTCAAAGCGTCGTTCGAAAGGGCCTGGATGGCAGGGTACACTGCCAAAGTGGCGTCGAGGAAAGGCTTGATAACCTTCAGGTCGCGCTGGCTCTTGTTTCCGAACAGTTTGGTCAAAAAATTAGCCATGTTTCAGTTCTTATTATTATATATATTGTTACAATTCAAAACATTATCCGTCCCACCCTGGAACAGAAAAACATACAAAAGTACGAATATTTTTCCATTCCTACAAACATTTTTTTCACCTCTCCCTGCTCCCACACTCAAAACACATCAAAAAACGTGCCATCCTCCCCTCGCCTCTCCCCCACCTACACCCCTCCCAACACGCCCAAAATACGGCCGTTCTTATATTGTTCTTATATTGTTCTTATATTGTTCTTATATCAGGAATATAAGAACAATATGTAAACAATATGAGAACTATATAAGAACAATATAAGATATGTCGACTTGGATACGTCTTATGTACGGTTTTGACCGGGGTTCGAGACGGGTTCCGAAAGGGGTGAAAACGGTACCGGAGGCCTGCAGAAAAGGGGGTATGCCACATCTTTGCCAGAGGGGTGGCAATGGGGAACGGTCACTTTTATTTCTCTTGCTGTCAATCGATTGGAATTACGGCAGGCGTTTTTCGGCGAGAAAAATTTGGCCATGTGGATTTTTGTTTGTATTTTTGCAGCCGTTTTCCGCGAGCGGAAGACGCCCGAGGAGAGATGCCGGAGTGGTCGATCGGGGCGGTCTCGAAAACCGTTGACCAGCTTGCTGGTCCCAGGGTTCGAATCCCTGTCTCTCCGCTGAAGAACAGCCGATTACGGCTGTTCTTTTTTTTGTCTATCTTGTATTATTTGGCCGAGACCTCGACGACGAGGCCGTCGGTGGCGACGGTGGTGTCGGGGAAGTGGGCCGTGGCCTGGGCGAGGAGGAGGTCGGGTTCGTGGTAGCGGGCACTGATGTGGGTGAGCAACAACTGTTTGGGCTGCGCCAGGGCGGCGAGCTGGCCAGCCTGGCCGGCGGTGAGGTGCTGGCGTTGGCGGGCGAGGTCGGCAAGGTCGTCGGCGAAGGTGCACTCCAAACACAGGAGGTCGGCACCCTGCATGTAGGGCACGAGGCTCTCGTTGTATTCCGTGTCGCAGCAATAAGTATATACGCGAGGGGAGCGGAGAGTCCGTTCTCCGTTCTCCACTCTCCGTTCTCCGTTCCTCGGCACCTCGGTGATGCGGAAACCGTAGGTGGGCACGGAATGCAGGATGGGGAAAGCGTCGACGGTGCAGCGCGGGCACTCGAAGACGCGCTGCTCGCCTTCGGCGAAGTCCATCTCGACGAAGTTGATGGGATAGCCTATGTGGTTGCCTGTGAGGTCAAAGGTGGTCTCGATGACCTGCCTGGCGCCCTTGGGAGCCACGACGGTGACGGGCTCCGTGCGGCCGCAGAGGTGCATGGTGGAAAGCAGGCCCGGGAGGCCGAAGAAGTGGTCGCCGTGGAGGTGCGAGATGAGGATGGTGCCGAGGCTCTGGAGCTTGAGGTGGTGCTGGCGTATGCGGTCCTGGGTGCCTTCGGCGCAGTCCAGCAGCATCTTGAATCCGTTGATGTTGACGACCTGGGCGCTGCAGCGGCGGCGTCCCGTGGGCAGCGCGGCGCCCGAACCGAGGATGGTGACGAAGAAGTTCATCTTTCAGTGTTTAGTATTCTGTGTTCAGTGTTTGGTGGGTTTGGCAAGGAGCAGCAAGAGGAAGGTGATGAGGCCGTTGAGGAGGAGTATTTCGAAGCCGAAGGTGTAGCCGAACCATGTGGGCGAGAAGAGCTTGAGGAAGTAGCAGATGACGGGCGAGGCGATGGCGATGTAGGGCACGAAGCGGTCGTCGACACCGCGCTTGGTGAAGAGGCCGAAGGCATAAAGGCCCAGCAGGGGGCCGTAGGTGAAGCCGGCGACATCGAAGATGATGGTGATGAGGGAGTCGCTGTGGAACGGCCGGAAGGCCACGATGATGAGCAGATAGAGCAGGGCGAAGGAGACATGGACAATCCTTCGGACTTTGAGAGTGGAGAGTGGAGAGCGGAGAGTGGAGAGTGGGGTGCGATTGATGGAGTTATCCCGTTCTCCGTTCTCCACTCTCCGCTCTCCACTCTCAGCCTTCCCGAAGCCGAGGAAGTCGTAGCAGAAGGTGGTGGTGAGGGCTGTGAGGGTGCCGTCGGCGGAGGAATAGCCCGCGGCGACGATGCCGAGGACGAAGCAGATGGCCGTGAAGCCGTTGAGGGAGAAGGCTATGGACGGGAAGATTTTGTCGCCCACCACACGGCCGTCGGCACCCGTGGGCAGCTCGAAGCCCGTCTGCGTGGCGTAGGCAATGAGGGCGGCGCCGAGGCAGAGGAAGACGATGTTGACCACGATGAAGAGCAGGCTGGAGGTCATGACGTTCTTCTGCGCGTCGCGGAGGGTCTTGCAGGTGAGGTTCTTCTGCATCATGTCCTGGTCGAGGCCCGTCATGGTGATGGTGACGAACATGCCGGCGAGCACCTGCTTGAGCCAGAACTTGGGGGCCATGGGGTCGGTGTTGAACATCTGGGTGTAGCCCTGCTCGGAGGAGGTGCGGAGCAGTTCCGGCAGGCTCATGTCGAGGTTGCCGAGGATGGCCACCACGGTGGCCACGGCGGCGAAGATGAGGAAGGTGGTCTGGAGGGTGTCGGTCCAGACGACGGTCTTGATGCCGCCGGCGAAGGTGTAGAGCAGGATGATGGCTATGAAGACCACCGCCGGTACCCCAAAGGGTATGCCCCAGGCGGAGAAGACAAACTCGTAGAGCACAAAGACCACCAGATACATGCGCAGCGCGGAGCCGAGGAGGCGCGAGATGATGAAGAAGAGGGCGCCGGTGCGTTCGCTGCGCAGGCCGAAGCGCTGGGAGAGGTAGGTGTAGATGGAGGTGAGGTTGAGCTTGTAGTACAACGGCAGGAGGACCAGGGCGATGGTGGCGTAGCCGAGGACATAGCCGAGGACCATCGGCATGTAGAACCACTTGTTGGCGAGCACGTCGCCGGGGACGGACATGAAGGTGACACCGGAGAGCGAGGCACCGATCATGCCGTAGGCCACCACGGGCCAGGGGGACTTGCGGCCGGCGCGGAAGAAGGCCTCGTTGCCCTTGGCGCCGCGCCGCCCGGTGAGCCACATAACGAGGAAAAGCAACAGCGTGTAGGCTGCAAAACACAATAGTATAGTCAGTTCCATCTTTCGATTGCAATTATTACCGACTGCAAAGATACGGATTTTTTTTGAATGTCAATAGCAATTTGGAGCGCCGGCGTCCCGCCGGCATCAACATCATGGAGCGCCGGCGTCCCGCCGGCAACAGCGGACAACCTCCATGACGCCGTTCAAACAGAGGGCAACAGAAAAAAAAATTACAACACGGCACAATAAAAAAGACCCGCGGGCGTTAATAGGAGAAATTTATAAAGAATAAATTAATGAAAATAAAAGGAATATTTGCTGCCGCCGTATCGCTCATGCTGGCCCTTCCAGCCATCGCCCAGAGCGGCCACGACCTCAAGGACGACGGCCTCCACGGCCCCGTCAAGCGCGTTGACGCCGTCATGTACGAAGCCCGCTACGACTTCAACGACAACCTCGAACGCGGCGACCAGCTCGAGCACCTCGTCACCGAGTACAACGCCAAAGGCCAGCGCCGCAACCAGGTGTACCTCTCCGTCGTCGAGGACGTCATCTTCCGCACCCGCTACAAGCACGACGGCTTCGGTCTCACCACCCTCGAGCACGTCGTCGACAACCAGGACCGCGTCATCGGCCGCACCTACTACGTCTACGATGCCGACCACACGCTGATCGAAATCTACGTCGAGGACGCCGAACGCCAGGTCGAGAGCCGCCTGCGCCTGAAACACGACAAGATGGGCCGCATCGACCAGCGCAGCTACAACGACCAGTTCAACGAAATCTACAAACGCGAAATCTATACCTTCAACCCCGACGGCACCGTCAACAAAGCCGTTGTCTACGACCGCTCCAAGCAGAAGGTGCAGGAGAAGCGCTGGGAATACGACGAATACGGCGAACCCACCAGCTACACCCTCTATGACTACACCGAGGAGGAGCCCGAGATGTTCGTCACCGTCTACGAGTACGAATACGACTCGCACGGCAACTGGACCAAGTGCACCGAATACGAAGTCCTCGGCGACCGCCGCCTCCCCAACTACACCACCATCCGCACCATCGAGTACTTTTAAACGACAACAATGACGACACAAACAACAGCTGCCGCCTCAAGCAAACCGCGTGTTGCCGGAGCACGAGCAAAGGGAGTGAAACTCTCCTAAGTTTGCCCGTTGTCCCTGTTGTCTCCGATGTCGCAAAAAAATTAGAGTATTTCCATAGTATATAGAATAGAAAGGACCAACAGAAAAATCTCTTTAAATCTTTTACAATCTGATTGAGAAATAATTCTTTTTCGTTCTTTTAGTTCTGATTGAGAATATGAAAAGCGGTTTCGTAAACATCATCGGCAACCCCAACGTGGGCAAATCCACGTTGATGAACGCCCTCGTCGGCGAACGCCTCAGCATCATCACCTCCAAGGCCCAGACCACCCGCAAACGCGTCATGGGCATAGTAAACGGCCGCACAAGCGAGAGCCATCAAGCTTGCTTGAATGGCCGAGCGACAGAGGCTGAAGGCGCAGCCAATGGCGATGATTTCCAGATGATCTACACCGACACCCCCGGCATCGTCAACCCCGCCAACAAGCTCCACGAGCAGATGATGGGCTTCATCGGCACCGCCCTGCAGGACGCCGACCTCTTCCTCCTCGTCACCGAGGTGGGCGAAAGCTTCAAGAACCGCCACGTGCTGCAGCGCGTCGTCGACAGCGACGTCCCCGTCATCCTCGTCATCAACAAGATAGACCTCTCCGACCAGGCCACCATCCAGGAGCGCATCGCCTACTGGCAGGCCGAGATACCGCGCGCCATCGTCATCCCCTGCTCCGCCACCGAGGGCTTCAACGTCGGCAAAATCTTTGACACCGTCCTCCAGCTCCTCCCCGAACATGCCCCCTACTTCCCCCAGGACGAACTCACCGACCGCACCATGCGATTCTTCGTCAGCGAGATCGTGCGCGAGAAGATACTCCTCTACTACCAGAAGGAGATCCCCTACAGCTGCGAGGTCGCTGTGGAGAGTTACGAGGAGAAGGAAGGCATCGACAACATCTCGTGCCTCATCTTCGTCGAGCGCGACAGCCAGAAAGCCATCCTCATCGGCCACCAGGGCAAAGCCATCAAGAAACTCGGCACCGAAGCCCGCCGCGACATCGAGGAATTCACCGGTAAGCGCTGCTTCCTCAGCCTCCACGTCAAGGTGCTCAAAGACTGGCGCAACAGCGACCGCGCCCTCAAAAGCTTCGGCTACGCCCTCGAGGACTGACCCAGATCTTGGTTTAAGGTTTACGGTTTAAGGTTTAGGGATTAAGGTTTAGGGGTTAGGGTTTAAGGTTTAGGGGTTAGGGTTTAAGGTTTACGGTTTAGGGGCTAAGGTTTAAAGTTTACGGTTTAAGATGACTTCTATAAATTGCCTCGAAGAGGCATTACTCTCAATAACCCCACACGGAAGTGTGGGGTAAATCAAACAGATACTCACCCGCGTCTCGGAGAGACGCTACTAAAAGTGAATTAATAGAACCACCCTTAAGGTTTAAGGTGAGCAACGTGTCGGCCTCATTAAACCATAAACCATAAACTTTTATTTTGCCATATCGGGAAATGTTTGTATCTTTGCATTTTGAAAAATGAAACAAGAAGAGGTCATACAACGCATCAAAGAGCTCGGCGAGAAAATCCTTCCCGAGGACGCCTCGTTGTGGCTCTATGGCTCGCGTGCCCGTGGCGACGCACGTCCCGACAGCGACTACGACTTGCTGATACTGCTCGACAAAAATAGCCTTTCTTCCATGGACTACAACGCCGTTTTCGATTTTAGGATGCTTGGCGTTGACATTGACGAAGAAATAAATCCAACCGTTTATCCCAAAAAACAATGGATAAAATGGGACTATGTTCCATTTCACGACAATGTTGAACAAGACAAAATAGTACTGCGATGAGTTTGGACGAAAACTACCCAAAGAAATGGGGCGATTGTTCAGCCAATTAGAAACCATGCGTGAGAACAGCGACTACAACTGCGTGTACGAAGTATCAAAAGCAGAGCTGGCCGACCAACTCGCTCCTGCCAAGGAAATGATTGACACCATCGCCCGGATGGTAAAAGAATAGAACAACACATCATTCCCATCAGACCTGCCGCCGCACGGAAGAAACCTCCGTGCGGCGATTATTTTTTTGCAACTATCAGTTTAATACATCAGCCACCTTAAACCATAAACCTTAATCCTTAAACCTTAAATTAATTTTGCCATGTCAAGAAATGTTTGTATCTTTGCAGTCGAAAAAATATGGAAAAGAAAAAACAATCTCTGGCATACTACATAGTGTGCGTCCGTAGTTTCGGAGAAACCTATGGACTCACACCAAAGGAGTCATATTCGTATCTTGACCGACACAAAGGTTTACAGTTTTTGATCGACTGCTATGAGGCAGAACATACCTTGTCCATTGAAGATGCAGTGTCCGATATGGCCAGTGTATGTAAAAGGAATGGAGGCCGACTGGGATGATACTCTATCATGGGACAAACTGCGACAACGCCTATGACAACCCAAATAGAAAAAAACTTCATGATAGATTGCATAGTCACGGACCTTGCCACCTTTCTTATCCGAGACTATCATTTCAACGAGGCTGAGGCATTACGCACCATCTACAGCTCGGAATATTACGATCGGCTGTCCGATACCGCAACAGGATTCTATACAGAAAGCTCCCTGTACAACTATCACTACCTTCGTCACGAACTAGAATACGGCAAAATAGCCTAATTACAAGAACGACACACAAACATTGCCGCCGCACGGAAAAAGATTTCCGCGCGGCGGCATTTTTTTTATTTTGCCATATCGGGAAATGTTTGTATCTTTGCAGTCGAAAATGATATGTTGAACCAACCGATAACAATTTGACATTATAACTGGAATATAAATAAATAATAATATAACGCGTTTGCTGTTTATTTGAAAACGTTCTAAAGCTTGGCCGCTATAGGAACTAGCTATTGATAAACACAAATGCCCGCGATACGTGGGCGTTTATCTTTAGCTAGTAGGTCTGGCCAAGCACCTCGGAACGTTGGATAAATGTCCCACGTTTTTTTTATTGGGTGCTCAGCCTGGCCTTCCCCGTTTTTTCATTTACTCGGCATCGACGCATACAAGAAAACCCATTTGTATGCCGAACGGGATAGATATACACGAAAACCTTATCCAATTGCTTTCGCCCGAGGTGCTGGAGCTGCTGCTGACCGACCGCACCACTGGTGGCCGCATCCTTTGGGCCACGCACGACTACAACGCGCTGGGCGAAGGCTACGCCTACCGCGACGAGATGCAACCCCGATTAATCACCGGCGAGCACGGCATGGTGATTCGGCCGCGCGTGGTGAAGAGCCGCGAGGAGCAGGCCGGCCGCGTGCGCGGCATGGCCGAGGTGTTCACCCCCGCATGGGTGGTGCGCAAGATGGTCGACGCGCTCGACATCGCCGTCGACACGCGCTGCCTGGAGATTACCTGCGGCGAGGCACCCTTCCTCACATCGCGCTACGACGCCACCACCGGCGACGCCATCGCCATCGCCGACCGCGTGGGTGTGCTCGACCGCAAGCTGCGCCTCCTCGACGGGCAGCAGCTCGCCGACGACGAATGGCTGGCGCAGGTGCGGCTGGCCTTCCATACCACCTACGGCTACGAGTGGCAGGGCGACAGCCTGCTGCTGGCGCGCGAAAACCTCCTCTATACTTTCATCGACCACTACGAGGCCCGCTACTGCAAAGCGCCTGGCGTGAGGCTGCTGAAAGAGTTTGCCGAGATCATCTCTTGGAACCTCTGGCAAATGGACGGCCTCAGCTACTGCACGCCGCGCGAGAAGAACGCCGCGCAGCCCACGCAGCAGACCTCCCTCTTCGCCGACGCCCCCACCGAGGCTCCCCCACCCTTCTGCCTTATCAAAGACTGGCAGAAAAACCAGACCATCAAAGTGATAGAAATCAAAAACAACAATACTATGAAGTTCGATGTGATTATCGGAAACCCGCCGTATAATGAAGACAGAGTTGGTGAACAAGAATCAATGCAGCCTCCTGTATATCATTTTTTTATTGACGAGACATATAAATTGTCAGATATAGTTGAACTCATCCACCCTGCACGATTCCTTTTTGATGCAGGTGCAACACCTCACAATTGGAATACAAAGATGCTCAATGATCCTCACCTAAAGGCTATTTGGTACGAGGAAGATTGTAAAAACGTGTTTACAAATCAAGATATCAAAGCAGGTGTTGTCTGTACCTATCATGACACTAAAAAAGATTTTGGGCCAATTGAGATATTTACCAAGTATGCTGAATTAAATACAATTATACACAAAGTTAAAAACCGTAAAGATTTCATTGGGCTATCATCAATTGTGGTTTCCCGAACTGCCTATCGTTTTACAGATGTGTTACATAAGGAGCACCCAGAAGCATTATCGCAGTTAAGCAATGGACATGCGTATGACGTTTCTACAAACATTTTTGAAAGATTACCGCAAATATTTCACAATACCGCTCCAAAGGATGGGAAAGATTACATCGGAATATATGGAAGAATTGAAAGCGATAGGATTGTTAAATATGTAAGGCGCGATTACATCAAGCATGTGGTAAACTTGGACAATTATAAATTATTCATACCCAAAGCCAGTGGTACTGGCGTTTTTGGCGAGACAATAGCAATGCCTATCGTCGGAGATAAGGCTGTAGGAAACACAGAAACATTCATTAGCATTGGAAACTTTAAAGACAAAAACCAAGCAGAAAACTGCAAGCTATATATTTGTACTAAATTTGCGAGGGGACTACTTAATGTTCTTAAGACAACGCAAGATATAACACCACAAAAATGGGCCTATGTTCCTCTCCAGGACTTCTCGGCCAATTCCGATATTGACTGGAGCAAGAGCATCGACGAGATTGACGAGCAGCTGTTCGACAAGTACGGTTTGGACGACAAGGAACGCGAGTTTATCCGCACCAAGGTAAAGGAGATGAAGTGATGGAAGCGACAAAGATACACAGTTTCAACTCGTTTGTCCGGATGATGTACGCCTACAGCACACCGGAGATTGCGAGCCACAACGGGTGGCTCAAGATAGGCGACACCACGCAGGGCGTGGATAAACGCATACGGCAGCAGACGCACACGGCCGATGTACAATTCGTGCTGGAGTGGAACGACATAGCGATGTATCGCGACAGCGGCGAATTCTTCCGCGACCATGACTTCCACGACTACCTGACCTCCTTCCGCGGCATCGAGCGCAACGACCACACCGAGTGGTTCCGCATCGACGGCACGACGCTGCGCCAATGCTTCGAGGAGTTTGCCAACCGGCGCTATCCGCAAAGCGGCCTGCGCCACACCTACCAGCTGCGCGACGAGCAGCAACGGGCCGTGAACGACACGATGACCCACCTCGCGCAACACGGCGGCGAGGGCAAATACCTGTGGAACGCCAAACCCCGCTTCGGCAAGACGCTGACAGCCTACCACCTGGTGAAGCAGATGAAGGCGCGCAACGTGCTGATAGTGACCAACCGCCCGTCGATAGCCAACTCGTGGTACGACGACTTCGAGCGCTTCATGGCCGGGCAGACGGGCTACCGCTTTGTGAGCGACAACGAGTCGCTGCGTGGCCGCAAAGGGGTGATGACGAGGGAGATGTTCCTCAATTCGCATCCCACCAAGGACAAGAACTTCGCCGGACAGATATGCTTCGAGAGCCTGCAGGGGCTGAAGGGTTCGGTATACTTTGGCGGCAAGTTCAACAAACTGGAGTGGATCAAGGAGCTGCAATGGGACCTGCTCATCGTGGACGAGAGCCACGAGGGGGTGGACACCATGCGCAGCGACCGCGCCTTCGACAATATCCGTCGCCGCTTCACCCTCTACCTCAGCGGCACCCCCTTCAAGGCCATCGCCTCGGGCGAATTCGCCGACAGCGAGATATTCAACTGGACCTACGCCGACGAGCAGGATGCCAAACTGAACTGGACAGGCGACGAGAAAAACCCCTACGAGAACCTGCCACGCCTGAACCTCTTCACCTACCGCATGAGCGACATCGTGCGCGAGCAGGCCAAGCAAGGCGTGGAGCTGGACGAGGATGGGACGGTGGATTACGCCTTCGACCTGAACGAATTCTTCAAGACCAGGGAGGACGGCCGCTTCGAGCACGAGACCGACGTGCGCAAATTCCTGCGGGCATTGACCACGCAGGAGAAATTCCCCTTCGCCACCGACGAGCTGCGCCGCGAGATGGCACACACGCTGTGGCTGCTCAACCGCGTGGACAGCGCCAAAGCCCTGGCCAGGCTGCTGCGGGAAGAGGGCAGCGGATTTGAGGACTACGAGGTTGTGCTGGCGGCCGGCGACGGGCGGCTGGACGACCAAGCGGAGACCGTCAAGTCGTACAACAAAGTGAAGAAAGCCATCGCCGAACACGACCGTACCATCACGCTGAGCGTGGGGCAACTGACCACAGGTGTCACCATACCGGAGTGGAGCGGCGTGCTGATGCTGAGCAATATGCAGAGTGCGCAGCTCTATATGCAGGCGGCCTTCCGCGCACAAAACCCATACGAATATTCCGAAGGCGGCAGGGTGGTGCGCAAAGACAGCGCCTACGTCTTCGACTTCGACCCGGCGCGCACGCTGATGCTCTACGACGAATTTGCCAACAACCTCAGGCGCAGCACCGCCGGCGGAGGCGGCACAAGCGACGAGCGGCAGCAGAACATACGGCAGCTGCTGAACTTCTTCCCCGTCATCGCCGAGGACGAGCAGGGACGGATGCAGCAGATCGACGAACGGCAGGTACTGAGCATACCGCGAAAGATCAAATGCGAGGAGGTGGTGCGCCGCGGATTCATGAGCAATCTGCTGTTCAGGAATATTGCCAATATCTTCAGCGCCCCCGCCATCGTGGGCGAGATACTGGGCAGAATAGACAAGGCACAGGAGGAATGCGGCCGCAGCTCAAAGTCGTCGCTTGAGGATGCCGGCAAGGTGACCGTGGACGAGAACGGCGAAGCTATTGTGCCGCAGGAAGTCGTCGTGGGCCAGGAACAGGAGATTTTCGGCGACAAGGTGTACAAAACCTTCGAGGAAATAGAAACCGACATCCCCAAGGCCACCGAGAGTGCCGACGCCGTGCTGGCCGCCATCGACAAAGTGGGCGACAGTCTGAAGGCCGCCGTCGAGCAGACCATCATCCAGCCTGCAGCGGAGGGATACGAGCTGACGAAAGGACAGCAAAAACGACTGGAGAAAGATGCCCAAAAAGAGTTGAACGCCAAGATTGAAAAGATAAAAGGCGATTACGAACAACAGCAACGGATTGCCGAGGTGAAACGCCAGGAATCGCTGCAGCAGGCCACCAACAAGAAGGAAGAGGCCTATGCCGAGCGCACGTTCCGCGAGGAGATGGAGCGGGCCATGCAGGGCGTGAACCAAGCCATCAAGGAGGCCACCGAAGAGATTGCCAACAACAAGCCCAAAGAGGTCATCGAGCGCATCGAGAAAGACAAAGAAGAACGCAAGAAAGCCAGCGTGGAGGAAGAGGTGCGCGCCCACCTGAGGGGTTTCGCACGCACCATACCGAGTTTCATCATGGCCTACGACGAAGGGAGCCTCACGCTGGACAATTTCGACAAGAACATAGAAGACAGCGTCTTCAAGGAGGTGACAAGCATCACGCTTGACGAGTTCCGCTTCTTGCGCGACGGTGGCGACTACACCGACGCCGCCACCGGCGAGCGTAAGCACTTCGACGGCCACCTGTTCGACGAGGTGGTGTTCGACGACTCGATTGCTGAATTCCGCGAGAAACGACAGCGGCTGGCCAACTACTTCGACGAGACGCAGACGGAGGACATCTTCGACTATATACCACCACAGCGCACCAACCAGATATTCACCCCCAAGTGGGTAGTGCGGAAGATGGTGGACATGCTGGAAGAAGAAAATCCCCACATCTTCGAGGATCCGGAGAAGACCTTCGCCGACCTATACATGAAGTCGGGTCTGTATATCACCGAGATAGTGCGCCGGCTGTACAACAACGCCGAGATGCGCCTCCAGCTGCCCGACGACCGCCAGCGCCTGACGCACATACTGCAGAAGCAGGTGTACGGCTTCGCGCCCACGCGCATCATCTACCTCATAGCCACCCGCTACATCCTGGGCTTCGAACCGACGCTGCAGCCTGAGAAGAGCAATTTCCGCCAGGTGGACACCGTGCCCTACGCCAAAGAGGGACGAATGGAAGAACTTATAAAGAAAGAGTTTGGATAGGGAACCTATACCGAACCCACGCCGTGCTACCATATACTCATCATGGACCGAGGAAAAGTTTGATTAAACTTTGAGTAAACGGGGAGTAAAACCTAAAGGCTCTCCGAAGGGCTTCAGTCGTCCAGCGCCAGGCCGCCGAGGGAGGTCTCTTATTCAGGATAAAAAAGGAACAAAATCCTATTTTTATGCAAAAATATAAAGTTTTTGGATTTCATTCCTAAATCTTTTGCTATATTTGCAGCGTAATACAGAAAAGATTATTGAAATAACCAAATTAATTTTTCTTCGGTTACTCCAATAACCTCTTATAGGCCGTAAATTAAATCAGTACAGGAAAGTCGTTTCCGACACGTAAAGTTTCTGTTATAAGTTCCCTGTTAATCATACTATTACAATAAAACCATACCGATTTGGAGTTCGATTCCAAATCGGTACAAAAATACGCAAAATATTTGATATACAACAAAAAATATCAAAAAAATGCAGGTGCGCGGAAGAAGCCAATGTTGTTTTAGTTGTCAATGTTGTCGTTTGATTCTAGTCGTCCAGCGCCAGGCCGCCGAGGGAGGTCTCTTTGTAGAGGCTGGGGAGGTCGTGGCCGGTGAGCTTCATGGTGCGGACCACCTTGTCGAAGCTGATGATGTGGCGGCCGTCGCTCATCATGGCGTAGATATTGATGTCCAGCGCGCGGAGGGCGGCCATGGCGTTGCGCTCGATGCAGGGGATCTGCACGAGGCCGCACAGCGGGTCGCACGTCAGGCCCAGGTTGTGCTCCATGGCCATCTCGGCGGCGTACTCTATCTGCTTGGGGCTGCCGCCGAAGAGCTGGTTGCTGGCCACGGCGGCCATCACGCAGGCGCTGCCCACCTCGGCCTGGCAGCCCGCCTCGGCGCCGCTGATGGTGGCGTTGGTCTTGATGACATTGGCGAAGAGGCCCGCCGTGGCCATGGCGCGCAGAATCTCGCGGTCGCTGAAGCCGTGGTTCTTCTTCAGATGATACAGCACCGCCGGCAGCACGCCGCTGGAGCCGCAGGTGGGGGCGGTGACAATCTTGGCGCCGCAGGCGTTCTGCTCGCTGGTGGCCAGGGCATAGGCGATGACGAGGGCACGGCTCTGCAGCGAGGGCTTGAAGCCGCTGGCACGGACAAAGTACTGGTGCGCCTTGGAGCGCAGGTGCAGGCCGCCGGCAATGACGCGGTCGTCCTGGAGGCCCTCCTCGATGGTCTGCTGCATCTGCTGCCACATCTCCTCGAGGTACATCCACAGCGTGCCGTCCTCGCATTGCTCCACATATTCCCAGAAACTCAGGCCCTCACGGTCGATATACTCCATGATGTCCCGCATGGTGTTGTGCGGGTAGACCTCGCCCTCCGGGGTGATGCCCAGTGGCACCTCGCCCTCCTCGGTGGCCAGGTAGCCGCCGCCGATGCTGTAGACCAGCCACGAGTCCACCACTCTACACCCCCTCCCCCCTTCGGGGTACTCCCCCTTGTCAAGGGGGAGAGCCTGAGATGCTAACATTTTCTCCAGCTGCTCCCCTTGCGAAGGGGAGCTGTCCGCAGGACTGAGGGGTCCATTCAGCTGCTCCCTTTGCAAAGGGGAGCTGTCGCGAGGCGACTGAGGGGTGGAGTCTACCAACGCCTCGAAGAGCATGCCGTTGGTGTGGAACGGCTTCACCACGTCGGCCCGCCAGACGATTTCCACCTCCTTGGGAGCCAGGCCGCGCTTGATGGCGACATCGGTGTGGTGCCCCTTGCCCGTGGCGGCGAGGGAACCGTAGAGGGTGACGCGGTAGCGCGATGCGATATTCTTGGTGCGGGCGGCGAACATCGTGGCCGCACGGTGGGGTCCCATGGTGTGGCTGCTGCTGGGACCGAGGCCTATCTTGTAGATTTTCTTGATTGTTTCCATTTAATCTCCTAATATTATTATTTCCGAGACACAGAGGTCGTCGTATCGGCGGCCTTTGCGGGCGGCGGTGACACAAAGGGTCAGTTCCTTTACTTTCTGGCGGGTGTCGTCGTAGCTCCACGGGAAATCGTACTCCATCCCGGGCTCGGCAACGGGCACCTTGATGGCGGCATCGGTCAGTCCCTGCCACGAAAAGTCCTCGGGTTCATGGCCCTGGAGCCAACGCTTGTAGTCGCCCTCGGCATAGTAGAGTTGAATCACCTCCTCGCCGGGCTGGTCCCACACGCGCGTGGCGAGGTGGCAGTGCAGCGTGTCTATGCGGCTGTTGTTGCGCCAGGATGCGCGGTCCTTGCAGTAGCCGTTGTAGAGCAGCACGCCGGTGACGAACACCGAGTCGGGAAAGGTGATGCGGACATAGATGGAATCGTCACCGTCGGCCCGCAGCACCGTGGCGGTGCCGAGGTCAAGGTCGCTGAGGTTCTCCTTCGGATACTTGGGGTCGGCGCCGCTGACCGCGACGGTGTAGCGGCCGGGGTCGATGCGGCGGCTCAGCAGGCCGGACAGCGACTCGCTGAAACCACGGTCGGTGCAGTAGTGCACCTTCAACGGCTCGGCGGCGGCAAGGTCGACATTGCGTCCCTCGAAGGCGAAGCCCCTACCCTGCCTGCGCATGGCGAGGCCCTCGACGCTGACCGATTGCCAATAGTGGCGAATGTCGGCAGTGTCAAGCACAACGCTCATCCGCTGCGCATGGCCGTCGCCCCAATAGGCGGCGGGCGAAAAGTCGTACTGGAATTCGCCACAGACATAATGCTTGGCTTCGAAAAGCGTCATAGCATCGGAAAGGCCATTATAGGTATGATTCTCAATCGAGTAGCGCACGGTAAGCTCCACCGTGCCGCCGGCCGGAATGTCGAGCCGCACATAGTACCAACGACGGCAGAGGGCGGGGTCGTAGTAGAGGATGCTGTCGCCGTACTTGGCAATGATCTGCTGCGCGCGGGCAGCGGAATAGTGGCGGGGCCCGTCGTCGGGAGCCAACAGGGGGTCTCGCGTCCAGAGGCCACTGTCGATATGCCACCTCACCTCGGTGATGAAATCGGTGTCGCACACCGCCCGGCGGGGCTGCAGCACCGTGTCGGCCGAGCACTGCCACGGGAGGCTCTGCCCGTCGAGGCTGAACATGACATCCTGCACATAGCTGTCGCGCCAGCCACGCTCAATCAGGCTTTCGCTCCAGATGTCGCGGCTCTCCCAATGGACACGTCCCTCGCCGAACCAATCGACCGGGAACCCGTAGGGCAACGAACGGAAATCCTGCTGCGACCGGTTGTGGAGCAGGTAGCGCACCTCGACGTCGGTACGGGTGGCATGGAGCGTGAAGCGGCAGTGCTCGTCGAGCAACTGCACCTCCGGCACATGCACCGCCACCGGCATACGCGCCAACGTCAGCGCCGACCGCTCGGCAACGGGGTCACCATTGGCCCTGAGCACAACGTTAACCACCAACAGCATCAAGAGTATCAGAGACTTCTTCATAAATCCAGGTTCAACTACAAATTGCAAATATACAAAAAAACTTCAAATACACAGAATTGTTTTTTTTTCGTATCTTTGCACTGTCTTTTAGGTATGGAATAAAAAAATGAAAACACTGAGACTATGTATCCTGGCCATGCTTTGCATGGTTGCGTCGCTACCCGCCGCGGCCAACGACGGCACCTACTACACCCGTGGCAACCAGCTCGTCCCCCTGCAGGAGACGGACATCAGCGTGCGGCGCGAAGTGTTGACCATCAGCCTGATGGACAACGGAATGGCCCGCGTAGATGTGCAGTACGAGTTCTGGAACCCTGGCGGCGCCAAGCGCCTCACGATGGGCTTCGAGGCCGACCCGCCGTACAACTACGACTACAAGTTCCACCCCGACGGCCGTCACCCCAGCATCAGCCTCTTCACCGTCGAAATGAACGGCCGCCAGCTGGCGTACAGCAACGCCGTATGCGTGGCCGACACGCTGCCGCTGACGAAGGTCAAAGACCTGAAACGCTACTACATGTGGGACAACAACTGGCTCTACGACACCGCCAACGCCGACCCGAAGTCCGGCTACAACGACCCGATAGACTACGATGCCGGCATCCGCTTTTCCTACGTCTACTACTTCGACGCCGACTTCCAGCCGGGCCTCAACCGGGTGCGCCACACCTATGTCTACCGCATGTCGACCAATGTGGGCAGCCCGTTCATCGTCGAATACAAGCTGACGCCTGCCGCCCGCTGGGCCGGAGGCAAGATTGGCGACTTCACACTCACCATCCGCGCCGACAGCACGGCCAAGCACTTCTATGTCTTCGACAGCACGTTTGCCGGCACCCCCTTCGCCGTCAGCGAGGGCATGGGCAAGACGCGACGCACCACCTGCTACGGCGACCCATGCGCCGAGGTGAGCCTCCGCAACGGCGCCATCACACTCCACACCACCGACTTCCGCCCCACGGGAGAACTGACCATCCGCGCCGTGGGAGTTGACGGCTGCTATGTAGACCAGCAGTGCATCACCGGCGGCACCTACGACCGCACCGCGCAAATCAACTGGGGGCCCTACGAGGGAATGCAGGAGGTGCCCGCCGACGCGGCCTTCCGACAGCGCGTCGTCCGCAACCTCCCCTACGCCCACCGCGGCCACGTGTTCCGCGACAAACGACTGCGCGAATACTTCGAGGGCCTCTGGTGGTACATGCCCGACCCCGACTACAAGGACGACACCTCCGACTTCACCCCCGTAGACTGGGAATGCGTGAGGTATAAAGAGAATTAAAAATTAATAATTAAGAATATATGGAAGAACCGATTCTCAACGCCCACAACAAAGAGGAGTACCCGCCGATGCACACGGCGGAGCACATACTGAACCAAACGATGGTGCGCATGTTCGGCTGCCCGCGGTCGCGCAACGCCCACATCGAGCGCAAGAAGAGCAAGTGCGACTACCAGCTGGCCGCCTGCCCCACCGACGAGCAGGTGCAGGAACTGGAGCGCCGCGTGAACGAGGTGATACAGCACGGACTGGACGTCAGCTACGAGTTCGTCCGCCGCGACGAGGTGCCGCCCGAGGTGGACCTCGGCAAACTGCCCGACGACGCCAGCGAGACGCTGCGCCTGGTGCGCATCGGCGACTACGACCTCTGCGCCTGCGTGGGCACACACGTGAAGAACACATCGGAAATCGGCCAGTTCCGCATCATCAGCCACGACTACAACGCCGACACCGGCACCTGGCGCATGCGGTTCAAGCTGATAGAAAACTAAAAAAAGACAGGCGGCTCCAACGAGTCGCCTGTCTTTTTTTATACAAAGCCAAAGCCTTACTCGGCAGCGGCCTCGCCCTCGCCTTCGCCGTCGTCGGAAGTGGCGCTGGCACGGGTGCTGAGGACGTTGACAACCTCACTGGTCTTGGGGTTGAGGATGCAGAAGTTCTCAGCGGGGATGTCCTGAACGCGGACGCGCTGGTTGATGTCGAGGTTGGTGATGTCGATGAGGACCTCGCTGGGCATGTTGGCGGGCAGAGCCTTCACATTGAGGCGTTTCTGCTTGTAAGCCAGCTTGCCGCCCTTCATGACGCCCTTGCTGGTGCCAGTGGTGTGGACGGGGATGGACATCACGACGGGTTTGTCGTCGGTCAGTTCATAGAAGTCAGCGTGGTAGACAATCTCGGTCACGGGGTGGAACTCGATGTCTTTCAGCATGGCCATGTGGTCGGCGCCGTTGATGCTGATTTTCACAAAGCAGGGCTCGGGGTTGAACAGAATGCGCTGGAAGGCAGTCTGGTCGACGGCGAACATATACTGCTCGCCTTTACCGTACATAACGCAAGGCACTTTGGCGTCACGACGCAGAGCCTTAGCATCCTTTTTCCCTACGTTCTCGCGAAGAGAACCGCTCATTGATACTACTCTCATTGTTGTTTGTTTTTTAATGTTTGTTAATAAATGTTATTTGTTTTGCGGCAGCGCCTTCAGGTGCTGCACTATTCGTTCATGCGGTGGATAACGCCCTTGCGGTGCAGGGTGGTCTCGTAGAGGTTGTCGAGGCTCTCATAGTTGACCACACGGCGGATGGCCTCGGCCAACAGCCAGTCGCAACTGAGGACGTGAATCTTGCTGCTCTCACGCTTCAGCGGAATAGTGTCGGTGGTGACAAGCTCCTCAAGCTCGGAAGCCTCGACCTTCTCGATGGCCTGGCCGCTGAGCACGGGATGGGTAATCATGGCACGGACACTCTTGGCTCCGCTGGCCTTGATGATGCTGGCAGCCTTGCAGATAGTGCTGCCGGTGTCGATGATGTCGTCCAGCAGGATGACGTGCTTGCCCTCGACGTCACCAATGAGTCGCATCTCGCCAATCTCGTTGGGCTTGTTGCGATGCTTGTAGCAGATGACGAAGCTGTTGTTAAGCGTCTTGGCATAGGTGCCGGCACGCTTGCTGCCACCCATATCGGGGCTGGCAAACATCACGTCCTCGATGTCGAACTTCTCGCGGATATAGGGCATAAAGAGGCTCGAACCGTAGAGGTGGTCGACGGGGATGTTGAAGAAACCCTGAATCTGGTCGGCATGGAGGTCCATGGTGATCACACGGTCCACACCGGCGGTCATCAGCATGTCGGCAATAAGCTTCGAAGCAATGGGCACATGGGGTTTGTCCTTGCGGTCCTGACGCGCGAAACCATAATAAGGAATCACAGCGACAATCTTCTCAGCCGAGGCACGCTTGGCAGCGTCGATCATCATCAGCAACTCGAAGAGGTTGTCCGTCGGCGGAATGGTGCTCTGGATGATGAACACGATGCCACCACGGATGGTCTCCTCATAGGAGGGCTGGAATTCGCCGTCGGCATACTGAAAAACCGTAGAATTGCCCAGCGGAATACCATAGATTTCCGCCACACGGCGTGCCAGGTTTTCGGTGGCGCGGCCGGCAAAAATAAAGACCTTGTCAGAACGCATATCGCTCATTACTCTGTTGATTTTTAGTTGTATCGTTTATTTTTTCGTTCAACCTTAAGGGCTGAAAACGAGTGCAAAAATACACAAAAATATTGGTTCGGCAAAAAAAAGTTTTGCCACATCGAAAAAAGTGTGTACTTTTGCACCCGATTTCGAGAGGCCCTGGTGGTGGAATGGTAGACACGGTAGACTCAAAATCTGCTGCCGGCAACGGCGTGAGGGTTCAAGTCCCTCCCGGGGTACAAAAGAGCATCGATTCTTCGGTGTTCTTTCTTTTTTTATATGCCTGCACACCCTATATCATTTTTTTTCGTATCTTTGCACCGTCAAAAGGGACACAAACCACCGAAAAGTACATAACCATGAAAAGAGCAACGCACATACTCCCGGTCATCCTCACCGCCCTGCTGCTGCCGCTGGCGGCGCACAGCCAGACCGAATACAACCACGAGTACGACTACGAGTGCGAGGGGACGCTTTTCCTCAGCTCGTTCCCGATGGACACGCTGCTCAGCGACGCCTGCCACACAGTAGTCTACATGCTCCCGCCCACCTACCCCGGCGGCATCGACAGCCTCCGCACCCACCTGCAGCGCACCCTTCCCCCACCCCCTTCGGGCGAGGAAGGACGCCTGACCGTCAGCCTCTGCATCAACGAGGAGGGCGAGGTGCACGACGTGAGCCTGGCGGACAATAACATTTACCTGTGGATCAACTGGAAGACGGCCATCGACACGGCGATGAGAACCATTTCGCGATGGAATCCAGCCCGCTGCGACGGCCGCCGCACGAGCACCTGCTGGATTCCCGTGGGCCTGCGCTACAGCAAAGCTCGCGGCGTCGAGGTCACCGGCACCCTGGGCGACGCCTTCCCACCCGCCGACCCCTCCCAGATGGGCTACTACCTCGCCGACCCCGTCCGGCTGCCCATCATCACCGACCTCGAGATTCACGACCTCCACGGACCCGTACGCAGCATGGAAGAGACTGGGAAACGCAAGTTCACAATCGTAATGAACGGAAAAAAACGTCAATACGAAAACAAAACTGTCAACATCCACCACTTCGACCGACAGGGCCACACGACGGAGAGCCTGGTCGACGCAAACAACGATTCCACCGCCCTCCACCATAGTTTCTACTTTCCTGACAATCAAGGCACCGACACCCTCGTCATCGCACTCGACGAGAAGGGCGACACCACGCTTGCCTGCCGCTTCCGCAACTGGTACGACCGCGTGGGCAACCTCTTGGTGCAGACCCTCGACGACGGACAGAAGAAAGACACCATCTACTTCCGCTACCAGTTCACCGCCGACAGCAGCACCCGGGAAGAATACAGAGACGGCATGCCGTGCCAACGCGAAGTCTTCGACCGCCATAACCACCTGATAGCCACATACGTCAACTTCGAAAACGGTCGCTACCACATAAAGTCGACCTACACCTACGACGAGAACGGACTGGAAAGCACACGTCGCGTCGAATGGTCCCTTCAACCGGACATCCACACCTCAAAAACAAAACACAACCGGCATGGCGACCCAATTCTTATAGAATACTTCGACAACGACGGACATCTTATCGAAACCCGCACATACACCGAATACAAATACGACGGCCACGGCAACTGGACCGCACGCATGGAGACCTCCCGCCTGAGCGACGGCGACGCCAGCACCACCTACGTCACCCGCCGCATCCTCTACTACTGACCCCTCAGCAACAAAACGCCTCCGGCACGGCATCAACACAAAAACCAGACAGACGCCTTCCGGGGCAGACCATGCAACGACGCACGCCCCTTTCCGAGAGTACGAAATACAAAAAAAGCACTGGATACGTCCAGTGCTTTTTTTTGTATCCTGACGGAGCCCCCGGACAGAGGACCCCTCTGTGGCAACCGCTACCAGAGGCCTCTGGCGAGGTCGCCGGAATAGTCGGTGCGGCTGCCGTCGCTCCACGTGCGGTGACCGCTGATGGTCATCGACGTATCTGTGATGTTCTTGATATCGAAGTCGACATAATACTTGATGCTTTCCCCAATCGTATTGTCCCAAAATCTATAGAAACCATGGAAACTCCTGCCGTTGATGGACCAGATGTAGGTGTAGTCCTTGATGATGCAGGTATGGTTTGGCAGGATGGTAATATTGGGATGGTTCTCGTTGGCGTCGCGGAAACGCCAGGTGCCCGTCACCACGGAGTCGGCGATTCCAGGAGCAAACTCGCCCGCCTCCTCCTTGCCGCAGGAGGTGAACATAAACATCGCCGCCAGAGAGAGCAGCATCGCCAGTTTTTGAATCTTTTTTGCCATATTGTATGTCTTTTTTTATTCCGTTTGAAAGTGCAAAGATACAAATATTTTTTTATTCGTCGGCAAACATTCCGCAGTTTTTCTTCAAGCAAAAACACTAAACCGCTGGGACACAACGCCTATCATCGACAAATCTCCACCTGCCTGACAACCGATCCGGAGGCGAAACGGATGCGCAGAAGGTAGACTCCGGCCGCAAGGCTGCCGAGGTCGGGATGATTGGTGCCGCCGAAACGGGCCACACTGCGACCCGACGGGTCGTAGACCTCCACCGAGACAACATCGGGGCCGTCGATGGTCAACCGTCCGCTGACGGGATTGGGATAGACCCTCGGCGCCGCACCCCCCTCGGCTGGCACAACACCCACGGGCGACGGGCCGGCGCTGTCGGCAGGCACCTCGACCGTGAGAGCGAGCGTGTCGGCCATGCAATGGCGCAGGGCAACAAGGGCCACCTCGTAGGTGCCGGGGGTGCTATATATATGATACACGAAAGAATCGGCCGCCGCGGAGATGTGCTCAAAACCATCGCCGAAATCCCAACGCAGGCTGTCGGCATGCAGCGAGGACGAAACGAAGACGAAGGCGGAAGAGTCCTCTTCTGACACCTGCACCGCCAAGCGGGCTTCGGGACGCTGCCGCTGCCACACGCCGAGGTCCGAAAAGACCACATCGTGCACCGCGCCGCGCACGGTCCGGGCCACCGCGGCGTCGAGGCCGGCGGCGTAGACGATGCTGTCGGGGTCGCGATGGAAGAAGAGCGTGTAGAACGCGCAGGCGGCGGCGTAACTGCCGGCCACCGTGGGATGGCTGCCGTCGGACTGATAAAGCTCCACCTCGGGATGCTGTTCGCGCAGACGGCGCCACACACGCCCCACCGGGCAGAGCGAAGCGTCGTAGGCCCGGGCCATATAGGTATAGCGCAGACAGAGCATGCTGTCCATACCCTCGTAGGTGCCCAGAACGGGAAAATAGGGCGCATTTCGCGCATCGCCGTCCTTGTGGCCCCAGGTCATGTAGAACACCGGCTCGGCACAGGGCGAATGCCTGTAGACGGAGTCCACCAGACGCTGTGCGTAGGGGAACACCTCGGCCTCCACCTGGCCCTGCGGAAAAGATGGCAGCTGGCTCTGCTCCTGCAGCACCACGAAGTCCCACCCCCCTTGACGGATGAGCCCCATGGACTGGTTGGCGCAATGCTGCGCAAAGGTGCACCCGCCTGGCGTACTGCTCTGGCACACAACGGTCTCCCCCATCGACTGCGCCACCTGCTGCACCATCTGGGGCAGGTTGTTCACCTCCGTATAGCTGTTGCCCACAAAAAGCACCCGCACCCCCTCCTGCCCCCAGCAGGCCAAATCGACGGCAAGCAGGAAAACTACCAATGCCAAAAGACTGTTTCTCAGCCTGTTGCACATATACAACCCATAACATTTGAAGCGTAGCATAAACAATTACGGTTACTGTTTGGAAATGCAAAAATACATTTTTTTTCCAATATGAAACATTTTTTTTTTGCCCAACCGGTACACCGCCACGCCGCCACACCCCGCCGCAAACCGGGTCAAAGACCCACCCGAAAGGTATCCGATACGGCCGTTCTTATATTGTTCTTATATTGTTTACATATTGTTCGCATATTGTTCTTATATCCGCAATATAGGAACAATATAAGAACAATATGTAAACAATATAAGAACAATATAAGAACGGCCGTATCAGGGGCGAATCGGGTGGGGCTTCTGGAGGTAAAAATGAGTGAAAACCAACGCTATAAAAATATCAACCATACGGGGTGGATAAAAAAATTTGGCCACGTAGTTTTTATTTTGTATATTTGCACTTTCAAAACATAAAAAAACAAGGTAAAATAAATATCATAACATGTCACAGAATCAGATAGTTAATAGAGAAGACCTCGTGGTCCGATTTGCTGGTGACTCGGGAGACGGCATGCAGTTGAGCGGCACGCTGTTCTCGGATGCATCGGCCCTGACCGGCAACGACATTGCCACGTTCCCCGATTATCCCGCCGAAATCCGTGCCCCGCACAACACCATAGCGGGCGTGAGCGGCTACCAGGTGCATGTGGGCAACCACATCTACTCGAGCGGCGACAAGTGCGACATCCTCGTTGCCATGAACCCCGCTGCCTTCAAGTCGCAGCTGAAGTGGGCCAAGAAGGGAGCCACCGTCATTGTGGACATCGACACCTTCACCGACGAAGCCATGGAGAAGGCCGGCTACAAGGAGAACCCCTTCACCGACGAGCTGGAGCGCGCCTACACCATCATCAAGGCCCCCATCACCTCCTTCACCGAGAAAATCGGCGAGGAGAAGGGTGTGGACAAGAAGACCGCCGACAAGAGCCGCAACATGTTCGCCCTCGGCATCATCTTCTACTCCACCCACAAGACCCTCGACCACACCTTTGCCTATCTGGAGCGCAAGTTCGCCAAGAAACCCGCCGTCATCGAGCTCAACAAGGCCGTGCTGACCGAGGGTTATGAATATGCCGACAAGCTGGAGGTGATGCACTCGCACATCTTCGAGGTTGCCCATGCCGACCAGATGCCCAAGGGCCGCTACCGCAACATCACCGGTAACGTGGCCACCGCCTGGGGCCTGCTGGCCGCCAGCGAGAAGAGCGGCCGCCGCCTCTTCCTGGGCTCCTACCCCATCACCCCCGCCACCGATGTCATGGTCGAGCTGGCCAAGCACAAGAGCCTGGGCGCCCGCGTGTTCCAGGCCGAGGACGAGATTGCCGGTATCTGCTCCGCCATCGGCGCCAGCTATGCCGGTGCCCTGGCTTGCACCAGCACCTCCGGCCCCGGTCTGAGCCTTAAGAGCGAGGCCCTGGGATTGGCCGTGATGACCGAGCTGCCCCTCGTGGTTGTCGACGTGCAGCGTGGCGGTCCCAGCACGGGTCTGCCCACCAAGACCGAGCAGAGCGACCTCGACCAGGCCCTCTATGGCCGCAACGGTGAGGCTCCGCTGGTGGTTGTCGCCGCTTCGAGCAGCGCCAACTGCTTCTACTGGGCCTTCAACGCCGCCAAGATTGCCCTCGAGCACATGACCCCCGTCATCCTGCTCACCGACGGCTACCTGGGCAACGGCAGCCAGCTGTTCCGCATTCCGAGCATGAAGGACATGCCCGAAATCAAGCCGCGCCTGGCCAAGGAGAACGACCCGAACTACCGTCCGTTCCGCCGCGACCCCGAGACCTACGCCCGCGAATGGGCCCTGCCCGGCATGGAAGGCCTGAGCCACCGCGTCGGCGGCCTCGAGAAGTGCCCCGACGGCCCCCTGAGCACCGACCCCGAGAACCACGCCCTGATGACCAAGAACCGCCAGGAGAAGGTGAACCGCGTGGCCAACGACATCCCCGACCAGGAGGTGAAGGGCAACCCCGACGCCGACCTGCTCGTCATCGGTTGGGGCGGCACCGCCGGTGCCCTGACCCTCGCCGTCGAAGAGATGAACAACGAAGGCAAGAAGGTGGCCTACACCCACTTCAACTATATCTGCCCGCTGCCCAAGAACACCGGCGACATCCTGCGCAAGTACAAGAAGATTGTCGTCTGCGAGCTCAACAACGGCCAGTTCGCCGGCTACCTGCGCACCAAGTTCCCGGAGTGCCCCATGACCCAGTACAACAAGATTATGGGTCTGCCCTTCGAGGTTGGCGAGCTGAAAGCCGAGTTCAACAGATTAATTGAAAAAAATTGAAAATTGAAGATTAATTATGGAAAAACATTTTGTTCCCAAAGCGGATCGCGAATATACAAAGGCTGATTTCCAGAGCGACCAGATGGTGAAGTGGTGCCCGGGCTGCGGCGACCACGCAATCCTTGCCGCCCTGCTGGCCACCTTCCCGAAGACGGGATATAAGAAAGAGAACGTTTGCATGGTTTCCGGTATCGGCTGCTCGAGCCGTATCCCCTACTATGTGGACACCTACGGCTTCCACAGCATCCACGGACGTGCCTGCGCCATTGCCACGGGCGTCAAGCTGGCCAATCCCGCGCTGAGCGTGTGGGTGAACATGGGCGACGGCGACTCCATGGCCATCGGCGGCAACCACCTCATCCACGCTGTGCGCCGCAACCAGGACCTCAACATCACCATCTTCAACAACGAGATCTACGGCCTGACCAAGGGCCAGTACAGCCCCACGACCAAATTCGGCCAGGTGACCAAGACCTCGCCCTACGGCACGATCGACTACCCCTTCAATCCCGGCGAGCTGGTGATGGGCGCCCAGGGCACCTTCTTTGCCCGTACGCTCGACTGCGTGCCCAACCTGAGCACCGACTGCATGACCCGCGCTGCCAAGCATGACGGCTGCTCGGTAGTCGAGGTGCTGCAGAACTGCGTCATCTTCAACGACAAGACCCACGCCGCCATCACCGACCGCGCCGTCCGCGACGACCGCACCATCGTGCTCGAGCACGGCAAGCCCATGCTCTTCGGCAAGAACAAAGAGAAAGGTCTGCGCTTCAACGGCCGCCAGCTGGAGGTTGTCACCCTCGGCGAGAACGGCGTCACCATCGACGACATCATGGTGCACGACGAGACTACCGAAGACACCGGTATCCACATGATGCTGGCCCACATGGGCGGCGACCTGCCCGTGGCCCTCGGTGTCATCCGCAACGTCAAGAAAGTCAGCTACACCCAGCTCTACGAAGAGCAGATGGAGGAGCAGATGAACGTCGGAAAATACAAATGCATGGACGACCTGCTCAACAGCGGCGACACCTGGGAGGTGTGACGCAGTTATGAGTTAGGAGTTATGAGTTATTGACTCATAACATATAGAACAGCAAGGCTCGGAGCATTCTCCGGGCCTTGTTTTTTGTTAAAAATTTTGCCAGTTCCACCATTTTTAGTATTTTTGCATTTAATATATACATGTAGTCCGATGAAAAAGATATTGTTTACACTGTTAACAATGAGCATCTTAATGGGTTCACAGGCGCAAGAAAAGAAATGTGCCATCGACACGAAGACCCTTGTAGCCGAGCAGATAGCTGCCGGTGCCACCAGAATCAGCATGCTGGCAAAGATGGTTCCCGGGTTCGACCGCAGTGTTTTCGAGAAAGCCGGCATCACCTTCGGTGCCCAGGCGGGCCAGATAGTGACCATGCGTGTGCCCGTTGAGGCGCTACCGCTGCTGGAGAACGAGAAACAGGTGCTGCAATACAGCATCTCGCACCCCATTGCCCAACCCGAGTGCGACCGCACTCGTTTCGATACCCATGCCGACAGTGTGCAGGGCGGTTTCGGCCTGGAGACCCTTGTCGACACCACCTTCACCGGAGAAAATGTCTATATCGGCATCACCGACTGGGGCTTCGACTACACTCACCCTAACTACAACAATTTAACAAACAACTACCGCCTGGATATGGCCTGGGACCACTTCCGTACGGCAGGACCCGCCCCCGACGGTTTCGACTATGGCACCCTCATTAGCGGTCGCACGCCATTGCACAACGCTCAAGGCGACACCTCGAATCTCTATGGTTACGGCACCCACGGCACCCATGTGGCCGGAATCTGCGCCGGTCGTGGAGGAAATGAAAAGTACGTAGGTATGGCTCCCAAGGCGCGCCTGCTGTTCTGCTCCTTCGGACTTAACGAAAGCGATTGGATGGACGGTGTGGCCTGGATGCGTCAGGTGGCTGCCGACAGTGCACGTCGCCTGGTGGTGAACAGCAGCTGGGGCATGTACTCATTCAGCACCCTTGACGGCTCTTCGCTACTCAGCCAAGCCATCAACGCCTGGGCAGATGACGGCACGGTCTTTGTCACCAGCGGAGGCAACAACGGCCGCACCAGCATTCCCTTCCACATCCGCGCCGACTTCAACAACGACACCATCGACACCCTCCGCACCATTCCGGCCCGCGCCAGCGAAATCTACAGCATCAACGAGACTGGCCAAGTCTTGATTATGTGGGGTGAAGAGGACCATGACTTTGAGGCCTGTATCCGTATTCGCAAAAACGACACCACTATTTGGAGCAGTCCCATGTTCAACACCGCCCACGGCGACACCACCATATATGACACCCTCTATTGCGGCAACGTGAAAGTGGGCTACCGCGCCATGATTGAACACAGCAACCCCTTCGACCACCGCCCCCACATCCAAATTGATGTCCGCAAGACCACGATGGAGACACAACTCTTCATCACAGCCACCGATGGTATTGTCCATGCCTGGAACCTTGCCGACAAGGAGAATCATGCCGGCAACGAGGGTTGCTCATTCAAGAACAAACAACGCCCCGGATTCACCGCTGGCGATGCCCTATACGGTGTGGGTGAACCTGCCTGTGCTGAAAAAACCATTGCCGTGGCCGCCCACAATGCAGACCGAACCATCACCAGCACTGGAGCATTCAAGCCTGGCCGCCTGGCCGACTTCAGCAGCAGCGGTCCTCTGATCAACGGTGTGATGAAACCCGAAATCTCCGCCCCCGGCGTCGACGTCATTTCCTCCATCAGTGCTTGGACAACCGATTCCTACTCGGCCTTCATGAGGCAGACTGTATTCGGAAATTCTTATATCTGGTCGGAGATGAGCGGCACCTCCATGTCGAGTCCCGCCGTCACCGGTATCGTGGCACTCATTCTGCAGGCCAATCCGCGACTCAGTGTCGACCAGATCCGCGACATCATCTTCACCACCGCCCGCAATGACTCTATAACAGGACCCCTCGTGGCTCGCGACAGCATGGACCTCCGCTGGGGATGGGGCAAAATCGACGCTCTCAAGGCTGTCAACAAAGCCCTCAGTCTCGTCAGCATCAATCAGGTGGAAGACCTCCGCACACCCCTCAAGGTCTACCCCAACCCTGCCAGTTCGTGCGTTACCGTGAAGACTCTCTGCGGAGAGGCCCAGACTCTGAACATCTACACCATGGATGGACGGCTGGTAATGCAGACGCCCGTAAACCAGGAAGCCACGATAAATATCGATGGCTGGAGCCGTGGTGTTTACATTCTCCGTGTGGGAAGCCGCACCGAGAAACTCATCGTCCAGTAAAACCTGTCTTCTCACATGCTGAAGCTGTTCGAGAAAAACACCGTATTCCAGGTCGCATTCATCATTGTGGCCATCGTCCTGCTATGGTACAAAGCCTTCACCGACCCTGTCCCGATGGAGCCTGACGGCCATTTCGCCCCTCTCTACGACCTTCTCTGCAGTCTTTCCCTTTCGCCCACCCTCTCCGTAGTCATCGCCATGTTGCTTGTGGCATCCTCGGCCTTTTTCTTCAATCTCATGCTGACCAATGCAGGCCTCGCCTCGCAAAACAGCCTCCTTCCCACCCTGCTCTTCATCACTGCCGCCAGCGCCACGTCGCCCTCTCTATCCCCCTCTCTCATTGCATCGCTGATCACCATTGTTGTGGTCAATATGCTGCTCCTGCGCAGCACACTGCTCACCGTCTCGTCCGACAAAATCTTCGGAGCGGCAGCCCTCATCGGCATCGCCTCCATGTTCTACCTTCCATCGCTGACACTCATTGTGGCATACCTCCTCATCGCAGTGAACTACCGGCTCTACAGCTGGCGCGACTGGATGGTGTTCCTTTTGGGGCTCCTGGCGCCCTACCTGCTGTTGTGGTCTGTGCAACTTTTCACGGGAGGGCTCCTGCCCGGTTTCCATGCCATTGCACAAGACTTTGCCTCCATCAGTCTCTCTTTCGGCGACTTCACGCCTCTCCAGGCCGTTGCCAACGGCGTGTTGCTTGTCATCTTTGCCATCAGCCTCTTCATCGTTTGGCGTCGGCTGGGAGAGAAGACCATTGTGTGGCAAAAGAATGCCACCACCGTCATGCTTATCACCCTTGCTGCCCTTGCCATGCTGCCTCTCAGACAGCTCTTCCCCGCCAACCTCCAGTTCTTCGCCATCCCCTTCGCCTTCTGCACCACCCAGAGGCTGGGTCTGATACCCCGCAGCAACTTCAACACGCAGCGTTCTTCGTGGCGTGTACGCCTATACGACCTCCTGCTCATCCTTATCATCGTTGCCGCCGTACTATGTTAGAAAAGAACCTCATACCAGGACGCATCGAAGCGGGATGCGACGAAGCCGGGCGCGGACCTCTGGCGGGGCCCGTCGTTGCTGCCGCCGTCGTCCTGCCGTCCTCCTATTCCAATCCTCTGCTCAACGACTCCAAGCAACTCTCCGAGCGCCAACGCAACCTTCTCAGGCCCGAAATCGAACAGCATGCCCTTGCATGGGCTGTCGCCGTGGTCGATGCCGAAGAGATTGACCAGCTCAACATACTCCATGCATCCACCCATGCCATGTGCCTCGCCGCCAACGCCCTGCTGGGTGTCGACAGTCCGCAAGTGACCACCGGCGGCACCGCCATAGGCATCTGCCACCCGGAGTTCCTCATCATCGACGGCAACCGGTTCTACAACGAGACCCCGCTGCCCTACCAGTGCGTTGTCAAAGGCGACGGCAAATACATGCCTGTGGCCGCCGCCAGCATCCTCGCCAAAACACACCGCGACGAAATCATGCAGCGCCTCCACGAACTGTATCCCCAATATCTGTGGAACAAGAACAAAGGCTACCCCACGGCCGACCACTTTCGCGCCATTGAGCAATACGGCCCCTCGCCTCTCCACCGGCGCTCCTTCACCCTCTACCGCCAACACACACTTTTCGAATCATAAAAACATTCACGATATGCTGGAATTTATCAAAAATTTTAGACGCAAGCAAATCATCCGCGACCTCAAGGCCGCCCCTCGCGACAAGCGCATCGAAAACATCCAGGAAATCAAAACCATTGGTGTCATCTGCCGTCTCGACAACGAGCAGAACTGGAACATCCTCAACCATTTTGCCAAGGTCATGGAGAACCAGGGCAAGAAGGTTCACATCATAGCCATCCAGGAACAGGACATCAACTTCGTCGTTACCCATCAGGCCACCACCATCTGCCGCGCCAAGACCGACATCAACTTCTGGGGCCTCCCCTCGTGGAGTTCCATCCAGGAGTTTGCCTCCATCAACTACGACCTCCTCATCGACACCATCGGCGAGGAGAACTTCTTCTCCCAATACCTCGCCCTGCGCACCCCTGCCAGCCTCAAGGTGGTCTATGCCACCCCCGCCGAAGACCCCACGGAAATCTTCGACCTCATCATCCGCGGCGACGGCCGCGTCGAACTCAAGAATTTCTTCAACAACATTATCGAATACCTTGGAATGATTAAGAAATAAAAAGGAGACAACAATGAAACAGCAATTATTCTCAGGCACCGGCGTAGCCCTCATCACACCCTTCCGCCGTCAGCAGGAGACTGTCGACTTCACCAAGCTTGAAGCCCTCATCGAAAACATCATCGCCTCTGGCGTAGACTATATTGTGGCCCTCGGCACCACATCCGAAGCCGCCACCATGACCACTGCCGAGCGCGCCGCCGTGCAGGAGTTCATCGTCGAGACCGTCGCCGGCCGCTGTCCCATCATGCTCGGCCTGGGCGGCAACAACACCCTCCACCTCACCGACACCATCGCCGGCACCAACTTCGACGGCATCAGCGGCATACTCTCCGTCACCCCCTACTACAACAAGCCCAACCAGCGCGGTCTCCTGCAGCACTACCGCTCGGTGGCCGAAGCCTCGCCCGTACCCGTGATCATGTACAATGTCCCGGGCCGCACTGGTGTCAACCTCGCCGCCGAAACCACCCTGACGCTTGCCCACGAGTGCCCGAACATCATCGGCATCAAGGAAGCCTCCGGCAATATCCAGCAGGCCATGGAGATTCTCCGTCAGCGTCCCGCCGGATTCCGCGTCATCTCCGGCGACGACGCCCTCACCTATCCGCTCCTCGCCCTCGGTGCCGACGGCGTCATCTCCGTGATGGCCAACGCCCTTCCCAAGGAGATGTCCGACATGGTGCGGCTGGCCATGAAGGGCGACCTCAAGAAAGCGCTGCCACTGCAAATGAAGATGCTGCCCCTGATGAACGCCATCTTCGACGAAGGCAACCCCACCGGCATCAAGGCGCTGCTCGAAATCCAGGGCTCCATCACCAACATACTCCGCCTCCCGCTCGTCAAAGCTTCCAAGACACTCACCAACAAACTTTCCACCCTCTACAATGAATTTAGAAGTTAGACTCACCGACGTACGCAACGAATACCTCCGCCGTCTCTCGCTCACCGACGGTTCCCTGCTCGCGCTCATCGAGCAGCACATCACCGCGCGCATGGGCAAGATGCTGCGCCCGCGGCTGCTGCTGCTTGCCGCCGACACCCTCGGCCAGGCCGAAAGCCGCCGCACCACGCTCCTGGCCGTGGCCGTGGAGATGCTCCACAACGCCTCTCTGCTCCACGACGACGTCATCGACCACTCCGACTCGCGCCGCGGGCAGCCCTCGGCCAACGCCCGCTTCGGCAACACCGCCGCCGTTCTCGCCGGCGACTACCTGCTGGCGCAGGTGATGACCATCCTCCACGAGGTCAACGACCCCGACGCCGCCTCGCTCGTCAACCGCACCGTCACCACCATGGTCGAAGCCGAGCTGCTGCAGCTGAGTGTCAGAAATGATGACACCTACCTCCGCATCATCGACGGCAAAACGGCCTCGCTCTGCGCCTGCGCCTGCGCCCTCGGCAACCCCGAATACTACGACTTCGGACTCCACTACGGCCGCCTCTTCCAGCTCCGCGACGACGTGGCCGACCACGAGGACACACCCTTCACCGCCACCCTCATCGAGCAGGAGCAATCCGCCCTCGCTGCAATAAAACACCACCTTCCGGTACAAATTTGAAAATGAGTCATCAATCAATCCGAAAATAAAAAAAAACAGTCATGAAAAAGATTCTTATCGCCATTGTCAGCCTCTTCTTCGCCGGCAACCTCGTCGCCCAGAACGCCACCCTCCCGCAGAACATCGCCCTCCGCACCCTCGACGGAGAAAGCGTCCAGTCGTCTGTCATCCAGAACGATGGCAAGCCTGTCATCATCTCCTTCTGGGCCACATGGTGCAAGCCCTGCAACCTGGAGCTCAACAACATCAAGGAAGTCTATGAGGAATGGCAGGAAGAGACCGGCGTCAAGCTCGTAGCCGTCTCCATCGACGACGCGCGCTCCGCCAACCGTGTCAAACCCCACGTCGAAGCCAACGACTGGCCCTACGAGGTCTACCTCGACCAGAACCGCGATTTTGCCCGCGCCCTCAACGCCGGCAACAACCCACCCTACACCTACCTCATCAACGGCGAAGGCGAGATAGTGTGGCAACACACCGGCTATCTCCCCGGTGCCGAAGACGAGCTCATCGAGAAAGTGCGCGAACTCCTGAAATAAAGCCTTTTATACATCATCACCATAGGGGGGTCTGCTCCGACCAAAGACGGGGCAAACTCCCCTTTCTTACGCCCCCGATACGGCCGTTCTTATATTGTTCTTATATTGTTTACATATTGTTCGCATATTGTTCTTATATCCACAATATAGGAACAATATAAGAACAATATGTAAACAATATAAGAACAATATAAGATATGCCGAATTGGGGGCGAATCGGGTAGGTTTTTGGGGGGGAGAGGCGAGGGTGATTTGTGAGAGGCGAGGTGGCAGTATGGAGAGGGGTTGTGGCGTGGCGGAGGGAGGAGGGGAGATTTATTTTTGGTCATTCCAAAATTTTTTATTATTTTTGCATTTTAATTAAGGAATCAAAATATAGTATTATACACTGGTTGATATGTTTATGAAAAGGAAAAGTTTGTTAGTGATGGCTATCCTTGCGGTGTCGGCCACGGCGGCGCAGGGGCAGGGAATAATGGGGGGGCCATGTGACGGGGCAGGTGCAGTTGGACGGCCAGATGAGCAGGGCGGACAGCACGATCGGGGCGCAGGATGTGCCGGAGAGGCTGCTGATGAACGCACGCGCGGACATTATGTACACGAACGGCGATTTCAGCGCGGGGTTGAGGTTCGAGATGTACCAGAATCCGCTGCTGGGATTCGACGCGGAGTACAAGGGCCAGGGCATAGCGAACTATTTTGTGTCGTACAACGGTAAGCGGCTGAGTGTGACGGCGGGAAATTTCTACGAGCAGTTCGGCAACGGGTTGATACTGCGGACGTATGAGGACCGCAATCTTGGGTTGGACAATTCGCTTTTCGGGTTGGGAGTGCAGTTCCGGCCTGTGGAGGGGGTGACGCTGAAGGCGGTGGCGGGGAAGCAGCGGGTTTACTGGGGCTACGGCGAGGGTTTGGTGCGCGGAGTGGATGCGGAGGTGAACCTGGGGAGCATAGTGAAGGCGATGAGGGAGAGCAAGTTCCGGGCGACGGTGGGAGCGGGGTTTGTGAGCAAGTACGAGGAGGACGAGTCGATACCGTCGGCGGCGAATGCGGAGATGCGACTGAACCTGCCGCTGAATGTAGGGGCGGCGAGTGTGAGGGCCGACGTGGGCTACGGGAACTGGAGCCTGCAGGGGGAGTATGTGCGCAAGGGGCAGGATCCGAGCGCGGTGAACGGATATATATACCGTCCGGGGGAGGCGTTGCTGCTTGGGCTGACGTACTCACAAAGGGGCTTCAGCGCGAGCCTGCAGGCGAAGCGGATAGACAACATGGGGTTCAAGAGTGTGCGTTCGCGGAGTGGCGAAATGCTGTATATCAATTACCTGCCGGCGATTACGAAGAATCATACGTATGCTTTTCTGGCGATGTATCCCTATGCGACGCAGGTGAACGGGGAGCAGGGTTTGCAGGGGGATGTGATGTATAAGTTCAAGAAGGGGACTTTGCTGGGAGGCAAGTACGGGATGGATGTGCATGTGAACAGTGCGGTGGTAGTGGGGCTGGACACGACGGTGACAGGCGGAGCGGGCACGGAGGGCTACGAGACGAGTGGCGGCCTTGGGCAGACGCTGTACGGCGATGTGTCGGTGGAGGTGGCGAAGAAGCTGAGCAAGAGCGTGAAGGCCACGGTGACCTATGCCTACCAGGTGTTCAACCCGGTGGTGGAGAACGAGCCGGGGGGGCTGCACCACAACAATATCGTGGTGGCAGATGTGTCGTGGAAGGTGAACAAGAAGCACTCGCTGCGATTCGAGGCGGAATGGCTTGGGAGCAACAGTCACTACGATGCCGCCGACCCGGAGCACGGGGACCGTCGTGCGGGCGACTGGGTGATGGGGCTGGTGGAGTGGAATATCGGTTCGCACTGGTTTGTGTCGGCGAGCGACCAATACGCATATCACGACGGTACGGGCAACTATCCGAACGTTGCCGTTGGGTACACGAGCGGAGCGACACGCCTGCAGGTGGGCTACGGGAAGCAGAGGGAGGGTATGCTGTGCATCGGCGGGGTGTGCCGACTGGTGCCGGCGAGCAACGGGCTGACGTTCAGCCTGACGACGAGCTTTTAAGTGTTTAGTGTTTAGTGTTAAAAGAAAAATGATTATGAAAAAGATATTTCTGGGAATAATAGGTTTGATGGTTTTAACGGGGCTGATGACGTCCTGCGACAAGATTGAGGAGGGGGAGTATACGGTGTATGACGGAGCTGTGGTGAGCTGGACGGCGGGGAGCCCGATAGCCGATGCGGTGCAGCGGGCCTATGTGGAGAAGTACACAGGGCCGCGGTGCAGCAACTGCCCGACGGCGGACGTGACGCTGGGTAACATCCACAACGAGGACGTGGTGGTGGTGAGCATCAACCACCCGAAGGGGCAGGGTGTGCCCTACCCCGGGGAGCCGGATATGCGCACGGATGGTGGTACGGCGTGGGACGAGTATTACGGCATCAACGCGATTCCGGCGGCGTATGTGAACCGCGACCGCGGGACGCAGTATCAGGGCGACATGGGCAATATTGTCGGGGCCATCAATGCGGTTCTGGGCGAGACGCCGACAGTGGCTGTGGAGGTGAGTGCCACCCACAGCACGAAGGTGGACATCACGGTGGACCTGCAGTTCATGAAAGCATACAGCAGCCCTGTGACCCTGACGGCGGCCATCATCGAGGATTCGCTGGTGTACAAGCAGCTGCTGCCCGACAACAGTGTGGACGAGGCATACGTGCACAACCACATGCTGCGCAAGGTGATCACGGGATACTGGGGTCGGGACATCGAGGCCAAGGGCACCGAGGGCGAGGCCCTGCGCGGCACGCTGAGTTTCACTCCCGCCGAGGACATCAACCTGGCGAACAGCCACATCGTGGTCTTCGTGAGCGACAAGTCGTCGCGCAAAGTGTTGAACTGCGCAAGCTGCAGAATCAGCGAGTAGTGTTTAGTGTTAAGTGATTAGTTTTATGAACCGAAGGATTCTTGGACTGGCGTTGCCGAACATCATCACCAACATCACCGTGCCGTTGCTGGGCATGGTGGATACGGCGATTATGGGCCACCTGTCCGAGGAGGGGTTGGGGGCTATAGCCATCGGGGCGACGCTCTTCAACCTCATCTATTGGAACTTCGGTTTTCTGCGCATGGGCACCAGCGGCATCACGGCCCAGGCCTACGGCGCGAGGCGATGGGACGAGGCGGTGAAGACCCTCGTCCGCGCCTGCACCATTGCGCTGGGCATAGCGTTGGCGCTGATTGTGCTGCAGTGGCCCATAGGGCTGCTGGTGCCGGTCATCTTCGAAGGCAGCGACAAGGTGCTGGCGATGGCGCAGACCTACTTCCAGGTGCGCATCTGGGCCGCTCCGGCCACCCTGGGGCTCTATGCCATCAAGGGGTGGTTCATCGGCATGCAGGATTCCAAGACCCCCATGTGGATAGCCATTGCGCTGAACATTGTCAACATCGTCTTCTCCCTGCTCTTCGTCCTGGTGTTCCACTGGGACATTGCCGGCGTGGCGCTGGGCACAGTGGTGGCACAGTACTCCGGCTTGGCGATGGGCATCGTTTTCCTGCGGAGGAAGTGGAGAGCGGAGAGTGGAGAGTGGAAAGTGGAAAGTGGAAAGATGAAAATCATAAAGGATGCGCTGCGCTGGGACAAAATGAAGAGGTTCTTCAAGGTCAACGGTGACATCTTCCTGCGCACGGTGTGCCTTTCCGCGGTGTTCACCTTCATCACCGCCGCCGGCAGCCACATCAGCGACGAGGTGCTGGCGGTGAACAATCTGCTGATGCAGTTCTTCACCATCTTCAGCTACATCGTGGACGGCTTCGCCTATGCCGGGGAGAGCCTGGTGGGTCGCTATATCGGTGCCCGCGAGGCCAAGAACCTGCACTCGGCGGTGCGGTTGCTCATCGTGTGGGGGCTGGCGCTGACGGTGGTCTTCACCGGAGCCTACGCCGTGGGCGGCGAGTGGTTCCTGGCCATCTTCACCGACCAGCAGGCGGTCATCGACGCCGCCGGCGACTACCTCTTCTGGGTGCTCATCGTTCCCGTGTGCGGCTTCGCGGCCTTCCTCTTCGACGGCATCTTCATCGGCGCCACCGCCAGCCGCAGCATGCGCAACGCCATGTTCGTAGCCACCGCCGCCTTCTTCGCCGTCTACTACGGCCTGAAAGCCCTCAACGCCCCCCTCGACACCCTCACCTGGAACAATATACTCTGGACAGCCTTCATGGTCTTCCTCACCCTGCGCGGCCTGCTGCAATGGATGAGGCTCCGGAAAGACGTCTACGGACAAGTGGAAACGAAAACCGTTGCAGCATGAAGAAAGCCATCCCGATAACGCTCCTCGTCCTGCTCCCCTTGTTGGCATGGGGACAGACCGTCAGTGTGACGATTGAGCACATGCCATCACCCCGCTACACGCTGTTTCGGATCGGCGAGGACCAAAAGGTCACCCGTCAACGGGTTTTCTACTTTCGAGTCGACGGGGAATGGCACGACACTATCAGTGACATCACCTCGCTTTCCCTGACCCGCAGCCAGCATGAACATATTCTCCGCAGTGCTGCAGCCATCAAATCACTGCCCAAGGATTCCAGCATCGCCATCGACGGCAGCTGGACCCAGTTCGAGTATCGCGAGGGCGACTCCGTTTACCAATACGGAACCTTCAGCGACACGCCCGACTCCCTTGCGGGCTACCTTTGGAATCTGTTCTACCATCCGGAAGACGTCCTTATTTATGGCCAGATAGGCCAGCCGGACACATTTCCCGACTGCCCCAATTGTTGGGACGTTCTGCCCTTTGCCCGCATCAGCGTCCTCACCGAAAAGGGCGACACCGTGGCCACCACCCTAGCCAACGACCATGGAACCTTCGAGCTCAACGTCTTGCCCGGCAACTACAGTATCGCCGTCTCCCATCAGGGCTTCGACACACGCATTCTCACCCACGTTAGTCTGAAAGAACACCTTGAAATAGAGAGTTTCATACTCCAACCCACTAAGAAAAAACACCGCACCATACGAGAACCCCTATCTACACAATGAAACACCTGCTGCTCATAATCTCCCTACTGACACTTACCATTGTGCCGACCCACGCCCAAACGGAGGGAAACAACGCCTCTGCCCGGCCCAAGGTGGCCGTTGTGCTCAGCGGCGGCGGCGCCAAAGGCGTGGCGCACATCAGCGCCCTGCGCGCCATCGAGGAGGCCGGACTCCCCATCGACATCATCACCGGCACCTCCATGGGTTCGCTCATCGGCGGACTCTATGCCGTGGGCTGGAGCACCGACGAGCTGGACTCGCTGGTGCGCTCGCAGGACTGGCCTTTCCTCCTCTCCGACCGTGTCAACCCCGAGTCCGTCGACATCGACACCCGCCGTCTGCAGAACACCTACGCCCTCTGGCATGCCTTCACCTCCGGCAAAGGCAACCGCAATTCCGGCGCCGGATTTATCCGCGGCACCAACCTTGACCACCTCTTCGACCGCCTCCTCGAGGGCTATCTGGACTCCATCGACTTCAACACCCTGCCCATCCCCTTTGCCTGCGTGGCCACGGACGTCATCACCAACACCGAGGTTGACTTCCACTCCGGCTACCTCAAGCAGGCCATGCGCGCCTCGATGTCCATTCCCGGCGTCTTCTCGCCCGTGCGCATGGGCGACCGCCTGCTGGTGGACGGCGGCCTAAGGAACAACTACCCTGCCGACATCGCCCGCCAGATGGGTGCCGACATCATCATAGGCGTCACCGTCCAGGGCGACACCCTCGTGGCCGACGATGTCACAGGTCCCATCGAACTCCTGATGCAGGTCATCGACATCAACTGCAAGAACAAATACAACGACAACATCGCGATGAGCGACATCGTGATGCACGTCGACGTCAGCGGCTACTCCGCCGCCTCCTTCACAGCCGCCGCCATCGACACCCTGCTGCGCCGCGGTGCCGAAGAGGCAGCACGCCACCGCGACGAGCTCCTGGCCCTGCGCGACAACATCGCTGCCAAACGAGCCCGTTGGGACTCCCGTCGCTCCTCCACCACCACATCTGTTGACCCCAAAGAGGTCAAGTCCTCCTACAAACTCACCGCCCAACCCACCCCCCTGCTCTACAACCCCGTTGTCGGCGTAGCTTTCCGTTTCGACAACGAGGAGACCGGCGCCCTCCAAATTGGAGCCCGCTTCCCCTTCCAGTGGGGCATCCCCATGGAGGTCAACGGTCACCTGCGCCTCGGCAAACGCATCCAGTTCCACGTTGAGCAGTTCCTCTATCCCCGCGGCATCACCTCACCCTCGCTTTCCTACACCTACTTCCGCAATGACATAGACATCTATTCCGACGGCATCCGCACTTACAACTCCAAGTACAACCAGCACCGCCTGTCCCTGATGCCCATCAACTCGCGCTTCCGCAAATACAAACTCCGTGCAGGCATTCTCTTCGACTACTTCGATTTCTACGACCCCATACTTTCCGCCGGCGGCCCCGCCATTGTTGTCGACGACTCACGCTTCTTTTCCTATCACTTCGAATCCATATTCTACACAGAGAACGACTACTACACTCCCACCCGAGGCATCTTCTTCACAGCCTCCTACACCTACCGCACAGACAACCTCTTCACCTACCTCGGCAAACCCGGCATCAGCGAGGTGCGTACCATCTGGCGCAACTCCTTTTCGTTCACCGACCGATTCACCCTCTCCCCCTGCCTCATTGGAAGACTCGTCTTCTCCGAGGAGGACACACCCCTACCCTTCGCCAACGCCATCGGCTCCTACCAGAGCATTGTCGACCAGCAGCTTGCCTTCCCTGGCGTGCATAGTCTCACCTACGTCGACCCATTGTTTGTCGCCGCGCAGCTGCGCCTGCAGTTCAACATCCACAAGAACCAATACGTCATCCTGCGTGCCGCCATAGCACGAGAGTCCCAGGACTTTGAAGAGCTGCTTCAAATCGAGCCCAACATATATGGCTTCTCCCTCGGCTACTGCTACAACTTCTTCCTCGGCCCCATCTCCGCCGACCTCGGCTACTCCACCCTCGCCCCGAGTCTCAACTTCTACCTCAACATCGGACATTATTTTTAATATTAAAACATACAAACAAAAAACCAACATAATGAAAGCAAACGACCTCTATACCCTCTTCGCTCAGCAGGTGGCTGAGTACCACAAGACCGACAACGTCGACGCCCCGCAGCACAACCCCTACACCGACGGCACCTTCGAGGCCGTGCTCTGGGAGAAGTCGTGGGTGGACACCGTGCAGTGGCACCTCGAGGACTTGGTGCGTCCCGACGATGTGGACCCCGTCTACGCCCTCCAGCTCAAGCGCCGCATCGACCGCTCCAACCAGCACCGCACCGACCTCGTGGAGCGCATCGACGACCACTACTACAGCCAGTTCAAGGATGTGAAGCCTCAACCCGACGCCCGCCTCAACACCGAGACCCCCGCCTGGGCCATCGACCGTCTCTCCATCCTCGCACTCAAGGTCTACCACTTCCAGATCGAGGCCAACCGCGGCGACGACGAGCACCGTGCCAAGTGTCAGGCCAAACTCGACACCCTCCTCACCCAGCGTGCCGACCTCACCCTGGCCATCGACCAGCTCCTCGACGACCTCGCCGCCGGCCGCCGCCAGATGAAGCTCTACCGCCAGATGAAGATGTACAACGACCCCTCGCTCAACCCCATGCTGTACAAAAAGTCATAAAACTAATGCACAACGTCCTCGTCATCCGCCTCTCCGCCCTCGGCGACGTGGCCATCATGGTGCCGCTGGTCGAACGTTACGCCTCGGCCAACCCCGACCTGCGCTTCACCATCGCCGGCCCGCCGCTGCTACAGCCACTGTTCGAGGGCATGCCCAATGTGGAATACCTGGGACTCAAGAAGAAACAGAGCTTCATCAAGATATACCAAGTGCTCAACGCCGTCGGTGCCGACACCGTTATTGACCTCCACAAGGTGAACCGTGTAGGCTTCGCCCTCACCCTGCTGCGCCTGCGCCACCTCTTCGACTTCCATTTCCGCCTCTGCGCCCTGCGCAAAGGCAAACTCTCGCGCTGGCTCTTCCTCCACCACTGGCGCACCACCCCCCGCAAACCCCAGTTCGAACGCTACGACGACGTCTTCCGCCGCGCCGGACTCAAAGAAAATGAAGAATTAAGAATGAAAAATGAAGAATCAACCAACACGACAAAAAATTCTTCATCCTTCACTCCTCATTCTTCATCACCCACCATCGGCATTGCCCCCTTCGCGCAGCACAAGGGCAAGATATGGCCGGCGGAACTGATGCAGCAACTCATCGGCCTCCTGGCCAGGCGGGGCTACAGCGTCATCCTCTTCGGCAGCAAGGACGAGGCCCCCACCCTCGAACAATGGGCCGAACCCTACGAGGGCGTCACCTCCGTGGCCGGCAAACAGTCCTTCCGTGAGGAGCTGGAGATCATCAAGTCGCTCAGCCTCATGGTCTCCATGGACAGCGCCAACATGCACTTCGCCTCAGCCCTCGGCGTGCCCGTGGTCAGCATCTGGGGCGCCACGCACCCCGACTTCGGCTTCTACCCCTACAATCAGAATCGCTCCAACGCCCTCTGCGCCAACCTTCCCTGCCAGCCCTGCTCCGCCTACGGCAACCGCCCCTGCCGCTTCGGCGACTACCGCTGCCTCCACGCCGTCACCCCCCAAATGGTCCTCGACAAAATCCTCGCCAACGGCTGAAAAAAATTTTATATAACGGCGAATTACTCGAATCAAGAGAAGGGGGGATTTGACGTTTCCCCTCCCTACCATCGCCCTACCAACTCCTTACCAACTCCCTACCAACTCCTACCACGGTGGGAGATGATAGGCTTATAACAGGTTGATGACAAAGTTTTTAAACGAAAAAGGACCAAAAACGGCCCTTTTATGGTTGAATTTTGACATTTTCACCTGCGGAAGAGGTGGACGGAGGTGCGCAGGGCGAGGGTGACGATGAGGAGCAGGATGGCCGGGGCCAGACCGCACCAGAGCACCCACACTGCCGCTGCGGCGAAGCAGGCGTCGAGCAGCCATAGCGACCACCGGGGGCTGCGCTCCAGACGGATGGCGACGAGAATCAGCAGTGGGTTGGCCCAGAGGATGTTGAGGTTCCACTGGGTGCAGTAGTGGTCGGTGCCCACCCACATGAAGACGAGGAACAATCCCACCAGTCCGGCCAGGACGAAGAGCACGCGGTCCATCCAGGGACGGTACCACCCTTTCCAAGTCATAACAGCCACCAGCACAAGCAACAGCGCGAACGCCACCACCGGCGGGAAGCTGGCAGCGAGGGGTTGGCGCGTCTCGGGCAGGAGTTGTTCCGACGGGGCGGCGATGTTGGCGTTGCCGCAGTCGCCACGCCAGAGGGTGGCGGCGTAGATGTCGCGCATCTCGAGGGGGAGGAACATGCGCTCCATGTCCGTGGCGCGGTGGTCGGCGGGGAGGCCGAAGAGCATGTCGATGCCCAGGCGCCACCACTCGAGGGTTCCTTTAAGGTTGTCGCTCACCAGGCGGCGGTAGCTGCGGGGTTCGGCCTGCCAGTCGGAGCCGAGGACGGTGTCGCCCTTGCCGATGGCCATCGCCACCATGTCGCGTACACGCGTGGCACAGTTGTCGCGGAAGAAATCGTAGCGGTAGCAGCGGTACTCGGGCAGGTAGTTCTGCTCCAGCAGGAGGTAGAGGTTCGCCGTCTGACGGGCGTCGAAGTGGAGGCGTTGCTGGGTTACGAAGCGGCCCTCGCGGGTATAGGTGTCCACAAAATGATTCATGGAGGTGCGACCGAGCTGGTAGTCCAGCTGGCCGCGCATGAACTTCCAGTAGAAGTGGGGCGTGTCGAAATCGAAGGTGCCGTAGTTGTACACCAGGTCGATGCCGCGCGCGGGGTCGCAGATGCGTATGGCGCTGTGGCCGAAGGTGGTGTAGAAGTCGTTGCCGGGGCCGCAGGTGAGCACGTAGGCCGTGGCGCTGTCGCTCAGCGGACTCTGGGCGTGGGCGGAATTGAAAGTTGAGAATTGGAAATTGAAAAGGATGCCGACGCAGAGCATCAGCCTAATCGTTTTTTTTATGTATCCGGATGATTTCATTGTTTGGATTTCAATTCTCAACTTTCAATTTTGTTATTCTCCCTCGCCGATGGCCTCGGTGGTGAGGTGGGGACGGAGCTTGTCGATGTCGGGGTCCTGACGGGGCTCCATGTGGATGGGGGCGCTTTCCTTGGCGTTGTGAACAGTGACCTGCGGGAAGGGGATGTCGACGCCGGCCTCGTTGAAGGCGATGTAGATGTCCTCGCGGATGTGTTTCCACACCTCCCAGTAGTCCTCCACGGTGACCCAGAGCCAGAGAGTGATGTCGACGGAGTTGTTGCCGAGTTCGCTAACGGCGATGGTCGGGGGCTTGGGATCCCACTGGATGAGTTTCTCGCTGCGCACCACGTCCCACAGCACCTGCTTGGCCTTGGCCAGGTCGGTGCCGTAGGCCACGGAGGCCACGACGTCGAGGCGGATCAGCGGTTCCTTGGTGTGGTTGATGAGGCTCTTGGTGGCCAGCTCGCTGTTGGGGATGATGACGGTGCGGCCGTTGAAGGGACGCATGATGGTGTGGAAGATGCGGATTTCCTTGATGTAGCCCTTGTAGGAACCGCACTCGATGTAGTCGTCCACCTTGAAGGGCTTCATCAGCAGGATGATGACGCCGCCGGCGAAGTTCTGGAGGGTGCCCTGCAGGGCCATACCCACTGCCAGACCCATGGCGCCGAGGAGGGCGATGAAGGAGGTGGCCTTGATGCCGATGACGTCCATGGCCATGATGACGATCATGGCTTTGAGCAGCACGTCGACCAGCGAGCCGAGGAAGGACTTGAGCGACCCTTCGGCGCCGCGTTTGTCGAGGGCCTTGATGATGAGTTTCTTGAGCCACTTGGCCAGTTTCATGCCAGCCCAGAGGATGAGGATGGCCACGAGGAGTTTGGGGACGAACTCGACGGTGAGCTTGGTGAGGGCGGAGAGGCCGTCCTTGATGATGGGGTTCTCGCCGGTGACAATCTCTTTGACGTCGGCGAGGCTGTTGATGTTGGTCAGGCTGTCCTTGACGGTCGAAATGGTGCTGTCGACAGCTTTGATGCCTTCGGGCACTACGGCCTGGGCGGGGTCGGCCTGGGCGGCAGCTGCGATGATGGCGGGGGTGTTGTCGTCTAATAATAACATAGTTATCCTTATTTTTTACAATTCATTTAGTCTGCAAAGATACGAAAAAAGTAAAAAACTGCGAGCAAAAAAAAGTTTTTTTGTATCTTTGCAGCCCGAAAGAAATGGAGCGCCGGCGTCCCGCCGGCAAAAAATTGGAGTGCAGGCTGCCAGCCTGCGAAAAATTAAAAGAAAAATGAAGAAAGCGATACACAACTGCCCCGAACTGATGGAGACCATCGACCGCATGGGCTTCCTGCCGCTTTTGGGTGGCGACATCGAGGGTTTCTCGGCCGACGAGATGGTGGCGCCGGAGTGCCGCTACCGCGTGCTGCCCGACGGCGGCTGGGAGTGGCCGCTGTGGCAATGGAAAGGACCCGTGGTGACCGAAGGGGGCTATGTCTACGGCAAGTTCTTCAACGGCAAGGCGGGATTCATCACGCGCCGTTGGTGGCCCGACTTCTGCAACTACCGCCGCAGCCTGCATCCCCTACCCGCCGAGGACTCCATTGAGGGCACCATCCTCGCCGTGCTGCAGGTGAACGGCAGCATGATCACCCGCGACCTGCGCCGCGCCTGCGGTTTCGACGGCCCGAAGATGAGGGGCAAGTTCGACTCCTACGTCACACGCCTCCAGGCCGCCTGCCGCATCGTCACCGAGGACTTCGTCTACCCCCGCGACAAGCACGACCGTCCCTACGGCTGGGGCTGGGCCCTGCTGAACACCCCGGAGCATCTCCTCGGCCACGAGGCCTGCCAATGCGGGCACACGCCCGAGGAGTCGCACCAGCTGCTGCTGGCGCACTTCCGCCAGATTGTGCCCAACGCCACCGAACGGCAGCTGGCGAAAGTTCTTGGGTGAAAGTTGAAAGTTGAAAAATGAAAAATCGGCTGGCGCAACGATGTGATGCGCCAGCCGATTCGTTATTCTGTGATGCCGGCAGGACGCCGGCGCTCCATATTATTTTCCAAGCTCCACAATGTGGTACTTGCGGGTGCCGAGGCCGATCTTCTCGGCATGCTCGATGGTGTGGATGCCGTGCTGCTTGTCGATGCGATCGGTGAGGGTCGTGGGGTCGTTGTCGGGCGTTGCCTCCATATTGTTGATGATGTCGATGCAGGCCTGGTCGAGGGCCACGGGGTCGGTGGAGGCCAGGATGCCGTAGTCTTCAAGCTTGACGGGTTCGGGATGGTCGACGCAGTCGCAGTCGATGCTCATGTTGTTCATCACGCTGATGTAGATGATGCCCTTCTTGCCGTTGAAGTGGTTGACCACAGCCTGTGCGGCGGCGGCCATGCTCTCGAGGAAGCCGTCCTGGTTGCCGATGAACTCGGGCGTCCAGAGCTTGGCGATGTCGAGTTTCTCCATCTTGCCGCTGGAGTGGATGTAGGCCTTGCCGTTGGGGCTGGCGCAGCCGATGCTGAGGTTCTTCAGGGCTCCGCCGTAGCCACCCATGGGATGCCCCTTGAAGTGGTTGAGGGCAATCATGAAGTCGTAGTTGTCGATGTGGCTGCCCACGATGTCATACTTGATGTGGGTGCTGTCCTTGACGGGGATGCGGATTTCGCCCTCTTCGTCCATGATGTCGACCTTGAACATGGGGATGAAGCCGTGGCGCTCGATGATTTTCCAGTGGTTGGCGGAGGTGGTGCGCTCGTCTTTCTTGTCCTCGGGGGCGTTGCCGTAGGCGGTGTTGCACTCCACGATGGTGCCGTGCACGGTGTCGACGAGCAGACGGATAAGCTCGGGCTTCAGATAGTTGGGGTTGGAGCCTTCGCCGGTGGAGATCTTGACGGCCACGCGGCCTTCGGCCTTCACGCCCAGGGCTTCGTAGATTTTGACGAGGGCCTCGGGGCTGATGTCGCGGGTCATGTAGACGGTGGCACCCTCCTGGACGGGTTCCTGAGCCTCGGCGGGCTGGTTGTTGTTCTGTTTGCAGCCAACCATCATCATCGCGGCGGTCGCCATAAGCATAAATACTTTCTTCATATCAATACAATATAATGCGTTAGTGTGTTATTGCGTTAATGCGTTAGTGTGTTAATGTGTTATTGCGTTAATGCGTTAGTGTGTTAGTTTATGTTCTAATTATTAAATAGTTATACTATAAATTACCATATAAAAACCGTTGCAAAAATACACATTTTTCCGCACATAGGACATGCACATAATGCGGTGATTGTTTCACATTTTGCCTACCACCGCCCTTGTCAACAAAAGGGGATGCAATACCCTTTAGGTTTTACTCCCCTTTTACTCAAACTTTAATCATCTTTTGCCTGCATATATGGTGCCAATATTGTAGCACCAGTACGACTACATCGACATTCTATCCAAGAATACATAAGAAGGAGCAACCGATAGGCTGCTCCTTTCTTTGTGGGTTCGGTGGTCCTTCGATTAAGTGTAATTGTGAGAAGAACTCCAAGTATGTCAATAATATCATTGATTGACAATTATGATTTGTGATATGGTAGCAGAATCTTTGAAAAAGTTTGATGGTAGATCAAAGATGAGATTTCCGCTATAGAACCCATTTTTGATTCTTTTATTGGCGTCAGGTGTCAACCCGTTGTCCGTGTCATTGCAGACTAATACGATGTTGCCATAGCGGAAGGTAATACTCCAACTGCTTGACTCATAATCGTATTCTATTTCAGCCTTCACGCCACCTTTGCTCAGAGCATCTTTTACCTTTGTTCCGACAGCGATACCGTTCTCCATCTTAACCGCAGAAGTCATTATAGTTATGCTATTTATGGCCTGAGTTGTGAAGTCGGCCATCACGTCGCCTACCAATTTGCTGCCATTATACAGGCCGTAATTGATGCCTGAATATTTGTCGGCCGTCAGTTTCTTTGCAGAAGTGTAGAAGGTCCCTTTAGGGGTAGGCAAAGGGAACTTTTTCCCTAATTGCAGAGGACCGACACCGTGGCTTGTCAGCACCAGCGAACTGCCCTGCGTCGCACCACCCTTGGCCGAAGAAGCAGAATTTTTCGCACTAAGGTCTATCCACTGGATGGGGACATTGCGTGCAACATATTCCCCATATTCCTGCTTGCTTCCAATACTGAGTTCTATGTAATCCAGTTTTTTGGTACTCGGGTGAACAAAGACAGGGCCATCCACACCACCAGCAAAGACAAATTCACTCCACTGATTCGGCAAGACCGAGTACCTCACATCTGCTTTGCCACGGAAAGTAACCACCTCACCTCTGTACAAAAGGGTGACGGCATTGGCGCGCAACTCGGCGGGTTTGTCAGCCTTAACTTGCATAGCAAAGAATAGCTGTCCTGTGTTAATGTCGCCCGCCACTGCCTCTAAACGCAGACTGCCGTCGAAAGTAGTCTTCCAATGCTTATAGCCATGATAGACACCGATTTCTTTAGACAAAGGAGTAAGCCCATACGTCTGCGATATATTAACCGGAAGTTCGGTTGGAGCGCCCCACTCTACAGGGATATCATAAAACGTGATGGCTCCCGACTGATAAAAATGCTCATAAAAAGACGTACTAACATATTTTCTGATTTCAATACGCAAGACCGAAACCGTGTCATGGTAAGTCCCGCGGCGATTCCATCCTTCGATGCGGAAATACTCATCAAATTGGGTAGTCACCCACACATCCTCGTCAGCATTCACAGTCCAGTAAGGACGATACTCTTTTTCCACGTCTGCATCCCAGAGATTGTTATCAAATACATCCCCGTATTTATCCCAGGCCTGAGGACGTGTGAGATGTATTTCGGTCTCTCCTTTTGTCTTGATACGCAGGATGGGATGGAGCGTACCATTCACCGAATCGCCCTTCAGCGACACCAGCTGAGCTTCGAGGTTGTTGTCGCTATATGTGGTTTTCTGGCCCTGCACCATGGCAGTGCAAACCATTAAGGCTAAAAGTATGATTGTTTTTTTCATTTCAAAACAGATTAGGTATTAATTACATATTGACCCACTGAATCGGCACATTCTTCCATTCGAATTCATATTCTTTATTATCTTCATCCAAGTATTCTTTCGACTTGCTGGCCATCTTCACTTTTTGTAACAAAGGTGTTCCGACAGGGACACGGAAAGGGGTGAAGTTCATTTCCACACACCCATACTTGCTGCCGATGCTTCGGTACACGGGGTTAGTCCAATCGAACTGATAGTTATAAGCTGCTCCATTCTCATCGAACGCCGATATCGTTGAGATAGTCATTTCTTCGTCTTTGCCATTGCCCGTTATGCTGAAGATGAAACAGACATCGCCCGTGGAGCGGTTGCCTACGGCACCAAGCAGGTGGATAATCAACGGACGCTTCTTCATGGTTGTACGCCCACGATATCGCTCCACAGGGGTTCCCTTGACAATTTCCTCTGCGCCTCTTTTCTTGCTGAAATAGTATTCCGCCGGGTGCTTTGCTTTGTTGTATCCCAAATCCATCCATATTATATCGATGTTATTCAGTTTCCAGACTACTGGCGGACAATTCAAATCCTCCATTATACTATTAGAATAGGCATAGATTCGTTCTAATTTGTACCTAGCCGACTTCAGATGCTTGACAGAGGTTGGAAGGACTACACCCTGCACAGCATTTTGGCGATTATATTGAGTGATGAATTTTGCACTTAACGGCACCCATTCATCGTGCCGATCTTGGTACATTTCCGAATGTATCGTATTTTCGTAGACGTTGCCGTTATCATCCTCCACACTTATGATGTATCCTTTGGCATATGCATCCCTATCCCGATTGCCCATCAATACACTGATGTCAACAATTCCTGTCAGACTGTCACCTAAGGCTTTAACATGATTGTCTACGATAGTGGCACGTTCTTTGAGCAAGTTCAATTGAAAATTGTAAATACATTTCTGTCCCCTTGCTGATGGCATTAAGGCGGTAGACAAGAGAAGTGCTACCAAAATGACTTTTGATGATTTCATTGTGTTCTATCTTTTTTAGTGAAACATACTGATACTATTGTCCGATTCGCTATAGAAGAACCCAATTGCTTTGGAATTCGTTGGAGCCATTATTTCTTCACCGTCAACGGAAAGTATTGCCTTTCTTGCACGGCTGTAGCTGTGTTCTCCAGGCAGGCTGACGATCATTCTTTTTGCCACCACATCCGAGGCATCGGGAATCTGATTGACCGAGCCGTTTTTCAAATTCACCAACAGGCAGGGCGATGAATAGACGATACCGTAACCGCCTTCGCAAGCCACAGCATTTCTGGCGCTAAATTGAGGTTCTACAACGTAGTTGCCTTTGTTGTCGATGAACCCCCACTTTTCGCTATCGTAGTCTTGTACAGCCGCATAACCGTCGCAGAAATCGCCGGCCTTCTCAAACTTTTTACCGAATTGTGGCTCATACTGAGCGTTTATATAAATGTAAGCCATCCCACTTTGGGGGTCGCTGACAACGGCCAGCCCATCGTGGAAGCGGTGCCACCCATGGTCGGCTCCGTGAAAACTCGGGCGGAAGTCAAGTTCCTTTTTCACATTGCCCTTTTCGTCTATAAGCATTGACTTGCCATCTTTGTCGACAACGGTAGCAAGTCCATCCTCAAAACAGAAGGCGGCCCTGTACTGTGGAGCTATCACAACGGCTCCCGTCTTGTCCAAATAGCCATAACCATCGCTGGTCTGGCACAGAATCATTCCATTGGCACATATAATGAGTTCGTCGTACTCTTGATCTGACAGCGGTTGCCCCTTTGTATCAAATAAAAAGTGTGAACCACTCCCGTAAGCGTTAACGACATCAGAGTTCCAGTCGTCGATTGTCAACGGGGTACTGAAGACCACGTTGCCTTTGCGGTCAATCAGACCCACATTCCTTACACGTGCATACCCTTTGTGGAACATCAGCGGCTCTCGGGTCGCATCGGGCGAACTGTAGTCACTATGTTCAAACGTGAAAGGAATCACCAACTTGCCTTTTGTGTCGATGAATCCCCATTTGCCGTCGCTTCCTTGTACGGCAGCCAAACCTTCGCTGAACGGCTTAGCATCAGCGTACTCGGAAAGATCGATAACAACATTGCCCTTGGTGTCGACAAAACCATTTACTTCTCCTTCTGTGAAAAGGGCTAAAGGATCTCCCTTACGTACTCTTTCGTCATTACTTGAAGTCCGATTGCAGCTGACCAGGCTGGCCATTCCCATAAGTGCTACGGTACAAATGGCAATCATTCTTTTGTTCATTGGTGTAGTGTTTGTAAAATTAATAAAAAAGCCGTGAACTTATTTCTTTGTTCTAAGTCGAGGCTCTGGTAAACCTTTAATCCAAACAAGAAAGCTCACGGTACCGTGAGCGTTTCCCTTTCTTGTGGTTTAAAAGTGTGTGAAATTTACCAGATTTCGACTTTAGCAAGAAAAGCGAATACGCTTCAATATGTCTTTATGTTTCTACTATTCTCTTTGTTTATGCCATATATTGTTGTTTTTAATACATCGGTGCAAAATTACAAAAATCATTCCGTTCCGCCAAATTTATTTTTTCACACAGGGACAACGACAGCGCAGCAGAGGGGTCGCTCTGCTGCGCTATGGTGTGATGGGGACGGGATGTTTTAGTATGTCGAGGCCGAGGATTCTGTGAACTTCCATTCGTCGGCCTCGCGGCGCAAGCGGAAGCGCAGCAGCAGGGGCCATGTGTGGCGGCCTCCGCCGAAGACTGCTGCCGTCACGCGGCTGCGCCCCGTAAGCACTGCCTCGTCGCCGTCGACTTTGATGTCCAGATTCTCGGTGGTGGCGCTGTAGTAGTTCAGTGTGCCGTCGAGGACAGCGTCAATATATTGCTTTTTCGACTGCCTCATGCCCGTCATGTGGATAAGCACGAAATCGTCGGACATCACACGCGCCAGCGTGGCGCTGTCTTTGGCAATCATGGCGCGGTACATGGACTCGTAAAGCGCGGCGATTTCCTTCTTGTCATCCACGGCGTCAACGGATAAAGTTGGTGTATACGGTCTCTTCCTGCATGGGCAGTCCATTGCGCTCACGCTCGGCGGCAATAGCGCGGAGAAGGAAAGCCATGTTGCGGCCAAGAATACGCATGCATTGTATGCCTTCTTCATCTTGCAAGACTTGTTCGGCGTTGCTTCCGTGCACCATGTTCCAGTAGCGGCTGCTGGCGACGGGCATCTCGCTGATGGTGAAATATTTGTTCAGACGGTCGAAGGTGGCCGTGGTGCCACCGCGACGGGCAGAGCAGACGGCGGCACCGACCTTCATGCGCTTGCTGAAGGGAGTGGAGAAGAAGAGGCGGTCCAGCAGGTTGGTCAGCGTGCCGTTGGGGCCGGCATAGTAGGTGGGCGAACCGACGACAAGGCCGTCGGCGGCCTCGAACTTGGGCGCCAGCTCGTTGACGGCATCGTTGAAGACGCAATGGCCCTGCTCGGCACACTTGTAGCAGGCTATGCATCCGCGGATATCGCGGTTGCCAATGTGCACCAGTTCGGTGGCGATGCCCTCGGCCTGGAGGGTGCGCTCCACCTCACTGAGGGCCGTGTATGTGCAACCTTTGGCATTGGGACTGCCGTTGATTAACAATACGTTCAGTTTATGTTCCATGTTGTTTCTTATAATCTTAAACTTTAAACCTTAAACACTAACGCATTAACACATTAACGCCCTAACGCATTATATTGTTCATCGTCGACAGGCTCGAGCCATTCGTTGCGGAAATTAGGCTTGACGTCGGTGAAGTAGGCCAGATGCTGCATCCAGCTGTCGGCGGCGGCGCCGTGCCAGTGCTTGGTGCCGGCGGGGACGGTGACCACCATGCCGGGCGTCAGCTCCACGGCTCCCTTGCCCCACTCCTGATACCATCCGCGACCGCTGACGCAGGTGAGCACCTGCACGGCGTGGTGATGGATGTGCCAGTTGTTGCGGCAGCAGGGCTCGAAGGTGACGTTGCAGAGGCCGCTGACGGAGTCGAGCACCGCCAGGTAGCTCTGCCCGATGAAGTATTTGGCGTAGGCGTCGTTAGGCTGCCCCAGCGGATAGGCCGACGGCGACACCACCTGCAGCTCACCCCTGACGGCGGCTATGGCCGCTTGACAACGCTGGCTTTCGGCCGCAAGAGCATCCAGCGCCAACGCATGCACGATACCGTCCAGCTGTTCGTCGGTGACGCCCATGTTGAGCGCACCGCGCACGTGGGCCTGCAACTGCGGCATCACGCCTTCAAGGCCGCTGAGGGCGCTGACCGTCACCAGCTCGCGGTCGGCATGGGTCAATACGTCGCGGGCGAAGATGTCGCCGAAGAGGTGCGCCTTGAGGTAGTAGTCCTCGGCTGGGCAGAAGTCGTAGTTGAACGGCTGGCCGCTGAGTTTGGTCTGCACCTCGGTGCCCTGCTTCAGGGCGTCGTAGCCCGCGGGCAGGGGCGAAGAATCGGGGCCAAGTTCGTAGGGCTCACCGTTGTCGTCAAACTCCTTCAGCACCTTCTGCAGCGTACCCAACGCATTGAGCGAACGGGGGAAACCCATGTAGGCATAGAGCTGCGACAGGGCCTCCTTGATTTGGTTGGCCGTGAGGCCGGTACGCAAGCCGTTGCGTATGGCCACACCGAGCTTTGACTGGTCGCCGCGTGCCGCATTGCATGCTATCCCGGACATGTAAGTGGCTTGCAGTTCATTGAAACTGAGTGTATACATATCTTTTTTTGTATCGTTGTTTGTATCGTTCGACTTGCTACCACAGGCAACCATCGTCGCTGCGGCCAGCACAACCATCAGAAAAGTACGGATTGTTTTCATGTCTTAAATGTTTTTTCCCATTGTGTAGGCTTCCTGGAGCTTGGCGTTGCCGGCGATTTCGTTCGGGCCGCCCACGCCGCCACAGAAGAGGTGCCCCTTGAGGCTGCATTTGCCGTAGCAGTCAATCCAGCCCTGCAGGCCGCTTTCGGCACGCTGGGGGACGAAGGCCTCGTCCTCGGCGGCGGTGGTCAGCAGGTAGATGTCGCGGAAGCGGTAGTCCTTGGGGTACATGGCGTTCATGCGGTCGATGAGGGTCTTCATCTGGCCGCTCATCTCGTAGTAGTAGATGGGTGTGGCCCAGCAGACTACGTCGGCATTGAGGACGCTCTCCATGATGGCCGGCACATCGTCCTTGAAGACGCAGGCGCCCGTCTGCTGGCAGGCGAGGCATCCCACGCAGAAGCGGAGTTCCTTGCCGCGCAGCGAGACGAGTTCCACCTGATGTCCCGCGGCTTCAGCGCCCTTGGTGAACTGCTCCGCCAAAGCGTGGCTGTTCGAGCCCGGACGGAGACTGGTTGATATTACGACTACTTTCTTCATATCTTAAAGGCTCTTAATCCATTTCTCCACTTTGGCTTTGCCGCCACGCACTTCATGGCCGTGGATGCTCCAGCCGGCGGTGACGTTGGCCTTGGGGAAGGCTTTCTTGACGTCGCTGACGCAGTTGGCGAGGCCGCTGCCCTCGTGGGTGGTGAAGGGAATGACGGTCTTGCCGTCAAGGTTGATGTCCTTGAAGAGGGTAAACATCACCTGCGGGTAGGTGCCCCACCACACGGGGCCGCCGATGAAGACGGTGTCGTACTTCGAGAGGTCAGGGGCAGCGCCTTCGTATGGCGGCAGCTCGCCCTTGTTGGCTTCTTCCTGCGCCAGGTTGATAAGCGGCGTGTAGGCCATTCCGTCGTACTTGTGGGTGACAATCTCGTATTGGTCGGCACCTGTGATTTCGCTGATGTAGTCGGCCACAATCTTGGTGTTGCCGACCTCGATGTTGCCCACGCTGTAATTATCGCCCGCGTGGGAGAAGAAGATGACTATCTTGTTCATTGCGTTATTGTTTGATTGCGTTATTGTGTTAGTATTCTCTTGTTTGTTTTGTGCATTGCAGCCCGACGAGGCCAGGAAGAGTGCAAAGGCCGCGAGGGTGGTAAAAATCTGTTTTGCGTTCATATCGGTATTTCCATTTGGGGTTGATATTCTTGTAAATCGTTGATGACTAAATATATTCCGCACATTCACCCTCACCAGTTTCCGACTGCAAAAATACGAATATTTCCCCACACGGCAGTTTCACATTTTACGCCAATTCTTTCACAAATCACCGCAATAAAAACGATGAAAGCCGAGGCCAGCTGGTGGTCTCGGCTTTCAGTTTTGGAATGGTTTGTTTACATCATCATAATTCCTATCACCCCCATTAGATTGCCAGACATATGGACGATGATGGCGTATGCGTGGTTGTCGTACTTCTCCTGATAATAACCTGCAATGAGTCCGAGAGTGAAAGTGAAGAGAACTATCCTGACCACAAAAAACACGCCCACACCCGATGATAGAAGGATAAGGTGTGCCAACCCAAACGTCAGCGCGCCGATAAAAACGGGCAAACTAATTCTCCTGCGGAACAAAGAGAACCCTTTAGTCTTCAGCGGGCTCAGGTAGTTTTGGAAGAAACCACGGAACAGGAACTCCTCGGCAACGCTGGCCAGCACAAGGGTGAACAGAACAAATTGCAGAACAGACTCCCTTGCTACTACTGGATGTACGTCGTTCGGACGCGTGTCGATACTGCCACTTAACGCCACAGCTAACAATCCGATTGTAATGTTGATGACCACAGCCGACAGAAAGCCAAAAAGAATTGGCCGCAGCGTGGATTTGAAACTTGGCAGGGCGATACGATAATTCACCTGCTTCCTCATAACCAATATTAAAGCCACTGAAAGCAGAAGCATCAGCACGTCTGTAGAGAATGAACTCGGAATAAAGTCCGAGTTGAACCTTACCACGCGGCTGATATAAAGTGACACCGCGAACACAGTGACGGTGATAAGCAATCCGACAATCAGTCTGAAAAGTTGTGAGTCTTTCTTCATATTCTGAACCATTAAAAGTTAATTGCCATAAATAACGCCGCCCCGCGGATTTTATTGCCCGCGGGGCGGCGGAAGATTGTTGCCTGCCGGCGGGGGCCATCACCCTTCGTCCCCGCCCGGGTCGGGTGTGGGTGTGGGGGTCGGCGTGTCGTCGCCGCCCGAGGGGGTGGTGCCGCCGGCGTTCTTGGTGCCCTTCTTCTCCTGCAGCTCCACCCAGGTGATGTCGTTGGCCACCAGCGAGGTCTGCATCTTCTTCATCCCGGCCACCTGCACGCTGGCTTTCTCGGGACGGAACTGCACCTTGACGTTGGTAATCTGCGAGTACGGGTCCACATCCTCGGCGCGGTCCACACCCGTCTTGTGGCACTGCACCGTCAGGGCAAAGCTGCCGACGCCGTCCAGCTTCACGGCATTGCCGTTGGCCATCTCGTCGCGCAGCACGTGCGGCAGCGAGTAGAGCACCGCCATAATGTCGGCAATCGACACGGTGCTTTCCTTCTCGATGCGCTCGGCAATCTTGCGGGTACTGAGCGTTTTGCTCACCGCGGCCACGGGCGTCCATTTGCCCGTCATCTTCGAATAACGTTTTCTGTAATTAGCCATAATTTCCTCCTTTCTGTTAATGGTTTACACCCCTAATAACTTGAAAACGGGCGATTTATTGTGTCGTCGCCGAGATTTCCTCCCCGCCGCCGCAACTCATTGTGTTTGAGCCCCCTTTCGGAGCCCCCGTGATGTAAAGGCACGTCGGCATGCCATGTGCCTTTACATCAATCCTGACGTGCCTTTACATCAGCACCCGACGTAACGGCACATCAGCCCCGACGTAACGGCACATCGGTTGTGGGGTAACGGCATGTCGGCCACGGAGTAGAGACGCAAATCAGTCCAATGTTATTAAAACTTCATGCCGATCTTGATATTGAGTGTGCTTGCGGTGGTGTTAATTTCCTCGGAACTTGCACCGTCATAATAGCTGTATGTGTAGTAAGTGTAATGTGTCTTCTGCATGCAGATACCTATCTGGAAATACAGCGAAGTGTTTTGCTCCAGATTGATGTCGATACCAAATGCAGGCTCCCAAAAGAATCCGACGGCGTTTCCCTCAGTAGACCCGACATTGAATGTGTAACCGGCATCACACAGTAGCATAGGCTTGACTTTCGTGGTGGTGAAATAATACTGTGCACGAGCGTATACGGGCAGCAAGTAATCGCCAGCATAGGATGAACTTGTTTCAGAATGCAGTGAGCCGAACTGCATATATGACCGATATGAGTGCATAAACTCCGCATTGGTATACCTGAAACCGGCACCAATGCCAGCGTACAGGTGAGAGTTAATACGATAGCCGTTGACCATCGATATGCCCAAAGTGTACTTCGTGCTTTTGTTCATAGCCGGACCACCGTAAATTTCGATGGATTTTTCATAGCCACTGGTTTGTGCTGTGGCAGTAAATCCGAACATGGTCGCCAAAGCGACAATCGCTAATAACTTTTTTCTCATTTTCCAAACCCTAATATGTCATCGGGTGCAACCTTTATTTGCCTACTCTATATGCAGTTTTCGGCTTCCCTGCTTATCTTTGTGAGCTTTGAAGAAGGAGTATAAAGAAAGGCGCAAATCCTTCGATTTTAATCCCACTTATTTTCAGTGTCGGTGTCTGGAATGTACCGTGTAAACAAATAAGTGCAAAGAGATTCACGCCAACGCGCGAACTTTTCGCAACTTATTCCCGTTTACAATGCGTAGTTTTCCAGACTTAAACACTGAAGGAACAAGAGCGTCAAGCTCAATATGTGTTTTCTATATAATGCTGTGCATACTAAAACTATGCGCTATGCTTCATTGGCAATTGTATTCGTTAATAATTCCGTTTATGATGGTTCAATTAGTTATCAATGACGATGGCATTATTCTGTCGACAATCACATAATCACCTTGGATATGGAAAATCACCGTCAGTTTTCTGTTGGCAATGGTGGTTGTTTTGGCTTCGGGGTGATACAGCCTTGCTATGCCGTATTTGCTTGGAGGAAGCATCGGAGCGAGGTATGAGAGGCGTTCTATCTCTTGGCGTATGCTTTTCACATACCGCAGGGCAAAGTCGAGCGTGGTATTGCCCGCTACAAATTGCAGCAGATTGATGAAGTAATCCTCTACATCGTCTTCGATGATGACGCGATACTCACGCATACAACTTGATGGCGGCGGCAGTCAGTTTCTGCTCGAACTCGTCAAGCGTCAAGTAGTTCTTCGTCTTGTTCCTGTCGCGC